>JAABUM010005032.1_pt1 | contig 14279 bp, 24 predicted proteins | sample 5559161 | NCBI WGS metagenome assembly JAABUM01 (sample SAMN10711868, study PRJNA513369) | rock metagenome | isolation source: Antarctica rocks | place: Antarctica: Victoria Land, Siegfried Peak nord
CGTACCCTGACATTGTCCTAGTGGTAGGCCGAGACATCCAAGGTCGACCGGCAGGCGGGGCTGCACAGCGGGCGCGCCCCACGGCCTACCTTGTGGAGGTGAAGTACACAATTGATGATGCGGTGCAGGGAGCTGGGTCGGCGTGCATGTCGGAGACAGGTGGATCATCAGGCAGAGGGGCGCCAGGCGCCTTGCCCAGTACACCAGCAAGGCAGCAGGCACAGGGCGCTGCCCACAGCCGGCGTAGATGTTGAAAACTGGCCTGCATACGCAAGAATGCGGTGCAAAGCCCCTGCAAAAAGTTCTGCACACCTCGCGCTCCTGCAAGCGGCGCAGCAACAGCGACTTGCGCTTGTCCCAGTGCGGCAGCGGCAGCCGACGTCCGCCTCCGCCGACAGACTGCTGTACTCCGTGGCCTGCTGCTGCAGCTGTGCATCGAGGTAGCTCTTGTGCCTGCGTTTTGGAGCGGTTCAGGGCTGCTGGAAGCTGATTTCGTCAATACCCAGTTTTGACATAGTTGAAGGCTGCTGTACTCTGTAGCCGCTGCTGCAGCTCTCATCCAGGTTCTCTTGTGCCTGCGGTATGCGGACTTGAAAGTGTTGAATTTTCTTTGAATTTGTGTATGGTCCTGCTAGCTGCTGAGGAAGGCGGCAGGCGCTGGGAGTTGCGGCTGCCAGAAGTTTTCCAAAACCTGCCCTGATGAGCTTCTTGGCGGCAATGCATTGATGCCCAGGATCCATCAATGCTCTGACATGACAGCATGTAAGGAAAGAACACCAATCGTGAGATATAGCCAACGAAAGGGCGCACTTCTAAAAGACGCCCTCGATGCGCCGCTTGACGGCGGGGTCGAGGGCCTCGCGAAGGGAGATGCGCAGGAAGGCGGACAGCAGCTGCGACTTGCCCTCCACGGACGCGCTCAGGAACAGGTGGTTCAGCATCTCAGACTGGTCCTCCGCCAACGTATCTGTCAGCAGCTGCCCGTGCTCGCCTGCACGGAATGCACAGCTGATGTGGATGTGAATACAACGACAACAGCCTCCCCCAGGCGCATTCTCGGCCTCTATGGAACATGCTCGAGCTACGAATCAAGCTGCAGGCACATGCGTTCTCGAATGGATTGGGGCGAGACTGCCATGCATTGACGACTGAGTGCGAGCGGGAGGCGCACCGACAATTGCGGCGGCAGCGCTGACCATGGCGTTGTGGTTGGCGCCCCGCTTGAGCGCCTCCACCGTCTGCGCCGCCGCGTACGCGTGCAGCTCTGGGTGGTTCGTCACCTGCATTACGACGAACGGATTTGTCATGGTGCATCACATGTGCATCACCACTGGGCGGCCGACGAAAGCGCGGCCATTGGGTGCAACTTCGGTGGCCATTTGACACATTTTGGAGCTGTTTCGCCAAAAGATGCCCCGGGCTTGGGGAGCGGCAAACGGAAGGGGCACCAGGGAGGGTTTAGGGTTGAGGGTTCAGGGTTCCAACCCGCACCAGCTGCACGGTGGAGTGCCACACGCCCTTGGTGGCGAACTCGCCTGCGCGCTCGATCAGCGTGATCATCGTGTCCGCAGACCACACCAAGTCCGGGAGAAACCTGCAGGCCAGCAGAGAAGTGTCACATGGCTGAAGGCCCAGATCAGCAGTCCCATGAACGCTGCCAAACGTATCACTGTGTCGACAGATGAGTCCAGCTCACTTCTCTGCCAGCACTGCTCCTGGCATAGAGGCGATCCGTGATAGGTAGCAAAACATCAGGAATTCGCAGTTTTCGAGCTTTCGATCAACTCTTTTTTTTCGCGAGCACCGCGGTTTTGAGCACCCGCTCCTCGCACATGGAAAAGTCGGCAACGGTGAGGTGGGTCAGCAGCTCGCGGACGATGTCGGGCGCGTTGGCGGGCTTCGCCATCGCAGACAGCAAATCCAGCGCTCGCCGCCGCACGCTGATGTCCGCCTCCTTCAGCGCCCCCATGATCGACTTCTGGTGCCTGCGGATGTTTGCAACACCGTGGTTTGCGAGAAGCACAGCGGCGGAGTCACCTGCAGATACCACCCCATGCCGATGTCCGCCGCCTGCAGCGCGCCCATGATCGACTTCTGGGGCCTGTCCAGTGCGAAGGGTCCGCTCGTTTCTGCCAGCGGCATGCATTTGTCGCTGTACAGCTGGAAAAGGGTCACGCCGCGTTCATCGGCCATGCTTCAGGAGGAGAAGTGGGGACCCACTTGTCGATGGTCTCCACCACGGCGGGCACCTCGGCCAAGCGCATGAGCGACTCCGGGCCCAGGTACTTGATGTTGGGCTCCCGCATGCTGGTGAACCGCCCCAGCAGCCCCGTGCCCGCGCGCAGCACCTGCGATGTCAATCAGACACAATCTCGGCAGGCAATGTCAGGGAAGCAGACTGGCGGCCTCCGGAGTGCTGATAAACTCCCCAGCAGCCACGTCGCCGCCCGCAGCTCCTGTGGCAGCGACCAAAGACCATGTTGCCAATCTACGACGCGCCGCCGCCGCACCTGGGCGTCGAGCGCCTGGAGCGCTGGTGTGACCTCCCGCCAGGATTCGCTGCTGGACATCAGCAGCAGGTTGAGCACGATGTTGAACTCGTTCATGACGACGAAGATCGAGCCGTACATGCCGGCTGCGCCGCGGACGTTCGGCGACCCGGATATGCAGCAGCCAGGCCGAGGCGTAAGCGGAGGGAGTGAAGACGAGTGATGTGAGCTTGCGCAGGCTGAAGCAACTCTGCCTGACACTCGCCTGCCATGATAACACGACGAAGCACTACGATCTGCTGTGCACGCGTAGCGAGCCGTGACACATGTCCTACATGTGGCTGGCAGGACAACTTACAGTGTTGCTATCACACCCTAATCACGTCAGGCCTTGTTTGATAAACAACGCCAGTGGCATTGTCGAGTCGCATTCACAGGGTCATTCGAAGAAGACACCTCGCTGAATACTTCAAATGAGCCTCCCTCTGGACTTGCCTCGACGGCTCTCTACGGCAAACCTGCATCCATCTTCCGCTCTCGTTCACACATCTGGCCCTGGCCTGCGGTGCAACACGCAGGTACTGCACAACTTGGCGAAACACGGAAACCGCCCAGGGTTTAGCAGCTTGGCGCTGCAAGCAGGCGCGAGCAGCAGGCCGTCCCAGTTGCCGGTCTGCAATTTCACCCACCTTGCGTCCTCAATCAGGTTCAGCTCGTATTCCTTCCCGTGCTGAAGCGCCGTCGCAACGTTGCTGCCGTGTTCGGCCGTGTTTGGCACTGCGAACAGCAATAGCTGCAGCAGAAGCATGGTCAAGGCTGATGATGTCAGCGCTGCGTCACTGGTCGTCATGGCCCTAGCAGCCTGCTATAAGGCGTTCATCATCACGCATCCTATCAAGCGCGTAGGCCACGCACTTGACCACGGCGTGCACGCGCGTGGGCCCAGGTAAACGTCGTTGTGCAGAGGACTGGTGGCGGCCTGGTCATGATGAGGTCTGACGTTTAGAGAGGCAGCACTATGCATGCTGTGCACCTTGTACTTCGGGATGCATCGCCGCTGTATGCTGCCAACTTATTTTCCTTGCTGTCACTCGTGCAGACTGTCCTGCTGCTGGGACCGGTTCCAGTTCAACCCATCCTGGAAGATCGGCCCGGCGTTCAAGCCGCGGCAGCTCAAGGTACTCGGCAATGACGTGACATATTGCGTGCATCGGACCAGCGTGCCACCTTGCTTGGACCGGCGGTGATGGTGCAGCCGACTTTTAACACGCTTATTGTCTTGCTCTGCCACAGGCGCGCGTGCCCATGTAGCAGTCGCAGCGGAACTCCAGCAACAGCGACTGCGACATTGTGACGACCCACCGCATGGTGCGGTGAGCATCGCAGGTGCGTCGTGCTCGTTGTGCGCGCCAGATACGTGACACTGATGTCTGCGTCGAGCCCCTGCTCAGTCTTCCAGTGAACCGACTAGCTCGTCCAATTCGACAAGGCCAAAGGCTGACGTCCGTCTCTTGTGCTGTGTAGCTCAAGGATGATTGTGTGCGGGCATCACATCCAACTACGTCACTTCAGCCGCAAGTTCTGCAACTTTTGCTCAGCTTCGCCACTCCTTCGGATGTGTTGCCGGGTCCACCGAGCGAAACGGACCATGTAGGCAAGACGCCATGACGGGACTGCAAGTGTGGCAGAATTCGGATCCGCCGCTTTGCTTCTCCGATTTTTCATCTTCCCTTTGCAGCTTCAACCTGCAGGCGCTGCGAGGCGTCAGCAGTGGCTGCCGAACTCCTTGACTGCCAGCGGCTTGTGTGATAGTAGGCGTCTTGAGCAATTTGTTTTGTGGCGGGACGCACATTCGAGATAGTTATTTGTGCCAAATGATTTTGTGCAGAGTCTACAAGTATATGATTTTGGTTTTGATCGAGTTATATCACAAAGCCTGTGATAGATATGCGCAAGTGTAATTGCAATGAGGTCCAAAATGGCATTTTGGAGCTTCCCTGCCTTCCTGGCCTTCCCCCGAGCTGACCGGATGCCGAATCGAGTACAGCACATCACATGTATGCTCACTTGCAGTTTGCGATTGTCACACCTGGGTAGCAATTTTGCACGTTGTCAGCGATCGCAGTGTCAACGTTGCAGGATTGCTCAACTCCGGCAAATCGAAGAGCCCGAATTGGTGGACAGCTGCAGCATTCTATCAGCGCTGCTGTATTGCTGCTCTTTAGAATCTATCAGCTGCATCCAACGAGCTGAAACCGTGTTTTACGGCGCCATGCGCCAAGTTGCATCCCCAGATGCTGCTCTGCAGCCCCGGCAAACGCTGAGTTTCGCTTCACATTTGACACCGTCCCAGCCTCGGCGAAGAGCTGGTGACCGGCGTCTGCCGCTCGCTGCGCGGCAGCGATGGCAACGGCTGCCATCGCAGCCGCGCAGCCGCCGGTGCCGCATACTCGTGCGAGCTGAGCAGCAGCACGCAGCGCAGGGGTCCGTGCACCCCACCAGGCAGCAGGTCCGCGCGTTCGCGCCGGCAACGGTGGCCAACCTGGGCGTCGGCTTCGACTGGCTGGGCTGTGCCGTCGAGGTAGGATGCTCACCGCGTCACACCGGCCAGCGAGCGGTGTTGCTGGCACATGCTTCGTCACGGAAATCATCGCAGCTTGCATCTGCACGTCTGATCTGCACATCTCCCAATAGCATGTGGTACTTCCTCCATTTCTGGCTGCTTGCGTCCGAAACGGCAAGGCCTGAAAGCCAGATCGTAATCGCGCAGGGGGACGGGGACATCGTGACGGCGACGGCGCTGCCAGGGCAGCCAGGCGTCGTGCGCATCGACAGCATCACCGGCGACGGCGGCCGGCTGTCGCTGGATGCGGAGAAGAACTGCGTGGGCATCGCCGCGGCGGAGACGCTGGCGCTGCTCGCCGCGGCGCTCGGGTCGCCGCTCGCATGCGGCGTTGCGCTGCAGCTTCAAAAGGTGTGGCTTGATGCCAATTTCAGCATTTCTTTCACCGCTCATTCTCGCATACACCCTCACCTGCCTAAAGGACATGTGCAGCAGCCTCCCATCTCCTGCTGCAAAACCCTTGTGCAATCGCCTGCTACAGGGCCTGCCGCTGGGCAGCGGCCTTGGCAGCTCGGCGGCCAGCGCGGCGGCGGCCGCCGCGGCAGTCAACGGGCTGTTCGGCGGCGTGCTGCCCAAGGAGACGCTGGTGCTGGCGGGCCTCAAATCCGAGGCGGCTGTCAGCGGCTACCACGCCGACAACATCGCGCCGGCGCTGCTCGGCGGTTTCACCCTCGTCAGGTGAAGCGCCTCAACTTTGGTTTGCTTTCAACCTTCTGTGCTGCATAGACAACATCGCGCCGGCGCTGCTCGGCGGCTTCAGGCTCGTCAGGTACAGCTGAGGCACAGCTCTGCTGTTCTGCTGCCGGTCCGCCGTCCTTTTCGTCCATGAGTCCGCGGCATCACTCTGGGCGGGGTGCGGCCGGCGGGCCAGTTGCTGTAAAGGCATGTGCAGATGCGGTGCGGGCATCCCCCAACATGACTTGCTGGCCACCTGCTGGAGCGGGGCCGCCGCTTTCTGAGCCGCTGGTCAACTCGCTCAGAGAAAAACATCATCAAACCCACATGTCGCATCGGCTCCGGCAGGAGCGCGGACCCGCTGGACCTGCAGCGGCTGGAGTTCGCGGGCGCGCCGCTGTGGCTTGCGCTCGTGAACCCGCTGTTCGAGGCGCCCACGGCAGAGATGCGGGCGGCGCTGCCCAAGATGGTGCCCATGAGTAGCCAGATCCACAACGCGGCCATGGGAGGCTCCCTGGTGCGTCGAAAGGCGGCGCGCTTGCCAAACAGCGAGCCCATCTCGTTCTCAGGCGCGGCAGCTTCGACGACAGCAGAACAGTAGACAGCACGGCAGCGTCCCGCTCGACAGCTGCCTTCCGGTCTGCCCTGCTCCTTCTGCCCTGCTCCCAGCCCTTCTGTGCCCGGCGTTGCAGCCAGTGGAAACATCTGAGAGATCAACCGCCCCGGCGCAGGTGGCGGCCATCTGCAGCGGCGACGCAGCACTCCTGGGGCGAGCGCTGGACTCGGACGTCATCGTGGAGCCCGTTCGCGGCGCCCTCATTCCCGGCTTCCGGTGCAAAAGCCTGGTTCTTTGGTAGATTCTGTGAGCGACGCGATCCTGTCAGTGACGCAGGCCATCGTCCCAGCTGCTCAGTGCCGAGCGTGAGCCCGCCTGGATCCTCGAGTCGTCAAAGCACATGAGGCTTGTGCATCGCATGCGTGGCGCTGCAAGGCATGAAAGTGGATGGGTGCTTTTGCAGGGAAGTGAAGGCGGCGGCCAAGGCGGCGGGCGCCTACGGCTGCACTATCAGCGGCGCAGGGCCGACCTGCGTCGCCGTTGTCGCGGACCAGGTGCTTTCTCCCGTTGTCACTTTACAAGCCTTCTGCAGACACATTGTCTCGCCTGAAAAGGCACTGGCCGCGGAGCGCATGCACGGCAGCTCGTGCGTCACGTGCAGCATGCAGCAGTGGCCCTGAGGAACCTGATTGCCGCTACCTCTGAGACTGAGCGTCTAGTGTCTGACATGCAGGCATCGGGCCAGAAGGTGGCGGACGCGATGGCAGCCGCTTTCCAGCAACACGGCCCGCTGGAGGTCAATTTTGCAACCATCGTGCGGGTGGACAGCCGGGGGGCGTACGTCTTGGACGATTGACTCTCATGCTTCAGAAAATAGAGACGAAAGCTAGCATGCGGGGCGGGTCACGAGGCTGGACGCTGGCCAACATGAGTGCATGCAGCGTAGTGTCTAGCATATTCGCAGGGACGTGGCTTTCGTGCGGCACATGACAGGTCGAAATGTGAGGATGCGTGCCTCGTGCGTCACAAATAGATAGCGACTGCCTTATGAGAATACCAGAACGGAATCCCGCGGAGGTCATTCACGTGGAAACGTGTCGTCGATGCCGTGCCACGGCATCGACGACATGCAACTGGGGTGGTGGCACAGCGTCGACACTATGCCGCTGATGCCTCCGCCGTGTACACGCGCAAACGAATTGATCAATATTGTTAATCAAAGGACAGTCAGAGAGTCGGATTAAAATAAAAGGACAGTCAGAATGTCTGATTGATCAAAGGACAGTCAGAGAGTCGGATATATCCGGCAGCGGCAATATATTCTGGCAGCGGCAACATGTATTTGCAAGTGCATGGATATATCTTCTGTGCTGTAAAAGATACATCCAGCATCGAGGATATATCTGCACAAGCCAGGACCGTTCAAAATATCCTGAAGATATATCTCCATAGGCGGTGGATATAATAGTGCATTTGGGCGCTTGTGAGGATGTTTGTGGAGCAACGAGGATGACCGCGAATAGCTGGAGAAGCTCTATCCACCATTCACCTGTATACACGTAGAGCCTGTATACACCTGTATACACGTAGAGCCTGTGACGGTTCAATCAAGCGAGTCCGTGCAATGCGGGTCAAACTCCGCACGCTGTCCTGCCGCTGCCCTGCTCTCACAACCCCCTCATGCATGCACCAGCTTGTGGCGGATGTGGTATCGCTCAGCCAGGTGCGCCGACGCCTTTGCTGCCTCTCTTGGCATCAGCCCCAATGACAGCCGCACTGTGGAGGGCCCCGGGTGGCGTCCGTCGTCCCACTCGCAGGTCATGGCGTCGTACGAGATGGCCGCCAGCCTGAACAAAAGAAACGGTATCAGTTGTTGAATTGTTTAAATGTGTCGATCATTGATCTTACCGCTCTGAACCTTGAAAATGGCCTCGCGCACAGGCTCGTACACCAGCAATGTGCAGCAGGACACTGCGCAGGGCAGCCGGTCAGCCAGGCTGCTGTGCTCACACATGCACAGCGCAATTGCCGGCAATGCTGCAGCGTGCCAGCGGCCTCACTTCTTGATGGTCTCAGTGTCAGGGTTCCATTGCATGACGCTGGCGAGCTCCGACATGATTGGCCGACTGCGCGGTTCGCCCGCGGCAGCCTCCCACTCTGCCTCAAATTCGCCGCGAGATGTGGCATCCAGAGCGCCCTTGCTCAGCATGTCCAGCACGATGTGGTCTGCAAGGGAACACCACATCGAGTCGGGCGTGCCGTGGGTTCAGTTCTTTTGCACGCTTCGAGATGCGTCTCCTGAAACAACAGCGGTCTGTGCAGGCTCGGTACCGCCGGCAGAAGAGGCCTGTTCGCACGAGAAGGTGAGACTTGGGCGAAAATCGAAAGCTGAAATTTTGACGCCTCCTGCACCAAAAGGAGCCGTCAGTTTGTGCCACTGCTTCTGGTGCAGGAGGCGTCGAAATTTTAATTTTCAATTTTCGCCAAATTTCACCTTCTCGAGCGCACAGGCCTCTTCTGCCGGCGGTACCGCGCCTGCACAGACCGCTGTTGCTTCAGGAAACGCATCTCGAAAGTAAGTGACGCGCCACACAGCAGCAGAGCGCCACCATGCACAGCCGGATGACGAGCCTGCTGCGCATTGGCCGATCGGCGCTTATGCATCCGGCCACTGGCAGCTGCCTGGGCTCCGTTCCCCAGGTGCCCATCACCGGTGCCACACAGTGCCACAGCATTGTTCAGGGCTGTGCTGCTGCCACTGCGTGCCATGACCTTCACAGCCATGCTGGCCTGCAGGCGACGGCTGGACGCCAGACCTGCGACGGCAGTTCTGCTGCAGCATGCGCCACGCTGTCGCACCGGCACTTCAGCATGCCCACCAGCGGCCCGACCTTCACGACCGTCTACGGCGGCGTCGACATGCCGAGCCGCAGAAATGCTTTGCTCTACGAGCTGAGATACATCAACGACCTCGTGCTCGACCAGCTGGACAGAGGCACACCGCTCGGCGTACTACGTTCGTGCGGCCCTGCTGTGACTTGCGCATGCAGCACCTGTGGTTGTGCCTGCGTCACCCCTCGGCATCGCAGCATGCTACGTGCTGGAAGATGCCAAACTTCTCCAGTTGGTTCTGAAGCCCGAGTAGCTTTGCACAGGTCACGTGGAGGATGAGATCATGCGCGGGCACCTCAGCGAGTCGCCTGCTCGCGGTGCGCCCGCCGGCGCCGGCTGTGCCAGCGCCCAGCTGGATGTGTGGCAGCACTTCATCGCCAACAACCCTTTGCTGGCCGCGCTGCTGGCAAACTCGATGGGCGAGCCGCTGGACCGCATCCCCAGCATGTGCGTCACACACTGCTCTCCCAGCAGGATGATTCCCACCTGTTGTCAGCCTGCCACTTTTGCATCTGTCCGCATCAAGTCTGCATGCAGCAGCTCGCCGCTGCCCACCTTCCACCCAGGCGACGCGCTCAGCGGCGACTCCTGATGCTGCCATAGGGCCGCCGTCATCGCTGACAAGCTTGACGAGCACCAAGCCAGCCTGGACGCTGAGTCCCGGCAGATATCCGACGCGATGCGAGGCCTGCCGCCTGTGCTCAGCCGCCAGGAGAGGCTGTTCATGCAGACCCTTGCCCTGCGGTGCAACATCTGCATCGGCCCCCAGGCTTTGAAGGTGCGAGCAGCACCCTGTTGCCTCACCATTCCAGTCCACCCTTGCACATGTTGCGCCGACCAGGCTCCAGCTGCTGCAGCACCACCGTGTTGCGCCGACCAGGCTCCAGCTGCTGCAGCACCACCGTGTTGCGCCGACCAGGCTCCAGCTGCTGCAGCACCACCGTGTTGCGCCGACCAGGCTCCAGCTGCCGCACCCATGTGACGGCTCATGCAAGCCTCGAGCACTTGCCTGATGCGCTGGCTGGCTTGGGGGAGTGCAGGACATGCCCCGCTCACTCTTCAAGGGCCTGGCCCAGCTGCTCACAGCGCAGCCTATGGAGCGCCTGCTGCAGGCGGCCACCATGCGGCTGCTGCGGCTGCGCGGCGCAGTCGCTGTTAGCGGCCTTTGGGGTGAGTCTGATTCGCTGAGCTGCTGGACTGCGCACTGCGCCCTGCTTCCCACCCGCTGCCGTCATGCAATGGAGTCACGCAGTGCGAAAGAAATGAAAACCCACGGCACGCCCGACTCGGTGTGGTGCCCTCTTGCAGACCACCTCGTGCTGGACATGCTGAGCGAGGGCGCTCTGCTCGCCAGATCTCGCGGCGATTTTGAGGCAGAGTGGGAGGCTGCGGCGGGCGAACCGCGCAGTCGGCCAATCATGTCGGAGCTCGCCAGCGTCATGCAATGGAACCCTGACACCGAGACCATCAAGAAGTGAGGCCGCTGGCACGCTGCAGCATTGCCGGCAATTGCGCTGTGCATGTGTGAGCACAGCAGCCTGGCTGGCCGGCTGCCCTGTGCAGGGTCCTGCTGCGCATTGCTGGTGTTCGAGCCTGTGCGCGAGGCCAATTTCAAGGTTTAGAGCGGTAAGATCAATGATTGACACATTTAAGCAATTCAACAACTGATACCGTTCCTTTGTTCAGGCTGGCGGCCATCACGTACGACGCCATGACCTGCGCGTGGGACGACGGACGCCACCCGGGGCCCTCCACAGTGCGGCTGTCATTGGGGCTGATGCCACTAGAGGCAGCAAAGGCATCGGCGCACCTGGCTGAGCGATATCACATCCGCCACAAGCTGGTGCATGCATGAGGGGGTTGCGAGAGCAGGGCAGCGGCGGGACAGCGTGCAGAGTTTGACCCGCATCGCACGGATTCGGCTAGCGTCGAGAAAAGTAAAAAGCTGAGACGCTGCCATACATCTTGTAAGTCACTGACCGGCTCCGGCCAACCCCCTTGTTCAAGAGCTATGGAGCCGGCCGCTATAGGCAGTTCTCAGCCTCGAGAACTCAGTTCTCGAGACAGCTGTAGGTGAGACGGTCTGCACACGACATACTATCTGGAAGCAAGCGCTACCTTTTCTAACTTCTTTCTTACTGCATACACGAATAACTGTCCGACAGCTGAATAACTGTGACAGCCGAATAACTGTGACAGCTGAATAACTGTGACAGCTGAATAACTGTCCGACTCGGACAGTCTAGACGCTGTGTGACTCGTCGCAGCTCTTTGCGCATGTGTCAATTCCTTGTGCGGAGGTGGCAAGCCTGGCAACTTCGGTGCGGGCGGTGGACCTGGCAATCCCATGCCTCCGAGGCGACGGAGAGGGCAGCACATCATGGGCGCCGGCATCTCGCGCCGCGACACCTCGTGCGAATGCCATCTTTCATGAATGATCAGCTGATCAGCTCCTGTTTGGCGTGGCATTCCTGCGACCCCCTCAGGGCCTGCAGTATGTAGGTATTCATGGGTAGCTGCTCGGATGGCGAGTTCTGAGGCCGTGTGACGAGGCAGCTCGTCTTGGCGCATGGACCGCACCTGCATTACGTGCCATCGCTGCGCCAGAGTGACGTTCACAGCAAGAGAATCAGAAAAGCTGGAGCCGTTGCGTAAGGAGGACACGCTGCTGTTGGCGTACAAAGCAAACAGAATCGCTGGAACCGTCAGAGGGACGGCACACATGTCAAAAGGGATAGAAGAACAGCAAGTGAAAGCAGAGTAGCTGGAGTAGGTAGGTAGGTACTCACTGACGAGGGGCGCACGTGTCAGGTGGGGACTCGAGTACAAAGCAAGTGAACAAAAGCGCTGGCACCATTACAGAACCAGGAAACACATGTCAGGAGGCATTCATGCATGCATCACCGATGTCGACATGCACCCGGGCGACATCTTGTTCTGCCCGCGGGTTGTTGCAATGCGTCCTGCTCAACAAATCGCCGCGCTTGTAATTGTGAAATCAAGCGCGTCAGTGCGATGCGGGTCAAGCCTCCAACCAAGCGGGGCTGCCGCTGCCCTGCTTGTAGAAATTCGCATAGTATGCTCGGCCAATATCCGTAGCCAATGCTTTCGCCAACTGTTCTCGAAGCGTGCGAATTGTGTGCAATGGATTGATTGCTACGTTTCCGATGTCATGTGCTGTTTAAAAGAGCCAGAATGGGCCTTTTTTTGACTCGGCGATATATCCAGCGGCAGCCCCGCGACCGCTTCAGGAAATGGTTTTTTCGATCCGCGAGCAACCCAGTAAAATGGTATTTTATTGTTGTCCGCGATTCATGCCCGTGACTACGGTATATACTTATGCGATGTCCAGAGGGTGTATGACTGTTTAAGTCGAATTTTCAGGTCGACCTTCAAACTGCAAATGTGAGACGACACCATGTTGAAGAGTGGAACAAGCCATGTGCGAGGTAATACTGTAATCCAGTCTCTAGGTCTAGGCACACGCTGTCTGATAGGTATCTATATGCATCGTCATGTCGCGCAAACGCTTCATACCACGGAAATTCCAAAATAATGTTGTCTTCACAGCCTGTGGCTGAGCCGCAATTGGTGAGCTGGTTCCATGCTATGTTTTGCACCGACACACGCACCACATGCGTGCTCATGTCACGAGGCACACATGTCATCATCCAGAAGCAAGTTCGTCGTCCGCGGTCATCCCAATTGCAGGAGCCAACAAATGCAGCTGATGCGATCCCGCTGGCGTAGAGCCGAAGCATGTTATGGCAGATCTTGCCAGCCTGCAGGACATGGCACCGACTCGAATGAGCACGCATTCTGTTGTCGGAGACAAGTCGACGCAGCAAGGCCTGCATTTGTGTAGAGCAGGGCTGACAAAAGTTCGTACAACTCACCCAGGGCGCTGGTGTCAATTTCCAAAATGGCGGTACCTAAGTCATGAGACTGGCATCAGCAGCCTGGCCAAGTGCCCTGCATTTCGCACAGACCGATTGACACTTTTCTGCACCACATCAACACCTGGTGTGTGGGTCAGCTGTACCCGCAACCAGAAGAACATGTCTCCACTGATATCTTGCAACGTGCGGTACCTAGGTACTTGCCGCCTTGCCGGCAGTAGAAGTCGATCGCGAGGATCGGGTCCGGCAGCCTGTGCTGCTGCCCTGCGATTGTCTTTCAATTTGTCACTTGGGCGTGAGCAGGCTGTGAGGTACAGTGGCCAAGACAGTGAAAGTGTGCAGACCAATGAAACTTTTATTCTGCGCAGGAAACACATGTTGACAGGCTCTGAAAGACTGTCAGGTTCCGCAAGATGCTCCTGATCGTGCTGTTGGACAGGGCCTCGGTAGTTTGACACCGAATCGGCCACCCACGCCGCGCTGGCGAGCGGTACTTCGCCTGCTTGAGTAGTGTCGACCTTGCGGATTTTGCCTTCGAAGCTGATATGGACGGCGCGTATGGGAGGCATGGGCTGCACCTGCGCGCATGGCACCAAACTCAGGGCGAGCGACACCAATCTCTGCATCAAAAGCCGTGAATGGAACCAAGAAACTGCCTTGCAACTAAAGAGCGCGCATTTCATCATGTGTTTTGATTCTGCAGCGTGTCCGACTGCACATAAATGGTGTCAGCTGGATGCTGTTCAAGTCGGAGATTTTGATGCACGCAGGCAGCTTGCAGCTACTGCTGCTGCTGATGCTGCTGCTGCGGCGCACCTTTGAAGCTTGTTGAAGCTCGGATGTCAAGCAGTTGCAGACGTCGTTGCGAGGGACGTGGCCTGTGCAGCGCCAGCAGAATGGTCAGTATGCACACAAGCCTTGCTCATTATGTATCGTGCGACACCTCCCACGAGAAATGCCTGCAGCAGAATGTTCGGCTTGTGACTCACCTGGCTCGTCAAGCGAGGCGACGCACACGCTATTCCTGCACGCCACTCAGGCAGGAGCCAGCGATACACACGTCTGGAGGATGTGCACCGCCTAGGGGCAGCGCTGTCACGCTTGACCCAACTAGAGATCTAGTCAGCTTTGTTGTGTGTGAAGCA
>JAABUM010005033.1_pt1 | contig 14276 bp, 22 predicted proteins | sample 5559161 | NCBI WGS metagenome assembly JAABUM01 (sample SAMN10711868, study PRJNA513369) | rock metagenome | isolation source: Antarctica rocks | place: Antarctica: Victoria Land, Siegfried Peak nord
TGATCACCGCGATCACCGCGCAGAACACCCGTGGTGTGCAGGGCGTCTTCGAGCTGCCCACGGATATCATCGCCGCGCAACTGGATGCCGTCCTCGGTGACATCGGCGCGGACGCGGCCAAGACGGGTATGCTCTCCAGTGTGCCCATCATCGAGCTGGTGAGCGCCAAGGTCCAGCACTGGGGCATAGCGACGCTGGTGGTGGACCCGGTGATGGTCGCCAAGAGCGGCGATCGGCTGCTGCGTGAGGAGGCCGTGGGTGCGCTGCGCGAGAAGCTGTTGCCTTTGGCGCTGGTGGTGACGCCGAACCTGCCCGAAGCGGAGGTGCTGACGGGACGGCCGATCCGGACACGCGCGGATAGGGAAACGGCGGCGCGCGCGATAGCCGCGCTGGGCGCACAGCATGTGGTGATTAAGGGAGGACACGCGGACGGCGCACCGGTCGATCTCCTGTTCGACGGAGACCATTTTAGGGACTATCCGGCCGCGCGCATCGACAGCCGGCACACGCACGGCACGGGCTGCGCCTTCTCCGCGGCCCTAACGGCCGAGCTAGCCAAGGGGGCCAGCGTCCCGGAGGCGGTCGGACGCGCGAAGCGCTACATCACGGAAGCGATCCGCCAGGCGCCGGGCTTAGGGGGCGGTCACGGTCCCGTGAACCACTTCCCACGCGTCGCCGCGTCAGACGTGCGCGCGGAGCGCGCGGATAGGTGTCCAGAGTGCGGGGGCGCTGGCGTGGGGCGCTGGCCCCGCCGTCCCCCGCGATGAGGGATGAGTTCCGCCAGAGATGGCGGCAGCCCCTGCAAGGAGCGACGAAACCATGGCAGACGGCAAGATTACGGAGCACATGTCGGTCGTGGGCGCGGACGGCGCGCCGGTCGGCACGGTGGACCACCTTGACGCGCAGGACACGATCAAGCTCACCAAGGATGAGCAGGGTCAGCATCACTGGATCGGCATGACGGACGTGGCGCGGGTCGATGCGCAGGTCCACCTGCATGTGCCTGCGGCGCAGGCGATGCAGCGCTGGATGACGACGCCGCCGGCGCGGGAATAAGTCGATGCGGGCCATCGTCGCCGGGAGCGACGCGTGTCCCCGCGCAAGACGCCCAGAGACACAGAGATAGGAGGAGGATCTGGATGGCGCAGCATACCCCGGAGAGCCTTGCCAACTCCCCCCAATGGGATGACGAGGCGGCGCGTGCGCGGGATGAGGACCCGGCGGCGCGGGCCACTCCCGCCCCGCCGGACGCGCCGCCATCGACCACGACGGAGCGGCCGGACACCGACGAGGACGACCGAACACCGGCGGCGCTGGGCGACCTAATGCCGACCCCCGGCGAGTAGCGCCGACACAGGCGGGACCGGGGAGCGGCGGTGGTGGGGCTCCGGCGATGAGGCGGCCACTACCGCCGCGCTAGATAGGCGAGAAGGGGAATCCCGATGAGTGAGCAGCAAGCCGACGGCGCGGCGACAGGCCCGCGCGACACGGTGACGGACAAGGCCGCGGACGTGCTACGCGATCTGACCGGCAACGAGGAACACCCGGCCGATGGCCGCCTGGACGAGGCGCAGCGTGAGCCGGCGACGGGCTCCGACGCGGGGCGACGCGGGGCCGCCGTGACGCCAGAACGACCGGGCGGATCGGGACCGGCGACCGGTCCCGAAGACTGACCGACGGAGGAGCCCTATCCCGGCGCCCGCGCGCCTGTGCCCCCGCGTCCCGCCTGTCGCCGCTGTCCGTGAATGCTACTGGCTGTGCTGGCCCTTGCCCCGCTCGTTGCGCGCCGTCTGTCCATGCGCCTGGCATGAGGTGTGCCGTAGGCTGGTGGTAGTGACGCACCGGGCACCAGCGCGGTCTGCGCTGCGGCGCGCCGGCGACACAGGGAGAGGGCAGGCCATGGCATCCACCAAGAACACCTTGCAGCAACTCCTCGACCAGGGCCAGAGCCCCTGGCTCGACTATATCACCCGCGACCTGATCAAGAGCGGCAAGCTCCAGGCGTTGATAGACCAAGGGATCGTGGGCATGACCAGCAACCCCACGATCTTCCAGAAGGCGATCAGCGAGGGCGAGGCCGACTACGACGCGGACCTACGCACGATGGTCCGCGACGGCAAGAGTGTCGCCGACATCTACGACGGGCTGGTGCTCGACGATATCCGCCACGCCGCCGGCGTGCTGCGGCCCGTCTACGACCGCAGCGACGGGCGCGACGGCTACGTGAGCATCGAGGAGCCGCCCGACATGGCCGACGACACGGCGCGCTCACGGGACGAGGCGCGCCGCCTGTTCCACTATCTGGACCTCCCCAACGTGATGATCAAAATCCCTGGCACACCCGCAGGTATCCCTGCCGTCCAGCACGCTATTCGTGAGGGGATTAACGTCAACGTGACGCTCGTCTTCGCCCTCGACGCCTACCGGCAGGTGGCCGAGGCGTACATCGCCGGCTTGGAACAGCGCGCCGCCGCCGGCCAGCCCCTCGACCGGATCGCCTCGGTGGCCTCGTTTTTCGTCAGCCGCGTCGATACGGCCGTGGACAAGAAGCTCGACGAGTTGATCACCCAGGCGAGCGACGAAGGACGCAAGAACGCGTTGCGCGCATTGCAGGGGACGGCGGCCCTCGCCAACGCCAAGCTCGCCTACGCCGCCTATCAGGAGATTTTCTCCGGCCCGCGCTGGGAGGCGCTGGCCCAGAAGGGGGCCCGGACGCAGCGCTGCCTGTGGGCCAGCACGAGCACCAAGAACCCCGCGTACCGGGACATCCTCTACGCCGAGCAGCTCATCGGCCCCGACACGGTGGACACGATGACGCCAGCGACCATCGACGCCTTCCGCGACCACGGCCAGGTCGCGCGCACGGTGGATCGGGATGTGGCGGGGGCGCGGCGCGCGTTCGCCGCGCTTGAACGGGCGGGCATCTCCCTAGATGCGGTGACGCGACAGTTGCAGCAGGACGGCGTGCGGCAGTTCGCCGACTCCTTCGACGCTCTGACCACGACGATCACCGCCAAGCGTGAGGAGATGCTGGCCCAGGCCCGGTGAGGGAACAACGCTCGCCGCAGGTAGGAGTTCCGCCCCCGTGTCACGCGGGGGCAGGCAAGAAACGAGGAGGAGACCGATGGTGACGCCACGCATCCACTACCCGGACAGCCCGCAGCAGAGTCCTGATCAGCCCGCTCTGCCCGGTCAACCGCCCTATCCAGAAACGCCGATCCCCGGCCAGCCTCCGGGTACCGCGATCCCCGGTCAGCCGCCGCTGCCGGGCACGCCCAACCCCCCAGGGCGACCACCCGCCCCAGGAGAGCCGGAAACGCCTGGCGACCCCCCGATACCTGGGCGGTTGCCCTACCCGGAGACACCGCTCCCCGATCAGCCCCCGCTTCCCGGCTCCCCCGAGCAGCCGGGGAGCCCGGCAGCCCGGCCCCCCCAGATCTTCTGTTGACAGTCACCGCCCTGCGGAGAGTCACGGCCTCGTGTGACGGGCACCAGGATCGGCTAGGGCGCGACCGGCACCGCGCCGTGTTGCTCGTCCGTTGCCAGTTCCTCCTCCGCTCCCTTCTGCGTCTCTTTCACCACCACGGCCTGCACCACGGCCTGCGCATCGCCGCCGCGCAGTTCGCGCCAGGCCGCCGTGCCAATGGCCTGGAGCACGCCCGCTAGGGGCGCGCCGAAGAGCGCGCCCCACAAGCCGAACAACTCGCTGCCGGCGACCAGCGCGAGCAGCGCCGTCGCTGGATGAATCCCCACCGCCTTGCCCATGATGCGCGGCCCCACCACATCGCCCTCAATGATATGGACGACGGCGAAGTAGACCAGGACCAGCAGCGCCACCACCGGGCCTTGAAAGAGGGCGATCAGAACACACACCGTGCCGGAGATAAGCACCCCGATGATGGGGATGAACTCCATGAAGAACGCGAGCACGCCCAGCAGCACGGCATAGGGCAGGTGGAGGACGAGCATGCCGCCCACGAGCACGCCGACGAGCGCCGCCAGCGTCAGCGTGCCCCGGATGTAGCCGCCGACCACCTGGTTCACGATCGCGATGAGCAGGCCGGTGCGCCAGCGTTGGGCGCCCGGCGTCTCGCGGCGTAGCCGCCGGGCGATCTTTGGCCCATTCGCGGTGAGATACACGCTCAGGATCAGGATCAGCACGAGGTCAATCAGTGTGGACACGATCCCTGAGACGAGGCCGAGCGACTCCTTCGCTGCCGTCGTCCCCACCCCCCGGACGGAGCCGATGGCCTGCTGCTGCGCGGTGTGGAGCGTGGCCGACGTGACCCCGAACGGTCGCAGGAGGGGGAGGAGCCGCGGTTCGAGGCGCTGGGCCTGCTGCGCATAGCGGGGGAGGTCGTGGACCAGGCTGGTGACCTGTGTGGTCGCGGTGACGACGAGGAAGGCGATCACGCCGAACAGCACCACGAAGCCGAGCACGTAGGCCACGGCGATGGCCAGGGGGCGGGGCAGCCAACGCACGAGCAGGGACACCAACGGGGTGAGCGCGAAGGCCACGATGCCGCTCAACAGCAGCGTCAGGACGGCCTTGGCGACGTGTGCCAGGAGCCAGCCCCCCACGAGGACGATGGCCAGCCACGCGAGGATGATCAGGGGCAGATAGAGCGCGCGCTGCCAGGACGCGGACAGCTCACCCGCTGTCCGCGGGGTACGTGAAACCATGACGGCCTCCCCTTCCACTTCCACAGGTGACGCCACCGCATGCTGTGGTTCGTAATCATGACCGACAACGGTGCAGCACGCGAGTGGGCGCCGCGTCTGTCCGCGCCCGCTACCCGATCTCTCCGCCGCCCACCAGGGTAGGCACACAGGTCCACGGCGTCAGACCGTCGATGGTGGTGGACGCACGCATCCTCACCCTGTCGGGGGTTGATCAACGCACGCGACGCCTGGCGCGCCGTCTGTGTGCACGGTCGAGGCGGACGCTGAACGCGCCGACCAGGACGATTACGAGCCCCAGGCCGGTCATGACGGCCGCGTTGCCGTAGGTGTCGGCCAGCGGCGCCGCCACGAGCAGCGGGATGATGGGCACGGCCCCCCCGACGAGTTGCTGCAAGGCCAGCACGCGCCCGCGCACGTTCTCCGCCGTCCGCTCCAGGACCAGCGTTTGCGCCGGGATGGTCGCGAGCGCCATGGCGAGCCCGATGATGAAGGCGAGCACCATCGCCGGCGGGATCAGCGCGATGTTGTGCGCCCGCAGGGGCGGCAGCCGATGGACGTGGCGCGCGACGAAGGCGCCCACGGTGCTCGCGCCGTGGTAGAGCGCGGTGGCGACGCTAGCCACCGCGCCGAGGATGGTGACGGCCGTGCCCATCACCAACAAGCCCAGGTTGATCAACCCTTCCTTGCGCCGCCCCGCGGCGATGCGGCCCATGGTCAGCGCGCCGACGATGAGGCCCAGCCCCGCCGGCAGCAGCAACCGCCACGCGCCCGCTTGGGTGAGCCCGAACGTCTCGCTGACGAAGTTCAGGCCCAGCGTGCCGAAGATGAACAGGAAGGTCGGCGCCACGTTGATCTGGAATAGGGTTAGGCGCAGGCCAGGGTCGCGCGCCAGGAAGCGCAGCACCTCGCCCAGGTCGCCCCCGATGTGCCGGAGCGCCTGGGGGAGCGACGCGGCCACGGGATGGCCGCGCGGCGGCGCGGAGTCGCGCGGCAGCGTCGACACGAGGAACGCCGCCGCACTGTAGAACGCCGCGATCACCAGCAGTAGCGGGACGATGCCGATGAGCTCGAGCACGACCAGCCCCAGCATGATGGGGATGACCTGGCAGGCGTTGAGGGTGATGTTGAACAGCGAGGTCGCGGCGAGTAGGTGGCGTCGATCCACGAGTAGGGGGATCGTGGCCGCCTCGGCCGGCGTGAAGAACTGCGCCACGGCATTGATGAGGAAAATGAGCAGGATGATGATCCGCGGCTGGAGGCCGGCGTCGAGCCACGTCACGGGGATGAGCAGCAGCGTGAGTCCGACGCGGATGATGTTGCTGCGCGTCAGAACCCGCCGCTTGCTGGCGCGGTCGACGATCACGCCGGCGAAGCCGGAGAGGAACAACTGCGCCACCATCGCGCTGATCGTCACGGCGGCGACGGCCGTGTTCTTGCCGGAGAGCGCGATGTGCGCGACGTAGGCGCCCAACGCCAGCCAGGTCAGGTTCTGGGCCAACTGGGAGCAGATCTGGGCGAGCCATAGGGCGCGGAACCCGCGACGTCTCAGAACGGCGTGGAAGCTCGGGGGGCCCGACCCGCGTCCGCTCGTGCGGTCAGGCCCGCGCCGGGGCACGCTCTCCCCTGTCAGCGTCGCCGTGGCGCTGCGGGGCGGCGCGTCGTCGCACGTCCTGGCGTCCGGCAATGCGGCCGCGCGTTCCTGGCCCCCCCCGCCATCCTGCCGCCCCTTCTGCTCCACGGCATGCTGGGCCTGGACGATCTGGTGGCGCTCGTCCGCGCTCAGGGGACGTCCCAACGCCTCCTCGACCTCGAATTGCGCTTCCAAGTCTGTAGCCTCGGTCTGTATGTCCCGGAGCACCGTTACCTCTTGATCGGTGAGCGGCGGCTCCTCCGCCACGTCCCGCGCATGCTCCCGCGCCAGCTTCTCGGCCTTGGCCGTGAGGGTCCCCTCGCCCGCGGCGGCCGGCGGCTCCTGTCGCCCCTCCGTGTCCATCATCGTCCTCCTATCCGCAGCCCCCCGCCGCTCACGTCGTCACGGCCCGTGCGCGGATGCACAGGCGTGAGGCTCTCGAGTCCTCCGAGCCTGCGGGGAGCGCGCGGCCGGGCGTGGGGTGGCACGGCGTCATCGTGCCCGGTGGTGATAGCGATCGAGCGGGCCGGGCATGGCGCGTTCCGCCTCGTCCTCCAACAGTGTCTCGTTGCGTGGCTCCAGGATGATGCCGGCGACGATGACGATCACGGCAAGGACGACCAAGACGATGCCCACGGGTCCCTCGACCCGGTGGACGTTGTTCCCCCGCAGCTAGCCGCCGCGCCCGTCGATGGTGGCCCACACGCCGCCGCCCGCCGCGTTGAACAACAGGAAGCGGGGCCACGCCATACGGTTCGTGCCAGCCAGGAACGCCGCCAGGGCACGCAGCACCGCCACGAAGCGCCCGACGAAGACGACCTTCCCGCCGTGTGTGCGGACCACGTACGGCCCCCGCGTCATCGTGCGTTCGTCGATATAGATGTAGCGGCCGTCACGCCGCAGCAGACGGCGGCCGCCCTCCCGTCCGATCCAGAAGCCCACGTTGTCGCCCGTGTGTAAATTCCATCGAGGGATTCAGCATTTTTCTAGCGGTGAAGGCAGCGGGTTTCAGGCCCTCCACACAAGGAGGAAAGAGCCGCCTGCACGCGTAAAATGGCGGGCACGCCGTCCAGGTGCTGTGTTGCTCCGTCGCTATAATCCATGCTGACTTCTTCGCTAGAATTTACACCCGTGATCGCGGCGGCCGCCGCCGCGATCACGAAGGGGATAAAGAGATGATGCGTCGTGCCGGCATAGATGGCGGCGGCGCGCGCCATGGTCTCGCCGGGGAAGGGATATTGACGCTCTCGATAGCCACGACGATCAGCACGGCCCCATCGCCGTAGGTGGCGCGTAGGGGCGTGAGATCGTAGGTGGCAACGCGCCTGCAGCGTCTACCAGAGTTCGCCGCCGCCGACGAGGATGTAGAGGATGGGGCCGATGCCCCAGATGATGCTCACCACGCTCCAGATGATTTTTTGGGCCGCGCCGAGATCGGAGCGCCCGGCGATGTTGATCCAGGCCAACACCATCGCGATCGGGTGCAGCACCACCGATACGATGAATTCCAACAGTCCCTTCATGACTCTCTTGACCTCCTATAAACGTGATATTGAGACCGCGCTGCGCCGCCCCCCGACGACGCGCACACACGCGTCGACGACGTCAGCGCCGATCGCCGCTACCGCGTGCGGCGGAGCGGCTCTATCAGGGCGGACAGATCGACCCCGCCCTCGATCACCGCGCCGATATAGTAGCCGGCCAGGGCACACACCACCACCACCGCCGCCCAGCCGATGCCGATGGTGGCCCAGATAATCCCGAAGACGACGCCCAGCGCCGCCAGCACGATCCGTAGCGACATCCTCACCCTCCTCCCCTCATCCACGCGCTAGCGTACCTGCCGGCGCGCCCGCTGCTCCTGCACCACCGTCCGCACGCGCACGACGCGTACCGGCAGCCCCGTGACCCGCTCCAGATGCGCCGCGATCGCGCGCTCAAGCTGCGGCCCCGCCTGGGCCAGGTCGATGAAGGGGCTGACCAGGGCGCGACAGCGCACCTCCAACCCCCCCCGGCGCGGCTCGACCCGCGCCCGCAGGCGCTCCACCCCGCTCACGTCGTGGGCGCCGTACGCGGCCAGTTCGTCCAGTGTCGTGTAGGACACTTCGGTGTAGCCCGGCGCGTCGCCGTGCAGTACGAGCGTCCGCGCCCGACGGGGCGGCGGTGTCACCTCACGGACGAGGCCCAGCAGGGCCAGGAGCCCCACCACGACCGCGCCGCCCACAACGTAGGCCCCCACCCGTTGGCCCTGATACGCCCGGCCGTTGAGGTCGGCCGCGTCGCGGGCAATGGCCCGCACGGGCGCGTAGGGCCAGACTTGATGCACCGTGGCCACCGGCAGCAGCCCGCTCACCAACCCTAGCGTCAGCAGCGCGGCGGCGAGCAGCGCGAGGAGTAGGAGCAGCGCCAGCACACGATTGAGCACCCTCATCCTATCCCCTCCTCCATCTCAGCGTCCCCCTCCACGCGCAGGTCATCCACCCATACGTCCACGATCGCCACCACGCCGCCCACGCGCGCCACCGTCAGCGCGACGGCGGCGCGCACCGCGTCGGCCAGCGGCGGGATGGGCACGAGTCGCACTACCACATGCACCTCGACGCGCAGCCCCTCCGGCGCGTGCGTCAGTTGCACCCCCTCGACAGTCTCCCCACCCAGGCCGAAGGTCCGGGCGATGGCGTAGCGGCCCCGGCTGATGCCCGCCACACCGGGGACGGCGCACGTCGCGCCCAGGGTCGCACGCGCCAGCGTCACATCGTCGGGGGTGGTCTCGCCCATCTCCGTCATAACTCAGCGCACCGCCGGCTGTTGCGGCTGCTGCGGCGGCTGATCCTCGTCAGGGAAGTAGAGGTCGGCCACGTTGATGTTGACCTCCTTGGTGCGCAATCCCGTCATCGCCTCGATCCGGCCGCTCACGTTGCGGCGGATCGCCTCGGCCACCTGGGGAATGCTGGCCTGGTAATCGACGACGAGGTTGAGATCGACGATGCACTCCACCTCGCCCACCTGCACGGCCACGCCACGGTCCATCTGGTCCTGACCGGTGACACGCCCGGTCAACCCGCCGAACGCCTGCCCCAAGCCGGTGGACGTCATGTCGTGGACGCCGGGGACTTCGCGGGCGGCGAGGCCGGCGATGCGCGCCACCACCGAGTCCGCGATTTTAGTCGTGCCGCCGACGCCACTGCTGCCCGAGGTGCGGACGGGCGTCGTGCTACTGGTCGCGGCCATCGCCGTGGGCGTGACCGTCGTGCGTTCCTGTGTCATACGTGTCTCTCCTCCTCCTGCACAGCGGCGGGCGCCACCCCGCTGGAAGTGTTCCCAGCGATGGTCGGTGGCGACCCCGTTGGCCGTGTCACGTGCTGCTTAGTGGTTGCCGCCGAGCAGCTGCTCGGCGCCCTCTTTCACGTTGCCCAGGCCCTCCTTGGCTTTGCCCGCGCCCTGCTGGGCCGTGCCCTCCGCTTGGAGGTCCTGATTGCCCGTCACGTCACCGGCCTTCTCTTTGAGCCCACCGACGACCTGATCGCCCTGGGCGGCCGTCTTCTCCTGGCCGCCCGTGCGGCCCAGCGCGTCACCGATCCCTTTCTGCACGCCGCCGACGCCCTGCTGGACGTTGCCTTCGGCCTGGTTGGCGCGGCCCTCGGCTACCTGACCCTGGTCGCCCGTGAGGTTGCCCAGCGCTTCCTTGGCCTTGCCCATGATCCCCTTGCCCGTGCCGTCGGCTTGGTTCTCGTTCATCATGCCCTCTCTTGTGTCCTGTATCCTGTGAACTACCATGCCGCCACCGGCGACGGCACAGGGGCGGGTCATCCACCTACTAAGCTAAACGTCAGAGCCGCCGAAAAAGTGCCGCGCCCCGCTCCGCGTGCCAGAAGCAATAAGAGGCCGTTCCGCGGCACTTTTTGGGGCTGGATCGCGTTTGGCTAGATAGAGGGTGAAGAGGAGAGAAGGGCGGTGCAGGGAGAAGAGGGCAGTCCCCGGCGCGCGGAAGCGCCGCCCACGCTCGTGGCGCAGGCTCGCACGGATCGTGCCGCCTTCGGTCAGATCTACGACCTCTACGTGCGCCGGGTCTACGCCTTCTGCGCACTGGGGGGGCGCTCACGCGAGGAAGCGGAGGACCTGACCGCGCAGACCTTCGAGCGGGCGCTGCGGGCCATCGGCCGCTACGAGGAGCGCGGGGCGCCCTTCTCGGCCTGGCTGCTGCGCATCGCCGCCCACGGCGTCGCCGACCGCGCCCGCCGCGCCGAGCCCCTCGACGACGCCGCGCCCCTCAACGACGACGACGACGGGGCCGCTGCGGACGTGGGACCGGACTGGGTCGAGGAGTGGGAGTTGGCGACCTGGCTGCGCGGGCACCTCGCGGCGCTGCCCGCAGACCAACGGCGCGTGGTATGGCTGCGCTACTACGAGGATCGGAGCTTTGGCGATGTGGCAGCTCGAATGGGCCGGAGCGAGAATGCGGTCAAGCAACTGCTCCGGCGCGCCCTGGCCGCCGTAGGCATGCGGGTACACGAGGAGGCCGTGGGCGATGGGTGAGGATGAACAACCCCGGCAGCCCGACATGTCCTCGGACGAGGCCCTGGACCGGCTGCTGCGGCGGCTGGGCCCGCTGCTACGCTGGCAGGACCACGAGGACACGGGCGCGCCGGAGGAGGGCGTCCCTGAGCCGGACCCGGCCTTCGAGCGCCGCCTGCGCGCGCGTTTGATGAGCGGGGACGCACCCAGGCCAACGCACGGTCCGCGACGGTCAGCACGCGGGCTGCGACGATCGGCGCGGGGGCGCACGCTTCTGTGGGTTGGGCTGGCCGCGGCGGCGCTGGCGGTGATGATCTTGGCGGCCGTGGCGGTCGTGGAGGTCGGGGTCATCGCGGCCCTCACCACCGCGCTGGCGCTGGTGGCGGTGGCTGCCGTGCTCGTCGTCCGCGCCCGCTTGGGACAATGACGACGGCGGGACGGTGCGGAACACAACAGGGAGGAGGCGGGGGATGGAGCTACGGGCGGTCGTGGAGCGCGACGTGGAGGTTGTGCAGGTCGAGACACCGCTGGCCGAGGCCGTGGCCCGGTTGAGAGCCCGTCGCCACCGCCCGCTGCCGGTCTATGCCGGGGGGCGGGTGGTCGGTCTGCTCGACGACCGCGCCCTCGCGGATCGTCTGGCGGCGGGCGACCTCGACGTGCGAACCGCCCGCGTGCATGACCTCCGCCTGCCGGAACTGATCTGTGGCTGGGAGGACGATGACGTGACGGAAGCCCTGGCCCTGATGCGGGCGCGGAACCTCTCCGAGCTACTGGTGCTGGACCGCGAGGGCGAGGTCGTCGGATGGGTCACGATGGAGGCCCTTGCCGCTCCCAGGACGGCAGCGGGCGCGCCGGACACCTCGCCATAGCACGCCGCACGCCGCACGCGGCGCGTCCCGTCTCTCTGCGATGCGAGACTGGGCAGGCCTCGGCCAACCCGGACGCTTTCTCGTAGCGACCAGCGACGGCCGTCGCCGATCTACCCCCGTAGCCGCGCGCATTGGGATGGGGCGTCCCCGATTGCCAAGGCAGACGCCGGCGTGGGCGTCGAGGTGAGCGCCGGCGTCGGGGCCACCTGCGCGTCGCGGCGCGCGACATCGCGCGTCAGCCGCCGTGCGGTGTGGCGGGCTCCTCGACGAGCCCGACGTGCGCGGGGCAGAGGTAGAGCGGCGCATCGACCCAGCGCCCGAGCGCATCGCCGCGCCTGTAGACGCGCCAGGGGAACCGGCGCGACCAGGCGCGATGAACGGGCATGGCATGGACGATGACGATCGCAACATGCAGGGCAACCACCGCCGCAACATCATCCAGGCCTGCGAGGCCTCGCTGCGCCGCTTGGGGACCGACTATATCGACCTCTACCAGATCCACCGGCCGCAGTCGAACGTGCCCATCGACGAGACTTTGCGCGCGCTTGACGACCTGATCCACGCGGGCAAAGTGTGCTACGTCGGCACGAGCACCTACGCCGCCTGGCAGCTCATGGAAGCGTGGATGGTCGCCACGGACCGGGGACTTAACCATTTCATCTCCGAGCAACCGCCGTACCACCTGCTCGACCGCCGGGTCGAACGCGAGTTGATCCCGTTCTGCCAGACCTATGGGGTCGCGGTGCTCCCCTGGAGCCCGCTCGCGGGCGGCAAGTTGACCGGCAAGTACCGGCGCGGACAGGCGGCGCCGTCCAACGCGCGCGAGACGCCTGCGGACTTCAGTGAGGGGACCTGGCGCGTGCTGGAGGGCCTGGAGCAACTGTGCAAGGAGAAGGGGTGCTCAATGACGGCCTTCGCCCTGGCCTGGTTGACCGCGCAACCCGGCGTGACGAGCCCGATCATTGGGGCCAACAGCGTCACCCAGTTGGAGGAGAACCTCGCCGCGGGCGATGTCACCATCACGGCCGCGGACATGGAGCGCGTCGACGCGTTGATCGCGCCGGGGACGCACACCGAGGACTACTACCGCGCCGACTTCGGGCCGCATCCCTATCGCCTGTAGGAGCGAGCAGTGCGGGGCCGGCGGCCTGCTCCATCCAGGATGCGGACGCGTCGTGTCGCCGGGACAGGGGCGCAGGGCGCGTGGGAGGAGGATAAGGAGCTGTGCCGGCCGCACGCGTGAACAGCGGGACGACGCGCGTTGTCGGTCACGGCACGGGCTCCACGCGGGCGAGGGTCACACCGCGTCGGGATGGGAGAGGAGCAGGGGTATGTATGGGCCGCGTCTGGACGGTGAGCGGGTGACGCTGGCGCCGCCCCGGCTCGAGTACGCCGAGGATTACGTCCGCTGGTTCGGCGACCCGGCCGTCACGCGCTACATGGAGCGGCGCACGCCGCTCTCCCGCGCGCAGGAGGAGGACTACCTGCGGCACAAGGCCGCCGACGCGACGACAGTGCTTTGGGCCATCCTGGCGGATGACCGCCACATCGGCAGCGCGCTGATCCACGAGATCGACTGGCGCAGCCGGACCGGCGCGACGAGCATCGTGCTCGGCGAGCGAGCGGTGTGGGGCGAGGGCTACGCGACGGAGGCGATCGGGCTGCGCAGCGCGTATGCCTTCGGGGAGTTGGGGCTGGAGACGCTCACGACCGAGGTCTTCGCGCCGAACGAGGGGAGTCGCCGGGCGTTGGAGGAAGCGGGGTACCGTCAGGCGGGGCTGTTGCGGCGCCATGTGTACCTGGAGGGGGCGTTCCACGACGTGTGGCTGGGCGAGTTGCTGCGCGCGGAGTGGCAGGCCACGACGGACGCCCGGTAAGGGGCGACGGAGAGACGGCGCGCGGGATCGTGGCCCGGAGTGGGACCGTGTCCGGCCGGTCAGTCCCGCGCGTAAAGGGGAAGAGGAGAGGACATGACCGCACACAAGACGACGTTACAGCAGCTACGCGACGCGGGGCAGAGCCCCTGGCTCGACAATATTAGTCGCGCCCTGCTGCGGGACGGCACGTTCCAGGCGCTGCTCGACCAGGGCATCGTGGGCATGACGAGCAATCCCAGCATCTTCCAGAAGGCCATCGGCGGCTCGGACGCCTACGACGACGAGCTCCAGCGGCTCGTGCGCGCGGGCAAGGACGCGGCCGCTATCTACGACGACCTCGTGCTCGACGACATCCGCGCCGCGGCGGCGCTCTTGCGCCCCACGTATGAGCGGACGGGCGGGGGTGACGGCTACGTCAGCATCGAGGTCGCGCCGGCGCTGGCCGACGACACCGCGGCGACGTTGCGGGAGGCGCGCCGCCTCTTCAGCTACCTGAACTTACCCAACGTCATGATCAAGATACCGGGCACGCCCGCCGGCATCCCCGCGATCCGGCAGGCCATCGCCGACGGCATCAACGTGGGTAGCGAGTAGCAGCGGAACAGAAAACCCGTCTAAGCCTGTAAAGGCGATGACGAATGTCGCCTTGTCGTAGTAGGCGAACAAAAAAGCTAATGGGGGTGCCAGAGCAGCGGTACCATG
>JAABUM010005035.1_pt1 | contig 14267 bp, 17 predicted proteins | sample 5559161 | NCBI WGS metagenome assembly JAABUM01 (sample SAMN10711868, study PRJNA513369) | rock metagenome | isolation source: Antarctica rocks | place: Antarctica: Victoria Land, Siegfried Peak nord
GAGCTACTTGACCGCTCGACGGTCCTCATGAAGACGGTGTACCGTACTTCGCTTGTGCCCGCAACCAGGGGCTTTCTCTATGCACACCACACATGACTCGTCGGTCTGAGGCGGAGCCTCGCTAGTAGTAGACCAAAGGAGCAGTAGTCATGAATCAGACTCTAAGGCCTGCTAGGAGCGTATCGCCGGGCCGTATACTCAGGCGCGAACTCGACGCGCGCGGGTGGACACAGAAAGACCTGGCGGAGATCATGGGACGCCCTCCTCAGACTATCGCCGAGATCGTACAGGGCACGAAGCGGATTACGCCCGAAACAGCGTTACAGCTAGCGGACGCATTCGGGACATCGGCGAATTTTTGGACCAACCTTGAAACCAACTACCGGCTGCAACTCGCCACGAAAAGCCACGACGATAAACACATCGCGCGGAAAAGCCGCCTCTATGGTCTCGCTCCCGTTAGCGAGCTTATCAAGAGGGGTTGGCTCGATCGAGCCGAGTCGCTTGACGCGTTGGAAGAGAGCGTCTGTGCCTTTCTGGGTATCGCACACGCCGGGGAAACGCCGCCGTTAGCCGTAAACTTCCGTCATGCGACGGAGAGGGGGCCAGAGACAAGCGCACGGATCGCCTGGCTGAAGCGCGTGGAACAATTGGCAATGGCGCAGGATATCGGTCGGTTCGATGCCGAAGGGCTACGCGAGGCGATACCGGACATAGTGTCGTGCGCGGCGAGCGCCAGCAGAGTAAGCGTTGTACTCCCGCTGCTGTTGCGACGAGGCGTACACGTTGTTATCGTGCCCCATCTACAAAAAACCTATATTGACGGCGCGGCGTTTTATCTCCCGGACGGTCAGCCTGTTATAGCCCTCACATTGCGCTACGACCGCATCGACGCTTTCTGGTTCACGTTGCTGCACGAGTTGGCGCACATCCTTGCGGGCCATGTGGGGATTTACATGGACGACTTCGACAACGGAGACACGAAGACGACGGACGAAGAGCAAGCCAATAGGCAGGCGCGCGATTGGCTTATCGATTCGCATGCGTTTGACGCGTTCGTAAAACAGACGCAACCCTTGTTTACAAAGGCGGCCATCGTACAGTTCGCCATGAGCCAGGGGCGGCATCCGGGTATTGTACTTGGGCGGCTTCAACACGAAGGTCTTGTCGAATACAAGCAGCACCGCTCTTTGCTTACGAAGGTTAAGCCCTTGCTCGAAGCGCGGATCGACACCGCGTAGTGTCTGTGTAGTTTTAGTGTTTCGACGCTACGAGTCGACCATATTCATGACGCATGGTGTGTCGCTACCGCGCCCGCCCTTCCCCGACCAACTGCCGTTTATCCAAGGTCCTGCACCGTTTCCGTCGTCAGCGCGCGCAGGCTTGGCAACACCAGGCGCGCCAACGCCAGCGCGTCGGGGGCCGGCGGGTAGGCCGCGTGGGGGACGGCGATCGTGACCATGCCTGCGGCCACGGCGGAGCGGATGCCGTTCGAGGAGTCCTCAATGGCCGCGCAGTCGCGCGCGGCCACGCCCAGCCGTTCCGCTGCCAGCAGGTACACGTCGGGGGACGGCTTGCCGTGCGACACGTCGTCGGAAGACACGGTGACCTTGAAATACCCCGCCAAGCCGGTGATGCGCAACGCCGCCACGATGAGGTCGCGCGGTGACGACGAGGCCAGGGCCAGGGGGTAGCGCGCGGCGAGCAGCGTCACCGCTTCGACGGCGCCGGGCAGCGTCACGAGTCCGTCGCGCTGGTACGTCGCGATCATCGTGTCGAGTACCTCGCGGAAGATCTCGTCCGCTGTGAGTGGCACATTCCAGGTGCGCTTGATATACTCCGACCACTGCCGCGAGTTGTCGCCCATCACGTTGCGCTGATCCTGCTCAGTCCACGTCCCACCGTGGCGCGCCACCACCGCGCCGCGCACGCGGCTCCATGTCTCCTCGGACTCGATGAGCACTCCATCCATATCGAACACAATCGCGGCGATCATAACTACCCCTTTTAGTCGATAGTCGATGGCGCTTTATCCCTCGGCTGCACATCCACGTAAGTATAGACGCGAATCACCGAGTGTATGTGCGCCATGCGAACGTGAGGCTCTTTCTATCGACTTCCGACTTCCGACTATCGACGGCGCCCATGCTTGTTAGTACTACAACGTTACCTCGCTAGAATCACCCCTAGCGACCCTCAGGCAAAGGGCCATCTCGCTGCTAAACTGAGCGATTGCACGCCTGCTTCCAGGTCGTTAGCACGGCCTCAGGAGACAAGTAACGTTGTAGTATTAGGATATGATGCGCCTCGTCGCCTCGCGCGTCAGAGGTGGCGCTGACTGTCACCAGCGTGCGCCCCGCTTCGACCTGGTCTTGCAAATGCTGGGCGTGTTCCGTGGTTAGGCCGAGGCCGACCAGCCCGCCAACCAGCCAGCCGGCCGTCCCGCCGATGATCGACGCAGCGAGGATGCCTCCCGCAATGAGCGGCCCGACGCCTGGTATGAGGAGTGACGCGGCGGCGGTAATCAGGCCGGCCGCCGTCCCGCCGATGAGGCTGCCCTCCGTCGCCCGCACGATTGTGCGCGCTTCGTCGGCAGGAGAATCAACCTGACCCGTCACCGATTCTCGTTGGTCATGCGCGCCGTTGTCGCGCGCGACCAGCCCAATCTGCGACATCTCGAATCCGGCGTTCCTGAGCGCCCCGACCGCCTTGATAGCCTGCTCGTGGTCCACGAAGAGTCCTGCTACCGTGCGCGCCATGCGTCTGCTCCCTTCAACCAATCGCCCCAAGGATTCCCCTGCTTTCAGGCATGGGGAAGTTTAACTCTGCTCTGTAGCGGGTGTATCCTAATTAGCGCCGCGCCGCCTGTCTTGAACGTAACAGTTGGGTGCACGAAGCGCGCCACGTTATCCTGTTGCTCTGATTCCTGGCAAAAGGCAGTCCTGCACGGGAGGGTGGCCGTGAGCGCGGTACAATAAAAGTATGGACGCAGAGACACAGGCGCGCATCGACGAAACGCTCGCGGCCTTCGACGGGCAGGAAACGAGCATCATGACGGCGGGGCGTGAGAACACGAAAACGGTGAATCGCCTGGCGCGCTTCGTTGCTCTGAAGCGTGTCGGCGGCGAGAAAACGTTCCAGCGCAACGTCTCGCGCTACAGCATCGAGGGGAGCGAGCGCGATATCCTGGTCGGCGCCGAGCGCGCGGGCGGCGGCGTGTGGCGCCTCATCGCCCGCTGGGTTGACGAGTAAACAGACCAACGAGGAGCGCCCGTGTTGTTATGCCGGTCGTAAACCCAACGCTGGACGAAGCGCTGGCCGCATTGCCCGCGCCGACGCGGCCGCTCAAGCCCCTCGCGCCCTCTTTCATCCCGCCCGTCCTGTGGCGTTCGGCGGCGGGCCGCGCCCTCTTATCGAGCGCGTCTTGGAAGCGCACGCGACTCCGTATCCTGGAGCGCGACGGTTATCGCTGTGTCTACTGCGATCACGCGGCGGAGCGCGGGTTGGAGGTCAACCACATCAGCGGCAATAGCCGTGACGATCGCGACGAGAACCTGGAGACGGTCTGTGCCCTCTGTCATCGCGTGTTGCACGCGGGCCGCTCGGCGGCGGTCTATGGCTCGCTACTGATCTTCGCACAGGCCGCCGTCGACCAGAACACCATTCAGCGCCTGTGCTGGCATTTTCGCCAGGGGCCGGCGCGGTTGCCTGACCGCCCGCTCATGACCTTGCTCGGACTCGCCGACCCGCGTCCTTTCAGTATGGACGAGTCTTACCTCGCCAACCTACGCGGCTATGTGGTGGAACGCTATCGGCTGCTGGAGCGCGGAGAGTAGTCCTCGCATGTTGTTTTCTTATGTCTGCCCTCAGCGAACATAAAAAAGAGGCCACGCCGTGATCACAGCAGGGCCTGTACGCCGGTAGGCTGTCCGTCCGGTTTAGACGTTGACCTGTGGCGGCCTGGTTTCCGTCACAATCGCCGCGATGCGGGTGCGCGCGTCGGCGAGGACGGCGCGGATCTCTTCCAGTTGGCGAGCGTCGGGCGCGCCCTGCCGCCAGGCGCCGCGCACGAGTCCGATCAGTGCCCCGACCTCGGATCGCAGGGCGCCAACCGTCGCGCGACCTTGATCGGGTCCATGGTCGTGATCGCCGCCACGCCAACCGCGCCGCCACGGAGGGCCATAGCCACGGCCGCGCGCATCGGGACGGTACTGATCGCCCCAACCGCCATGTCCGCGATGCGGCGCATCCCAGGGGCCGCGTGGGCCATGGGCGCCGGGTCCGTCAAAGGCGTGCCGTAGCGCCAGCCGCGCGAGGAACGCGGCCGCGAGGTACGGCGCGATCCGTGCGGGGCCTGGCCCATGCCTGCCCCATGAGTCTCGCCCATGCCTGCCCCAGTGGCCGCGTCCGCGCCCACTCCAGGGGCCTTGTCCTGACTCGCCCCATTGACCATGATGACCGCGGCCAAAGAGTGGTTGATCGTCGTGGTACGGCGCGTCGAAATGTTGTCTGTGCATGTTGTTCCTCCTAAGAACACTTACTATATCGCGATCTATCACGATATATCGCCATTGTAGACCGGCGACGCCGCGTATGTAACTCCACGTTCGGCTAGGGACGAGCGCATGCCGCCCAACCGTTCGGCTAGGTTGCCTGGCTATCCGCTATCCACCTTCTCTGTCCATATCCCTGACGCGCGGGCGCGCCCCACGATTGTGAGGGGGCCAGGCGCGTCCTCGCCCGCGCCGTCGGGGCGGCGGGCGTGTTCCTTGACATCCCCACCATCCATGCGACAATGATCCTGGTAGGAGGACGCGCGTCCTCCGCAGGCGGGGCGCCGGGGGGCGCGGCGCGGACGCACGGCGTTGCACGAGCCATGGTCGGCGGGCTGAGCGTTGTGCACGGGCGCGCGGCCCGTGCGGACCGCCCGTGCGGCGCGCGTCTATCGCCGAGGGCGCACGGATGGCCGCGTCTCACCATCGAGGGGCGCGCCCACCTGACGCACTCGGAAGAGGCATAACGCACAGCGGCGGCGTATACTCATGAGGATGATGCGATCAGTAAGTAGTGCAAGGAACGAACGATGATATGGTTTAGAGGCGTTGTTGGGGTTATCGCCATCCTACTCGGGTTGGTCTGGATCGGGCAGGGACTCGGCGCGCTGCGTGGCTCCATGATGTCGGGTCATTCCGGCTACGCTCTCCTCGGGGTGGTCGTGGCGCTGGTCGGCGTTTGGTTGCTCTGGGCCACAGTACGCCTACGCGCCCGCGCGCGGCTGTAAAGGGACCAATCCTCGTGGGCGTCAACGCGTCGTCGCGACGAAGGTGGTGACGCTGCGCGCCGGTAGTGTCGTGCTGAAGCCCTCGCCGGTCGCGACGATGACATGCCCTCGGGCCAGGTTTTGCGTGGCCGAAATGATGCGACTGTTCATGACCTGTTGCCGGCGCGCCCTCGCATGGTGGACATTGAGGGGCAGTGGAGGGGTTGGCCGGTCCGGCTGACCGCGGATACCGGACGACATGGGAGGGTGACCGATGGCGGGACTGGATATGCGAGAGCGTGTGGCGGAGGAGCGGGCGGAGGATCAAGCGCGGTACCTGCCGGAGTCGTGGCACGCCGTGCTGGGCGCGGAGACCGCGCGGCCATACTTCGAGGATCTGCGGCGCTTCCTGGTAGCCGAGCGGCGGGCGCACACCGTCTACCCGCCGCGAGGCGAGACCTTCAGCGCGCTCGCGCTGACCCCCTTCGAGGACGTGCGCGTCCTCATCCTGGGACAGGACCCCTACCATGGCCTGGGGCAGGCGCATGGCCTCGCCTTCTCGGTGCGGCCGGGCGTGCCCGTGCCGCCCTCGCTCGCCAACATCTATCGCGAGCTGCACGACGACCTGGGCTGCGCCGTCCCTGACAACGGCTACCTTGTGCCGTGGGCACGGCAGGGTGTGCTGTTGCTCAACGCCGTGCTGACGGTGCGCGCGGGTACGCCGACCTCGCACAAGGACCACGGGTGGGAGACCTTCACTGATGCCGTGATCCGCGCGCTCAGCGCGCGGGAGCGGCCCGTCGTGTTCGTGCTGTGGGGAGGCTATGCCGGGCGCAAGGCGGCGTTCGTCGACGCGACACGGCACACCATCCTGCGCGCGGCCCATCCCTCCCCGCTCTCGGCGCACAACGGCTTCTTCGGCAGCCGTCCGTTCTCGCGCATCAACGCGCTGCTGCGCTCCTCGGGCAGCCCGGAGATCGACTGGTGTATCCACAGTATTCAAGGATGAGTAGTGAGTTTGGTGAGTGGTTAGCCGCGCGGCGGCGCGCCAAAGCGGTCGTTGTATTTCTTCAATACATCATCCAGGGCCTCACGCAGCAGGACGGAAGATGCGACGCTCACTTTTGTCCTGCGTTCGGGAAGGCAGCGGACATTCCACGTCATGGTCGCCTGTTTGCGTGTGGGGACTTATTGGATCCTCTCGCCGCCTCTGCTCGATCTTGTACGCGCCCAGGGCCAGATTCCGTCGCGCGCGGTAGACTAGAGGTGGGGGTAACAGACATATGACAACGATGACCAGGGAGAGCGACGCGCGCGCTCAGACCGTTAATCCTTTTCTCTACCGGCGCCGGCGGACGCGCGTGGTGATGGTCGGCGATGTGGCCGTTGGCGGGAACAACCCGATCCGCGTGCAGTCGATGACCACGACGCGCACGCAGGACGTGCAGGCGACCGCCGCGCAGGCCGAGCGCCTGGTCCGCGCGGGCTGCGAGATCGTACGCATCACCGCGCCGACCGTGCGCGACGCCAGGGCTATCGGTGAGGTACGCGCCATCCTGCGTGGCAAGGGCATCACGGTCCCGCTCGTGGCCGATATCCACTTCTCGCCCGAGGCGGCTCTGGCCGCCGCCGATTTCGTGGAGAAGGTGCGCATCAACCCCGGCAACTACGCCGACTCGCGTAAGTTCGCCGTGCGCGAGTACACCGACGCCGAGTATGTGGCCGAGCTCGCGCGCATCGAGGAGCGCGTCACCCCCCTGATCCTCAAACTCAAAGAGCGCGGTGTCGCCCTGCGCATCGGCACGAATCACGGCTCACTCTCCGACCGCATCACCAACCGCTACGGTGACACGCCGCGCGGCATGGTCGAGTCGGCGCTCGAGTTCGTGCGCATCGGCGAGAAGAATAATTTTCACGACATCATCTTGTCGATGAAGGCATCAAACCCCAAGGTCATGATCGAGGCCTACCGCCTGCTGGGCGCTGAGATGGCGCGCGAGGGCATGGACTACCCCTTCCACCTGGGTGTAACCGAGGCCGGCAACGGCGAGGACGCGCGCATCAAGTCGGCCGCCGGTATCGGCGCGCTGCTGCTCGACGGTATCGGCGACACCATCCGCGTCTCGCTGGCCGAGGAGCCTGAGGAGGAGATTCCCGTGGCGCGGGCACTGGCCGCGATGTTGCCCCCTGGCCTCGTTGAGCGCGGCGAGACGGCTGGCCTCGACGACCCGACGCTTGTGCCCTCGTGGGACCCGCTCTCGTATGCGCGCCGCCATGCGCGTACCATCACCATCGGCGGCACAGCCATCGGCGGCGCCGAACCGGCCGCCGTGCTCGTTCCGGCTCCTACGGGGAGCACAGCGGGTGGTACCGGCGGTCGCGCCTTACCGATGGCCGGCGGCGTGGGTGGGCTGCGCCGTGCCCCGCGCGCCGACGCCGTCCTCTTCGATGTCCGCGACGAGGGTGACCTGGAGCGTATCGCCGGTCTGGCCTGGAAGGGAGCCGGCAAGATGCGCACCGCGCTCGTCGCGCGCGGGGACGACCCGGCCTTGCTGGCGCGCGCGTTGGAGCACGCCGAGGCCGCCTACCTGCATGGAGTCGGCGAGCAAAAGGCTGCTCCCTTCGCTCCACTGGTTGAGGCGTCGCGGGCGCACGGCAAGCCACTCTTGATGGAGTCGCGGTTGGTCGACCGGCTTGTCGAGGCGATACGTACGGTCGTGGACGCTGGGTTGCACGATGTCGTCGCAGCCCTCTCGTCCGATCCCCACGACCTCTTCTCCACGCCGTTGATGACGCTGCACCGCTATCGTCTGCTCGTGGCGCGGCTCGACGCCGCCGGTCTGGATGCGCCCATCTACCTGCGCTATGTCGGAGACCACGATTCGGCCAAAACTCTTATTCACGCCTCCGCCGCGCTTGGCGCGCTGTTGTGCGACGGACTGGGCGATGTGGCGGGCGTGCAGGATGGCGAGGGTCAACCCTTGACCTCGCTGACCTTCAACCTGTTGCAGGCGACGGGGCGACGCATCACTAAGACCGACTACGTGGCCTGCCCCTCCTGCGGGCGTACGCTGTTCGACCTACAGAGCACCACCGACAAGATCAAGGAGCGCACGGCGCACCTCGTCGGCGTCAAGATCGCCGTGATGGGCTGCGTCGTCAACGGACCCGGCGAGATGGCCGACGCCGACTTCGGCTACGTCGGCGGCGCGCCCGGCAAGGTCAACCTCTACGTCGGCAAGGAGACCGTCGAGCGCAACGTGCCCGAGGCGGAGGCGGCCGACCGCCTCGTCGCCCTGATCAAGGCGCGCGGCCGTTGGGTCGAGGCCACGGACGACGCGGACGAGGACGACGAGAGAGACCTCTAATTGGGCCAAACCTAAAGGGAGACGCGAGATGGAAGCTATCACGATCCCAGTAATAGTGGACGAGAATCGGCGGGTAGTCCTTAAGTTGCCGGACTCGACCCCGATCGGGCTGGCGGACCTGGAGATCGTCGTCCACCCAAAGGCGGATACCGCCAATGGGGCTAAAGAGCCAAGAACACGAGGGCCGAACCCGGCGACTGAAGCGGCGCGCATCAAGCTCGCGGCGGCCGGGATCCTCAGCACCGATATCCATGCTCCCATCGGGATGGCCCCACCGAGCGATGAAGAGATCGAACGCCTCGGCCAACTCCCCGCAGGCGCGCGACTCTCCGAGGAGCTGATTGACGAGGATAGAGGGCCTCATTGAGCCTGCGCTTTCTCGACGCGTGCCGCCGCCGTACCCCGGACGCGACGCCGGTCTGGTTCATGCGCCAGGCTGGGCGCTGCCTGCCGGCCTACCGCGCCATGCGCGAAGGCCACGCTTTCCTCGACATGTGCAAGACGCCCGAGCTCGCCGCTGAGATTACGCTGATGCCGGTACACGCCTTCGACGTCGACGCCGCCGTCATCTTCGCCGACATCATGCTGCCGGTCGAGCCGATGGGCGTCGACCTGGAGATGCGCGAGGGGGTCGGCCCTGTCATCCACAACCCTATCCGCACCATGGCCGACGTCGCGCGGCTGCGCGTTATCGAGCCGGCCGAGGACGTGCCCTTTGTCCTCGACGCGATTCGCCTGGTACACGGCGAGTTGGCGGGCAAGCGGGCCGTGCTCGGCTTCGCGGGCGCGCCCTTCACCTTGGCTTGCTACCTGATTGAGGGTAAGCCATCGCGCGAGTACGGCCTCGCCAAGGGTCTGATGTACCGCGAACCGGAGGTGTGGCACGCCCTCATGTCCAGGCTCTCCGCGGTAACGGCCGCGTACCTGCGCGCGCAGATCGCCGCCGGGGCCGACGCGGTGCAGCTCTTCGACTCGTGGGTCGGCGCGCTGAACCCCGCCGACTACCGCCGGTACGTGCAGCCGCATGTGCGCGCGATCTTCGACGCGATCCGCGAAACCGGCGCCCCGGCCATCCACTTTGGCACAGGCACGTCCGGCTTACTAGAAGACATGGCGGCCGCCGGCGGCGACGTCATCTCGGTCGACGCGCGCGTCATGCTCGACGACGCCTGGGCGCGTATCGGCCACGACCGCGGCATCCAGGGCAACCTCGACCCCACACGGCTGCTCGCTGGCTGGGACGCTACCGAGGAGGGCGCGCGTGACGTGCTGCAACGAGCAGAGGGGCGTCCCGGACACGTCTTCAACCTCGGTCACGGCGTGCTGCCCCCAACGAACCCCGACCTGCTGGCGCGCCTGGTCGCGTTTGTCCATGAGACGACTGCGCGGGATGCCAGTAGTCCTATATAGCGGGTAGATTAATAGTGGATACGACGAAACGGCGCCCCGCCCGATCTGCAATGGAACAAGGAGACACTAATGAACAACACAGCGTCGGTCGGCGTGCTGCTGATGACCTATGGCTCACCGGAGACCCTGGACGACGTCCAGGGCTATATGACCAACGTGTATGGCGGACGTGAGCCCGATCCCGCATTGGTCACGGAGTTCAAGCGCCGCTACGACCTCATCGGCGGCTCGCCGTTGGTGCGCATCACCAAGGAGCAGGCCGCCGCTTTGCAAGATGAACTGCGCCGCCGCCATCCCGATGACCCGACTTTCCACGTCGAGGTCGGCATGCGCTTCTTCCCGCCCTTCGTCCCCGACGGCCTCAGGGCGCTGGCCGCCAAAGGCGTCGACCGCGCCGTCGGCGTCATCATGTCGCCGCAATACTCGCCCATCCTGATGAGCGGCTACCTCAAGGCGGTCGATGAGGGGCTCAAGAGCCTTGACGGCCCGCTGCCCATGACCGTGGCCGGTTCGTGGAACGAGCAGCCCCTGTTTTTGCAAGCTATCGCCGCGCGGGTGCGCGAGGCGTTGGATAACGCTCCGGCCGAGGCGCGCGATAAAACACAGGTGCTGCTCTCGGCGCACAGCATGCCGTTGCGCGTCGTTGAGAAAGAGCCCGACTACATCGACCAACTCAAAGACACCGCCGCGCGCGTGGCCGAGCTAGCCGGGCTCCCCGCCGACCGCTGGGGCTTCTGCTACCAGAGCGCGGGCCATACGCCGGAGGAGTGGCTCAAGCCCGACTTCGCCGACGTGATGCCCGAGTTGGCCGCCCAGGGCAAGCGCCATGTGCTCATCGCGCCGGTGCAGTTCCTGGCCGACCACCTGGAGATCCTCTACGATATCGAGGTCGGCGCGCGCGAGCAGGCCGAGGAGCATGGCATTGCGTTCATGCGCACCGCCTCGCTCAACACCAGCCCTCTCTTCATTGCGGCGCTGGCCGACGTGGTGGAGGAGCAACTGGCGCGGCAAGAGCGCGAGGCGTCCGTCCCCGCGCTGGCCTGATTTAGCGGTGAGCTAGGATTAGCACATCATCATCGCGCGAAAGGCGCTCCACGAGAGCTTGCTCAGGCGGCACGCCGCGTTGCCGGAGCGCGATTAAAAGATCGTCGAACTTCTCGGCCACGCCGACGACGGCCTGGTTGTAGATGGCAATCCACTGCTCATGATAGCGCGCCAGCAGGTCGTGGTAATGAGCTTCATAATAGGCTACGTCGCGCTTAAACCGCGCGAGGTCTGCAAGGTTATTTTGCCGCGACGGGATCTTCTGCATGCCACTTTACCCTTTTGACCAGACTGTTTTATAGCTAATGATGCCAGATTGTAGCCCCAGCTGTCTAGCTCCGCTCGACAACGCGACGGAGCTGTCAGCCGTCGGGTTATGTGGTAACCTGTACGTATACGTACACGTTTACATGGAGGGCCGTCATAGCTGATGCGCATTAGTGAAGCCGTCACGCGGCTGGGGGTTACACCACGGACCATTAAGTACTATGAGGAATTGGGTCTGCTGACCCCCGACCGCTCCGGTGGGAACTATCGCGACTACGACGCGGAGGATCTGGAGCGTGTCGAGCGCATCCGCAATATGCAGCAACTGGGCTACTCGCTCGCGGCCATCCGGGAGCTCATCAAATACCGCCGGCAAGCGGACGCGAACGGTTGTCGGCGCGTGCGCACGGCTGATTTGGAGGCGGCCACACGCGCGCTGGAAGCCCAACTGGCCGGCGTGCGTGAGCGCCTGGCGCGGGCGCGCGCCGAGGTGGAGCAAGGGGAGAAACTCGCGGCTGATCTCGCGGCCGATATCGCCCGCTGTCAGGACAGTTTGGCGCAACGCCTGACCGGCGCGGGCAGCGGCCGGAAGGCGCGTTAGCATGAAGAGACTTGCCCTGCTAACGCCCATCACGACAATGCTGGGAGCCGTCGCCGTGCCCGGCGTGACGGCCGCGCGCCGCCCCCGTCCGGCGGCGCGGTCCTTCGCCCTCGACGACCAGCATTTGTTCCGCAGTGTCAACAGTCTGGCCATCCCCATTATCACCGAGAACCTCTTTCAGACGATGCTCGGCATCGTCGACCTGATCATGGTGGGCCGGCTCGGCGCCGTCGCCATCGCTGGCGTGGGGACGGCGCTGCAGATTATGTTTATCATCCTGGGCGCGCTCTCCGCCATTACGATCGGGACTACGGTGCTGGTCGCCCGCTCTGCCGGTGCGGAGGACCCCGCGGGGGCCGCGCGCGTCGTCAAGCAGTCCCTGCTCCTGGGTGTGGCCTGCTCCGCCATCATCGCGGTGGTCGGGCACATCGTCGCCCACCCCGTCATCGCCCTGCTTGGCGCACCGGCCGCCGTGACGCGGGCTGGCGGCGATTATCTGGACATTGTCTGTGTGACGTCGGTCACACTTGTCGTCCAGTTCGTCTGCTCCAGCGCCCTACGCGGGGCCGGTGACACGCGTACGTCCATGGTTGTGACCGGCCTGGTCAACATTGTGAACATCGTGGTGGCCTATGCCCTCATCTTCGGCCACTTCGGGCTACCGGCCCTGGGCGTGGTGGGATCGGCCTGGGGCGCCAGCGCGGCGCGCGCCGTCGGCGCCTTGGTCCTGCTCGCGCTCCTGGCGAGCGGCTGGCGCCGCGTGAGCATCGCCGGCCGTGGCGGCTGGCGCCCTGACGCCGGCCTCATGCGCCGCGTCATGAGGATCGGTCTGCCCTCAATGATGGAGCAGACGTTCATGAACGGCGGCATGCTGTTCTACTCCATCATCGTCATCGGCATGGGCACGGCGGCGTACGCCGCCCAGCGCATCACGTTCAACGCGCTCAACATCTCGTTTATGCCGGGCCTGGGCTTCGGCCTAGCCGCCACCACGATGACCAGCCAGGCGCTTGGGGCTGGACGCGCCGACCTGGCGCGACGCTCGACCAACATTTCGTTCTATCTGGCGGCGCTCTGGATGTGTACGATGGGCGCCGCCCTGTTCTTGTTCGGCAACCCGATCATGCATCTCTTCAGCAACGACCCCACGATCGACCGCATCGGCACGGACGCGTTACGCGTGATCGCCCTCTCGCAGCCGTTCCAGGCCCTGGGGCAGGTCATGGCGGGCAGCTTGCGCGGTGCGGGGGATACGCGCTTCCCCATGGTCACGACCGGACTGGCGATTTGGCTGATCCGCCTGCCGTTCGGCTGGCTCTTCGGTGTGCCGCTCCATGGAGGCTTGCCGGGGGTGTACATCTCCAATGTCATGGACGCGGTCGTGCGCGCGGCGGCCTGCTATCTGCGTTTCCGCCAGGGCTTGTGGCACAAGATACGCGTTTGACACGCCCGTCTTGGTGCGCGGAAAAAGCATAGCGGGCGGACAGAGACGCCCCATTTATCTCTGTCCGCCCGCTATGCGTAAGTCTTTCGACTCACTTCTATATAGTACTCCCCAACAGGACGCTGGTTGTGACAAAAACGAGCCTCCAAAAGGCTATTTTTGTCATAAAAGGTGATTATCGTGACAATAGCGCCGCCCAGCAGTTATGCGTTCAGTCGTTGATCACGGTCTTGCTATTGCGCCGCCCGTCGTAGGAGAGGCGCACACGGCGTTCATCGATGACCGTTTCCAGGTGTACGGCGCGGTTCCAGAGTTGGTAGAGGTACTGTAGGGTCTTCTCGGCGTAGCGAATGTCGAGCTCGTCGCCGTCGAAGTGGTGGCGCAGATAGAGCTCGCGGTTCTGCCGGAAGTCGCCGTCGTCGACGGTGATGTAGGGCTGGCCGAAGTTGTCCATCGAGCGCACCAGCGTGTCGCGCACGACGCGCCAATCGGTCTCGGCCACCTGCCACTCGTCGTCGACGAGGCGGTAGGTGTACAGGTCCATGTCGCGCACGAGGTCCTCGGTCAGGTAATGGCGCAGAAAGCTTTGGTCGTTCTCGCCCTCGCGGATCTCGAACATCCGTGCACGTCCCTGCCCCGGCACCCGCCCCAGCCGTTCGCGCTCCTCGGCCGTCGGGTGGTCCCAGCGGCGCTCGATGTCCTGCCACATACGGAAGCCGAGGTAGTAGGGGTTGAGGCGCATGCGGCCGCCGGGCGAGACGACGCCGGCGTGCATGGCGCCGAACTGCGCCAACTCGCTGGCCGAGAGGTCCAGCGCTTCGTTCATGAGCTTGTAGTGCCAATAGCTGGCCCAACCCTCGTTCATGATCTTGG
>JAABUM010005036.1_pt1 | contig 14263 bp, 12 predicted proteins | sample 5559161 | NCBI WGS metagenome assembly JAABUM01 (sample SAMN10711868, study PRJNA513369) | rock metagenome | isolation source: Antarctica rocks | place: Antarctica: Victoria Land, Siegfried Peak nord
GGTCGTCCATGGTGATCTCCCGCTTCACCGCATAGCTCTCGCCGTAGAGGGCCTGTTCGCGATAGCCGGACAGATACACGACGGCCTCACGGAACGACTTGCTCGGAATGGTGCCGGTGTTGATGCAGACGCCGCCGACGACGGCGCGCTTCTCAATCATCAGCGTGCGGCGACCCGACTTCACCGAGGCGATCGCGGCCCGCTGGCCCGCGGGGCCGCTTCCCAGAACAACGACACCGTACTGCGCGTGGTCAGACGACGCGCGAGACCTGGTCATGACGCCCGCCTTTCATTAGACGCGGAAGAGGAGGAGCCGCACGCGGCACCCGTTACCGTGTCCTCATCATACCGGAATCTCCCCTGACCAACCATCGTCGGACTGTCCTCTACTCCCACAGCGGGCTGTGGTCCCCACCAACGCCGTGTCGCTCCGCTCCGCCGCCGCCGTTCCCGCTCCCCTGATCCTGGTCACCACACGCACGTCATCCAGCGCGGCGGAGGGCCGGTTGAGCCAAGCGGCCAGCACAGAGCGGCCACGGGCCAGCGTAGCGCCGGTCTCCGGCTGTGTATGAGTAGTCACTCTGCTGGATGCGTATGCGGCCTGAGGAGCCAGCCCACTGCCGTTGTGCCACGGAGCCTTGGGCACGCGGGGCGCTGATCGCCATCCCAGACCCCACCTCGTCTGTGCCTGGCAACCTCCTGAGATCTGCTATCACTGGACGCGTACAAAACCGCACGTGATTGACATCGGCATTTTCTCACACTCTTGACATGCGTGTGGCGGTCTCAGACCCGCAGAGCCGTGCGAATCACCGCGGGATCGACTTTGGGGCGGCGGTCATAGGTGAGCAGCCCATTGATCTCCTGCTCCACATCGGTCAGTTGGGTATAGCAGAGCCCCCGGATGTCCGGCTCGTCGAACAAGACCGAGGTCACGTCCTCGAAGCGCCGCCGCAGCCCGTCCTCCGTGGTCTCGATGCCGGCATAGCCCCAGGCCTCACCCTCCTGGGCGGTGCTGGCGGCGGGGCGCAGGTCCTCACCCGGCGGCTGGAAGGCGATGCCGCCGTACTCGGTGTAGAGGATCGGTGCGCCGTTGTAGCGCTGGCCCTCGGCGTAAGCCGCGCGGGGGAAGCCGGGGGTGTTGTTGCCCGCGCGGAATCCCTGGTGGTGGTCGCGCAGCGCGGCGCCGTCCTTGGCGTAGTCATGGATGGTGCAGAGGTCGGTGACCTCCAGGTGCTCCCAGCCATCATTATCGACGACGAGGCGCGTGGGATCGAGCCGGCGCGTCAGGGCGACGGCGCGCCGCACGTAGTCTTGCTGGGCCGCGTCGGTGGCGATGCTCGCGATGCCCCAGCTCTCGTTGAAGGGGACCCAGGCCACGATGCAGGGATGGTTGATGTCGCGGCGCAGCACGGCGGGCCACTCGTGCAGGAACATCTCTTCGGCCGCGGCGGTATACTCCATCGCATTGGCCATTTCACCCCAGACGAGGAGGCCCAGGCGATCACACCAATACAGCCAGCGCGGGTCCTCCACCTTCTGGTGCTTGCGGGCGCCATTGAAGCCGAAGCGCTTCGTCCACTCCACATCAGCGCGCAAGTCGTCGTCGGAGGGCGCGGTATACTGGCCGGCGGGGAAAAAGCCCTGATCCAGCACCAACTTCTGATAGTAGGGCGCTCCGTTAAGCAGCACCTGGTTGCCTTGCACGGCAATAGAGCGCAGCCCACAATAGCTCCGCACCGTGTCCTGGCGCCGGTCTGACGTGGCGCCCGCGGCGCTCAGGGCGCACTCCAGGTCATACAGGTAGGGGTCTTCGGGTGACCAGGGGCGTGCGCCGGGGATGGTGAGCTGGAGGGGCGCCGTTGCCGGGCCGCTGTCGCGGGCCACGGCGGCGCCGCCGTGGTCGCGCACGACGACGGCGAGGTGGCCAGCAAAGGGAGCCGAGAGAGCAGCGGCAATCGACACCCCGCCGCTGGCCGGGTCGGTTGTGATGCGCAGGCCGGTGATATGGGTTGCGGGCACCGGTTCCAGCCAGACCGATTGCCAGATGCCTGTGGTGCGTGTGTAGAAGATACGCTCCGACTGGGGCTTCCAATACTGTTTACCGCGTGGCTGAGCCTTGTCTACGCTATCCTCCACCCACACGACCACGGTGTGCTCGGCCGTGGGGCCAGCGGCCAGTGTCTCGGTAATGTCCAGGCTGAAAGGTGTGAAGCCGCCCTGGTGGTCTCCGGCCCGCCGCCCATTGATCCACACGGTGCAGCGATAGTCCACCGCTCCAAAGTGGAGCAGGACGCGGCGCCCGTCCGTGCGCCAGTCCGCGGGGACGCTAAAGCGGCGACGATACCACACGCGGGGATGGATCGCGGCGTCGCCGATGCCGGAGAGGCGCGCCTCGAAGGGGTAGGGCACGACGATCTGGCGGTCGAAGGGAGGGGGCGCGGGAGCATCGTCGTCGCCGGCGCCGGGCGCTCCCGCGTCGTCAAAGGCGAAGTCCCACGGGCCATTCAAGCACAGCCAGTCGGGACGCACGAGGTCGGGACGTGGATAGTCGGGACGCGGGACCGTGGGTGTGGTGACCTGGACAGGGTCAGAGGGCATGGATCGGCGCCTTTCACTACTCTGCTCGTTGGACTCACTCGTGACTGTGGCCGTCGGGGGGACCTTACCCAGTGAGCACCACAATTTTTGCGCGTGTTCCCCGCCCGGCGTTTTGTAGGATGAAGGTGAACTGCACGCGGCCGTCCCACCCGATCGGGCCCAGAGCGGTAACGTCGATTGTGAACCGCGCCAGGTTGGCGACGCTGACGATATGGTCGGGCTGGCGACCCGTGCCCCACGGCATCGGCGATGACCGCGTGGGGGTGTAGAGCGACGTGCCCCCATCATAGGGACCGTGCAGGAGCAGGCTGCTCGTGTAGGTGCCGTCCACGCGGTAGTCCAGGCGCAGGCCCAGAAGGCTCTCGGCGTCGGAGTGTCGCAACTCGCCGTCGACAGAGACGGCAATGGCAAGCACGGGAGGAAGATTGTCGGCCGTGACGCCAACCATGCAGGTGGCCTGGTCCTGCTGAGCCATACCCAGCCGCGCCGTCCAGGAGGTGCGGTCGAAGTCGGCGTAGGCTGTCGTCGTGCGATCGGGATAATAGTGGTGGGTGCGCACCACGGTGGGGGTGCGGGTGGGCTCTCTCCGTGGGGCACGCTGGACATCAACCACTTCTAGGTAGACGACGCCGTCGTGGGGTAAGGGGCCGGACCAGGACACCTCCGGCCCCTGGGCCGGAGCGCTCTCACAGACAGCCAACTCTTCGGTTGACGGGTCATCACCCCAACTGGCATGGTTGGCGTCGATGCGGTAGACCTGGAGGGTCGCCTGCTCGAACGGCAGGCCGTGCAGCTGAACATGCGCCTCCTGATCCACGCCGGAGCGGTTCCACAGGAGCGCGCAGGCACGGTGAGCATCAGCGGACGCTAGGCCGGCAATGCCGGGTGCGCCGTTGACGCTGAGGGGGCAGCGGTCCACCGGCAGGCGCGCATAGAGGGCCACGGCGTTGTAGATGGCCTTGCGGTGGCCCTCTATGGTCACCATGCCCGAATAGTTGCCCTGGCCGCTGTCCAGAAACTGCGCCCAACTGACCTTTGTGATCCATGGCTGGGCTAGCAGATCATGGTAGTCCTGCAGGAGTGCCGCAGCTAATCCATGGCGATCCTGCGTCCCGCCTTGCGGGTAGTCGATGGGGTACGCGTTGTACTCATTGAGGTGTAGCTCCGTGGTGGCGTAGTCAGTTCGCGCGGCAAAGCTGGCCCGCACCGCCGCCAGCCGCTGGGGGAGCGAGTGCGTATCGTAGTGGTGGAATGAGAAGAAGTCCAGCGGCAGATCGTGCGCGCGCACGTAGTCCAGAAACGGCTCGACCCAGGAGTGGTCGGGGATCAAGGAGAGAGCAGGGCCGCCTACCACCGCGTCGGGGTCGCCCGCCCGAAGACCCCGCACGCCCACACGGTACATAGCCAGGTAGTCGGCGAGCGTCCCGGTGAAGAACACACGGGTGCGCGTCGCCGCATCGTAGAGGTCCGGCTCGTTATAGACTTCATGGTAGCCGATGCGTATGCCCTGCGTGCGATAATGGCGCGCGAACTCAGCCAGCGCCGCGCCCCACGCGTCGAGGTCCGTCGGCGCGCTGCGCCAGTCGCCGTCGCGTTGCAGTGGCGCGGGCATGTAGCAGTAGGACCAGTACGGCCACACGTCGTGCGCCGTGAGCAAGCGGGCGATGGCGTCCATCTCCTCGTGATCGTAGTGGAGTTGGGTGGCCGTGCCCCCGATGGGTTGGCGTGCCCATCCCGCCCAGGGGGCGCCCCAGGCCAGGTCGATGCGCAGCGACTCAGCGCGCACGGCTGGCCAGGTATGGTCGTCGCGCTGGTAGTGAGCCAGGGGCACGATACCGGAGTTGAACATGCCGAACTTGCCCTTGGAGAGCGGATAATCCGCGCTGGCGGCAACGTCCACGTCGACGGTGACGGTGGCAGGGGCGGTCTGGTCGGTTGGCTCCACGCGTTCCCTCTGCTTTCTCTCTTAGCCTTTTATGCCGACGAAGGTGATCCCCTGCACGAAAGCGCGCTGCACCAGGATATACAGCACGGCCATGGGTAGCGACATCAGCACCACGCCGGCCATGATCTCGCCCCACTGGCTATTGTACAGGCCGATCAAGCTCTGCAGGCCCTGCGTCAGAACCCACTGGTTCTCGGTCTGCAGGTAGACCGAGGCGTCGAAGAAACCGTTCCATTGGCCGACGAACGTGAGCAGGCCCAGCGCCAGAAATGCCGGTTTGGAGACAGGTATAATGATGCTGAAGAAGATGCGCAAGCGCCCAGCGCCGTCGATCAGTGCGGCGTCCTCCAGTTCGCGGGGGATGCCCATGAAGAACTGACGGAAGAAAAACGTGGCGAAGGCGTCGCCGAAGAACGACGGAACAATCAGAGGCCACGGCGTGTTGACCCATCCAATCTGGCTGAAGAGCACATAGCGGGGGATCAATGTGGCCTGGCCGGGGATCATCAGGGTGAACAGCAAGACGATGAAGAGAAACGAGCGGCCGGGGAAGCGCAGGCGGGCAAAGGCATAGCCTGCCAGCGAGCAGGACACCAGGCGGCCCACGGTGGAAAGCCCGGCCACCCGCAGTGTGTTCACCAGATAGACGCCGGCATTGGGCAGCGAACTGAACAGGCCAGTGTAATGCTGCAGGGTGAACGGATCAGGGATCCACTGGTGCGGGTCAAACAGGTTCTTGTCGATGCGAAACGAGGTAGAGAGCACCCAGGCAATGGGAATCATGTCCATGGCGGCCAGCGCGATCAGCAGCGTGTAATATAAAGCGGTGGGGAGCTGTCCCCGTGTGCGCACGGACCGGGCGGAGCGCAGGGCCAGCGGGTCATGCGTGGGGACGGCTGGGGTGGTCGGCGGCACGCTCATGACCGACTGCTCTTGTTACTCGCCATAAAACACAAACCAGCGCGCCACGACGAGCTGTACGGCGGTCACGGCGAAGATGACCAACGCCAGCATCCATGCGATCACCGCGCCATAGCCCACGCCCGAGATTTTCTCGGTGTAGGTGAACAACTGGTTATACAGGTAGAGGACGATGGTGCGCGTCGAATTGTCCGGTCCGCCGGCGGCGCTGATCGTCGCTGCTGAACTGGTCATCGCCACCACGGGATCAAAGAGCTGGAAGGCCCCGATGAGTGAGGTGACGGTCAGAAAAAGGATCGTGGGTGAAAGCAGCGGCAGTGTAATGTAGCGGAAGCGCTTCCAACCGTTAGCGCCGTCCATCTGCGCCGCCTCGTGGAGATGATGGGGCACGCCTTGCAAGCCGGCCAGGAAGACAGTCAGGCCATAGCCGAGGCCTTGCCACGTGGTCATGATCGCGATGGCCATCATGGCGAAATTCGCGTCGAGCAGCCAATCAGGGCTTTGGCCGCCGAAGAGTCCAAACACCTGGGCGAAAGGGCCGGACTGGGTGTTGAACATCCACCGCCACGCTGTGCCCACCGCCAGCGCGGAGAGGACCCAGGGCATGAAGTAGAGCGCGCGGAACAGGCCGATGCCCCTGCGCGGCTTGTTCACCAGCAGAGCCAACCCCAACGAGAGTACCAGGAAGCTGGTTGTGCCCATCAGGATGAACTTGAGCGTGTTCAACACGACGGCCCCCACGCGGGGATCGCCAAAGAAATAGCGCCAGTTCTCCAGGCCGACCCAGCGGGCGGGCGCGACTAAATCCCAGTGGATGAAAGAATAATACACCGTCACAGCGAGCGGGCCGAGGGTAAAAACAAGCAGCCCAATGAGCTGGGGCGTGAGGAAGCCATAGGCAGTTAACCACTCGCGCACCACCAGCGGACTTGGCCCGCGTCGTCGCCCAGGAGACGACGCCACCGACGACCCGGCCGCACCAGAACGCACTGCAACAAACCTCCCATCACACCTACAGCGGGGGCGGTAGGGACGGGATGGCAGGCCCACTGCGCCTGCCATCCCTCGCGTCTTATTGCTGCATCAGGGCATTGATCTTGGCCGAGAGTCCCTTGAGAGCGTCAGCCGCCGACTTCTTGTTGGTCAGGATATCCTGGATAGCCGGGCCGTAGCCATCCTGGCCGCTGATCTGCGCCTGATTCTGATTGTCATAGGTCGGGATCTGGGTGAGCTTCCAGGTGGACGGCAGGATCTGCGCCTGATACAGGTGTTGCGGCTCACCGGATGCTTTCAGGAAATCACCTTCCAGTTTGGGCGTGTAGGCGGGGATCAGGCCCATGAACTTGCCCGACGCCGTCGTGGACAGGTACTGCACCAGGTGCCAGGCCAAATCCTTGTTCTTGCTCTTGTTGTAAATACTCCAGATATGGATTTGCAAGCAGCTGGCGTTGCCGGCCGGCCCCTTGGGCAACGCCACATAGTCGTAGCGCATCTTGGGATTCTGCGCCTGCACGTTGCCCACCTGCTCATGGGATCCCACCTGCATGGCCACGTGGCCGCTCGACCAGCGCAGGAAGCCCGCCTGCTCCTGGTCCAGGGCCGGCGTGATAGTGGTCTTATCCCTATACATCATGTCCTGCAGGAATTGCCACGCCTTGATCGTATTGGGATTCTCCAGGTTTGACTTCTGGTAGGCGGGCGGTACCATCGTGCTTCCGCCGAACGAGAGCAGTAACGCCTCGGTCTGCGCCGAGTTGGGGATGATTGTGAAGCCCCACTGCTTGACCCCTCGGGGGTTGAACTTCGGTGAGGAGGCATTGTTGCCGTTGGCGTCCAGGGTCAGCTTTTTGGCCCAGGAGCGCACATCGTCCCACGTGTAGTTCCCCGCGGGATTGGGATAGGCCAGACCAGCCTTATCAAACATATCCTTGTTATAAAAGAACCCTTGCATGTTGTAGCCCATGGGGAGACCGTAGAGCCGGCCGTCGCGGAGCGCCCTGAGCTGATTGATCACGCGCGGGTTGAAGTTGCCCAGGGCAAACTTGCTCTGCTGGATCAAGGGGGTGAGGTCGGTCAGGATACCCTGATTGACCATTGAGTTGTAGTCCCAGATACCTGGCACAAAGACGTCGGGCATTGTCCCCGCCGCGATCAGCGGCTTGCATGCCGCCTGATCCACGCCGCAGGCGCCGCCGAGGCGCAGATCAATGGTGACCTGCGGATTCTCTTTGAGGTATTTCTTTATGCCCGCCTGCTGACTCTTCAAGTCATTCTGGTTGCCCCAGACGATGACCGACAGCTTGCCTGCCGGCGCGGGTCCAGGGCTCGACGCAGCCTGGACCGAACTGAGGCCGTAGTACGTGGCGAGGGTTCCAGCGGCGGCAGCGGCGCCGATGCGCAAAAAGTCGCGTCGGTCGTGGGTCACGCGGTTCATGATTTGCCCATCTCCTTTGATAAGATACGGGCAGGGTGCCCGTATCGGCGGACCATCAGGACGCTGCGCGGTCGTTGAGACTGGCCGTAGCGCTGACTGACCTGGCATGACCTGTGACAGCGGCAGTGGGTGACCATCATCTCCTCTCACCCAGCAGAGTTCAGCGCGCGACGCGGACGCGTCGCAACGTCCTCGGGATGTCTACACGGACGGGGCCGGCTCAGGCTATCTACCTTCAACGTTGCAGCGAGTATAGCACCATCCGGAGAAGGCTGTCAATCCCCGGCGGCTACGCGTCTGCGTCGGTGGCGCACGGCGGGTGTGTTCCTCCCGGCGGGGTCGTGCCGCCGTGCCATACTCTTTCCACTCACCGTTCGGGCAGTATGGTTGCTTGACAGGCGTTGCTCCCTGATGCTATTGTGTCTACAACGTTGAAGCACAGGATGACACAGAGTGGACGGGTCGCGGCACAAGGAATGACGAAGGCGTGAAGAGGAAGGATGGCACAGAAGCCAGCGCGACGCTGAAAGATGTCGCGGCCCATGCCGGCGTGTCCTTCAAGACCGTGTCCAACGTCGTCAACAACCACGACGCCGAGGTGAGTGAGCAGACGCGTGCGCGGGTGCGCGCCTCTATTGTCGCGCTGAACTACCGTCCCAACGTCGCGGCGCGCCACCTGCGCACGACGCGCACGGGCGTGTTGGCGCTGGTGATTCCTGATCTCTTCAATCCCTACTTCGCCGAGCTAAGTGCAGCGGTCATCACTGCTGCAACCGCACGGTCGTACACCGCGCTGATCGACTACACCCGTGGTCGGCGCGCTGAGGAACTGCTGGTGGTCGGCGGCCTGCGGCCCCATATGATCGATGGGATCATTCTTAATGCCCTCGAGTTGGATGCGGATGACGTGAAACCGGAGCGCGTGGCTGTGCCGATCGTTCTCGTCGGTGAGCGTCTGAGTGAGGCCCCTTTCGACCACGTGATGATGGACAATGTGGCGGCAGCTCGGCTCGCTACAGAGCATCTGCTACGTCTGGGGAGGCGGCGCATAGCCATGATCGGGGCCTCCGACGATCCGCGCGATGAGATGCCCCGTCTGCGCCTGCAAGGCGTGCGGCAGGCATTGGACGCCGCGGGGATGGGTGTCGATCCACAGCTTATCATGACCAGCCCACCCGCCTCGTTTGGTCGGCTTGACGGCATCGAAGGGATGCGGCGACTGCTTGCGCGCGGCGCCGTGCCCGACGCGGTGGTCGGCTTTAATGATCTCGTCGCTCTGGGGGCGATGAAGGTGCTGCGCGATACCGGGTTTCGCGTCCCCGATGACATCGCCGTGGTCGGCTTCGACGACATCGAAGAGGGACGTTATGCGACCCCGGCGCTCACGACCATCTCTCCGGATAAAGCGCATATTGCCCACTTGGCCGTCGCCCTCCTGCTGGCGCGCATCGACGGTTCGCGCACCGTCCCGCCCGAGCAGATTGATCCTGGCTTCCAGTTGTTAGTACGGCAGAGCACCACGGCCTAACGCGCCCGGTCGCCGTCACTGCTAAGCGCGCAGAAGGGCTGGGTTAAGAGAGCCAGAAGGTGGGTCAACGACGGAGCGCTGTCCCGGTGCCCAGAGAGGCGGCCGACGGAACCGGCCTCAGCCTGCACCCGGAACGGACGCAACCCAGCCCTTCTGCGCGCATAGGGCCACCAGCACTGCATCACTCTCCTCCCACTGCGCGCACAGCAGGCGCCGGAGAATGGTCGTGCCGATCTCCTGCGTCGTTGTCTCCAGCGTGTCCAACGCCGTCGCAGGCTGCAGGGCCGCCACATCAGGCGTCGCCAGCCGCAAGCTCGGGGCTCCCTTGTCGCTCTCCCAGGGAGAGAGCCACCGGGGCTGCTCTGTGCAGGAGGCCTTCTCCCGGTCCACGTTTTGATGGACCGACCTTCCATGCCGCCGGCCGCGGATCACCGCGCCGCCCTGCGGGGCGGGGAAAAGGGCCGCGCGCGCGGACGCCACCTCTTGCCCCAGGGTGCCCACTAATCATAAATTTCTGTGGATAAATGCCCCTGTGCTGGCTGGTTAGGTCATCCGCTCGCTCAGAGACGCCACGACCACTCTGAAGAGGCCGCCTGATCATAGCGTGCAGAGGGCCTGTGTCCAGGGGCAGTGTCCACGGCTCTGTCCATAGGTTTTAACCACGGATGAGCTAACCAGCCAGCACAGGGAGGCGTGCGCATCGTGGCGCGACCCGCCGCCTCGGGGCACGGGCAGCACGCGCCTGATGGCCCGCAGCGCTGTCGTGTCGCTGACTCCAAAGAAATAGCCCAGCGCCTCCTGTGTGAAATAGTGCCGTAGCCAGATCACCGTCAGCACGAACTCGTCGCGCGCGCTCAGGCAGCAGGGATGCCCCGCCCCCACGGCCCGCGTGCGCCCTGGCCGCTCTCGCCGGGCCGCAGTCGCCTGTGCGTACGCAGGCTCTAGATCTCACACCAGTTCATCGAAGAGGGTCACCGTCAGCCCTGTCATCGTCTTGAAGATGCCCGCCTTGTGGCGCAACTGGCTCTACCGCAGGATCATCGTGCTCTCCTCACCTCACCCTTGCGTCCTCTCCTGCTAGGATACCCCATGCGCCCGTCATATTGTGAAGATGATCTGGTGGTTAAATCGCCCCTGAAATTTCTCCGTTATTACAATGATAGGCCCACTTTTACCTCACGGACGCGCTATTCGGGGCTTAGACACATTTTCTGTTCGACCACTACTCGACCCCCATCTCGGGGGGAAACTGATGCCGTAGGTAGGGGGATGGTGCTGTGGTCATAGATCAGCCCTCTCTTTCTGCTGTGCTGTCTCACCTCCTTATTTTAACGTGACAACGCCGTATCGACGCAGGAACGCCTCACCGAGGGGGCCGCGCGCGGGGCGCGCCTGGCGGCAGCTGGGGCTACGCCTGTGCACCATCACGCCCCGCGCTCTGGCCCGTGTGCTGATCGTGGTCGGTGTGCTGACCGCCATCGCCTGGCTGGTCTGGACCTCGCTCGGCCTGCTGACCCCCTTCATCCTCGCCTCCTCATTTTGACGTGACAACGCCCCGTCAGACCGGCAGCATCCTGATCGTCGAGCAGGTACTGATGATGGTCCTGGGCGCGGCGGGCACCCTGCTCACCGGCCTGCTGGCCAGCCGCATGTTCGTACCCTACTTGCCCCTCTCCAACTCGCCTATTCCACCTCTGCTACTAGATATCCCCTGGTCAGCTATACTCAAGTTGTTGGGTATCGTGGCCTTGGCGCTGATACCCACCCTGCTTGCCCTCACCTGGCTGATGGGCCATCTGCAGGTGTTGCGCGTACTGCGCATGGGTGAGGCGTAAAGGAGGACGAGTGTTGATTACAAGTCTGATCATGCGGCATCTTCCTCTGGTCGATCCCAGTCCTTTCGCAATGTGGATTCAGCAGCCAGCAGCGCATAATGGATATCGCGATGCTCCTGCTGGCTGAGATAGGAGACGAAATCAAGGACTATCGCCAGCTTGTCCGGCGGCAGTCGCCGGAGAAGCTCCTCAATCTGTTCCAGTGTTACCGTTTCCATGTCGTCCTCCGGTTCGCTCACTAATGGGATCGTTCCTGTATTATGGCCTACGCAACGGCGAGTGGAGAAACAGATTGCGGGGGCAAAGACCAGCGCCAACTGGGGCCTGATGTGGAGGGTGCTATGAGCAAGCAGCGTTATAAAGCGGTAATTGTCGCGTGTGGGGGCATTGCCCGGGCGCACGCGGCGGCGTATGGGAGGGAGCCGCGAGTGCAGCTGGTCGGCTGCGCGGAGATCATGCCGGAACGGCTGGCCGCGTTTGCCGACGAGTTTGGTATCCCGGGTCGGTACACCGACTATCGCGCGATGATGGAGCGGGAACGGCCGGACATCGTCAGCATCTGCTCGCATCACAACCTGCACGCGCCAATGACTCTGGAGGCAGCTAGGTATCGGCCAAAGGCGATATTGTGCGAGAAGCCTATCGCGCTCAACCTGGCCGAGGCCGACGCCATGATGGCGGCATGCCAGGCGGCAGGGACGCTGCTCGTGATCGGCCATCAGCGCCGCTTTGGGCCGCAGTACGTGGCCGCGCGGCAGGCAATCACCGAGGGCCGCATCGGCCAGCTGCTGTGGGTGGAGGCGTTTGGCCATCCACGCTCCAGCTTGCTGGTGGACTCCACGCACACGGTGGATCTGGCGCGCTTCTTCCTGGGCGACCCGCCAGCGGAGTGGGTGCTGGGCCAGATTGACGCGCGGGAGCACCGCCAGGCCTGGGGCCAGCCTGTGGAGGACTGCGCGCTGGCCTGGGTCGCGTTCCACGGTGGGGCGCGCCTGCTGCTGGGCGCTGGCTCACCGCCGCCCGCCGATGAAGGGGGGCCGAGGGAGTCGCTCAGCCCGACCCAGGAGTTCAACTACCATCGCATCGTCGTCCATGGCACGGCCGGACGGCTGGAGGTAGATGGGGACTGGCCCTACGAGGGCCGTCCACTGGTGCGGGTGCATCGTGGTGAGATGGAGGAAGAGGTACCACTGGCCGAGCCACACGACGCGGAGGGCGGCATCCTGGCGTTCGCCCGCGAGGTGGCCGCCCTGGTGGACTGCCTGGAGCAGCCGGGGCTGCGCCACCCGCTGGAGGCGGCCAGTGCCCGCGCCAACCTGGAGATCCTGATGGGCATCTACGAGTCGGCGCGGCGCCGGCAGGCGGTACGGCTGCCCCTGAAGGTGCAGGATAACCCGTTGATCACGATGTTAGAAGAAGGGGTGGTATAGGGTGAAGCTGGGCATCGCTGCGCATTCACTGGGCGTGGGACACCAGCCGGAGGCGCTGTTCGAGGCAACGGCGCGGCTGGGTCTGACTTATCTGGGCATGGGCATCCCCGACTGGCAGCAGCCAGCTAACGTGGACAAGGTAGCCCGCCTGCGCGACCGATACGGCATTGAACTGGAAACCTACTGGGGCGACGACTTCATCGGCAACGGGGCCAACCAGCCTACCGACGGCTTTCGGCACTTTGTGGAGGCGGTCTGTAAGCCGCTGAGCATCACTGTGGTCGGCGTCTGCGCCAATAGCCAGCGCTTTCGCAAGGACCCGCCGCTGGCCCGGCAGCTCGACCAACTGGTGGCGGCATGGGCCAACCTGGCTCCAGTGGCCCAGGAGCTGGGCGTGACGCTGGCCGTGGAGAACCACGCCGACTACCGTGGCCATGAGGTGGTGACCATCCTGGAGCGCATCAATAGCCCAGCGGTGCGCGCGCGCCTGGACACGGCCAACGCCTATGCGGTGATCGAGCAGCCCGAAGTGGCCGCCGAGGCAATGGCCCCCTACGTGGTGACCACGCACATTAAGGATGTTATCGTGTGGCCGCAGCATCCCACATCCTTGTTGAACCTGGTCGGCTGTGGTCTCGGCGAGGGTGATGTGGACCTGGTGACCTGCGTGCGCCTGCTGGCCGAGCGGGCGTCTGACCCAACATCCCTGGCGCTGACGCTGGAGATTGAGCCGCCGCGGGGCACCGACCTGGCCAGGATGACCACCGAGAGCGTGGCCTACGCCCGCCAGCACTTCGCCGCCTATCTCTAGACGGCGCCCGGTATGATCAACTCAGCAGAGACGACGGGAGCCATTGCAGGTGAGCGCCACTGCCTAATTACACGGCGTGGCGCGCGCCACCAGTGGGCAGCCCGTTTTGGATACAATGTGGTTGGTGACCTTTAGCGTAACCACCCTGCTGGGCGCTGTGGTGGCCGCTTGCCTCATCCGTCGGGCAGGCGGATCGGCACGCTAGCCACGCCAGCCCCACGCACAGCACCAGCATGATCTTGAATGGTGATATAGTAGAGAGAGACATGCGCTCCCCGCGTGCATCCTATCACGCCACGCCGGTCCAGCAACAACCGCTGCAAAGCCAGTCACGGGCGCTGCATGAGTATCCACTCTGCTGGATTTTTATGCGGCATGGGGAATCAGCCTACTGCCGCTGACTCCCATGCCTCGTGCACGCGGTGCGCTGACATCTCGCATCTCACCTCCTGTCGCTGCTTCTGCACAGACCTGCTATACTGGCGGGTAGCTACCCATCACAGAGGCCGCTATGCGCCGCAGTTCAATGGAGCGCTGAGAGGGCACTGATGAGCGACATGATCCCGACCCTGAAAACCGACCGCCTCATCCTGCGCCCTTTTGACCTCACCGACGCCCCAGTTGTGCAGACTTTGGCCGGCGCGTCTGAGGTGGCCGCCACGACGCTGAACATGCCCCATCCCTACCACGAGGGACTAGCTGAGAGCTGGATCAGCCGCCATCACCCCGCTGCCGCGGCGGGGACTGCGGTGACCTGG
>JAABUM010005037.1_pt1 | contig 14260 bp, 15 predicted proteins | sample 5559161 | NCBI WGS metagenome assembly JAABUM01 (sample SAMN10711868, study PRJNA513369) | rock metagenome | isolation source: Antarctica rocks | place: Antarctica: Victoria Land, Siegfried Peak nord
GACAGGCGGAGCCACCGCCCCGCCCGCCCCCGCTCTGACTACTGCTTACTGCCTACTACACCACTCCCCTACTCGTCTACTCCGCCTACTTCTCTACTGGCCCACTGGCCCACTCGCCCCCCCCGCCCACTCGCTACAGATACTTCTTGAACCAGCGCACGATGTGCTCCAGCCGCTCCGCGCGGTGCGCGGGCTTGCCGCCGCGCGACAGGTTGTGATCCTCGTCCGGGAAGCGCACGAACTCCGTCGTTCGCCCCAGCTTCTTCAGCGAGATGAACATCTGCTCGCTCTGCTCGATCGGGCAGCGGAAATCCTGCTCCGAGTGCAGGATCAAGAGCGGCGTATGGATGTTCTTCACGTACGTGACCGGCGAATACTTCAGCAACTTCGCCAGATCGTCCCATGGCTCCGTCTCGAACTGCATCTCCATGAAGGTGAAACCGATGTCGCTCGTCCCGAAGAACGAGAAGAGGTTGGAGACGCAGCGCATCGTCACCGCCGCCTTGAAGCGGTCGGTGTGGCCGACGATCCAGTTCGTCATGTAGCCGCCGAATGAGCCGCCGAGCACCCCCAGCCGTGCCGGGTCGATCCAGGCGTTCCCCGCGATCGCCGCGTCCACGCCCGCCATCAGATCCTGATAGTCCTCCTCGCCCCAGCGCGAGCGATTGGCGATCGTGAACGCCGCCCCCTTGCCCGTGCTACCGCGCGGATTGGTGAACAGCACTCCGATCCCCTCCGCCGCCAGCAACTGGAACTCGTGGAAGAACGCGAAGCCGTACTGCGAGGCCGGGCCGCCGTGGATCTCCAACGCCAGCGGGTACTGCTGCCCCGCCGCACGCCCGACCGGCTCCATCAGCCAGCCGTCGATCGCCCAGTCGTCCGCGCCCTTGTAGACGAAGCGCCTGGCGTCGCTCAGCGCCACCTCCGCGAACAGCTCCTTGTTCACGTCGGTCAGTTGCCGCTCGTCCGTGCCATCGAGCGCGCAACTGAAAAGATCGCCCGGATTGAGGATCGTCCCGGCGGTGAAGACGAGTCGCCTGTCCGCGCTCGGGCGCGCGTTCATCACCGCGCGCTCCCCGCCGATGATCGGCGTCGGCGCGTCGGTCTTCCCGGCCAGATCGATGCGGTAGAGTTGTTCGGTGCCACGCTCGATCGCCGACGCGTAGATGCTCGTGCCATCCGCCGTCCAGATGGGCGGCTGTGCCACCACCCCGGAGCGGAGATCGCCCCCAACCCCGCCGCCGAACGAGTGATCGAACGCCGCGGTCAGGTTCTGCGGCGTCCCGCCAGCGGCCGCCACCGTCCAGACATCGGTATTGGCGTAGCGCCCGAACGGCTCCGGGTTCACGTGGCCCAGATAGGCGATCGTCGTGCCGTCCGGCGACCACGCGGGCAGCATCGCCGGGCCGCTCGTCGCGGTCAGCTTGCGCGGCTCCCCCGCGATCGCGGAGACGACCCACAGATCGCTATGGTTGTTGTAGACCCGATCCGCCGTCCGGTTGGAGACGAAGGCCAGCCGCGTGCCGTCCGGCGACCACGCCCCCGCGCTGTCGTCCCACTCCCCATCGGTCAGTTGCCGCCCCGCCTGCGGCGTCCCCGCCTCCGTCGGCACCGCCGCGACGAAGATGTGCTTGTTGCCGCGCCCGACCAGCAGGTGGTGGATGCCGTCGGCCTTGTAGCGGATGTCGGTGATGACCTGCACATCGCTCTTTTTCTTCGGCTTCGCGCCATCCGTCGCGTCGCCCTGCGGCTTCGCTGCGCCCGGCGCGTCCGCATCCTCCGCCCCGCCGATCCGCGACGTGTAGGCGATGTACGTGCCGTCCGGCGACCAGCTCGGCTCCCCCGCGCCGTGCAGGGTCGTGGTCAATTGCCACGCCTCGCCGCCATCGGTCTCCAGGATCCAGATCTCGGCGCGCGCGGCCTTCTTCCCCTGCTCCGTGCCGTCGTCGCGGCGCGACACGAACGCCAGCCGCCGCCCGTCCGGCGACCAGCGCGGCGCGCTGTCGTTCTTCCCCCCGGTGAAGCGGATCGGCGTGCCGCCCGCCGCCGGGATGATCCAGATCTGCGAGCGGTAGGTGTCGGCCTCGGTATCCATGTGGGTGACGACATAGGCGATCCGCGCCCCATCGGGCGACGGCTGCGGATCGCCGACCATCTTCACCCGGAAGAGATCCTCGATCGTGATCGGGCGCTTCGCGGCGACGCTCGATCCGGCGGGCGCGGTGGCGGTGGCGGTCATGGGCGCTCTCCCCCTTGTCCAGATGACGAATGACGAATGACGAATAGGGACGAACGATTACGAGCGTCCCCGCCCTTTCCCGCTGCCGACCGTCGACTGCCGACCGCCGACCGGGACAATGGCGGCACTCTATCACACCACGCGCCCCGAAGCGCCACCCCGCCTCGGCGGCGCGGGCGGCACCGGGGTCGCCTCGAGCAACCGGCAGAGCGCGTGCTCGATCCGGTCCCGCTCCCCCGGAAAACCGCCATCACCTCGATCGAGGACAACCGCGACGCCCGCCACGAACTGTCCCACGGCGAGGAAGAGCCAGAGGAAGATGCCGGGGCCGGGCTGTTGCGTCGCCAGCACCACCCCGAGCACGACGAAGGCCAGCGAGAGCGACCCGCCGAGCATGGCCCCCAGGATCAGCCCGACCTGCAACCGTTCCGCCGCGATGTAGCGATAGGTGCCGCTGATGGCCGTGCCGCCCTGACTCGCGCGCAAGCGCAGCACGCAGGCGCGCGAGGTATCCCAACGGCCCGACCCGCGCAGTGGCTCCATCCGCCGACTCAGTCCGATCGTGAACCCCTCCCGCGTCGGCCACCCGAGGAGCGCCCGTTCCGTGCGCCCATGCTGCCAGCGCCCCGCGCGGTCGGTGAACTCATCCAGCAATCGGTCTCGGCACTCGGCGACCGTCAGCGCCGTCTCGACAGTCACCGGATAGCCGCTGAAACGCTCCATCCGCATGATCGTTCCTTATCCAGTCAGTGCGGAATCCCCTGACCATCCTAATGAGCGAATAGTCACCGCACCATAATTCCATAGATCGCCGCGCGCGCGATCCAGCCGTTGACGCCGCCCCGGTTGTTGCCGATCAGATATTGCGACCCCTTCACAGCCTTTACGAGGTGGAGGTACTGCCTACCCCTTACCTTGCAGAGCACGATGTCGCCCACCGTGAGCACGCGGTCGCCCAGCGGCTCGATGCAGACAAGTTCGCCATCCTCGACTTTGCCGCGCATCGAGTGGCCGCGCGGGCGGATCGTCACCGTTTCCCCAGCCAGCAGCCGCTCGATCGCACCCGACGCCCAGCCGCCCACGCCCGCCTCGCTCCCATGTTCCGCGCCGGAGCGCTCGCCACACGTGCAGCATTGTCACCGGCTTAGTCAGCAGTGTACGATTCGTTATCGTTATCGGCACTAACCTCTCGTTCAGTCGACGAATGTCCATTGGGTCAAGGCGTAACGCACCCGGCACCCACCGGCACACGTTTAGAGGTGTATGCCTCCTCGCCCATGCTCCCGAGGAGACGCCGATGCAGCCGAAACCAGCGCATCTCGGCCCCCGCTACGGCGTGCAGTTCGCCGATCCCGGCGTGGTCGCGGCGTACGATCAGCGCCCGCCCTACCCCGCCGAGGTCTTCACCCTGCTGACCGCGCTACTCCCCGCCGCCCCGCAGATCGTCCTCGATGCCGGGTGTGGCAGCGGCGACCTCGCCCGCCCGCTGGCCGCGCTGGTGGGGCGCGTCGATGCCGTCGACCCGTCGGCGGCGATGCTCGCGCGCGGGCGTGCGCGTCCCGGCGGCGACGCGGCCAATCTCCATTGGCTCCCGAGCACCATCGAGGACGCGCCGCTGCGCCCGCCCTATGCCCTCATCACCGCTGGGGAAAGCCTGCATTGGATGGAATGGGCGGTCGTCCTCCCCCGCTTTCGCGCGGCGCTCGATCCGGCGGGCTTCCTCGCCATCGTCGGGCGGGCGACACCCGACCTCCCCTGGTGGGGCGCGGTTTTGCGCCTCATCCAGCGCCACACCACCAACCGCGAGTATCAGCCCTACGATCTCGTGACCGAGTTGACGACGCGCGGCCTCTTCCGCGAGGCGGGCAGACGACAGACCGCCCCGCAGCCTTTCCGCCAATCGGTGGACGCCTACATCGAGTCGATCCACTCGCGCAACGGCTTCTCACGCGCCCGCATGACCCGCGCGGCCGCCGACGAGTTCGACGCCGCCGTGCGCGCCGTCGTGGCCCCCTTCGCGCAGGACGACGAGTTGCCGATGCAGGTCGTCGGCACGGTCATCTGGGGCACGCCGCTGGCGGTCTAGCGCGCGCAACACGACCCGCAGTCCGCAGGGTGACCATCCGGCCAGGGCGTACCGCGCTGTACCCGGCGCGGGTTCGCGCGGCGGTGGGGCGGCGGGCACCGGGCGCGACAATCGGCGGCGCGGTGCTTAACTCCTGGCGGGCGCGCTCGCCGGCCTCGCCCGAAGCCTCACCGGCCTCGTCGCCCGCTACCAGCTCTGAGCACGACGGACAGATCCCAGCACCTCCCTGAACGCGACGCCCCCACCGCGTACCCCCGGTCTTCGCCCACTCGCCTATCCCACCTACTCGCCCACCCCGCCCGCTGCTTGCCGTTGCACAGTTTTCGGATTATACTGAAAATAATGAAATAGGCCGCGCGCCGCCCTGTACGCCCGGCACACTCGCGCAAACGGAGAACGATGCTCATGGTGCTCACCCGTCGCCGTCTCCTTCTCGGCCTCGCCACCGGGGCCGGGGCCGCCTTCCTCGCCGCCTGTGGCAACAGCGCCAGCCCCACCGCCACCACCACCGCCGCCACCACGAGCGGGCAGCCCGCCCTGGCGACCGTGCCGGGGATGAGCGAGGGGATCGCCACCGCCGCCGCCATCCGCAGCGCGAGTGGCAGCGCCGCGCCCAGCGGCGCGACCGCCCAGGTCCGCGTCGGCTACGTCCCGGTCCTCGTCTACAGCCCCCTCTTCATCGCCATCGAGAAGGGCTACTTCGCCGCGCAGGGGATCAACGCCGTCGCCACCCCCTTCACCGGCGGCGCGGACATCCTGGCGCAGAACGCCAGCGGCAACCTGGAGGTCGGACTCGGCGGCCTCGGCGCGGCGGCGCTCAACGCCTTCGGTCGCGGCCTCGATCTGCGGATCGTCTCCTCGCAGCACGCCGAGAGCCCCCCCCTCGCCACCCCGCTCGTCGTCGCCAAGGCCCGCTTCGACGACGGCACCTACAAGAGCGTCGCCGCCCTCAAAGGGAAGCGGGTCGCGATCAACGCCAAGGGAACCGGCACCGAATACTGGCTCCAGGCCGCCCTCGCCAAGAACGGCCTCGCCATGAGCGACATCCAGCTCAGCGCCCTCGCCTTCGACCAGGTCGCCCCCGCCCTCGCCGGGGGCGCGCTCGACGCAGCGATGCTCGGCGAGCCGCTCGTCACCCTCGCGGAGCAGCAGGGCTTCGTCACCCGCCTCGCCGACGACTTCCTCACCAACGCCCAGGGGACGGTGATCTACTACAATCAGCGGTGGGGCACGGCCAACGCCGACCTCGCCGCCCGCTGGCTCGCGGCCTGGCTGCGCGGCGCGCGCGACCTCGGCAATGGCGGCTACGCGCGCGACGAGAACGCGGCGATCATCGACAAGTACACCAAGACCCCCGCCGCCGTCGTCAAGGTCGCCCGGCCACCCGTCCACGACCCCAACGGCGCGCTCAATCTCCAAGACATGGCCGCGCAGCAGACCTATTTCCTCTCCAGCGGCGCGCTGACCTACGGGAGCCCGCTCGATCTCAATGGGTTCATCGATCCCAGCTACGCCGCCGCCGCCGTGGCGATCCTCGGACGGGCGTAACGGGAGGAGGCAGGCAGCCGATGGCCGACACCGCCGCACCGAAGATCACCGTCGCGGGCCTCCGCCGCGCATACCGCGACCCCGACGGCGCGCCGATCGTCGCGCTCGACGGGGTCGATCTGACGATCGCGGAAGGGGAGTTCGTTTGCCTCCTCGGCCCGAGCGGCTGTGGCAAATCGACCCTGCTGCGCCTCCTCGCCGGGCTCGAACGCCCCAGTGCCGGGTCCGCCCGCATCGCGCACCACGATCCCGCACACCCGGCCCAGGCGATGGTCTTCCAGGGGCCGTCCCTCTTCCCCTGGCGCACGGTGCTGGACAACGTCGCCTATGGCCTCGAACTGGCGGGGCGCCCCCGCGCCGAGCGCGAGGTGATCGCCCGGCAACGCCTCGCCCAGGTCGGCCTGGCCGGTTTCGCCGGGGCCTTCCCGCACCAGCTCTCGGAGGGGATGCGCCAGCGCGCCAACCTCGCGCGCGCGCTGGCGACCGACCCAGCGGTCCTGCTGATGGACGAGCCGTTCGGCAATCTGGACGAGCAGAACCGCCTGCTGATGCAGGGGGAATTGCTGGCCCTCTGGCGCGAGGGCGGTCGCCCCGTCACCGTCGTCTTCGTCACGCACAGCATCGATGAGGCGATCGTGCTGGCCGACCGGATCGTAATCCTCACCCCGCGCCCCGGTCGGATCGACACGATCCTCCCCGTCCCCCTGGAGCGCCCGCGCGACGCCGTCGCCCTGCGCGGCGACCCCGTCTACGCCGCCCTCTACGCCACCTGCTGGGACCATCTGCGCGAGGGGGTACTGGCCGCGCGCGGGGCGGAGCTTACGGCGGGGCGGAGTTAAGCCCTCGCCCCGCTCACGACGCACGACTCACGACACTATCAACCCGGAGCCACCGCCATGCGCCCACGCCTCACCGAACGCCTCGTGGCCCTCCTGTCGCCGTTCCTCCTCCTGCTGCTGTGGGAGGTCGCCGTGCGCGCGGGCTGGCTCAACCGCCAATTCTTCCCCGCCCCCTCCACCATCGTCGGCACCTTCCGCCTCCTGTGGGAGCGCGGGATCGTCGCCGCCGCGCTGGAGGCCACGGCGCGCCGCGTCCTCTTCGGCTTCGCGTGGGGCGCCGTGCCGGGGGTCGCGCTCGGCCTCGTGCTCGGCCTCTCCCGACCCCTGCGCGTCCTCCTCCTGCCGCTCGCCAACATCCTCTACAGCCTGCCGAAGATCGCCGTCCTGCCGCTCGTCCTCCTCGTCCTCGGCATCGGCGAGACGAGCAAGATCGTCGTCACCGCCGTCAGCGTCTTCTTCCTCGTCCTCCTCAACACCATCGCCGGGGTGCAGGGGATCGACCGCCTCCACTTCGATGTGGCGCGCGACTTCGGCGCGACCCGCTGGCAGGCGTACCGCACCGTCGCCCTCCCCGGTGCCCTGCCGCTGATCCTCGCCGGGTGCAAACTCGGCCTCGGCTTCGCCCTGATCGTCGTCGTCGGCACCGAGTTCGTCGCCGCCGGGGCACAAGCGGGGGTCGGCGTCCTGATCTGGGAATCGTGGCAGGTGCTGAACATCGAGGCGATGTACGTCGGCCTGATCCTCACCGCCGCGCTCGGCTGGGCGCTCAACTTCGCCCTCGAAGAGGTCGAGATCGTCCTGCTGCCGTGGCGCGCGGGCCGTGAAGGGGGCCTGCGCCCCGAACGGCATCTCGCCGGGGTGCCGCTGCGCGTCTGGTGGCGCGCGACCCGCCCCTTCTCCTTCACCGCCACGATCGTCCCGATCACCCTCGGCGCGGCGCTCGCCCCGGCCACCACGGGAACCCTCGCCCGCCTCGCCCTCTTCGCCATGACCCTTGTCGGCTCGCTCGGCGTCCACGCCGGGGCCAACATGATCAACGACTACTTCGACCACCAGAACGGCCTCGACAATGCCGAGTCGATCGGCCCGAGCAAGACGATCCAGGAGGGGTTGATCACCCCGCCGCAGATGTTGTGGGGTGGCCTGGCCGCGTTCGCCCTCGGCGCGGTCCTCGGCCTCGCGCTCGTCGCCCTGCGCGGCCCCGCGATCCTCTGGCTCGGCCTCGTCTGCCTGCCGCTCGCCTTCTTCTATACCGGCTGGCCGCTCAAGCTCGCCTACCACGGCCTCGGCGAGCTCCTCGTCGCCATCTTCATGGGACCGGTGATGATCCTGGGCGCGTACTACGTCCAGGCCGGCCACTTCGACCTCGCGCCCGCCCTGATCTCCCTGCCGGTCGCGCTGCTCGTCGCGGCGATCATGCACACCAACAACCTGCGCGACATCGAGCCGGATCGCGCACGCGGCAAAGTGACGGTCGCCAACCTCCTCGGCCCCGCTCGCGCCGCCTGGGAATATCACCTGCTCGTCCTGGGGGCCTACGCGCTCGTCGCCGCGCTCGTCGTCGCGCGCATCCTCTCGCCCGGCGCGCTGCTGATCGTGCTGACCCTGCCGCTGGCCCTCTCGCTCGTCCGGCGCGTCGCCGCCACCCAGGAGCCGCTGGCCCTCAACGCCGTATTGCGGCGCACCTCCGCGCTCCACGCCCGCTTCGGCCTGCTCCTGATCGTGGGGGTACTGCTGCCCGCGCTACTCTGACGACGAATCCCCCGCTGGGGAGCCGCCGACGAAGAGCAGGCAAAAGAACGGCCCGGATAGCAGAACATACCGCTATCCGGGCCATCCCCGTGTCCTATTCGTCATTCGTCATGCGCCCTAAACCAAAGCGCCGATGGAAACCGCGTACCTCGTCATGGCGGTGTTTAGTCCGCGCAGGCAGGCTTTGTGGCCGCAGGCCATTCAGCCGGGACAGTGTCCCCCGGAGGCAGTGCGCCCTTCATGGTTGGGAGCTACTGCCCTCCATGGGTACAGTGCGCCCTTCATGGGTATGCTAGTCCAACGGCGCTCCCACGCCGACGATGGGCCTCCCATCGAAGCTTCGGTTTAGCGGTGATACGCGGCGAACCCCGCGTAATAGGCGATCGCGATGAACAGCACGAAGGTGCCGACGACGATGAAAAGGACCATCGCGATCATCCGTGCGCCGAGCGCCGTCGATGCTGCTTGCCGCTCCTCTTCGTGCTGATTCTCCACCGCTGCCATCTCCTCTCCTCCTGCGTCGCGTATCGTGCAGGGCATCCCCTCGCGCCACATCACGCGAGTGCTCAATCCTCGATCGGGCGGGGAACACGGCACGGAAGCCGGTTCAATCACACTCTCCCATCGTTCGCCAATGAGCGCAAAATCCGTTCCGCGCTCACAGCCCCGAACGCGCAGCAGTATAGCGCATTCCTCCATCCTGCGGTGCCGCATCAACAGCCCGCCAACCCGGCCCGATGCCCCCGCCCCAACAGTGCGTCACCCCGACCCAGCTTGCCTCCTCGCCTGAGCGATCACCCGCCCAATACCCCCGCGCCCCGGCGCTTCCCCCGCCATCCCGCCGCCACCCACCCGCCACGCCTGTTTCCCGCCGCCCCTCAATGGTAGAATCACCCCCACACCGCCGGAGACGACCGCCGCGCATCGCCATCCGATGCCGCAGACGGGCGGCGCAGCATCGCCGGGCGGGGTCGTCTCTCTCCATCGTTTGTCCTTCGTCACCAGGCCACTTGGCCCACTTGGCCCACTTGGCCCACTATTCGTCATTCGCCAGGAGGGTGAGCAGACTCGTGGATACGCTGGAAGCACGCGGCAACGAGCGATACGACGCCAACGGCGATGCCATCCTCGCCGATCTCCGGGCCAACGCCCGCCCGCAACTGATCGTCATCTCCGGCCCCTCCGGCGTCGGCAAGGACACGATCATCGACCGCATGCGCGAGCGCTACCCCGCCATGTTCTTCGCCATCACCGTCACCACGCGCAAGCAGCGCGTCGGCGAGGTCGATGGCGAGCACTATTACTTCTACACTCGCGAGCAGTTCGCGCAGCAACTCACCGCCGGGGAATTCATCGAGTGGGCCGAGGTCTACGGCAACTTCTACGGCGTGCCGCGCACCCCCATGCGGAAGGCTCTCGCCAGCGGGCAGGACGTCGTCGTCAAGGTCGACACACAGGGCGCGCAGACCTTCCACCGCCTCGCGCCCGGCGGCATCTTCATCTTCATCGCCCCCCCCTCCATCGACGAACTCGCCCGCCGTCTCCACCACCGCAAGACCGACGACGAGGCCGCCCTCGCCCGCCGCCTCCGCACCGCCCAACGCGAACTCGCCACCGTGGAGCACTTCGACTACGTCGTCTTCAACGAGTCGGGGCAGGAGGACGACACCGTCCGCCAGATCATCGGCATCCTCACCGCCGAGCGCTGCCGCCTCCACCAGACCGGCGTCGAGCTGTAAGGAACGTGGGACGGGGGATCACCGCAGAGACGCAGAGACGCAGAGCGACGAGAGAAGAAGGGACGAAACGGGAGACAGGGTGCCCATAGAGGGGAACAGGAGGGCTATGATGGTCGTCCCGCGTACGCTGGATAGTCGCGCGCTCGACTATCTCCGTGAATATCTGGATGAGGGCGGCGAACTCTCGCGGGCATTGGCGTCTTTACCACTCGAAACAGGCCGGGTCTGGTCCTTCCTGCACCCGACTGTCGCCCCGGACACGGCGTACCGATTCACTTCCGGCGGCATCACGCCGCCAGAGCCGATCTACGAGGGCGTGCAAGCGATCAGTACCCCGAGCCTCCCCGATATCGCCCTGCTTATCGACGGCTTCCTCCGCTCTGGCCCGGATACGTTCTTTATTTGCGAGGATGCTTCCGCCACCCCTACCGCCCCCTACATCCGGGCCGATCGCGAATCGCGCTTCTTCTTTTACGAAACAGCGGTATATCGCGTCGTTTCACCTGAAGTTCTGCACCAAGTGGGCATAGAATCAACGATCCGTCGCGCCCGGTCCTATCGCTTCCTCGGCATACTCACCACTGGCGATGACAACACACTTCAACGGATGAACCGCGCACAGCTCACACCCCTCCAACTCGCCATGCTCGTTCGCCGTACCGAGCGGATCCTCATCGGTGCCTATGATTACGAAGGCTACCTCATCTGGGATAGTCCCTCGAAAAGTGCATAAACTGTCCTTCTGCAATCCCTAGCACCTTACAACCTGCCATTCTTTCGTTCTCCATACCCCCCAATAGCAACTTTCCCTTTTGCGCTCTCCTGCCCTGTTGTGCTTCCGTGCCTCCCGTTCCGTCCCCCGGTCCCTTTTCTCTCTTTTCGTTCTCTGTGTCTCTGCGGCCAACGTCTCTCCGTTCCCCAACCCCATCTCTCCGCCCCCCTTTACCCTTTCTGCTATACTTAAGTTGCGAAAGTCCGAGCGAGCGAAGGGTAGGCACGGTGGAGCGACGACACGGCACAACGCGACGGGAGATCCTCGACGCGCTGCGCCGCTCGGCGGGCCTGACCGCCGACCAGCTCGCCGAAAGCCTCGGCGTCACCGCGATGGCCGTCCGTAAGCACCTCACCGCGCTGCAAGCCGAAGGGCTCCTCTGCGCGCGAGTCGAGCGCCGCCCGGTCGGGCGTCCCGTCCACATCTACGCCCTCGCCCCCGGCGCGCAGGACATCCAGCCCCGCCAATACCAGGAATTGACCGTCGATCTCCTCGACGATCTCCGCGCGCTCGATGGCGGCGACAAGGTCGAACTCCTCTTCCGGCGTCGCGCCGAGCGCGCCCGCGAACGCCTCGCGCCCGCCCTCGCCGCGCGCCCCCTCCCCGCGCAACTCGACATCCTCGCCGGCTTCCTCGACGAGCAGGGCTATCTCGCCGATTGGGAGGCGACGCCGGACGGCGACTACCTCCTCAAGGAGCACAACTGTGCCCTCTACGGCCTCGCCCAATGCGCCCCCGAGGTCTGCGCCTGCGAACTCGACCTGATCAAGGGCCTCCTCCCCACCGCCACCGTCACCCGCGAGAGCCGCATCGTGGACGGCGACTCCTTCTGCTGCTACCGCCTCCGCCCCCACCAGGGCACCGACTGCGGGCAGTAACCGGGCCGGCCAGGGACGACGCCCCTACTCCCGTCCCAACGCCCGCGAGCGCGCCCATTCCGAGAGCCCGATGATCGCGCCGAAGCCGACGATCCCCCAGAGCGGCACCCGCGCGCCCGTCACCACGGCCAGCGCCCAGAAACCGACGATCCCGAACGCCATCCACAGCGCCGCCGCCAGCCGTCCGCGCCCCAGATCGCCGCGCGCCCGCAGCCACAGGATCGTCGCCAGCAGCCCCAGGCTGAGCACCACCAGCACCGCGCCCATCGCCCGCCCCCTCACGTCGCCGCGCACCTTCCATCATGGCGCGAGTATACCCCGCCAGCCCGACACCGCGCGCCACCGGTCGCGTCGGCCCGTGCGGACATGCTGCCGTGCCGCCTTGACAACCAGAACGAATGTTCATACGCTACACCCTGCCCACGGCGGTGTCGGCCGACCATTTCGCGGACACCGGAAGTGCCAGTGGGGCGGTACGCTCGGGAGGGTTGCACATGGCTTCGTGGGTGTCGGGTATCAGTGCCATTACGCTGTTCGTCGAGGATCTGGCGGCCGCGAAAGAGTTCTATGAGGAGGTCTTCGGCCTGCCGCTCGTCTTCGAGGACGCGCACTCCGCCGTCTTCAACATCGGGAACACCCTCATCAACCTGCTCGTCGGCACGGAAGCCCCGGCGCTGATCGCGCCCGCCACGGTCGCCGACCGCGCGGCCGGCGCGCGCCTGCAATTCACCATCACCGTGCCCGATGTGGACGCCCTCTGCGCGCAACTGACCGCGCGCGGCGTCACCCTGCTGAACGGCCCGCTCGATCGCCCCTGGGGGATACGAACCGCCAGCTTCCAGGATCCCGGCGGCCACATCTGGGAGATCGCGCAGTAAGCACCGGCCCCGCCACGGCAATAGCACGATGGAGGAAACGATGTCGCAATCACCGGCGCCGAGCATCGAGACGACGGCCCTGCTGCGCTACCTGGACGCGCAGCGCGAGCACGTCCTCGGCATCCTGGACGGGCTCGATGATGCGACGTTGCGGCGTCCGATCCTCCCGTCCGGGTGGAGTTGCCTGGGGCTGGTGCAGCACCTCGCCCTCGATGTCGAGCGCTTCTGGTTCCGGTGCATCGTCGCCGGGGAAGAGGCCGCCATCGCCGAGCTGGACGCCCCGCCCGACAACGCCTGGCAGGTCGGCGCGGATGTGCCGGTCGCAGCGGTCCTCGACCGCTACCGCCAGGAGATCGCGCGCGCGAACGCCATCATCGCCGCCACCTCACCGGACGCCGTCCCGGCCTGGTGGCCCGCCGACCTCTTCGGCACCTGGCGGCTGCACACCGTCCGCGAGATCATCCTGCACACCCTGACCGAGACCGCCTCCCACACCGGCCACCTCGACGCGGCCCGCGAACTGATCGACGGCAGGCGCTGGCTCGTCCTCACCGAGTGACACGCCCGGCAAGCGCCTCACTTACCCCTCTACGGACTACGGACCGACGCCTACGGACTTCTCCCTCACGTCTCACGCCTCCCTCGGCCAGAACCAGCCCTTCTCCACCCGCTGCCAGCCCAAATGCCCGCAGTACTCCGCCTCGGTCGCCGCCTCGGTCGTCACTGCATCACTCCCTCACAATCGCGCAGTGCCACAGCGCCACCGATCCTACCGGACGAGTGGCCCCCGACCAAGGGCCACTCGCCACCGATCCCGCCCGACCACCGCTCGCCCTGACAGTCGTCAGAACGCTGCGCCCACGCCGCTGCTGGCGCTGGCGACACCACGCCGCGCGGGCTATACTGCGGCCAACCTACAGGACAGATGTTCTCTTGCGAGGTGAGCGATGCGCGCAAACGATCTGATCACGTTGTACGACTACTACTACTGGGCGACGCAGCGGATCCTGGCGCAGGCCGAGAACGTGACGCCCGAACAGTGGGCCGGCCCGCCGCCGTTCGGGGACCGTAGCCTGCGTGAGACGCTCGTCCACGCGCTGGACACCGAGCGCGGCTGGCGGCAATCCTGGATCGGGTGGGTGGACATCGCGCCGCTCCAACCCGCCGACTTCCCGGATGCCGCCACGCTCGCCGCGCGCTGGCGCGAGGAGGAGTTGACGACGCGCGCCTACCTCGGCACGTTGAGCGACGAGGATGTGCACGGGGCGTTCTACGACGCGGACGCGCCGACCCTGCCGCTCGTCCTCTGGCAGGTCATCGCGCACCTCTCCTATCACGGCATGCAGCACCGCAGCGAGGCGGCGATGCTGCTAACCCACTTCGGCCACTCGCCGGGCGGCATCGACATGGTCTTCTGGCTCTTCTATAAGGGTGCGGCGGAGGCCGAAGGCCGACCGCGCGGGGCACTGCCAACGCCCCATAACCTATAGGCCAACACGTTCGCCGTCCCGGACGCCCGCCGCAGAGGC
>JAABUM010005039.1_pt1 | contig 14254 bp, 12 predicted proteins | sample 5559161 | NCBI WGS metagenome assembly JAABUM01 (sample SAMN10711868, study PRJNA513369) | rock metagenome | isolation source: Antarctica rocks | place: Antarctica: Victoria Land, Siegfried Peak nord
CTCGCGGGCCTTGGCGCGGTCCTGATAGAGGAATTCGAGGAGGATCGGCCCGGCGAGATCGACGGCCAGCGGCACCGGGCAGGGGCCGAGCTGCGCGGCGAGGAGCCAGCTGCAACAGACGACCACGTCGGGCGTCCACTGGCGGAGCGCCGCGCCCGGATCGGCCCAGGAGAAGGTCCGGGGTCGCGCCGCCGCCACCGCCGCCGGATCGAGGTCGGGCGCGAGGGCGTCGAGCGGCTCGCGCGGGAAGACGAGGGTCACGTCGAGTCCCGCCGCCTCCAGTCCGCGCGCAAGGGTCCAGCCGCGCAGCCCGCCGCCATTCGTCGGCAGGCCGGGGAGCGGCACGATCTCCGTCGCCAGGACCAGCACGCGCGGCGGGCGGGCGCTCATCGCGCCGGTTGTCGGCGCAGGGCGGAGGCGAGGGCGCGTGCCAGCTTCGGCGCGCGGTCGCGGAGGCGATTTTTCAGCGGATTGGCCGCGCGCAGCGTGCGGTCGAGTTGGTCGGTGTGTCGCGCCAGCGCGCCGTAGGCCCCTTCGAGTTGCGCGACGCGCTCCTCCAGACGGAGGGCATACGCTTCGGCGTCGAAGAACTGGCGCTCGATGCTCTCGCGGTAGGCCGGGGTGGCGGAGAGGATGTCGTCGAGTTTGTCGGCCCACTCGTCGCCGAAACGCCCCTGCAGGCCCTGCTCCAGCCCCGCGACGAAGTAGTAATCGAGCGCCGCGCCGTAGAAGCGGCGCGGGACGCCCGGATTCCGCAACCCCGTGACGCCGGCCTCCACCGCCAGCTCGGGGTGCTTCGACACCGCGTAGGCTGCGGAGCGCCCGTTGACGACCTGGCTGCGGAGCATCCCCTCGAGGCGCATCTCGTGGAGGTGGTAGATGATCGCCGCGCGGTCGTAGACGAGCCGGACGCCCGCTTTGTGGAGACGATAGCCGAGCTCGATGTCCTCGTATGCGGCGGCGGGGAAACCTTCGTCGAAGCCGCCGAGCGCCAGCAGATCGGCGCGCCAGGCGGAGACGTTGGCGGTGTAGAAGCAGCGGAAAGTCGCGTTCTGAGGGTCGGTGATCTGCGCGAAGTTGAAGCGGTAGCCGGGCGAGAGATAGGCCATGAACGGCGTCACGGTGATGTCCGGGTGCCACTCGATGTAGCCGATCGTCGCGACCCCCTGCCGCGTCGAGGCGGCGTGCCGCGCCAGGAATCGCGCGTCCGGCACGCAGTCGTCGTCGGTCAGGACGACCAGTGGCGCGGTCGCCGCGTCGATCCCCAGGTTGCGCGCGGCGGCGGGGCCTTTCTTCTCCTGGCGCAGGTAGCGCAGGGTGTAGGGCGCGGTCGCCGCGAAGGCGCGGATCTGCTCCGGCGTGTCGTCGTCCGAGGCGTCGTCGCAGACCAGCACCTCGAATCCGTCGAGCGGGAAGGCGACCTCGCGATACCCCTCCAACACCAGTCGGAGCTGTGCCCAGCGATTATGCGTCGGCATGACCACGCTGACCCTGAACGCCATCCCCACTCCCTCTGCTCGCCCGTCGTATCGGCACTCAACTATAGGGAATCGCCCCGACGCACGCAAGCGCGCTCAGACGAACCAGCGCGCCAGCGCGCGCGCCGTGCGGCGGCGACGCGCCAGGATCTGCGCCCGCTTGGCGCGGAAGCGGGGGAGGAGGCGGACGAAATCGCCGAGCGCGCCGAGCGAACCCCATTCGATCGTCAGCAGCCCGGCCAGGATCTTGGCCTGGTAGGGGAGGATGAACGGGAGCGCACCGAGGAGTGTGCCCGGTTCCTCGTGCTTGACCAGCAGGGCCCAGCCATTCTTGACCGAGTGGCGGCGCAGGAAAGGGGACATCACGCGGCGGTCGCGCCCTAGGTGGAAGCTGCGGACGTGGCGACCGCGCGCGGCGGGCTCGTACCAGCTATCCCAGCCGAAGAGCTGCGCGCGCCAGGCCAGATCGACATCCTCGCGGTACATCACGAAATCGTTGTCGAAATACTCGCGCCCGGCGGGCGTGTCGAGCGCCACATCCTCCAGCATCGCGCGCCGGTAGGCCGCGCAGGCCCCATCGGCCCCGAAGATCGGCTCCGGCTCCGTGCAGTTGTCGCGTGCCGGGCGACGGTTGCCGCGCAGCCAGGGGCGGCGGCTGCGAAAGATCATCAGCCCCGCGCTATCGAGCAGCGCATCGTCCGGGGCGGGCGCGGCGGGGTCCGCCGTTGCGAAACCCTCCTCCGCGAGCAGCAGCAGCCGGCCATTGACCGACCCGACCTCCGGTCGGCGCGCGAAGACCGCCATGACGGCGGAGACGTAGTCGGGGGCCAGGAGGACGTCGGGATTGACCGTGAAGATGACGTCTGCATCGGACGCGGCGATGACCTCGTTATGCGCGCGCGCGTAGAAATGGTTGCGCGCGAACGCCACGACGCAGATCCCGCGCGTCTGCCAATGGACCAGCCGCGCCAGCGTGTCGTCAGTCGAGGCGTTGTCGATGACGGTCACGGCGCAGTGCGGGTAATCCTGGGCCAGCAGGCGGTCGAGGCAGGCGTCGAGTTGCGCCGCGCTGTTGTGCGTCACGACGTGCAGGGCCGCGCGCATCATCGGGCGTCGCCGTCGCGAGGGCGCGTCGAGACGAACGCGCCGCGTGGCCCCCGATAGCGGATACGCGCGCGCGGCGAGGCGGGATGGCGGTAGGGGAGGCCATCCGCCGCATCCGGGTCGAGGTTCGGATTCCAGAACGGATCGGCGAAGTCGCGCCAGGGCCAATCGACCCCGGCTACGCTCGGCAGGGCCGGGAGCGTGGCGCGACGGTCGAAGCGGGCCAGCGGCGTGAAGATGACCGCGTAACCCGCCGCCTCACCCATGCGGAGGCAGAGATCGACCCAGGCGAGTGCGGGCGGCAGATCGACACGCCAGCCGCCTAGTTCGGTCCAGGTCGCGCGACGGATCGCGGACGCGGCGAGTGTCGTTGCGCTGACCTCGCGCGCCAAATCCTTCAAGTTGAGGTAGAAGTCGCGCGTCGGCAGCGTCGCGATGCCCGCATAGGCGTGGCGTGGTTGCCCGCCCGCCCCGATGATCACCCCCGCCTGGGCCACCGCACCCTCTGCGAACGTCTCCCCACCGACCGCGCCCACCGCAAGATCGCGCAACTGCGCCAGCAACGTCTCGATCGCACGACTCTCCGGCTTCGCCGCCGCATCGAGGAAGACCAGGTACTCGCCGCGCAACTCCGCGATCGACGGTCGCTGTGGCGGATCGCCGGGGCGGCGTGCGAGGCGGTCGTCGGGGGCGAGCGGCAGATGCGCCACGTCGCCGATGACGATGCCGGGTGTCCGCAGCGCCGGCCGCCATGCGCGCCCCGCGCCGACCACGACGAGCGATACCGCGACCTGGCCGGGCGCGCGATGGCGCGTGACGAAGAGGCCGTTGAGATGGCTCGGCTCGAGTCGCGCGGCGAGACGGCGGCGCGCGATGGCGTGCCCGAGCGCCCGCTCCGTGGCGATCAGCGTGTAGGGCTTGGCCGAGGCGACGCCCGCCGTGGAGCCGGGGACGATCCGCCAGGAGTAGAGTTGGCGCGGCAGGTGCGCGACCGCGCGCGCCCGCTCCGCGAGGCGGAGGAAGAGATCGTAGTCCTGGCTGCCGACCGTGGACGAGTGGAAGCCGCCGATCGCCTCCACCAGCGTGCGGCGCGCGGCGGCGAGGTGCGTGACGTAGTTGCAGGAGAGGAGCAATGTCGGCGACCAGGCCGGTTTGAAGAAGGGTGCGACACGGACCCCCTCCTCGCTCAGCTTATCCTCGTCGGTATAGACCCAGTCCACCAGCGGTTCCGTCGCGACGACCTCCGCGATCGCCGCCAGCGCGTCCGGCCCCAGCGTGTCATCGTGATCGAGGAGGACCACGAACTCGCCGCGTGCGATCGCCAGCGCACTGTTCGTCGCGGCCGCGATGTGTCCAGCCTGGGGCCGCCAGACCACGCGCACGCGCGGATCGCGCGCCATGAACCGCTCGATCGTCGCGCGCACATGCGGCTGCGTCGATGCATCATCCGTGATGCACAGCTCCCAGTGCGGATACGTCTGTGCCAGCACGCTCTCCAGCGCTGCCTCGAAGACATCGGCGGGTGGGTTATGCACGGGGATGAGGACGCTGAGAAGCGGCTCTTCTGTGGCCGCCTCCGATTGCTCGACAGCAGCACTAGTGAGCCAGTTGGCGTAGCGTTCCGCCGCGCGTGTATCGCGCTCGTGCGTCGCATTCAGCAGGCGCAGACCATTCGTCCCTAGGCGTGCGATCAGCCAGTAATAGCGCAGATGCGCCACGACGCGGACGATAAAGAGGCGCGGGTTGGTGCGAAGGAGGACGAGTGCACGGTTGAGCAGGTGTCTTAGCCTTTGGACGTGCATGTCACCTTTACTGCGCGGCTCTCCCGATCTTTTGATGATCGAGGATCCAGGATAGGAACAACACCCCGGAAAATGGCCTGGAGAACGTCTCGAAGGGCCGAAGGAGGCCAACTCTTGGGCCACCGGCCCCACTTCCAGGGGCAATTCTGCCCGGATCATCAAAAGATCGGGAGACCCTACTACGCTGACACAGTTTATACGTCATCCCCACTCAATCGTTCAGATGATAATCCTATCCAGGCCAGTTGTGATGTATGTATCAAGCATAGAATAACCGAGAGGCGCACCAACCCGAATAGCAGGCTCCTTTGCCCAATCTTGGCATGCCAGCTAGTCGTACACGAGTTGGGGTGGCCTATCTTAACCCAGCTCGACCGTCATATATCGATCCAGGGTTGATGTGTCGCCTGGAACGCTTTTCAACTCCAGACATCGGCTCTCGGGCCATCAGTAGCCGCATGAGGAGGGCTATTTTCAGGTGGGTATCGAAAGGACGGGACATCCTTCCATTGAAGCTGAATATTCCTTCTACTGATGTCAACTTAAAAGCCGCTCAAACTGAAAGACTAAGCGTGTGTCGCGCATTTTCAGCAGCCACTCGAATAAACGCAATGGGAGCAGGGTGGCCACGAGACCTATGCTCGCTCTTGGGTCACGGCTATTCAGCGTAAGCCGCCAGAAAATATCTTGCGCGAGTCCGCGGTCTCGCTGCGCGAGGTATAACCAGCCCAGCTTACGAAGCGTACTATGCTTTGTCGCGCGAAATGCCAGCCGTTCCTCGGGAGACAGGTGCCCGGTAAACTTTCGCTCAAGCTCGATCATCCCGTCGACAATATCGAGAAGGGCCTCTTCCATCATACTCGGTCGTGACAGATTGTTGCCATGACGGCGGTAATAGGCGAGGGAACGGGGCTCGCCGTACAGGTACCAACCATTCAAGGCGATCGTTAGCCACATGCCCCAATCTTGAAGGAAGGGATGGGTGGGATAGGGACCGGCTTGCAGTAGGGCCTCTCGACGGCAGAGATTGGCTTGTCCGGGGATGCAATTGCGCTGGATCAGCGCCACTGTCTGCCGGTGCTTGCCGATCGGGTATGGCGCAACCCGCTGCCAATTGTGCCAATTGAAATACGGGCTCGGGTTGCCCTGCTCGTCAACGACCGTCATGTTTCCGTGGACAAGTCCAACATCCGGGTGATCATCCATGATACCCGCCAGCACTTCGATAGTATCAGGGGCCAGCCAATCGTCTGAAGCACTCAACGCTATGTAATCGCCGGTACACATCGCGATGCCGCGGTTGAGTGTCTGGGTGAGCCCGCGGTTCTCCTGCTCTACGTACGTGATCTTGTCGAGATATGGGGCCACCGCCGAGTTCGTATCGTCAGGCGACCCATCGTTGATCACGATGATCTCGTCGACAGGTCTGGTTTGACCGAGGATGCTCTCGATGGTCTGGCGAATGTATGCGGCATGACCATAACTTGGGATGAGTACGCTGACCTTGCCACGCGATTTCTGACCGTCCTGCCCTTCGCTGCTACCGCGACTCTGAAGCATCCTATATCTCCATCTCCCTAATTTCGACTGACTCCAGCCTACACAAAGCCTGAGCGAACGCTCCCACGTCCTCGCAGGGATAAAACCAAGAAATGCTCTAGATGGCAGAACTATGGCCGCCACAGGCTCAAGACTTACAAGCGTGACCTCCTGCAGTCGTTTGATCGCGCGACTCATCGAAGAACTGTGAGTCGGAGGCAGCATCACGGGCGGGTAACCCCTTCATTGACAGACATTATACTCATACGTATAGTTCGCTCAACTCCATAGCAAGACGGCTGCTGATGTTGTGATGCTACTTTGAGCATATTGCGATGGCGAGGGCGATACATGCAAGGCGAAGCAAAACAATTGGTCATCGTCGGTGATGGCGAATTCGCAGAGATCGCCTACGAATATTTCACCTACGACTCGCCTCATCGCGTGGTCGCTTTCAGTGTCGAGCGCGCCTATATGCAGCGATCGACGCTGTATGATTTGCCGGTCGTACCCTTCGAGGAACTCGAGGCGCATTATCCGCCTGACCGCTACGTCGCCTTCGTCGCGATCACATCTACCAAGCTAAATCGTGTCCGGGCGCGCCTCTATGCCGCAGCGAAGGCCAAGGGCTTCAGGCTCGTCTCCTATATCAGTTCGAAGGCGTTCGTTTGGCATAACGTAACGATCGGCGAGAACAGCTTTATCTTCGAGCAGAATGTTCTCCAACACCATGTAACGATCGGAAACGATGTCGTGTTATGGAGCGGCAACCATGTGGGTCACCGCTCCATGATCGGTGATCACTGTTTCCTCGCCTCGCATGTCGTCATCTCCGGCTATTGCGTGATCGGGGAGAGTTGTTTCCTGGGAGTGAACTCGTGCCTGGGGAATAATCTCACGGTTGGGCGTGATTGCGTGATCGGGGCTGGGGCGGTGATCGTGCGCGATGCTGCCCCAAAGCAAGTATACGTGGGCAATCCGGCAAAGCCCTTATCGAAGAGTAGCTACGATACCTTTGATGTACAGGAGCATGAGCGATGAAGTGGGAGAAGCAAGGCATCATATATGCTCCCGATGGTTCGTCGTCATGGGCTAAGCACTCTGCCCTTCAACCAACCCCACTTCTTCTCACTCCGGAGATTATTCGTGTGTTTGTTGGGTTCCGCGATGAGCACGGTGTTAGTCGTGTTGGGTTCGTTGACGTTGAAGCTGCGAATCCATCAAATGTCGTGCAAGTCTCGGAAAACCCTGTTCTTGATATAGGTATTCCGGGTGCCTTCGACGAGAACGGTATTGTTCCATGCGCAGTTGTGCGCCACGAAAATGAGTTGCGTCTTTATTATGCGGGGTATCAGCTTGGCTCAAAAGTGAAGTTTTTTGTCTTTGGGGGATTAGCGATCAGTCAAGACGGTGGCAATTCGTTTCATCGACACCAACGAGTGCCAGTTCTAGAGCGCAGTGATAAGGAACTGTTCTTTCGAGTGGCACATTCGGTTATCTTCGATGAAGGAAAATGGCGAATTTGGTATGGTGCCGGCAGTGAGTGGACAGGACCACAAAACATGTTGCCTGTCTACGACGTGCGCTATACCGAGTCTGCCGATGGAATTACAATCGGACCATCCGGTGATATATGTGTTCCATTGAAGGATTCTGAGGAGTATCGTATCGGTCGGCCATACGTCATCAGACAGGATGGCCGTTATCTCATGTTCTATGGTGCCGCTACCAAGCGGGCTGGGTATCGTTTGGGTTATGCTGAATCGATTGATGGCTACTCCTGGACACGGAAAGACGATGAGGTCGGCATTACTATTTCTCAAGATGGATGGGACTCGCTTACCATAGCCTATCCAAGCGTGTTAACGTATCGGGATCGAACGTACCTTTTCTATAATGGCAATAATATGGGGGCGACTGGCTTCGGTTATGCTTTACTGAAGGAGTGGTAAGCGACGTGCAAATCGTACAATATGACTCGACGTATCGGCAGCGCTGGGATAACTTCAATCGCGCGGCGAAGAATGGCCATTTCCTCTTCTTCCGCGATTACATGGAATACCATGCGGATCGTTTCCGTGACGGCTCGTTGTTGTTTTTCGAAGCCGACAAGCTTGTGGCACTCTTGCCTGGTACAATCGCTGGCGAGCACTACGTCAGTCATGGTGGCCTCACGTTCGGCGGTTTCATCAGCGATCGACGTATGACCGCCCCACGGATGCTTCGCCTCTTCGATGCCCTCGTGCCAGCGCTCGTAGAGCGCGGCTTGAGTACACTCGTCTATAAGGCGATCCCGCACATCTATCACCAGGTACCGGCGGAGGAAGATCTTTACGCCCTGTTCCGCCACGGGGCGACGCTGATACGTCGAGATATTTCGTCGACACTCGCCTTGCGCGCGCACCTGCCCTACACGAAGGGGCGCAAGTGGAGTGTGAACCAGGGGAAGAAACGGGGCATTGTAGTCGCGCAGAGTGCGGACTTTGCGCGCTTCATGGCGATCGAGGAGCATGTACTTGGTACTCGCTATGGTCTGAAGCCGGTACACAGCACGGAAGAAATTGCGATGCTCGCCGGAAAGTTCCCGGCGCATATCAAGCTTTTCGCAGCCTCCCTCCATGAGGAGATGCACGCTGGCGTGATCGTGTACGAGAACGCGCAGGTAGCCCACGCACAATACATCTCGAGCACGGACGAGGGCAAAGGCATGGGTGCCTCTGACCGTATCATTGACTACCTGATTAATGAGTATTACGCTGACAAGGAGTACTTCGACTTCGGCATCTCCACCGAGCAAGCGGGACAATACCTCAACGAGGGGTTGATCGAGAACAAGGAGAGTTTCGGTGCGCGCTCGGTGGTCTACGATTTTTACGAGTTGGCGCTAGCCTGAATAGACCTGTTGCCACTGCGGAGAGGGGACCGGTGAACAACACGCGCCCGCTAGAAAGCAGCAACGTTGCCGACATCCGACCCGAGGTCTCGCCGCTGGCAAGCGTGCGTAAGATCGACCTACCAAAGATATCCGATCCGAGCGCACCGCACGGCGGGAATCTCACCTTCATCGAAGGGGGTGGGCATGTCCCCTTCGATATCCGCCGCATCTACTACCTTTATGATGTCCCTGGGGGGGCTATGCGTGGTGGGCATGGTCACAAGGCCTTGCACCAGTTCATCATCGCGCTCTCTGGGAGTTTCTCGCTGATCCTCGATGATGGTTACGAGCGGCAGCGATTCTATCTGAATCGCTCCTATTACGGCATCTACGTGCCGCCGATGCTCTGGCGAGAACTGGAGGATTTCTCCTCCGGTTCGGTCTGTCTCGTTCTCGCCTCCGAGCGCTACGATGAATCAGACTACTATCGACAGTACGCGGACTTTCTCCGCGCAGTCGGGAGGGCGTGATGGCGATCCCATTCCTCGAAGTTGGTGCCACCTATCAGGAGCTACGCGGCGAGCTCGATGCGGCGGTCGCGCGGGTGCTCAACAGTGGCTGGTATTTGCTCGGCGACGAGATCACCCAATTCGAGCGCGAGTTCGCGGATTATGTCGGCGTGAAGCATTGCATCGGTATGGGGAATGGCCTGGACGCGTTGCAGATCGGCCTGCGTGCGCTCGGTATCGAGCCGGGGGACGAGGTGATCGTGCCGAGTAACACGTACATCGCCACCTGGTTGGCAGTGACCTATGCGGGAGGGCGACCAGTTCCGGTGGAGCCCGATCCGCAGACGTATAACCTCGACCCTACGCTCGTCGAGGCGGCGATCACGCCCCGGACAAAGGCGATCCTGCCGGTGCATCTCTACGGCCAGCCCGCCGATATGGGACCATTGCTCGCCATCGCCCGCGACCGCGGACTCGCGGTCCTCGAGGATGCGGCACAGGCGCATGGTGCGCGCTATCACGAACGTCAGGTCGGCGCGCTCGGTCATGCCTCCGCCTGGAGTTTTTACCCCGGCAAGAATCTGGGGGCGTTCGGCGATGGCGGGGCGCTCACCACCGATGACGATGCCGTGGCCGACCGTGCGCGCCTGCTGCGGAACTACGGCTCGCGGGTGAAGTATGTCCACGAAGTGCAAGGCTTCAACAGCCGACTCGATGAAATTCAGGCGGCGATCCTGCGGGTGAAGTTGCCATATCTCGCCGCTTGGAATGAGCGCCGACAGGCTATCGCGGCGACCTATAGCGCCAGCTTAGCCGATACCGGGTTGATTCTCCCCACGGTTCCCGCGTGGGCCGAGCCGGTGTGGCATCTCTACGTGGTGCGTACGCCCCACCGGGATCTCCTGCGCGAGCGCCTGACCCAGCGCGGCATCGGCGTGCAGATCCACTACCCGATCCCGCCACATCTCCAGGAGGCATATCGGGAGTTGGGTCTGCGAGAGGGCGCTTTTCCGATCTCCGAGCAATTGCATCGCGAGGTGCTCAGCTTACCGATCGGCCCGCATCTGTCAGCTGATGACGTGGCACAGGTGGTCAGTGCGGTGCGCGGGGCTGTCCGGGATCTGGGTGTGTGAAATCGATTCTGCGCGCCACCGCGATTCTGGGGAGTAGCACGCTACTGAGTGTCCTGGCGCGGCTAATCGCCACTAAAGGCTTGGCAGTCTTGCTCGGCCCTGGTGGCATCGGATTTTTCGGCCTGCTCCAGAATTTTCTGCAGCTCGCGCTCCTGATCGCGGCCCTCGGCATCGGCACGGCTCTGATACGTGCTGGTGCACACGCCCTGGCGAGCGATGAGGTACAGCGGATCGGCGCGATGTATCACGCCGCATGGGCGATTGTTAGCGTACTGGGCGGTATCGGATTGCTCGTCCTGATTTCGCTGCGGATGGTGCTTGGGCGGTGGCTTCTCGCGGGCGAAACGGATTTCCAGGTGTTTCTCGCGCTCGGCGTCGCCCTCATCTTTAGCCTGGGGATGCTCGTCGAGACCAGCATTCTCAACGCGCATCAGCGCATCGGTGCCCTGGCGAAGTCTACCCTGGCGAACAACCTGCTCGGGGCAGCGACGAGTTTGTTGTTCGCATATATTTGGGGACAGCGGGGTCTGGTCGTTGCGGTGCTGGTGGGGGCGATTCTTGGCTTTGGTGCCGCATCATATTTCCGGCGACGCGAACTCGGACCTTTACCGTTACGCGGTGTGTCGGGGGTATGGGTTGAGGCACGCCAATTGCTGCGTTTCGGTGTTCCGTACACGGCGAGTATGGTCGTAGGAACGGGAGTGCAACTCGCCCTCCCTGCGGTGGTATTCCAATACCTTGGCACCGATGGCGTCGGGTATTACCGCGCCGCAGTAGAAATATCTATCGGCTACCTTGGGGTATTACTCGTGGCGATGAGCCAGGATTATTACCCGCGTATCTCCGCCGCGAAAGATCGCCCGGTACTGCTCGCGGAGCTGGTCAACCATCAGTATCGCTTAATGCTCTTGCTCGCGGTTCCTATGATCCTTGGGGTTATGGCGCTCGCGCCGTGGCTGGTCCGCGCCATCTATTCGCCGCAATTTTCGTCGACCGTCGTTGTCCTGGAGTGGCAACTCATCGGCGATCTCTTCAAGATCGCCAGTTGGACGATGTCCTATGTCATCCTGGCCCGTGGTAGCGGTAGCACCTTTTTCCTGACAGAGCTTTTCGGCGGGAGTATCTCGCTGCTTGGTAGCTGGCTCGGTTTGCGCTGGTTCGGTTTGAGCGGGATCGGTATTGCCTTCCTGATCACTACCGCAAGTTACTATGTCGTGGTCTGGCTGATCGCGCGGCGGAGTATCGCTCTCGTGTTCACTGCCGAGAACAAGGCTATCCTGACGCTCGCGCTCTGCCTGGCCTTCGGAGTCCGCTGCCTCTCGCTTTTTGGTCTGGATGAGTTCCGTACGCCGGTGGCGTTATTCTGTGCCTCCGTGTTCGGCCTGTTCAGCCTCTACCTGTTGCGTGCCGAGCTTAGTTTCCTCCGCAGAATACGGCTGAATCGATAGCCTTTATCCCTTCTTTGCTGTGTTTGATACGCTTAGAGCGGCGTGCCAGGCATCTCGCGATGACGATCGGATACTACTCCTTGTGTAGGAGCAAGACCGTTTGGATAAGCAGGACGATGGCGTCGGCGAAGGGTTTGGTCGGTTGCGGCCAGCGGTGGTGCTGGGCGGTCTTGACGCGGAAATTGGCCATCTTCTGCTTGACCACGCGCGGATTACTCCGCTCGGCGCGCGGCAGCAGCACCTGACCGGCGATCGCCAGCAGCAGCTGTCGGTGGAGGCGTTGTCGCGCACGTTGCCCCCACAGCGACGCGAGCGGGAGGAGATCCCGGACTAGGCGCAGGGTGCCGACGAAGCTGTGGCGCAGCGGCGATACGCCGGCGGGTGCTGCCTGGAGCATCGCCGCGCGGAGGAGGTGGTGCGCGACGAGGAGGCCGTAGATTCCTGCACGACGCCGAGCGGCTTGCGGCTGCGCAGCGGCCGCGCAGGCCGCTGGTGGGTCTTAATCTCGTCCAAGGCCGACTCGATCTCCCAACGGCGGTGGTACGCGTCCACCAGCGCGCGCGCCGGGGCGGCGGATGGGTCGAGCAGGGACGTGACGAGGCGGTGCTCGACGCGATGCCCTGGCCGCTGCGGGTCGTCGAGCGTGTAGCGGATGAGGCGTACGACGACGTGCGCGCCGCGATAGCGGCTCGGGTGGTCGGCGGGGCGCAGGCGGACGAGCAACGTGCCGTCGCCCAGGGCATGGACCGGGAGGGGGCGCACGGTAGCGGGGAGGCGGCCCAGGAAATCGGCACCACGTGCCCGGGCCGCCTCCACCATCGCCACGTTCTGGAAGCCGCAGTCCCACAACACGAGCGTGCCTGGACCCGTCGAGCGCAGCAAGCGCCGCCCCGCCCGGCGCTCGTCGGTCAGCCCCGGCCAGACCCCGGCGTCGCAGATGGCGCGCGTGCCGCACTCGACCAGCAGCACGACCAGCGCCTGCGGCCAGGCGCTCCGCCCGCGCGGGGTCGGGCGACGCCCGAACGCACGTTCGTTCGCCGGGGTGTCGGGCAGGTCGAGGTGACTGCCGTCCAGCGCGAGAAGCCGACGGCCGAACAGGAACGCGCCCGGCGTCGCGGGTGTGGCCAGCGGGCGGCACAACTGCCGGAAGAGCGCGACCACCGGCCGCGCGCCGAGGCGATACCGCGCCTGGCACAGCGCCCCGGCACTCGCCCCCACCGCGTCGCTAACGCCCCAGTAGCCGGCGACCCGCCGGAGAACATGCGGCAGCGCCTCATCGGTATACAAGTTCATCAGCACGCAGAACAGCAGCATGAAGCGGGCGGGGAGCTTACGGCAGCGCCGCGTCCGCGGGCTGGCCGCGAGCGCAGCGTCCAGCGCCGCCGACGGCAGCAGCCGCCTGAGCGCACCGGTGGTCAGTCGCTCGATGGTGACTTCGGCGCACGATAGGATGGCCATGCACGGACTCCTTTGGCGAACCGGTCGGTAGCACAACCAGTATCGCCGGAGGCGTGCGCGCATGCCTTAGCTACCCAACTTTCGCCCGAATTGGCGGCACGCACCCCTCTGTCGGCTGGCGGAGGGGTGCTACGTCTCGTCGAGCCGGATCTGGACGGTCGTCGCGGCGGCCATCGCGCGTAAAGCGGCAAGGAGATACGCGGCAAGGGGGTCGACCGGGTTCAGCGCGACCGCCAGCACGCGCCCGTCGCCACTCTCCACCGGCCCGTGCACGCCGAACACGTCGCGCACCAGCCGCTTGATCCCGAACGCGCGCAGGCGCGGGGCATGTGCCGCGAGCCAGCGCCGCGCCCAGATGAGGACGTTGTGGGCGCGTTGGCTGAGCGCGACCAGCATCTGCTGGGCCTCGAAACGTTTCTTGTTGCGCTTCGTTAGCCCGAGCCCCTGTTTGTCGCCTTTGAAGGCGGTCTCCACACCGCCGCTGCGCAGATCATAAACGTAGGCGTAGGCGAGCGCGACGGCGGCGGGGTCGGTGGCGCTGGCGGGGTCGAGGCCGCTGCGTTGGAGCGCTGCAGCGACGGGCAGGGTGGAGATGACCACGCCGACGCCCCAGTCCCCGGAAGCCTGGCGGCAGCGGACGGCGACCCGCGTGATCGCCCGTTGTGACGGCACCGTATCGTACTCGGGTGCCGGCGTGACCACCAGCCCCACCTGGCGCTCCGTCTGGCGGGGATCGGCGAACCAGGTGGCCACGCTCTCGGCCAGGCGCCGCGCCCGCGCGGTGGAGCAGTCCTTGGCGCCGACCTGATAGCCACGCTGCAGGACCCAGTTGATGTCTGCCACCCCGCCCGCGCCCGCATCAATGCGGAGGATCGTCCGTTGCCGCCGCGCTTCGTCCAGCTCCAGGA
>JAABUM010005042.1_pt1 | contig 14252 bp, 12 predicted proteins | sample 5559161 | NCBI WGS metagenome assembly JAABUM01 (sample SAMN10711868, study PRJNA513369) | rock metagenome | isolation source: Antarctica rocks | place: Antarctica: Victoria Land, Siegfried Peak nord
CGGTACTGAGCGCCGGGCCGGTGCCGCAGCTCGACGTCGAGGTCACCGAGACGACGGTGTCGTTCCGGCGCGATTTCGAACCCGCGATCCTCGCTCCCTGGCATGCGGCGCTGCTGGGCGTCAGCGTCGAAGCGAATTTTGCCCAGCACGAGCGCGGGCAGTTCATCTCCCCCGGCCTCTGGGTGGACGGCTGGGATGTCGACCTGGCTAGTGAGGTGGCTACCTTCACCTTCACCCACCTGATCACCCCCGTCGACCGGTATTCGACCCGGCACATCTGGCGGGTGAGCCGCAACTTCGCGCTCGATGAACAGGAGCGCCGCGGCAACGCGTCACAGCAGCTCGCGCCGAGGTTCGGCGACTACTACCGCGCGGTCCAGCTGATCCTGGAAACGATGCAGCAGGTGCTCAGCGCCGATGGCCCACGCCTCGACATCGGCGTCGCAGCCGATGCGGCATCACTGCAGGTCGAGCGCATCGCGCGGCGGATGGTGCGCGACGAGACATCCCGAACGAGCACTATCCACCAAGGAGAGACATGACCGACGTGAAGGGCTTCTTCTTCCCCCGCACCGCCCACGGCCGCGCCGGAATCATCCCGTCACCGCCGTGGCAGTACTCCGGCGACCTGCTCACCGTGGAGTACCGCACCGACCCCGAGCGCGTCGCTGAACTCCTGCCGGCGCCCCTGGGTCCCGCGCTCGAGGACCCCGGCGCCGTCGCGCTGATCTGGGCGGACTGGCAGTCCTGCTCCGGCAGCCGCGAGGAACTGCTGGACCCGGTGCGCGCGCAGTACAAAGAGGCGTTCGTCGTCGTCCGGTGCAGCTTCGAGGGTCAGACCTACTCCCGATGCGTCTACATCTGGGTCGACAAGGACTTCGCGATGGGCCGCGGCATTCACCAGGGTTACCCCAAGAAGTTGGGCTCGATGTGGCAGACCCGCCCGCATCCGTTCGCCCAGGGCGCCCCGCAGATCGCCACGGACGGCAGCTTCGGCGCGACCATCGCAGCCGGTGACCGCAGGCTCGCCGAAGCTGTGCTCACCTTGCGCGAAGAGGTGCCGACGAACGGCTTCGTGAACAGCCACCCGATGGCCCACCACCGCATCTTCCCCGGCATCGAGCGAGGTGGCCCGGACGCGTACGCCGAGTTGATCTCGTCGGGCGCCTCGCAGTTCGAGGCCGGCCCCGCGTGGTCCGGTGATGTCGACCTGACGTTGTTCGAATCCCCCACCGAGGAGCTGGCCCGGCTCGAGGTCCGCGAGATCATCGGCGGTTACTACCGCCAGGTCGGGGTCGTGTGGGACGGCGGGGCGACCCTCGCGCGTCAGGACGCGAACGGTGATTGGCAGAGCGCCCGGAACGCCTGACCTGACGGGCCGACCCCGATCAGGCACATCGGGCACAGACCATAGTGTCCGCATACGAACGATCAGCACGAGGGATGGAAGAGGCAATGAGCACGATCGAGGTCGAGGGTGTGCAGGTCGACACCCGGCACTGGATCAACGGCACACGAGTGGCGTCAGAAGCAACGTTCACCGACATCTCGCCCATCGACGAGAAACCTCTGGGTGAGATCGCTGCCGGCGGCCGGGACGAGGTCGACCAGGCTGTGGCTGCTGCTCGTGCTGCGTTTCCCGCGTGGGCGGCCATGCCGGTTGCGCAGCGGTCGGCGATCCTGCGCAAGGTCGCCGACGGGATCGACGCCCGCGCCGAGGACCTATCCGTGGTCGAGACCCGCGATAACGGGTCGCTGCTGCGTTCGCACCGCCGCGGGGTGATGCCCCGGGTGGGCATGAACTTTCGCTACTTCGCGGACTGGGCCGAAGATCTGGCCCACGACGCACGGGAGATCCGCGAGCACCGCGAGCGCATCACCTACGACCCGGCCGGCGTGGTCGCGATCATCACCCCGTGGAACGCGCCGTTGATGCTCGCCACCTGGCGGATCGGACCGGCACTGGCTGCCGGGAACACCGTCGTGGTCAAGCCGCCGGAGTGGGCCCCGCTGACGGCGTCGATCCTGGCCGAGATCACCCACGAGGCGGGCCTGCCACCGGGCGTCTTCAACGTCGTACAGGGCACCGGCGTCCAGGCCGGTGCTCCGCTGACCAGCCACCCCGGCATCAACCGACTCTCATTCACCGGATCAGTGCCGACGGCCGGTGTCATCGCTGCCGCTGCAGCGCCGAACATCGTCCCGCTGTCGTTCGAGCTGGGTGGCAAGTCGCCGTTGTTGGTCTTCGACGACTGCGACCTCGACCTCGCGGTCGACATCGCGGCCGAGCAGTTCGACAACGCCGGGCAGGTCTGCCTGGGCGCATTCCGGATGCTGGTGCACCAGGACATCTCGCAGGAGTTCACCCGTCGCCTCGTCGAACGTGCCGGCGCACTCGTGCAGGGCGACCCACGCGACGAGGCGACCGATGTCAGCGCGCTGGTCAGCCGGCCGCACTTCGAGCGGGTCTCCGGGTTCGTGCAGCGGGCGCTGGCCGACGGGGCGCAGGCGCTGCTGGGCGGCTCACCCAACACCGACCTCGGCGGGTTGTTCTACCGGCCGACGATCCTGACCGGTGCTGCCCTCGGCAGCGAGATCCTGACCGAGGAGGTCTTCGGCCCGGTCATCACCGTGCAGACCTTCGCGGACGAGGACGAGGCCGTCGAGATGGCCAACAGCACCCGATTCGGGCTGGCCGCGACGCTGGTCACGGGCAACCCGGAGCGGGCCGAACGGGTCAGCGCAGCGCTGAACGCCGGCACCGTCTGGGTGAACTGCTTCTTTGTGCGCGACCTCGGCGCGCCCTTCGGTGGCAACGGTAAGTCGGGCATCGGCCGCGAGGGCGGCACGTACTCCTTCGACTTCTACTGCGACATCAAGAACAGCGTGTTCAGCCCATCGGGTTGGACCGGCGACTCAACAGCACAGACAACGACTGAACAGGTGGATGCGTGATGGGTGAAGTAGTAGGGGCTGGACTCGTGGCCCACGTGCCGACGATCGTCTTGTCCGAAGAGATCCGGCGCGAGCTGAACAACGGCGACGACAGCACGCTCGTCTCAGGTCTGCGCGAGTTGCGTGCCGAGGTCTTCGAGAAGGTCGACTACGACACGGTGATCGTGCTCGATTCGCACTGGGCGACCACGGTCGAGTTCGTGGTCACCGCCCAGGAGCAGCGATCGGGACTCTTCACCTCCGAGGAACTACCCCGCGGCATGTGTCAACGGCCCTACGACTTCAAGGGCGACCCGGAGTTGGCGCACCTGATCGCCAGCAAAGGCGCCGACCACAGCACCTGGATCACCCCGATCGAGGACGACCACCTGCCGATCTTCTACGCCACCACCAACGTGTGGGAATACCTCGGGCAGGGGCTCGACAAGCGTTGGATCAGCATCGGCGTCTGCCAGACCGCCGACATGGAGGACAACCTGCGGCTCGGTAGAGCGTTGGCCGACGCCATCGAGGAGTCGGACCGAAAGGTGCTGCTGGTCGCCTCCGGCGCGATGTCACACACCTTCTGGCCGCTGCGCCAACTGCGCGACCACGAGTCGGCGGGCGTCGACCATATCTTCACCGCCGAGGCTGCAGTGGCCGATCACGTGCGGCTGGGCTGGCTCGCCGATGGAGACCACGCGCGGGTGCTCGACACCATGCCGGATTTCTACCGCTACAAGCCCGAGGCACGATTCGGTCACTATCTGATGATGCTGGGCGCGCTCGGCGAGGGCGACTGCACGGCGACCAGCCGTCAGTACGGCAACTACGAGAACTCCATCGGCACCGGCCAGGTACACCTGTGGTTCGACCGGCCAGAAGAGGGCTTCCCGCGTTCGCGCCGCACCCCGGCCGACCCGGACTACGCCCGTCAGAACGCCGGGCCTGACCTGACCGCCGCCGGCTGAGCCAGCGCGCTTCTCGATCATCGCACTCTTCGATCACCGCACTCTTTCCACCAACACAGGAGTACCCATGACCGTGCGCGAATTCCGCCGCATCCTGCTGGACGGGAACGTCGTCGACGTCGTCCGACACGACGAGACCCTGGTGTCCTACGACGGCCGCGAGGTGGCCGTCGCCGATGCCACCCACCTGGCGCCCGTCACCCCGTCCAAGATCGTCTGCGTGCACCTCAACTACTCCTCTCGGGTGCAGGAGATGTTGACCAAGCTGCCGCCGGCCCCGACGTACTTCCACAAACCGATCTCTGCGCTGAACGCACACGAGGGCGCCGTCGTGCGCCCCGCCGGGTGCAAATGGCTCAACTACGAGGGCGAGATCGCAATCGTCATCGGCCGCACGGCGCGTAACATCGCACCGCAGGACGCCGGCGACTACATCCGCGGTTACTGTGTGGGCAACGACTACGGCCTGCACGACTTCCGCGACACCGACTCCGGTTCGATGCTGCGGGTCAAGGGCGCCGACACGCTGTGCCCGGTCGGCCCGGGCGTGGTCGAAGGCTGGGACTATCGCGACAAGTCCATCAAGACGATCGTGAACGGTCAGGTGCGCCAGGACGGCAACACGTCCGAGATGAAGTGGGACATGCACTACCTGGTGGCCGACATCGCGCGCACCATCACCCTGTTCCCCGGTGACATCCTGATGTCGGGTACACCCGCGATCTCGCGCACGGTCTACCCCGGCGACATCGTCGAGGTGCAGGTCGAGGGATTGGGCACGCTGCGCAACCACATCGTCGATGGCCCCACTCCGATCCGCTCCGACGTCGGCGCGCAGCCGACCGAGAGCGAAGAGGTGCTGTCGACGGCTCAGGGCGGCGATTGGGAGTTCCGCGGCATCCGCGGCCCGGACCTCAGCAAGACCCACTGAGCTGCGCCCGATGGTGTCGCGTAGCAGCCGACGGCCGCTGATCCTGATTCCGGCCCGCTTCTCCGCGAGCGCGGCAGCGTTGCGGTTCCGCGCGGAGGTCACGGCGACCAAGCTGGTGCAGGCGGTGTACGACGCCGGTGGCGAACCGCTGGTGCTGCACCCGCACGTACCGGCCGACAGAGATCTGGACCAGTCGATCCGGGACCGCATCGTGGTGGCCGACGGCATCCTGCTGCCCGGCGGTGGCGACCTCGCGGCGCACTGGGCGGGTCAGCAGTCCGATGCGTCGGAGTACGACGTCGATGATGACCAGGACGCCTTCGACCTCGCGCTGGCACGTGTCGCGATCCAGGATCAGATTCCGCTGCTCGCCATCTGCCGTGGCACCCAGGTCGTGAACGTGGCCATGGGCGGCGACCTGATCCAGGATCTGTCGCAGATCCCGGGCGGTGAGCACCGCGGTGTCGTGCACACCCTCGACATAGGCACCGGCTCCGTGCTGGGCGCGATCGCAGGCGGCGAGCAGGTGTCGATTTCGTGTTTCCACCATCAGGGGCTGGGGCGCCTGGGTCACGGCGTGTGCGCCGACGCTCGCGCGCAGGACGGCACCATCGAGGCGATCGCCCTGGAGGGCCACCGGGGCTGGTTCTTCGGGGTGCAATGGCACCCGGAAGACACGGCGGCGACCGACCCGCAGCAGGCGAGAGTGTTCGCCGCTTTCGTGGCCGCAGCCGGGGCTCGGCGCGACCGGGTCAGTCGCTGAGGGAGCCGGGCCTTTGCGCTGCTTTCACCGCCGAACTCTGCGCTGCCAAACTGTGCGCCGCCGGACTCTGCTCTGCCGGGCCGTCCAACGCGTTGACGACCGAACGCAACGTGCTGGTCATCTCCTGCTTCTGCTGGGAGGACATGTCCTTGACCACAGCCGCTTCGATCGCGTTGAACTTGGGGTAGAGGTCTTCCATCAACTCTCGACCTGCAGCCGTGAGCCGCAATTCGACCAGGCGGCGGTCGTCCATCCGGTTGAGCTTCTCCATCCAACCCTTCGAGACGAGGGTTTTGACAACACCGGTGAGGGTGGCCTTGGAGATCGCCGCTGCCTCGGCCGCGTGCCGGGTCTCCAGACCATCCCAGATCCAGACCACCCACATGACCACGAACCCGGTCCAGGAGATGCCCGCCGGCCGGAACACCTCGTTGGTCACATGCGTCCGAACGGCATTCGCGGCGCGGTAGATGCTCGACACCGCGTGCGCGGACTCGAAGTCGAGGTGCATCGAGGTCACTCGACTCTGCATCGCGCGCTCGGTCTCGACCAAGGTGTGGTGATCGCTCATCGGGGCCACTGTACGGGCGGCGTTCCGGCCGTAGGTCGCCCATCACGCCGGTACTGCGTGGTCCAAGGCCGCACGAAGAAGATTTCGAAACCCGTTGACAATATCATTCGCACCCGTACGATCTTTCACAACCCCCACGGCCTGCACCTCCGGCCGCTCGACATGGTCCGTTCGAACGATCAGGAGACCCGATGAAGCACGTGGATGCAGCAGCGATGGACGCGGCCGAGGCTCAGCTCACCAAGGACGACATCGATGTCGTCCGACTGGGTTACAGCGACTTGATCGGCGCCGAACGCGGGCGCGACATCCTGACGCGGCGCTTCGCGCGGACCGTGGGGGACGGAGTGGCGTTCTGCCGATCCGTCTACAGCACCTCGCCGATCGGCGAAACTGTCGACATCGCGGGCGGGCTGTCCGACGGCCTGCCCGACATCGTCGCCGTGCCGGACATGTCGACCCTGGTCCGCGTGCCATGGGAGCCGGGCGTGGCCCACGTCATCGCCGATCTTTACAACCCCGACGGGTCCCTCTCGCAGGAGAGCCCGCGCAACGTGTTGCGGGGGGTGCTCACCCAGTTCGCCGAGCTCGGGATGAACCCGATCGTCGGCCCGGAGCTGGAGTTCTATGTGATGGAGCGCAGCAGAAAGTCGCCCAACGGCTGGAAGCGGTACGGCGAGGCCACCGGCAACGTCTACACCTCCGGCCTCAAGGGCGATCCGGAGAACACCCTGCTTGCGTCGCTGCGCCAGTTGTCGGCGTACGGCCTCGATGTGGTCGCCGCGAATCACGAGTACTCCTCGGGCCAGTTCGAGATCAACCTGTGGCACTCCGAGGCCCTCGAAGCGGCCGACCGCGCCTTTCGGTTCAAGACCGCAGTGCAGGAACTGGCCCGTATCCAGGACAAGCTCGCGACCTTCATGGCCAAGCCGTTCAACGACGAGGGCGGATCGGGTTTCCACCTGCACTTCTCCACCTGGTCCGACGAGGGCGACGCGTTGTTCGACGACCCGGACGGCGAGGACGGCCTGTCGGAAGTGGCCCGCCATGCCATTGCCGGGGTGCTCGCGCACGCCCCCGCCCTGGCCGCGCTGCTCAACCCGACCGTCAATTCCTACAAGCGTTTCGGCCCGGACACCCTCGCGCCATGGCTGATCGACTGGGGCCTGGACAACCGCAGCGCGATGGTGCGGATTCCGCCGGAACGCGGCAGAGCATCACGCATGGAGCTGCGCCTGGGCGACGCGTCGGCCAACCCCTACCTAGCGACCGCCGCGTTTCTCGGGGCGGCCTACCTCGGCATCCGCGACAAGCTGCAGCCGCCGGCCAAGCTGGAGGGTTACGGCTACGACACCACCAAGGCCGACCAACTGCCCGACAACCTCGGGACCGCGCTGGACGCATTACAAGCCGACACCGCCCTGTGCGAACTGCTCGGCGCCCCGTTCGTGACGGCGTTCCTCACCTACAAGCGCGATGAGCTGGACCGCTTCTCCCACTGGGTGACCGACTGGGAGTTCCGCGAATACAGCTACCACCTCTGAGGCACAGGCGAACGATGAAACTGCTGGTCATCGAGCACGATCACGTCTCCGCCCTCGGCCCGATGGCCGACCGCTTCGAGCAGCGCGGTTACGAGGTGAGCACGTACACCGTCGTGTCCGCAGAGTCGTTCCAGCAGCCGGGGGTGACCCCCGATTATCCGGACTTCACCGGTTTCGACGCAGTCGTGCTGATGGGCGCGCCGTGGTCGACCTACTCGACCACGGTCGCCTCGTGGGTGCTCCCGGAACTGGAGCAGGTCGCCGCAGCCGACGAGGCAGGGGTGCCGATCCTCGGCATCTGCTTCGGCGGGCAGTTGCTCGCCGCGGCGTTAGGGGGCTCAGTGGGCGCCTCGGAGAAGCCGGAGCTCGGCTGGACCGACGTCGAGGTCGACGACGTCGTGCCGTCCGGGCCGTGGTTCCAGTGGCACGGCGACCGGTGGCAGACGCCGCCAGAGGCGCGGGAGGTCGCTCGCAACACGTCGGCGTCCCAGGCGTTCGTACTGCGCCGCAACCTCGCGGTGCAGTTCCACCCCGAGGTCACCAGCAGCACTCTCGCCGGGTGGCTCAGCAACGGTGGCGCCGAGCATCTTGCCTCCTGCGGCATCGACCCCGAGCAGCTGATGGCCGCGACGCGCGAGCGCGAGTCCGAAGCCCAGGTGCGGGCCCATCGACTCGTCGATTCGTTCCTCGACATAGTTGCTGTCGCGGACGGTCCTTCGCCGTTGCGCACGTAGGCCAGTTCGTCTGCGACGGTTTCAGCGAACGGTCTGAACGTCGCGCCGAGTTCGTTCTGCCCGCGCGCAGGTCACCCGTCGCAGTTCGAGAAGAGACTCGATGCCTTCACACTTGCGCATTCCCCGCTCGACGCATCATGAACCGCTGCGCAGGTCAGGTGCGATCGGTGATGTCCCTTCACTCGTCGGACTCGTCGTCCGGGACGCCCAGCCGTAAGTGCTCCACGTGGTAGACCGCCTCGTCGAGCAGCGCTGCGACGTGGTGATCGAACAGCGTGTAGGTGACGTTGCGCCCACTGCGGGTCGAGGAGATCAGGCCCATGATCCGCAGCAGTCGAAGCTGATGGGAGATCGCCGACTGCTCGAGTTCCAGCGACGCAGTCAACTCGCTCACGGTCGCGGGTCCCTGGCGGAGTTGCGACAGGATCAGTAACCGGCTCGGGGCGACCAGCGCCTGCAGCGTCTCCGCGACGGCAGCTGCACTGTCGGCGTCCAACCGCGCAGCAGGGGCATCTCGACGCTGTCCTCCGTGACCCACGGCATCACCCTACCCACCACCACTCAACAGTTACACATGAACATCTGTTCATGTATGTCTACTATAAGGGAATGGCCACCACTCAGCTGACCCGCCCCGACCAAACGGGACTCGGGCCGACCCGAGAAGGCACTTGCGCCCCGCACAGCTGGGCGCGGTGGTTGCCGCAGGTCCGCTGGGCAGCCGTGGCCCTCCTGCTGTTCGCTATCGGGCTCCTGACGCAGCTCGCCGGCGCGCCCGCAGCGATCTGGTGGACGGCGTACCTGCTCTGTTATGCGGCCGGCGGGTGGGAGCCGGGGCTGTCAGGTCTGCGGGCGTTGCGCGAGAAGAGCCTCGACGTAGATCTGCTGATGATCCTCGCGGCGATCGTGGCGGCGGCGATCGGTCAGGTGCTCGACGGGGCGTTGTTGATCGTCATCTTCGCTACCTCCGGCGCGCTCGAAGCGGTCGCAACCCGGCGTACCCGTGACTCGGTCAGCGCACTGCTCGAACTCGCACCGGAGGGCGCCACCCGGGTTTCCGACGACGGCGCCGAGAGTGTGGTGGCCGTCGCGGAGTTGGTCGTCGGGGACGTGATCCGGGTCCGGCCCGGTGAGCGGGTCGGCGCCGACGCAACCGTGACCCACGGCAGTTCCGACGTCGACCAGGCAAGCATCACCGGCGAGGCGATGCCGGTGCTCAAACAGGTAGGGGCCAAGGTCTACGCGGGCACCATGAACGGAACCGGTTCGCTGCTGGTCGTCGTCACCTCGCCGGCCGAGGAGTCGGTGGTGACACGGATCGGGGCGATGGTCGAGCAGGCCTCCCAGACCAAGGCCAAGGCCCAGTTGTTCATCGAGAAGATCGAGCAGCGGTACTCCATCGCGATGGTGACCGTGACGCTCGCGCTGTTCTTCGTGCCGCTCACCTTGGGCGCTCAGCTGCAGTCGACGCTGCTGCGGGCGATCACGTTCATGATCGTGGCGTCGCCGTGTGCGGTGGTACTGGCCACGATGCCACCACTGCTGTCGGCCATCGCGAATGCCGGGCGACATGGTGTGCTGGTCAAATCTGCTGTGGTGATGGAACAGCTCGGCCAGAGCGACACGGTCGCTTTCGACAAGACCGGCACCCTGACCCGTGGCGTCCCCCGCGTCGTTGCGGTCGATCTCGTTACCTCGACCGGCCGCACCCCCTGCAGGACCTTCACCGAGCAGGACGTGCTGCGACTCGCCGCTGCAGTTGAGCGGCCCAGTCAGCACCCCCTCGCTGCAGCGATCGTCGCCGCCGCCACCAGCGCAGGCATCGACGCGCTTCCCGACGTCCACGGCTTCGAGTCGGCGCCGGGCCGTGGAGTGCGCGCGACCGTCGAGGGTCACCTCGTCGAGATCGGCTCGCCCGGTTCGTGGGGTCAGATCCCGACCGAACGCAACGACCTCGCAGACATCGAACTGGACGGCGTCGTTGCGAGCCGCGAGCGCGCAGGAGCCACCGTGGTCATCGCGCGCGTCGACGGTGTCGTTTGCGCCGTCATCAGCCTGGCCGACGAGGTGCGCCCCGGCGCTGCAGCCGCAGTGCACACCCTGTCCGAGATCCTGCAACACCCACCGGTGCTGCTCACCGGTGACAACTCCCGCACCGGCTACTGGATCGGGGGGCAGGTCGGTATCGACGACGTCCGCACGAAGCTGCTCCCGCAGGACAAGGTCGACGCGGTGCGCGAACTACAGGACTCCGGACGGCGCGTGGTCGTGGTCGGCGACGGGGTGAACGACGCCCCTGCCATGGCCACGGCGCACCTCGGGATAGCGATGGGATCACGCGGGTCTGATCTTGCGCTGCAGACCGCCGATGCGGTGATCGTCCGTGACGACCTGGCCACTGTTGCCTCGGTGATTTCTTTGTCCCGGCGCGCCCGTAGGGTCGTCATCGCGAATCTGGTCATCGCGGGCAGCGTGATCACCACCCTGGTCGCCTGGGATCTGTTCGGCACGCTCCCGCTCCCGCTCGGGGTGGCCGGCCACGAGGGGTCCACTGTCATCGTCGGTCTCAACGGACTGCGATTACTGCGCACGAAGGCATGGAAGTGAATCCGCACGACCGAAAAGGATGATCTCAAGGTGGTTCAACGATGATCGAGCTCTCGGTGATCGCGATTGCTTTCGGCCTCGTGTTCGTCGCCGAACTACCGGACAAGTCCGCAGTGGCCGGCATCGTGCTCGGCACCCGATTTCCCGTCCGGTGGGTCTTCGCGGGCATGGCGGCCGCGTTCCTCACTCACGTCGTGATCGCGGTAGCCGCCGGGTCGCTGCTCACCCTGCTGCCGAAACGCCCGGTCGAGTTGTTCGTGGCTGCGCTCTTCCTGCTGGGCGCCGTAATGGTCTGGCGGGAGGGACTCGGATCAAATGACGATGCAGGCGAGGCAGATGACGCTGGTGCCGAGATTGCTGATGGTGCGGGCTTCTGGCGGGTTGCAGGGCTCGGGTACGGCGTCATCTTCGTGGCCGAGTGGGGCGACCTGACCCAGATCCTGACGGCGAACCTCGCCGCAAGATATGACGATCCGCTATCCGTGGGCATCGGCGCCACCCTCGGGCTGTGGTCGGTGGCGCTGCTCACGATCCTCGGCGGCAAGAGTCTGCTCGCGGTGCTGCCGTTGCGTTGGATCACCCGCATCGCGGCCGTCGTGATGACCATCCTGGGCATCTACAGTCTGGTCACCGCGCTCTCTGGCTGAGTCCTAACGGCGCGGGCCGGCCGGGGTGTCGCCGGGGTCCGCAACGATCCGTAGCGCCAGCAGCGCAAGCCACAGTTCGGCGATGTCGTTGGTGCGCGACAATTGCCGACCGGTGAGCGTCTCGATCTGGTTCAACCGGTACCCGATGGTCTGCCGGTGGATCTGCAGCACCTGCGAGGCTTGCCCCCACGACCGGTCGCAGGCGAGATAGGTCTCCAGCGTCCGCACCAGGTCACTGCCAGTTTCTTCATCACGGTCCAGCAGTGGGCCGAGGATCGTGCGCGTCGCGGTCACCGCTTCCACGACGGTGCGCGGCAAGAATGTCGGCTGCGCATCAACGTACGCAACCTGCCCGCCACCCTTGGCCTGCGCCGACTGCAGCGCCCATCTCGCCTCGCGCACCGCGTCCCCCAGGTGCGAAGTGGAGCGCAACGGCTCGCAGGTACCCCACGGCGCACCGTCGATGGCGAAACTGCCGAGCTCGTCTACTGCAGCAGCGTTGAGGAGCAGGATCTGATCGCCTGCGTCGCCGGTTTCTGCCGAGACGAGGTGTGCGACCGAGTAGTCCGACAGCAGATCGACCGGCACCGGCGCGTCGGCACTGAACGCCGCCACGACGAGCGGGAAATCGAGGCCCGCTCTGCGCAACTGCTCTGCAGCGAACTGAGTGTCGAGGCGGTGCTCGATCAGTCGCGACAACAACGCCGCAGATTCAGCGCGCGACCTGGCGTACTCCGCCATCATCCGTTCGAGTTCGACCGCGATCAGGTTAGCCACGTGCAGCAGGGCGAACAGGTCGATCAGATGCGCAGCGCTGTCGGGGACGACGAGCATGGCCGGTCGCGCACTGCTCGGCAACGGGAAACAGGTCGCTGAGTCTGCATCGAGGTCGATCCGAAGGCGTGCCGGAAGCCGGTCGATCCGGTCTGCCACTCCTACGACGACCGCCGGTCCGATGCGGGGGTCGGGCGGGCTGGGCGAGGTGAAGATCTCGGTGCCGTGCCGGGCGTCGATGACGTATACGGGGTGCCCCAGCTCAGCTGCGATCCGCGACAACATGGGCCGGTCGCCGGGACGAGCGGGCCGTCCCAGCTCCGTGCTCAACCTCGACAATCTGCCCAGCCGGCTCAACTGCTCGTGTTGGTTCGCGCTGGCTACCGCTCTGGTGATCACAGCGAAGGGCGTCGCGTGACCGGTGATGATCACCGGGAACGTCAACTCGTCAGCAGCTTTCAACATTGCCCTGGTCAACGGCGGGGAGGGTTGGTCCTTGCTGATCACGATCCCGGCAAGCCCGAAGTGTGCCAGTTGCTGCATGAAGGCAACCTGCGACGCTGCCCGCCTGGGAATGCAGTAACCGATGGTCATCAACAGTTCCTCGGGCCCGAGCCAGTCCCACGGTTGCGGCATCTCACACGAATGCGCCCACAGAACCGGGCGGTCCAGACCTGCAGCTCCGGCGATCACCGTGTTGTCGATCTGCGGGATCTGCAGCAGTTCGCGCAGCGATATCGACACCTTCACCTCGCTCTCTTCGAGTCACACGCTAGGCGTTGTCTACGCGTAGAACTCAAACCTACTTCGATGGGTCCGTTCCATACTGCAGTTTAGTCAGTTTCAAAGCCACTGACTCCTGACGGGCAGCGAGTAGGCACTCGCAGATCGCATGATTCAAGGACCAGATGGCTTCGCGCTGCGCCTGACCAAACAGGCGCTCAACCGGTCGCGGGAGGCGATGGGGCTGCGCGACGCGGTCACCGGCCATTCGCCGGAGGCCGCGACGATCGGATCCGCGACGGATGGCGCACGATGTTGTCTGAGGTCTGCACGGCGGAGCTGCACCTCGAGGGCCCTGTCTTCCGTGGCGGGCGTCTGGTATTCGATGGGCACGGACACCAACCGTGAACTGCGTACACCAGCTCGAAGATCGACACCCCAAGCGCCATTCATGATGGCGGGATCAGCAAGATCAGAGAAAAGGTCGGCGAACACACGGCGAGATCCGGGATCGGGGCCGGTCGCGGGCTACCCAGCGCGTCGTGCGCCAGTGCGGTGCGCCAGGCGGTTTCGCGGACCTGTCAGGCGAAGACGTGGCGGACTTCACTCGAGCCGTCGCCGCAGAGGTCGATGACCGACGCGCCGGTCGGAGCGCCGCCCGACGTCCACTCCTGCCCGTCGTGGGCGATTCCATAGAACGTGGCGGGTGCTCCGTACAGCCGCACGTCGCCGATAGCGCCCTCGTACGACTGGTGCAGATGACCGCTGAGCAGCACCAGCGGGTGCTCGTGCTCGGTCAGCCGCTGTTCGACCTCGGCGGCGTCCCCGAGCACGAACCACGGGTGGGTACTGCGCGACCGCACCGGATGGTGCATCAAGACGATGCTCGGGCCGTCGCAGTCACTCAGCGAGTCGATGAGCGGACGGCCCTGCCCGGCGATCTCACCGCCCACGTTGGTGACAACCGGGTGCACGGTCCATGTGCCCACGCGCACCGGTTCGGCGCCGAACTCACGCCTCACTACATGGGTGTCGTCGTGGTTACCGGGTGCG
>JAABUM010005044.1_pt1 | contig 14248 bp, 15 predicted proteins | sample 5559161 | NCBI WGS metagenome assembly JAABUM01 (sample SAMN10711868, study PRJNA513369) | rock metagenome | isolation source: Antarctica rocks | place: Antarctica: Victoria Land, Siegfried Peak nord
TTCGGGGCGGCCGCCTCAGCGTTGATCGGGGTCGGGATCATGGGCATGAGCAAGATCATCCTTCAGCACCCTCAAGGCTAAACTTCCGGGGGGACGATGTCTCATCGTCATTGGCACGGAGGGGACGCGGCACCGGGACGGGGTGGCGCTGCACTGGTCGGCGGAGGAGCTGGACGACCGGGCGGGGCTGGAGCGCACCCTGGGCCGGGAGCGGGCCAAGGACACCAGCCTCGACTACGGCTGGCCGGAGTGGCCGAAGCCGGACCTGGGGCCTGGCCCGGACCCGGAGGCGGCGCAGGAACGGGGGCCGGGGCAGGAGGGCGGGCAGGAGCGCGAGCAGGAGCCGGCCGGCGTGGCGCGGGCCGGGCCGGAGCGCGCGGCGGCGGCGTATGCCGAGCGGCGCGGGGTGGTGCCGGCGGGCGAGGCGGCGGGCGGCGGGCCAGCCGGGGAGCGGCTAGCGGCGCGGACGGCGCTGCTGCTGAACCGGGTGGGGGCGATGCGGCAGGCGGGCGCCGCGGCGCTGCAGGGCCATGCCGGGCGTGTGCAGGCCCACGCGGCGGCCGGGCAGGAGCTGCCCGGGTTGCAGCCGTACCTGCGGCGCGGGCGGGCGCTGGGGCGGCTGGCGGCGGCGCTGGCGGCCTCGGTGCGGTTGGTGGAGCAGGGCGCTGCGTCGGCCGAGCGGATGGCTGGAGCGGTGGCGCGGCTGCCGGAGATGCTGCGGGAGCGGGCCGAGCGGCGGGCGCAAGAGGCGGCCCGGGACACGGCGCTGCGGCGGCAGGCGGCGGCCGGGGTAGCAGGCTGGCGGGAGCGCTACGAGGCGGCGCAGCGGGCGGCGGCGCTGGACGCGCAGGCGCGGGGCGTGGTGGGCACCTGGCGGGGGCTGATCGAGGCATACGTGGCGGCGCTGCCAGGGCTGGATAAGAACCCTGGCTTCGGGGGCACGCGGGCGGCGCTGGACCGGTTCGGGGCGTCGCTGGGCGGGCAGGCGGAGGCGGTGGGGATGCTGCGCGCGCGCGGGCCGGAGCTGGGGGTGGCGGCGGACACGAACCTGGCGCGGCTGCTGGCGGCGCGCGACCCCGGGCGGGCGATCACGACGCAGCTGGACGCCTGGGAGGCGGAGCAGCGGGCGGCGCTGCGGCACGACGCCGAGCAGGCGGCGGCGCGGCGGACGGCGGAGGACGCGGCTCGGCCGAGGCCGCAGCCACGGTCGTCGTCCGGGCCGGGCATGTCGGGGTGACCGGGGCGGGACGGGTGGCGCGGGGCGGGCGGGACAGCGGGGACCTGGTGGGCGGGGGCAGGGTGATGGCGGGCGGCACGACGGGCGACAGGGCGGGCGACGCGCAGCAGCAGCTGTACGGGATGATGGGCCTGGCGCAGGAGCAGCAGGCGGCGGTGGCGGCGGCGCTGGCGGGGCTGGTCGCCGAGCGCGCGGCGCTGGCCGGGGAGCGCGTGACGCTGGCGCAGCAGGCCGAGGCGATGCGGGCGGAGGCGGCGTCGCTGCGGCGGGCGGCAGGCGAGCTGGGTCCGGGGCTGGCACGGAGCACGCAGGCGGCGGCGGAGCGCGCGGTGGAGCGGGGCCTGGCCGGGGCGGGCGAGACGGTCGCGGCGGCGGTGGAGGGGGCGGCGCGGCCGGCGCTGGAGCGGCTGTCGGGCATGGCGGCGCAGGCCGGGGCGGTGGAGGCGTCGCTGCGGCGCATCGCGGGCTGGGCGAGCTGGCGGCTGCTGGGGCGGGGGCTGGCGGTGGTGGGCGTGCTGGCCGGGCTGCTGTGGGGTGCCGAGCTGTCGGTGTGGTGGTGGGCGGAGCGGGACCTGGGGCTGGCGCAGGCGCGTCGGTCGCTGCTGCTGGCGGAGATCGCTGGCCTGCAGGGGCAGCGGGACGAGCTGGAGGCGAGCCGGGCGGCGCTGGAAGGGATGGGCGCCCTGGCCAAGATCGGCCGGTGCGATCCCGGCAAGCGGCCATGCATCCGGGTGAACGAGGCGGCGGGAACCTGGGGCAGCCCGCCGGACTACCGGGTGATCCTGGGATACTAAGGCGGGGCTGGCCGAACCAGGCCGGATAGAGCCGGCCAGGCCGGGGAGGGCGCGCATGGGCGGGGACGGGGGCGGACAGCGCGACGAGGGCGAGATGGCGCGGCTGACGGAGGCGGTGCTGGGCCTGGAGGGGTCGGTGAGCGGGCTGGCGGCCGTGCTGGAGCAGCAGGGGGAGATGCTGCGGGCGCTGCTGGAGCTGGCCGCGGCCAAGCCAGGGGAGAGCCGGCTGGACGAGCTGCTGGTGGCGCTGATCGGGCGGCTGGACCGGCATGCGACGGCGGTAGAGCGCATGGAGGCCGCTTTGGGAAAGATCCGAGTAGGCTAGTTCAGGCTGGGCAGGGTGCGTGAGGCAGCCTTAAAACCTGTTCGATCTGTTCGTCGCATAATCCATGGCCACCCAATTTCCACGACGTTGACGGACGCTATCGGCAAGTTGGTTCCATGCAAACTGTGGGAGAGCTGGGTTCAGGTCTGGGGCAGCCACCATGCCAGGCGCTCAAACGTCGCCACGGCCCCGTCCGCGACCCGCTCCGCATCCGCCGCCGGCGCCAGGTCCAGCCGTGCCAGGAACAGGCGCCACATCCTGCCGGTGTCGGCACCGTAGCCGGCGAAGTAGGTGCAGCCGCAGCCGCCATCCAGCCCCAGGCACCGTTCCACGTTCCGCTCGATGACCCGGCCGCCCAGGGTCGAACCCTCCATCACGTAAAGCGAGCCGAGCGCCCCGGCGGCACCGCGCAGCACGGGCAGCGGACACGCCGGCAGCATCCGGACGGCGTGCGCCGACAGTCCGACCGCGGCCAGGTCGGCCCGCAGAAGGTGCATGCGCCGCCGCGGACCAAGGAAGGCGGCGTCCTGGAACAGCGCCGCCACCTGCGGCTCCCAGCCGCGCCAGAAACCATAGAACCGCTCAAGCACCCTCCGGTAAGCCTCCAGGCCAAGCCGCTCGTCCAGCAGGCCCAGCGTGCCTTCGAGCCTGTCATGGGCCGGCCGCGTCACGATCCGCAGGCGGGCGAGCAGGGCGCCGGCCGGCAGTGCCCCTGTCAGCACATCATCGCCTCCACCTTGGCCGTCAGCACGTCCAGGGCAAAGAGCTTCGTGAGCACCTGCATGTCCGGGTCCGGCACGCCTTCTCCCCATGCCGCGCTCTCAGCATAGCCGGTGATGAACAGGACCTTCAGGCCGGGGCGGTGGACCCGCGCCGCGTCGGCGAGCTGCCGCCCGTTCATCCCGCCGGGAAGGCCCACGTCGCTGACCAGCAAGTCAATGTCTCGCCTGGATCTCAGGATGTGCAGCCCTTCGGGGCCGTCAGCCGCCTCGATCACGTCATAGCCCAGGTCCCGCAGCACGTCGCCGGCCAGCATCCGCACGGCCGGTTCGTCGTCCACCACCAGCACCGTCCCGCCGGTCTTCCTGGCCGCGTCCGGCAACGGCTTCAGGCTGCCGGTCTCCGGTTCGTCAAGCCCCATGTGGCGCGGCAGATAAAGGCGCAAGGTCGTCCCCCGTCCCACCTCGCTGTGGATGCGGGTGTGGCCGTTCGATTGCTTGGCGAAGCCATAGACCATGGACAATCCCAGGCCAGTGCCCTGGCCGAGCGGCTTGGTCGTGAAGAACGGCTCGAACACGCGGGCGATCACGTCCGGCGCCATACCGCACCCCGTATCGGTGACGGACACTGCCACATACTGCCCGGGGGTCGTTTCGTGCCTGTTGGCATACGCCTCATCCAGGGTGACGTTCGCCGCCTGGATGGTCAGGTGGCCGCCTCCCGGCATGGCGTCCCGGGCATTGATGGCAAGGTTGAGCAGCGCGTTCTCAAGCTGGTTCGCGTCGCAAAGGGTTTTCCAGAGTCCTCCCAGGATCACCGTCTCGACACGGATGGCGGGACCGACGGTACGGCGGATCAGGTCCTCCATCGAGGTCGCGAGACGGTTCACGTCCACCGACTGCGGATCGAGGGTCTGCCGGCGCGAGAACGCCAGCAAGCGGCTGGTCAGCGAGGCAGCCCGGTTGGCAGACGTCGTGGCCACGCCGATGTAACGGTCCAGGTCGCCGATGCGCCCCTGGCCGACACGTATCTGCATCAGTTCCAGGCTGCCGAGGATGCCGGCCAGCAGGTTGTTGAAGTCGTGCGCGATGCCGCCCGTCAACTGGCCGACCGCCTCCATCTTCTGGCTCTGGCGCAGCTTGTCGTGCAGGTCGGCGATCCGGCGCAAGCTGCGGACCATGACTTCGGTGATGCCGTGCCGGAGGGTCTCGGCCATCTCCAGTTCCCACTCGGCCCAGGGCCTTGCGATCCCGTGCCGCTTCTCGGCCCGCTTCTGGTAGGAGTACGTCGGCAGGCTAGACACGTCGTCCGTTACTCCACTTCGAGAGCTGCCGCCCCACGTCACCAGCTCCGGCTCTTCCGGCCGGAACCAGAGCAGCATATTGGACCGGTCGTCTGACAGGAACACCGCAAGCAGGCCGCTGGCAATCGCTGCGTGCCTGTCCCAGGGTGGGAAGGCGGCGGAAAGGTTGTTGGTCTGGAACGACTTGGCCGGGCCGCCAAGCGTCCGCAGCCAGGCGGCAAGGCCGCGGATGTCCGCCTCGGGCGGCGTGTGCCCCGAAGCCGAAACGTCACCGTCGTAGAGCACGGCAGCGCCGGTGGACGCGAACAGGCTGCTGACCGTGACGGTCCCGGTCGTGAGCGCCGCCTTGACGTCGTCCGCCTCTGCCATCTGGGCCTGCAGCGCCGATAGCCGAACGAGGTCCTCGCGCCTGGCTTGCTCCGTGACGATGTGTTCGGCAGGGCCGACGCGCAGCGCGAAGGCGTCGGTCAGCGCCGACGCTGCCAGCCGCTGGCTGGAGGAGGGGTGGTGCGGCTGGCGATGATGGCAGATCATCAAGCCCCACAGCCGGTCCTTGTGCAGAATGGACAGCGACATGGAGCCGTTGATGCCAAGGTTGCGGTGGATTTGCATGTGGACCGGGGACAGGCTGCGCAGATGGGTGAACGACAGGTCGATGGCGCGCGGCAGCGCTGTGCCGCCGGGCCACTCCGGATCAATGTCGAGGGGCACCGGCACGGCGTCCCGGTCGGCGACCCAGCGCATCGGGCTGTGCCGGTACAGCTCACGAGCCTGCACCGGTATGTCGGAGGCGGGAAAGTAGATTCCGCTCAGGGAGCTGTCCCAATCGACAACCTTGTCCTCGGCAATTGCTTGCCCGTTCCAGTCGGTGTCGAACCGGTAGACTATGACCCTCTCATAACTTGTCAGAAGGCGAATGCCGCGGGCTGCGACGAGGGCCAGCTCACCCAAATCGTTTCCTGTCTCGCGCAGGTCAACGATGCCCTCTTGAAGCTGGTGGACAGCGGTCTCAACGTCCACTTGGTTTCCAACATCCGCCGGCTCCACTTCCATCAGCACCAAACCGTCATGGCTGTGGACGGCCACGTTGAACGCCGGAGACTTGCTGTCCAGCTTCAGGATGGACTGCCAAGGGACCCCTCCCCGAAGCCTGTTGCTCTGGAGGCGCCCCTGAGCCGCCTCGGCAAAACGCAGCCCCAGGATGCTCCCGAGGCTGCGCCCGAACAGCGCGTCTGCGGACGAAGGGATGGCCAGCGTGCCGGCTAGGTTCCGACTGGCGGCGACCACGGTCCAGTCGCGCAAAGGATCGATCACCAGCATCGCGCCATGCGGCTGAATGCTGCCTGGGATGCGGATGGGCTCCCGGGAGCAAGCCGGATCGACGCCTGTCGCCTCGGCTGCAGCGCTCAAAGTGTCCACAATGTTCGGGCGCTTGATCTCAATAGTAGATGCTGGCGTAATAGATGGGGCAATCAGGCTGGGAATATCCAAGATCTACACCGCCAACGTTATTATGAAGTAATCACTCAAATGCACTTGGTACGACATAGAGTCATTGCAACCACAGCGGAGGAACTTCGGAGGCACGCAGGACCACCTTCGATGCTTTTAGCGTTTGGGTCAGCAGCGAGGTTCTACGTGTCCTTGCCCGTCAGTACCTGGTCCATCCGCAACAGGAGTTCGAGGTGCAAGCGAACGGAGAACCGATGTAAGGGGTTTCGCGCCTGACATGATCATGTCCGACTGCGGTTCAGGGATCCGGTTTTGGGCTTTCAAGTATGGACGCAACCAGCCGGACCACGGCGGCAAGCTGGAACGGCTTCTGGACGAAGGCCGCGCATCCTTCGAAGCGCCCGCGTATGGTCGCCTCCGGCATCGCGCTCATGACGATGTAGGGGATGTCGCGCTGTGCCTCGCTGTCCTGCATCGCCCGGATCAGGCCGCTGCCGTCGAGGACCGGCATCATGTAGTCGGAGATGACCAGGTCCGGCAGCGGACCCTCGGCCAGACGGTCCAGCCCCTGGCGGCCGTCGCCGGCCAGCACCACGCTGTATCCCTCGTCGGTCAGGATCGTCTCCAACAGGTCCGCGATGGCGAACTCGTCCTCGACGATCAGCACCCTTGCCATGCCGCTCATTCGGGATGACCCGTGTTGTCCCTGGTCAGGTCTTGACCAACGTCTCCAAACGTCACCGCAGACCCGCCTCGGGCGACCTCCCGCGCCATCCCGCTCAGAACAGCCTCGACACCCTCGAACGGCTTGCCGACGACGATACCGGTGTCGCTGATCGTGAACTCGCGAATGGTGGGGTCGAAGGCTCCCTCCCGCACCTTGAACAGCGAGACCAGGCGATACAGCCGGGACCGAAGCTCGACGTAGCGCACGAGCACCATCACCTCGGCGAGCGAAGCGATCTCGGTCATGGGCACGCGAAGGTTGGGGCCGGCAAACTCCTGCAGCTCCAGGGTGTGCAGCGTCGTGACGCCCAGCGCCCGCAGCTCGTTGGACAAGGCGGACCAGAAGCGCACGATGCGCTCGGGTTCGAGCGCCGCCTGCTGGAAGCCGGATACGCCGTCGATCAGCAGCCGCTTGACCCCGCGCCGCCGGACGGCGTCAAGCAGCCGGTCGGCCAGCTCATCGAGGATGTGTTCGCCAACCGGATGCCAGAGGACCTCCACCTCTCCCCGCTGCTCCGCCGCGGCGAGGTCGAAGCCCATCGTCGCCGCTTTGTAGCGCAGGCGTTCCGGCGGCTCGTAGCAGCCGAACAGCAGGCCGGGTTCAGTGGCAGTCGAGCCGGACAGGAAGTGCAGGCCAAGCGTGGTCTTGCCCGCGCCTGACGGTCCTACCAGCCCCGTTATCGTCGCCTCGGGAATGCCGCCTCCAAGCATCGCGTCGAGAGTGGCGACGCCGGACGACATGCGCGTTCGTGGCGGCGGCATGCGGCGCGTGGGCGTCGCGAGCAGGGCTTCAAGGCGAGGGAAGACGGTGAAGCCGTTGCGGCTGATGCGGAAGGCGTGCTCGCCTTCCAGAAAGCCGCTGCCGCGTAGCTTGTGCATCACGAGCCGGCGCTCGGTCCGGGAGCCGTAGGGACGCTGCCGCAGCTCGATCAGCCCGTCCACCATGGTGTGCTCCAGCGCTGACATGGCGCCCACCACGCTGGTCAACAGGAACGTGGTGCAGTCTGTGGCTGAGGCCAGCGTTTGCAGCTCGTGAGCGAACCGCTTGACCGCGAACTCGCTTTCGGGTCCTGAGCTGGCCTCAACCTTTCTCTCGATTGTGCTCATGCCGTCGAGCACCAGCAGCGTCACCCCCCGGGCCATGACCTCCCTAAGCACGAGCGTGAAAAGGCCCTTGAGGCCGTCATCCTCAAGCGTCTTGTAGCCGTTGATGTAGGCCACATGGTCGGGAACGAGCGTGTCATCGAAGAACCGCATCGTGCGCAGGTGCGCCATCATGCGACCGTGGTTCTCGCCCAGCACCGTGACGTAGAGCGCGCGGCTGCCTTCGGCGGCTTGGCTGTACATGATCTGGCTTGCCAGGATCGTCTTGCCCATGCCGGGCGGCCCCTGGATCATATACAGGCCGCCACGCAGGAAGCCGCCATACAGGATCGCATCCAACCCCGGCACAAGGCTGCGAACCCGCTCGATTGCCTCCCCAGTGCCGGCTTCGCTTTCGTCAGGTCGCGTCAAGTCGCCGTCCCATCCTGGCTTGGGGGTAGAAGGGGAAACGTCACCGTGAAGGTCGAACCCTCACCCACAACGCTCGACGTGCTGATCCGGCCGTCCATGGCCGTGGCCAGGCGGTTCGCCACCCAGAGATCAATGCTGAAGCCGCTGCTCCTGTGCTGGGTCATCACTTGGTCAAACGGCGCGAAGATGCGCGCTTGCTGGTCTAGCGACATGCCGATGCCGAGGTCGCGGATAGGCCAACAACGTGGATGGACGTCCAACTTAGCCTGCCATGCACCGCAACTACCTTTGTTTATTCATTAGGATAAGTTAGTACCTCTAGTGAATACAACCCCAGGTGGTTGGTGGTTGTCGCTTTTGAGGCAAATCAGAGTGCCTCGATCTGCATTCTCTTCATGCACTTAGCCCCGCTCCCTGGCGCTCGGCAGCAGGCAACTTCGCCGCCAGCCGCTCATTCTGCGCCGCCGGTTCCTGCAGCCCTGCCGTTCGCAGCGCCGCCCGTGTTGCGGCCACGCTACGGCTGGCCTCGTAATCGTTCCAATCCGTGTCCTTGCCCATCTGGTTGGCAGCCGACTCGGGCAGCAGCATCGTGGCGCCGACCGCCACCGCCGCAGCCTCTGCCTTCTCACGGCCCGCGTTCGGCTGCGGCCTCGCCCGCAGCGGCAGATGATGGTCGTTGTCGGCTGCCACGTAGATCGGCCGCACCGGGTCCTGGTCGCGCAACGCCACCACTATGCCCGTGGCACGGTGAACGGTCGCACCTATGGCATAGCCCTCCGCGACGATCACCGGCGCCCCGGCCCGCAACTCGCCTAGCAGGTGGGACGTGCCCATCTTCCGCGCGCCGCCAAGATTGAGCATCAGCCAGGTTAATCAGCTCGAGACAGGCAAGCTATCCGCCCCAGGTTTTTGACACTCCCGTACCGGTGTTGCCGCGGCGGTTGCGCCATGCTCCTTGCGGCGGCCTGCGCCGCCCGGAGGATCGCGCCGCCGCGCCGGTCGGCACGCGCGTAGATGGCACATTGCCCGGTAGCACAGCAGATGCAGCGGTCAGGCACCTGAACGGCGTCCGGGGTGCCCTGGCGGGTGCCGCCCGCATGGGCGCCGGCCCGGTCTTGCGCGATCGCTTCCATGTCAGGATGCTGGCGCAACCAGGTGGCCAGGGCTCCAGCCCGGCGGCTCTCGACATCCACCGCGGCCCGTTCCACGACGAGTGGAACTACACCATCCGGCTACATGAACTAGACGATGATGCAGTTGTTTATGACGACACTAATGACCTCACGTATGGCAATTATCTCTCGACCTGGTTTTGCGTGCGGTCGTGAGACGGACTTGCCCAGACTTTGTTGTATTGAGCTAGATTTTTCGCAAGCGGAGGTTTTACGTCCTTCTGAAAGAGCTAAGGCCTCTGCTGATCGTGCAGCTCGAGCGAACCTTGAGGTGATCCCTGCATGACAAAAGCTGAGGCAATCCGCTAAAAGCTATCGCCAGCTAGGATTTGTCAGCACACAAGTTAACCTGTTGCACACGGGCAATTGGTGTGCGTCTATCACGGTCTCGTGATGAAGGAGGAATGTGACATGCAGGTCGCTCTCAACGGCTCCATTCTCAGCAGGGTCATCTTTGCCATTGAGCAGACCACCTACCTTGGAGATCGGAAGGTCGCGCTAGAAACTCGGCTAACTTGCGACTTGGCCCTGGGCGGATTTGGCAGATTGAAGCTCGCAATGTATCTCGAGGAAACCTTTGACATCGAGCTCTCAGATGACGTGTTGGAGCGGGCTGTCACCGTCGCGGATGTCGTCAAATATATCAGCGGACACTATTTCCAAGATGTCGAACCTTTTTGGCTAGCTGAGGCCGCCTAGCCTATCTCTATCTGACCCAGTGGCCCCGAAACTGTGCCAGATGGCCGTGATCTCACAGAAGGCACAATTCGCTAAACCGGGCACAACAAATAGGAGTATCGCCCCTTAAACAGCTGCCCTGACGGCCATCGCCAGGGTATTGACGGGAATGAAGAAGCACTAGAAATTCTGCCTGAAAGCGGGACAGGCCCACTACCGCACACATTGAACAACGCCATGATACACGGGATAGACCAACAGCGAACAAATTGCCAGAAATACCTTTGTGCCGGCTGGATTGCACTTGCATTTGTTCCGTATCCCACGAATCGATTGTGACAGGGATTGCGTCGATTTTGGGAGCAGTATCTGAATGCCCAACCCATGGTGTGTCGAGCTGGATGGTGAGCCGGTCTTGGATGCGAGCGACCCATCCTTTGTGACACCAGATGCCCAGGTGCGGACCGTGGTGGATATACTGTTGGTCGAGGATGACGCGATGGTGCGCGAGTGCTTGAGCGAACTACTGGCCGACGTCGGATGCTGGGTCAGCGGGGTAGCAAACGCCACAGAGGCACTTGATCACATGGCCATGAACGGGGTGCCGGACGTGCTGGTGACAGATCTGGTGCTAGGCTGCGGCATGAGCGGCCTGATGCTGATTGCAGCTGCCCGGCTACGATGGCCGGAGGTTCGCGCCGTGCTGATCAGCGGCACCGACATCGTGGAGCCGGCGCTTGATTTGGGCGACCGCTTCCTGCGCAAGCCTTTCGAGTTTGGCACCTTGGCCTGCGCCGTTGCGGAACTGGCGGCAGGACAGGCATCGAACATGTTGTCCCCTGACGACACTTTGAAAGACGGCCCTGACGTGACCACGAAGGAGCCTACCGTCCAGGTGGTGGTCAACGGTACAACATTCATGGCTGATTATGTGGTTGAGGATGCCGCTGTGCTGCTGACCAGCGCCAATTTTGGGAATGCGTCGGCGGCGCTTGAGGGTTTGATGCCGGCGGACGTGGCCGCGCAGTTGCTGCGGGGGATGGCCAATGCGGCGATGGCGTGCGCTTCATGCGCGATGACGGGGTCAACACTCCCGGCGGGTGAGGAGAGGTTCACGCCTCCTGATCGGATTCGGCTGATGTTCGTTGTAGAATAGACGACGCAGACGCGGTTAAACAGTAGTGCAATCCGAAGAAACTACGGCGGGTCGCCAGGATGTGGCACGGGACGACTAGCCGCCTGGTCTATATATGATAATGTCCTTTATAATGCATAAAAGATAAATGATCAGGAAGATTTATCACTTGAACACTCGAACCATTCATCATTCCGAAAGCGGCTGCCTTCCAGTAAGCATTGCATCTAGGTCGCTTTTGAGGCTTGGGCCGACATTCAAGATTATATCCACGAGTTGCTTTGCCCTAACACGGGCGGCGGGATCGGGGTCATACTGAGCTGCGATGCTACCCCAATAGGCGGCCCTGATTGCAGGTTGCAAGTTTAGCCGTGGCCCGGACGGGTCCAGCGCTAAGGTAAAGTAGTGCTGGGCCAAAAGGGCAGGCGCCGTCCGTTGCCCTTGCAGCGCGGCAACTCGCCACAGCGAGGCCGCACGCGGGCGGTCACGCTCTACGCCATCTCCGTTCCAATACTGTTTCCCAAGCAGGAGCGCGGCATTGGCATGTCCTTGGCTGCTTGCCTTCTGAAACCAGCGTGCAGCCTCCGTGGAATCGCGGGGAACACCCTGACCAGTCAAATACATCTGCCCGAGGTCCGTTTGGGCGCCAGCAACACCCAGGTCAGCACTTTCGCGACAGAGGGCGGCAGCTTTGCCAATGTCCTGCTCGACACCTTCGCCACGCAGATACTGGTTGCCCAGGGCACAGAAGGAGATCGACACACCCCGGGTGCCTGCTGTGGTATAGAGTTGCGCTGAGCGTACATAATCCCGCTCACGCCCAGCTCCGTTGTAGTAGCAGTCCCCCAGGAGTTCAGTCGCGTCAGCATCACCGGCCTGTTCGGCTTTGGTGAACTGGTCGCAGGCACGGACCTGATCCTTCGGCACTCCAGCGCCGGCATAGTACATCAAGCCGACGAAGCGTATTCCGGCGGCGCTGCCACGCTGCTCCAACTCACGATAGATGGTGAACGCGGCGGTATAGTCTTTGCGGCTGTTTGCAGCCTTTGCCTGGTCGAGTGCTTGAGCTTCGGTTTCCGCATGAGATGGGAGGTAAACAACTGCTGCAATCGAAACCACTGCGGCAATTTACAAACTTTAATACGACGGGCAGGTCCGTCACAGTACCGACATCAAGGCGACCTTGAAGAGGCAGCAGGTGCCGCGTCCTGTTACCTTGGCCTGATAGAGCGCCATATCGGCTTGACGCAGCAGCAGTGCCGAGTTTGCGCCTTTCTCGTCACCGCGGGCACAAAAGGTGATGCCGATGCTGACGCCGATCACCGCTTGGTGCCCCTCCAGCACATAGGGTGCTGATACGACACCGATGATCTGGTGCGCGACCTCTGCCGCCTGCTCTGCCGTCGTCAGTCTCTCGCCGAGCAGCACTGCGAACTCGTCGCCTCCGAACCGGGCCAGCGTGTCCTCGCTGCGCAGGCAGTGGCTGATGCGCTCGGCCACCAGCCGCAGGAGCGCGTCGCCCGCCGCATGGCCGAGCGTGTCATTCACGTGCTTGAAGTGGTCGAGGTCGAGAAACAGCACCGCGACCAGCCCATCCTCGGCTGCCGGGGCTGCCCGGTAGTCCTCCAGCCTGTTCTCTCCGCGCATGCGGGCCAGGACTTGCTCCAGGCGTTCGATGAATAGCGTGCGGTTGGACAGGCCTGTCAGGGCGTCGTGATGTGCCATGTGCCGGACATGAGCCTCCGCCCGGCGCCGCTCAGTGATGTCCTCGAAAGTGGCGACCCAACCGCCGCCAGCAACTGGTTCGTGATGGATGGTGTGCACGCGGCCGTCGGGCAGCGTCACCTCCGTATTGACGATCTGGTTCGCGACACCGATGCGGTCCCGCCAAGCGGCGTATTCCTCTGGAGCCATGCCTGGTCCTGTGCCAGCGGCGTAGCGCAGGTCCACTACGTCGCGCAGTGTCATGCCGATCCAGAGCTGGCCTGGGTCAAGGTCGTACATCTCGGCATACTGCCGGTTGAACAGGAGCAAGCGCTGCTGCTCGTCGAACACGCACAGGCCTTGCCGGATGCGGTCGAGCGCGAGATGGCACAGCTCCACCTGGTGCAGCAGGCTTGGCATGAGAAGCGGCTGTGCCGGCTGATCCGACCCGTTGGTCTCGGTGAACGACGGGGCAAGCCGATCCAGAGTTGACGGAAATACGTTCATGAGGCAGGGCCGGTCATGCAGGCTCAACATAGCGACGAGTGCGCAAACCGGCGGAATGCCGGGCGCGAGCAGGAGGCAACTTGGCCTGCAGCGATGCTATGTGGGTCACCAGGCGCCTCAGGTGTTTCTGTCCATGGCAGATTTAGCCCGGCGCAAGGGGACGGCTCCGTCGAGTTTTGTCACAAAGAATGATGGCCTGTCTTCAGTTGGACGATTGGAACCCTGGCACCCTCTGCGCTGCGCAGGGCGACTGCCGCGCTAGTAAGGCGGACCGGCACGGTCTGGGCTCGGCGCCAAACGTACACCGCTGCAGCAAATCCCACGCAATCTCTGACGACCCCTGAGCGGCACCACTTTTAGACCGATAACGGGCGTTAGGGAGAGCTGCTTCGGACGGTGTTGCAGTAGGCCCATCCAATTTACGTCTCGCGTCATACTGACGTATGGCACCGTGCCGCCTCTCGCAGTTGTGTCGCACAAAGTTGGATTCGGCCTGCAACGACAAACCATTGTTGAGATTAGCTGCTGTGTGCCGTGTTCAGTCGCCGGCCCGCACCAAGGAGGACCAGGTGGCAGCGGCACGGGTCCTGCTTGCCGAAGACGAGGTGCTCATCCGTTTGGTGGCGGCCGAGCACCTGCGGGACGAGGGATTCGAGGTGGTCGAGGCATGGGACGGCGACGAGGCCGCCCGGCTGCTCGACGGCCCCGGCAGGTTCGATGTGCTGTTCACCGACGTGCGAATGCCGGGGCTGCTCGACGGCATCGATGTCGCCATGCACGCCCGGCGATGATATCCCATGATCCCCGTGCTGGTCGTGTCCGGCTATGCCGCGCACCTCACGCGTCGCCTCGGCGTGTGAATCAGCGTGGAAGAGTGTCCCGGCTTACGGGGTGATCAGCGTGGAAACGGGACCCACCCCTGGCATGTAGCCCACTCTCCTTCCGGTTGTGTTGGAAGGGGCGGTAGGTGGGATGCTGAC
>JAABUM010005046.1_pt1 | contig 14245 bp, 18 predicted proteins | sample 5559161 | NCBI WGS metagenome assembly JAABUM01 (sample SAMN10711868, study PRJNA513369) | rock metagenome | isolation source: Antarctica rocks | place: Antarctica: Victoria Land, Siegfried Peak nord
TGGTATGAGGGGAAGGCATCATCATGGCTGAGATCAGCTTCAGGGACAGGATGACCACGCAGCTACTGCTGGCGGCGACACAGGACGACGGGATGTCCACCGCCGAGTACGCCATCGGCACCATGGTCCCAATACGGTGTGTACGGCGCGGTCACAGGTGGTGAAACCGGGTGTGGCGGCTGCAATTTGGTCGCGCTGAGAGCCTGTAGACCTCACCCCTCGTGCAGCGCGGCCATGTCACAACTGGGTCGGAAACGGTAGTGTTCTGACACAGTTGTGCCTCCCGGAGACTCCGTGGTCAACGCGATGTGAGTCATTCCGGTGTGCGCTGCCGGCGTAGCCAGCGGTACACGGTCATCTCCGATAGCCCGACCGCCGACGCGGCGGCGGACACTGTTGTGCCCTGGCGGAGGAGCACCTCGAGCCGATCCTCCATCGCCAAGGTGAGCAGGGTGCGCCGGCCGGGGACCCGACCCGCCGCTCGGGCCGCATCCACTGCTACGCGGGAACGTGCACCCCGCTGCGCGTGCAGGGTCGTGATCAGGGTCGCGAAGACCCGTCCCGGCACTGGGTGGGGTGATTGGTCCAGCACCACGACGGCGATGTCTCTTGCTGCCAGTTCGTCGATGCGGTCCCGCAGTGGTCGGAGGTGGCGGAAGCTGGGGATCACCAGGATTGTGGGCCGGTCCAGTGCTGCGAGGCACGCGGCCCACACCGAATCCACCTCGTCGATCACGGTGGGGACGTAGGTCTTCTCGCACCCCGCCGCGCGCAGCATCGCCGCGTCACCGGATGCTTCACCTGGCCCGTCCCCGCGGGCGAAACCCACCCGCTTCACGGCGCACCCCGGGGAGGCCGTTGGTGCCTGTGTCACTCCCTGCTCCTGTCGCTCCACCCTGCAAGGTTCTCCCCGCGGGTTCATCCATCACACTAACACAACTAAGTGGTTGAGTTAGCAGGAGGAGAATGTCAACCACCGCATCGGGGACGACACCAGTGAGGAACAAGACGATGACCACCCACGACATGACCTTCGTCGTCAACCGGCGCATCACCGACGACGAGCTCGACACCATTTTCGAGCACGCCGACGACGCCACTCCCGAGCGGGAGCACGGCCGCACCCTCGTGCACTTCGCCCGTGAGGCCCCGAGCTGGCCGGCTGCCGCCGTCTCCGCACTCACCGACCTCGACGCCGCCGGCTTCCAGGCGTCGTCGGTGCGCACCGACCGCAGTAGCGCTACACCACGACGGGTCGAAGGCTGACCCCCTCGCCTATCTGCGTGGCCGCGGCGGCGCGCGGCAGAGCTGTGGAAGCACGCACCCCCACAAACAATTCTCTGCGGAGGTCCCGTGAGCGCGCGGGTGGAGCGGCCGTTTCGGGGCTCCGGAGACTGCCACAACAATTTGTCTAATCTAACTTGCATAAACATGTGTTTGTGGGGTAGACTGAGGGCAGAGCCGGAGACGCCGGACCCCCACCCAGGGAGCGCACCATGGAAAACACCGACACCCTCACCGACGCTTTCGCCCGGAGCGCCGCCGCCCTCCAGAGAGATGGGGCCGACGATTCCGCTCGGCAGCGGGCCGTGGAGCTCCTCAGCCTCGACCCTCGCACTGAGGCCGAGAAAGTTGCGGTGATGCAGGAGGTTTCCCTCTCACTAGGGATGCCCGCGCCCGCCGGAATGATCGCCACTCGGGCCCACGAGCTGGTGTTGGAGCACGGCCTCTTCGTGCTCATGGCCACTGCCTCCGGGGTATCTCCCGACGAGGTCGCGATGGATCTCGCGGCTTGTTATTTCGTGGCCCAGCTCTCCTCCAAGGAAATGCAATGACCACGACGGCCCCGGCGTGTGTGACCCACCTGCCGGGATGGCTCGACGCCGCAGAGGCGGACGCGCTTTTCGCGACCCTGACCCGCGACATCCCGTGGGAGCAGCAAGCCATCCGAATGTATGGCCGTGAGATCCCCACGCCCCGGCTCACCTGCTGGTTTGGTGACGCCACCTACACCTACAGCGGCATGAAAAACGTGGCGCATGCGTGGCTGCCGGAGCTCGAGGCGCTGCGAGTGCGCTTGGAGATCGCCACCGATGCACAATTCAACTCCGCCCTCGCCAATCTCTACCGGGACGGCGCGGACGGCGTGGGTTGGCACAGCGACGACGAGCCGGAGCTCGGAGCGCAACCGGTCATCGCCTCGATCAGCCTCGGATCCACCCGCGATTTCCGGCTCCGCCACCAGGACAGCGGCGAGGCTGTCACGCTCCCGCTCGGCCATGGCGACCTCTTGGTGATGCGCGACGAATCACAGGAGGCTTGGCGCCATTCGGTCCCGAAGCGGGCCCACGCGGGCGCCAGGCTGAACCTGACCTTTCGCTATTACACAGAGGCCGGGGCACGGTCATGACGCTGGTGGGGTACGCCCGGGTGAGTACGGCCACCCAGACCACGGCCGGGCAGGTGGATCGGCTCGAGGCGGCCGGATGCGAGCGGGTCTTCACCGACGTCGCCAGCGGGACCAAGGCCAGCCGACCGCAGTGGGACGAGTGCCGCAGATACCTGCGGGGAGGAGACACCTTGGTGCTCACCAAACTCGACCGGGCCGGCCGCTCGGTGCGCCACCTCGTGGAGCTCTCGGCCGAGCTAAATGAGCGCGGTATCGGGCTGCGGGTGCTGGATCAGGGGATCGACACCGGCACCCCGGGCGGCAGGTTGTTCTTCCACATGTTGTCGGCGATGGCCGAATTTGAACATGATTTGATCATCGAGCGCGTGAACGACGGCCTGGCCGCGGCACGTGCTCGAGGGCGAACCGGCGGCCGCCGCCCGGTGCTCACCGAGGCGCGGCGCAAACGCGCCCAGGAGCTCTACGACGCGCGGGAGCTCACGGTGGCGGAAATCGCGAAGACCGTCGGGGTCAGCGAGACCACCCTGTACCGGCGGCTGGGCACCGACGCGCGGGCGCGCAAGACACCCCGCCCGGCATAGTCCCGAGAAGCGACGCCCCCGGGCATCGTGCCAGGTGTCGGCGTTCGTCGGTATCCTCGTCACCGGAACATGCGCAGGCCGAATCGCTCTGCCACCGGGAGTTAGAAATCAGTGGCTGGTTCGGCCAGACCCAGGCATCACGCACGGAGGAGATGGCCTCAGATGCCTACGTTGATCGGACGACAGAAGATTCACTCCGTGGTACTTCCTCAGCCACGGACCCTGAAATCCCGCCAGCAGTCGGCGTCCCCGGGGCACGGGGCGCCGCGGGGCGCGGAGGTGGCCGCGATGGCCACACCGACCGGTAAACATCGTCGAGGTGAGCAGGACGCGGACCATCGGCCGCGTCCTCGGCACCGGGTGTGAGCCCGGCCGCCGGTGGTAACGCCGGCACCGAACACCCGCGGGTCTCAGATCCGCGGGTGTTCGTTTTGGACAAGCACAAACAGCCGCTCATGCCGTGCTCACCGAGAAGGGCACGCCTGCTGCTCCGATCGGGGCGGGCCAGGGTACATAAGCGAGCGCCGTTCACGATCAGGCTAGTCGACCGCACGCTAGCGGAGTCCACAGTGGAGGGTGTGCAGGTCAAGATCGACCCCGGTTCTCGTGCCACCGGGATCGCCGTGGCCCGCACCGACGCGGCGGGCGCCATGCACGGTTTGGTCGCTCTCGAGGTGCAGCACCGCGGGGCGCAGATCCATCGAAGAATGATCACCCGGGCGGGATACCGCCGCGCCCGGCGAACCAGAAACTTGCGCCATCGGCCGGCGCGGTTCGACAACCGGCGCCGACCCGCCGGGTGGCTGGCACCCTCACTCCGGCACCGCGTGGAAACCACCATGACCTGGGTGACGCGGCTCCGGGCACTGGCCCCGGTCACCGGGCTGACGGTGGAGGCGGTGCGCATCGGCGCGCTGGGATCAGCAGAGCTCGAGGTGGTGGGGAGCCCCCGCGAGGCAACCCGGCGCTGCGCCTACTGCGACGCGGTCGGGGTCCCCCTGCAGTGGGATCACGTCCGAGCTCGGGCCCGCGGGGGCGGTGACCGGGCTGGCAACCGGGTCTGGGCGTGCACACCGTGTAACCGAGCCAAAGGCACCAGCTCCGTCGAGGATTTCGTCGCCGACCCGGTGCGTCGGGCGCGCATCCTGGCTGCTGCTACCGCGCCGAGGCATCACGCCACCGCTGCCACCACCACCTCCGCCGCGTTGCTGCGCGAGCTCGCGGCGACCGGATTACCCCTGGCGACCGCGCCCGGCTCCCAGACCCGCACGAACCGGGTGAGGCTCGGCGTCCCCAAATCCCACACCCTCGACGCGCTGCTGGCCGGTGATGTTCCCGCGGTGGACTGGCCAGGGCGGGTACTGGTTGCCAGGTCGATGGGTCGGGGCAGTTACTCGCGCACACGGAGTGACCGATTTGGCTTTCCTCGGCTACGTCTGACAATAATCCGGCGACATTTCGGGTACGCCACAGGTGATCAGGTCCGAGTCACCAGGCGCGGCGGCGGTACTGTGACCGGCCGGGTTGCCATCGCCGCCAATGGGCATTTCAAGGTCACCACCCCGGAGGGAGTGATCGGGGCAAGCCACCGGCATTGCACGCTGCTCAGCAAGGGTGACGGCTGGACCTACGCGCAGAGAGCAGAGCAGAAGTCGTGACGGACTCAACCAGCCAGGTCGGTCCCAGGTCACGTGGTGTCTGCGAGGTCGATGGCAACTATGGACCGGGATCTGATGTGGGCCATCAACGGGTCGACGGTGGGTACACCCTGGCTGGTCTCGGCGGCGAGGTCGTAGGCGGTTTGCATCGCAAGCCATGACCGAGCGGTGCCCACACCAGCGGCCTCGAGGCGCACCGCGAGGTTCGGCGAGACCCGGGCGTGACCGTGGAGTACACGGCTCAGCGCGACGCGGGAGATACCGAGCCGCTGGGCGGCTTCTCCGACCTGGAGATCGAGTTCAGCCAGGACGTCCTCCCGGAGAATCTCGCCGGGGTGGACCGGGTTGTTCATCATGGTTGCCATGCCACTCCTCTCAGTGGTAGTCCTCGTAGTTGACCAGTTCGATGTCTGTCTTGACGCCTCATTCTTCGGCACGCTGGGCGGCGCGCCGTCGGACCACATCGGCATCGACCCCGAGCCGCGCGCAGACCTCGTCGAGGGTGTGCCGAGGGCTGCGCTGGGCAACCAGGTCTTCGGCGGCATCGAGAACGGTCAGGGAGGCCTCACGGCTGGTTCGCAGCGCCTCATCCACCCACCCCGCAGAGGCGATGACCGCATCCGGGTGCCCGTATCGGGTGAGCAGGATCGGCTCGTCGGCGGCCAGATCAACCAGCGCCGCGAGGCCTCGGCGTCGGGCGGCAGTGAGCGGGACCCGCTGCATCACGGCCCTCCCTGATCCTCCGCCGGGCCCGTGCTTTCAGCCTGCCACGCCTGGTCGCCGCCCCTGCGCGATTGCCTCCGCGTGCGCCACGACGCTGCATGGTACACCCGGTCAGGCCTGAGCATCCTGTGCCTGACGGCGCCGTCGAACCCACCACCACAGGAGCAGGACGATGGCCAGGAGCAGGCCGAGCCCGACTGCCGCCACGACGATCCACGGGGTGCCCGGTGCGGGGGCGGGCAGAGGCTGGGGTGCGGCGACGACGGGCGGCTGGCCCGCAGCAGGGAACATCAGCTGCCCGGTGGTCTCCCCGGTGGTCAGTCCGCTGCGCAGCGCCAAGGTTGCGTCCCAAGGGCCGGGGGGCACCCCGCGGTCGGTGACCACGGTGACCTCAGCGGAGGTGCCGGGCGCGAGAGTGACCGGGCGGGCAACAGGGACCGGTGCGAGGGTGAGACCACCGGGCCCGCCGGTCAGGGTCAGGTTGCCGGACACATCCACCGCACGCCCGCCGGTGTTGGTGACCATGGCGGTGACCATCGGGTCGCCCTGCGGGGAGCGCACGGCTGTGAGGCCGGCGACGCCGAACGCGGCGGGCGGCCCGTTACCCGGCCCGACAGCGAGATAGATACGCACCCCCACCCGGCTGACCTGGGCGGATTTACCGGGAGCTGCCGGGCTGGTGATCTCCGCCCAGACAACACCGTAACTTTCGGCCTCGGCGGCATCCGGAGGAACGGCGAGGGTGACCACAGCGTCGGTGCGCTGCCCGGGGGACAGCTCCAGCCGGGGTGGGGCCACGGTGGCCCAGGTCGTCAGGTCGGTGGGAGCGGCGCCTGTTCCCCCGACGGTGAAGCTCCCGGCGTTGATGGCTGCGGGGCCGGTGTACACCCGGACCGACTGCGCGGTCCTGGTGTTGTTCTGCACCTCGACCCGCCTGTGGATCGTGGTGCCGGGGGCGAGGCGGTCGATGATGTAGGCGTGCGCGCGGGGGTCAGCTTGGGCCGCGACCGGGACATCGACGAGGCGGATGCCGACACTCTCCGGGGGAGCCGGCGCTGTGGCCGAAGGTGTCGGGGTGAGATCCGTTGCTGTTGCCGAGGGTGCCGGCCCCCCGAGGAGCACTAACAGGGCCAGCAGAGAGAGCAGGGTTCGGCGCAGCATCATGGACCTCCAGTCCCACCGCATCGCACCGGGGCGGGGGCTCCCCGCCCCGGTGCGATGGGATCAGGCGACCGAGTGGGTCAAGGTCGCCTGGTAGGACCCGGCCAGCGCCTGCGCGGGCGCCGTGACCTGCAGCAGGGGGGTCCAGGACGCGGAGTTGTTGCCACGGACGGCGGTGGCGGTCTCCACCGGGGCCGGCTGGGAAATGTCGTTGACGGCACCGGCGGCGGTGACCGTGTCCCCACCGGTCACGGTGGCGGTGGTCGCCCCATACGCGGCGGCGGTGGCCGGCATGGTGGGCGCGGCACCCCCACCGGCGGGGGCGGCTGCGGTGAACGGCGTGATCTGCACGCTGGCCGTCCACCCGGTGGTACCGGCGCGCTGATCGGTCACGGTGACCGCACCCTGACCGCTGGCCCCGGCGGACCCGCCGGGGGCGACGGGCGGCACCGTGTACGAGCCCGGGGCGGAGATGCTGAGCGCACCCCCGCTGACGGCGGCGGTGACCGGGGAGGTGGCGGCGGAGGCCGGCACGGCGAGCCCACCGAGGATGGCGGCTGCGGCGGCAGTGCCGAGGGCGAGACGGGTGACGGTACGCATGGTGGTCTCTTCTCAGGTAGGTGGAGATGCCCGGCCGGCCACGATGACCCCCGCGGCACTCATCGTTCCCACTCACGCTGAGGTGCTACACGCTGATCTTAGCATGAGTGGGGGCCATTTGTGCAGGTCCGCCGCCCATTCGGGCGAGAATGCCCTGCACCGCTGCGGTGCGTGTGCAGCCGTAGTTGAGCCAGGTCGCGCCATGCGCCAGCGCGAAGCAATCCGCGGCATGATCGAGGTCCACTGAGCCGACTGCGCGGACGGCATAGCCGAGCCCCGGGCCATATGCATGATTCTGCCGATAATGACCGTATTCGTGGACCATGACCGAGTACAGGATGTCGACCGGGGTCTTCGGCGCGATGCTGACCATCACCACAGTGCCGGCGCCGTTCGTGGTGGTGTTGCCATAGTTGCCGGTATCGAAAACGCGGTAGGTCGGACCGGGGTGGCTGGCGACGAACGCATCGTAGATCCCAGACCAGCTGCTGACCGGCGCTGGTGCGGGTCCCGGCCGTGGTGCTGGCTGTGGTGCTGGTGGCGGCGGCGGGGCCTGCACTACCGGAGCGGGACGCGGCGGTGCCGCGGCGACCGGGGGCGCGGGTACGGGTACGGGCGCGGGAGTCCCGACCGTGGTGGGCTCGGGGTTCAGGGCCGGTGGCAACGAGGCCGGGCTCGGTGCGTGGGTGACCGGAACGGTCGGCGGCGTCGGCGCGGCCGGCGCGTGGGTGAACGGTGGTGGTGCCGGGGTGGTCGGGTCCACGGGCGGCGCGGTAGTGGACGGCGTTGGGGTGTTCATGTCGGCGGCGACCGGTGGTGGTGCGGTGGCCGGATCCACGGTCGGGGTAGTGGTGTTCGTGTCGGTGGTGTTCGTGTCGGTGGTGGTCGCCGGCGGGGTGTCGGTGGTGGCCAGCGGGGGTGTGATGGTCGGATCCACGGTCGGTGTGTCTGTGGTGGTGGTCGGGGTGGAGGCGGACGCCGAGGGTGGTGCGATCGGTGGCGCGGCGGTCGGAGTGCCCGCGCCGCACCCGCTCAGGGCGAGACCGGCTGCGATGGCGACGGCTACGAGGGTGGTGTGCGTGCGGATCATGTCGGTGGCTCCTGGGTTGTGGGCGAATCGGTATGGTCACATGTAACCACACATCATCCTCGATTGCAATTACATGTAACCAGTGCGATGATGCTGCTATGGATGACGAGGCAACTTGGCTGCACCGCGTGGTCGACGCCGAGCAGCGAGTGGTCGGAGCCCGCCGCGCGCTAGGTGATGCGGTGGACGACCGGGCGATCACCCTGCGAACGGCCCGCGACCATGGCGTGAGCTGGACGGCAATGGTCCGAGCCCTCGCCGCGCACGGACGACAGGTGAATCTTCAACAACTCCGCGCCGCCAGCCTGCCGCGCACGGAGCGCGTCGGGCCGCGCCTGGTACCACCGGAGGAACACCGCAAGACAGGACCGAAAAAAACGCGAAGGTGCCTAGACCGGAGTGGCGAAAACGTAGATATTGTCGGCGTAGGACCGCTCACCTGGGATGAGATTTCCACCGCAGCTGACGAGCGCGAGTGACCGTGGGCCGTCGGGACCTGCAAAGGCGTTGTTGTCGAGCGGCAATGTCTTACTACGCGAAAACTCACTCCGGACGATCCAAGTCTGCGTCCCACCGGTCGCTCCGCGCAGATAGATTGGGTCCCCGACATGCATCTGGCTCAGCTTGGCGAACGCCGCATTCGGCAACCGGCCGTAGTTGATATGCCCGGCGAGAGTGGTTTCACCGGTGCCCGCCGTTGGCGGCGATGATCCGCGCCAGGTGCATAACATTCCCTGGGAATTGGCCGGGGGCTCGAGCGAACCTCCGGGCTCGCTGCAAACGGGGCCCAACGGTGTCGGTCCGACGCCGAGGGATGGCAGCGCCAGTGTGTTTGGGGCCATCTCCGGGGCCCCGGCGAGAGCTGCAGCCCGTGCCGAAGTACTGATCCCGGACCCGCCACCTCTGGTGCCACTCGATGCGGCAGTGCCGGGGTTGCCGGGACTGCCCGCCTGACCGCCTGGAGCAGTCCCGGACGTGTTGCCCGCCGTGTCGCCGGGAGCAGCGTTACTCGAGGAACCTGGCTGACCGGGGATAGCCGCTCCGGGAACAGCACCGTTCGCCGGACCACTCGAGCTGCCGGGCTGTCCAGCGCCGTTCGGTGTACCGGGACCAGCGCCGTTCGGTGTACCGGGACCAGCGCCGTTCGGTGTACCGGGCGCCGGCACTCCGCTCACTGCCGGCGGTGCCGGCGCGCCCGCATCACCGCCGGGGGTTGAAACCGGGCCATCCGCCACCGCACCAGGAGACGGATGACCCGGGGTTGAGACCGAGCCTCCCACCGCGGCACCAGCGAGCGGCGGGAGGCTCGGAGCATAGGGGGTAGTGCTGGTCAAGCTCGGCGCCCCGGCGACGGCCGGCGCGGGATCACCCGGCCGGTTCGAACCGGCGGTCACGAGCAGCACCAGGCCGGTAACGACCAGCACCACAGCGATCGCCGCGGCGACCGCCGTCCGTCCACGACGCGAGCGACGGGGGCTGGTCGGTGTGGTCATGAGGGGCTCCAAGGTTGGGGGCCCGGTGCACGGGAAGAAGGAGGACCGCGCACCGGGCCGGTTGGGGGTGGGTCAGGAGCCGGCCACCTGAGAGAGGGCTCAGGCGGCCGGACTCGATCGGGGGTCAGGACCGGCGACGCCGGGCGAACAGACCGCCAGCCCCGGCCAGACCGGTCAGACCCAGGATTCCGCCGAGAACGCGCTGGCCGGAGCCGGAGCTCGAGTCAGCGGCCGCCAGTCCTGCGTCAACCCCGCGAGGCGGGGCCACACGCGCAACCCGTGCCACCTGCGGAGCCGGAGTGACCGGGACCGCGATGGCTACCGGAGCCGGAGCGGGAGTGACCACGGGGGCCGGGATGACCGGGACCACTACCGGAGCCGGGGTTACCACGGGGGTCGGAACCACCGGAGTGACGACCGGCGGTGTGGTGACCACGGGGGCCGGGATGACCGGGACCACTACCGGAGCCGGAACCACCGGGGTGACGACCGGCGGGGTGGTGACCACGGGTGGCACAACCACTACCGGAGGTGTCGTGACCACGGGTGGGATCACCGGAGGGGTGGTCACCGGCGGCGTCGTGACCGGGGGAACCACCACGGCCGCGACCGCGTCTCGCAGCGTCGCCGTGGTCACGGTGCCTCGCCCGTCCGCCGTGGTCCCCGTGGTAATCGTCCACGCCGGGCTACCCGGTGCGGGGGTGGTCGCCGGCGCCAGGCAGGCGCTGAATCCCACGGGGAGGCTCTGCACGCTCGTGTCGAGCGTGAATCCGGTCGGTGCGGTGACCTCCGTGATAACCACCGGAACGACCCCGACTGTGGAGGTCGACCCCAGCGCCGGTCCCGAATCCACCACGATGGCGGATGGGTCGGTGGCCGCGCCTACCGCGGCGGCCGGCGTGATGTTGAGCAGGCCGTTCGCCTGGGTGGGCTCAGTCAAGCTGGGCACCTCCACAGCCGCCTTGAACGCGGCGAGCTGCGCTGCCAGCGGGCCCGCTGGCAGGTTGACCTGGGCCACAATCTGCAGCGAGCGGTCGCTGAAGGCTCCGAGCCCTGGGGCGGGGGTGATCTGCCCGGTGGGGCTGGTCGTGAACGCCAACGCCGCGGGCGGGGGCGCGATCGCGGAAACCGGAGTCTGGAAGGCCAATGTGAGAGGCCCGCTCCGGAACGTCCCGGCCGGGACTGGGCCGCCAGGCAGGGAAACATCGCTGGCCTGCAGGGTCACCGAACCCGGCTGGGTACCCCGGAGGGTGAGGACCGCCATGCCGCCGGTCACGTTCGTGATCGTCCGGGTGACGGGGTCGAACAGGGCTCCGTTGGTGGCGGAGACGAAATCCACACCCGCGGGGAGGGTCAGCATCCCACCCGGCCGGGTGTTCAGATCGAGCGTGAAATTGGTGCCCACCTCGATCGCATGCTGCGGGTTACGTGCACCCGTGCCGGTTGGGTTCGTGATCGTGGGGGCGCCGGTCGGGCTGGGGTTCGTGGCCGGGGCCGTCCCGAGGCCGTTGGTGGGGCCGAGGTCCTGGACACCCGCATTCGCAGCCAGGAAGGCCTGCTCTGCCGCGACCTCTTCCCTCGTCGCGTTCTGGAACGCGATCCCGGCGGAAGTGTCCAGCCCAACCGAGGCGCTGGTCGGGATGCTCGGCGCGCTGGCGAACGGGGTCAGGATGGCGAGGCTGGCCCGCACATCGGCGATGGTCGTGGAAGGGACGGCACCTCCCGCATCACGCAGAAAGGGGAAGGCGGTGGGAGAAAGGGGCCCCTGGGCGGTGATGGCGGCGTTGAAAGCAGCGAAAGGCGCCACCAGCTGCGCGAACTGCGCGTTGATCTGCGCGAGCTGCGCCGGGGTGAGCAACGACGCGCTGCCGTCGGCGGTGGCTACCTTGAACGTTGCCCCGGCAAGGGGCAAACCGGTGGCGGCGTCCACCTTGGCGATTTGAACCTGGCAGCCGGAGTTCAAACCCAACGCCTGAGCTGGTGCTGCGCCGAGTACCGCCGAGCCGGCGGACACGCCGACGGTGCAGGCGATAGCGGCGAGCGCTGTTCCACGCCGGATCTTGGTCCGGCTGGGGGTGGGTGTGCTGGTGGTGGTCATGGTGCCTTGTCCTTTTCTGGGGGGTGCGGACCGCTCGCGGGTGCGGCGGGGTGGATCGGGGTGGTTCTCTTCTCGTGTGTGCGGGGGTTGCGGAAAGTCCTACAGGAGAGGGGTGTGACCTTCGTCACACCCATTTAGGGGTGGCAGTCGTACGGCACCTCCGAGGTTTCGGCGGCGACCCACGGCTGCGGCGAGGCGAGGTGGACGACGCCGCGGCCCGTGACCGGGTAGGGGGCATCCCAGCCGTGAGCGCTCTTGCCCACCTCGTAGAACCGGTGCACCGCCACACCCGCATCGCTCGGTGCATCGGAGAGGGTGCCCGTCCACAGCGCGCCGGAGGTGTGGGCTCCGATGTGGACTGTTGAGGTGCCGGTGTTCGTGCCGGGTGCGCAGGAGACGTCCACCGTCAGCTCTGGGACGGCGCCGGGAGCCGAGTAGAAGGCGTTCGCCGCCGGGGCTGGGGTCTGAGTGGTGGCTGTGGTGATGGAGACCGCCAACGCAGCCGCGGCGAGAACAGTCGCAGCGCCGGCCAACGCGGTCGGACGGGAGGGATGGGTGCGGTTCATCGTGGCGGTCCTTTCTTGCGCGGTGGGTGTGTCGTAGAAGGTGTGTGCGGGGTCGGCGAGAAGTCCTACGGCAGCTCGCTGAGCGCCGCCACCAAACAGACCCGGATGGCTTCGCCTACGTTCTCGTCGGTGATCTCTTCGCCGGCCAGCAGGTGGGTCGCAATCAGCTCGATCGCCGGCCAGACAGCCTCGAGCTCGACCGCCCACTTCTGCGTGGTAATGCGCTCCAGATCACCGGCGGTGATCTCCGGCGGCAGCAACCCGGCCAACTCGGCCAACCTGGCGTAGTGCGCCTGAAGCTCCTGCCAATCCTCGGCGCCGGCGCCGAGGAAGACGCCGAAGAGATGATCAGCGAACACGAGGTAGTCCTCGTTCTCTTCGTCGGCGGGGCGATCACCCCAGAGGAACCGGGCCTCCGCCCAGGGGCCGGCATAAGAGACATAGGGGTCGTCCCAGGACGGGCCGCGGTGCACCGTCAAGCCATCACCGTCCACCTCGCCCAGGGCTATGGAGCGCAGAACACTGCCGCGCAGGCAGCCAGCGATCGCGTGCCCGGCCTCGTGGTGAGCGGCCAGAGCCCGTGGGTCAGCGGGTGTCTCGGCGGTGTCCGGATCGAGGACCTCGGTGCTACTCACCACCGATGGGATGCCTGCGCCGGCGAGCAGCCGCTGTAGGCCCACGGCGCCAGTGTGATCACCACCGATCGTCCAGAGCACCACAACGCCATCGGGCGGGTCTCCGGCGTCGGGCACATCCAAGACGAGCTCGACGTGTTCGTCTTGGAGCGCCCGGGCCGCGCGGGCGAGCAGCCGCTGTAGTTCAGCCACATGGGCGTGATCGCCGATGCTCCACAGCTCCACAACTCCATCGCAGGGGTCGTCGGGGTCGGGCTCGTCCAGGTTGCACACGACGTGTCGGCCATGGAGCACCCGGGCCGCGCGGGCGAGCAGCGCCGCGTCATCGGTGCTCACCCGGGTGGGCAGGATCACCGGGGCGGGTGCGGTTGTGGTGGTGGTCATGCTGGGTACTCCTCGGGTGCGGTTGTGTGGCCGGCGGTTGCTGTCCGCACACCATGTGTGCGGCCGGGTGGCCGTTGACCGTGTTCCTTTGCGTCTGCCTCGCAATCGGGTCGAGCAGGCGGTACGTCAGGGGGCCTCACCCCCTTCGGAGGTCGGCTCAGTGGTGCGGGCCAGGAGGGTGCGGATGTCCTGGGTCCGGACAAATCGGGCGCCATGCGGGACGAGCTGCACCGTGGGAACGCCGAGGCGTCCCCGGTCAGCCCGGGCACGAACGGCGCTGGCGCTCATGCCCAGCAGCTGGCCGTATTCACGCAGCGTGACCACGGCGCGCTCCGCGAGGAGCTGGTCGACGCTCAATGGCTGTGTCATACAGCCGATCGTAGCAGTAGCTGGCTGTGTTGTACAGCCATCTGCGGAGTGTTTAGTGGCTGCCTGGTGCAGCCGTTACCCTCGCCCCATGCCCGAACACCTCAGCGATCAACCGAGCGAGCGGCCGCCAGCCAAACAACCGCTGACACCGCCGCCGCCACAACACCCGGCGATCACACGGGAGGCAACGGCGATCGCTGAGCGCCTGGCCGGACTGGCCGCGGAGCTGGTGGACGCGGCTGCGACACGGGTGGCCGCCGAAGCCGACGCCCCCGAGGGTGCAGCCGCGGCCGGGCTGATCTATGAGGCCCGGCGCCAGGTGCACGAGCTGCTCCGACAACGCGGGCGCGCGGCGCTCGATGGACACCTGGCCGACCGCCGAGAAGCGGGGCTCTCCGAGAGAGCCGCTACCGCCGAAGTGATGCCGATGATGGGCCTGGGCCGGTACGCGGCGTTGAACAGCGCGTTCGGGTCCCG
>JAABUM010005048.1_pt1 | contig 14242 bp, 14 predicted proteins | sample 5559161 | NCBI WGS metagenome assembly JAABUM01 (sample SAMN10711868, study PRJNA513369) | rock metagenome | isolation source: Antarctica rocks | place: Antarctica: Victoria Land, Siegfried Peak nord
GACGGTTTTACGATCGTCCTGCTGGTGCGGGACACTTCCTGCCGCAGCACATCATCACACCACCCCAGAATCAGAAGGAAGTTCCATGGAGTTCGACGTCACCATCGAGATCCCTCGCGGCACCCGCAACAAGTACGAGGTGGACCACGAGACCGGCCGTATCCGGTTGGACCGCTTCCTGTTCACGGCGATGAGCTACCCGTCGGACTACGGCTACATCGAGGACACCCTCGGCGAGGACGGCGACCCGCTCGACGCCATGGTGCTGCTCACCCAGCCGACCTTCCCCGGTTGCGTCGTGCGTGCGCGCGCCGTGGGCGTGTTCCGGATGGTCGACGAGGCCGGCGGCGACGACAAGATCCTGTGCGTTCCGGCGGGCGATCCTCGCCAGAACGACATCCAGGACATCTCGGATGTCAACGAGTTCCTGCAGAAAGAAATCCAGCACTTCTTCGAGACCTACAAGGCTCTCGAGCCGGGCAAGAGCGTCGAAGAGGGCGCGCACTGGCTCGATGCCGCCGAGGCCGAAAGGGTCGTCCAGGGTGCCCTGGACAAGGCGAAATCCCACGGTGTCACCACCGCGCGCTGGACGATGCCCGGCCACGACGCCGACGAGACCGCCCGCGGCATCGACCGCGCCGAGGGCTCGCAGGCAGATCAGCCCGAGGCCTGATCTCCGACCAGCGGCGCTACTTCGACTTCGGGAGTAGATGGCCGAAGGCGTCGGTGTCGCTGTGCACCAACGCGCGGGTGCGGCGCCGGTATCGCACGATCATCGCGACACCGAGCGCCCACCCGGCGTACTGCACAGCCAGCGCCGCCTGGAACGAACCCAGGGTGTACGCGCTCGGTCCGCCGGGGCTCATCCGGTCCAGTACGAGACCGACAGCGAAGACCGCCACGAGTGACGCGACGAAGCCGCCCACGTTCACGATTCCGGTGGCGCTGCCGATCCGATCCAGCGGATTGAAACTACGCGCGAGGTCGAATCCGATCATCGATCCCGGTCCGCCGACAGCCGTCACCGACACGAGCAGGATCAGCAGCCACAGCGGGGCCGGCCCGCGCCACAGCAGCACCGCTGTCCACACCGTGACCATCGCGGCCAACGCCGCGAGAACCAGGGTCGAGCGGGAGTAGGGGAACCGGCCCAGGTAGAGGCCGAGTAACGGACTGGTCAGCAACGACACCCCGACCATGAGCGACAACAAGGCGCCCGCTGTGTCGGCGCTCAACCCCTCCCCTTTGGTGAGGAACGGATATCCCCAGATCATCGTGAACACGTTGGAGGAGAACGGCAGTGCGAAGTGGCACCAGAGCCCGAGGCGGGTGCCGGGTTCGCGCCAGGAAAGTCCGACGGCCCGTCCAACCGCCCGCATCTTCAGTACGGTGCGCTCCTGAGCGACGTAGGGGGTGTCTCTGACCACCAGCACCATCACGATGCCGAGCACGATGCCGACGACCGATGAAATGACGAAGCTGGTCTGCCAGCCGAACTGCTGCAGCAGCGCAACCAGTGGGGCTGCTGCGGCCAGCGCACCGAACTGGCCGACCACACCCGTCAGCTGGGTGACCAGCGGGACCCGCGCCGGCGGGATCCAGAGGGCGACCAACCGCAGCACCGACACGAACGTCATCGCGTCGCCGATACCGACGAAGACACGGGCGACGATGCCGATCGCGAACGAGTGCGCGAATGCGAACGCCAATTGCGCCAGACTCATCAGTACCACGCCGATGGACAGCATGACCTTGGAGCCGACCCGGTCCAGCAGCGCGCCGACCGGCACCTGCATCGCTGCGTAGACGCCCAGTTGGACCATCACGAACGTCGCGAGTTGCGCTGAGCTGATGTGGAACCGGTCGGCTGCGATCAGCCCGGTGACCCCGAGTGAACTGCGGTTGAAGACGGCCAGCACATAGATCGCGAGGCCTCCGGCCCACACTGAATACGCCCGTCGGCCTCCGAGTCGATAGAGCAGCGTCGGTTCAGGCACAGGGACAATCAGAGCATGGACACCTTCACCCAGGACGGGCTGATCTTCGACGTGACCGATTCCGGCCCTGAGAACGGGGCGACTGACCACGACGCAGGTGTCGTGGTACTCCTGCACGGCTTTCCGCAGGACGCCACGGCGTGGGGCGCAGTGACACCGTTGCTGAACGATGCCGGGTTGCGGACGCTCGCACCGGACCAGCGCGGATATTCCCCCAGGGCGACTCCGATCGACCGGTCGGCGTACTCGATGCAGGCACTGGTGGGCGATGCCGTGGCCCTGATCGAGGCGAGCGGTGCCGGACGCGTGCACCTGGTCGGGCACGACTGGGGCGGTGCGGTCGCGTGGACCCTCGCCCGCACCCACCCGCACCTGTTGAAGACGCTCACGGTGTGTTCCACGCCGCACCCGCGGGCAATGGCGTGGGCGTTCACGCACGGGGATCAGGCGAAGAAGAGCCTCTACATGCTCGGCTTCCAGGTTCCGTGGCTGGCCGAGCGGGCGGTGCACAAGAACCTTTTCGGTCTCTATCGCAGGCTCGGAATGCCCGAGGACCGGGCAGCGAAATATTGCAAACGGTTCCCGACCCCGCAGAGCCTCACCGGTCCGTTGAACTGGTACCGCGGGATGCCCGCCAGCAGCGCCATGTTCGGCAGCATCCGAAAGCTTTTTTCGAAAACCCCCGCAGCTCCCGCTTCAGCACCGAGGAAGCCTCGGCCGACCGTGCCCACGACCTTCGTGTGGGGCACCCGCGACTCTGCTCTCGGGCGAGCTGCAGCCGAGAAGACGGCCGACTTCGCGGGTAGCGACTATACGTTCGTCCAGTTGGACGAGAACCATTGGCTGCCGGAAGTGAAACCGCGCGAGGTGGCAGAAGCCATCCTCGCGCGGGTTCGGTCTGTCAGCTGATTCTGCTCAGCTCCCGACGTAACAGGTTTTCGGCTTGAATCCTGGAGTCGCATAGATGATCTCGGTGGTGAACGGGGTCCAGTTCGGCGCCGTGATCTTCGGCACCGCAGTGCTGTCGGACTGCACCAGACCCTGGGCGTCCACGCAGATCACGTTCATATTGATCACGCTGCCTTTACCGACGGTGCGGTAGCGGCCGGACACCGTCGGTGACTTCGTGTTCTGGTCCTGACCGATCTTCAGCGAGCCGGGCTGTATCTCGGTGACGGTCGCGAATTCATTCGAGCTGTTCTCCGTCACGGCCAACCGCACCTTCGTGACAGTGCCCGCACTTGCCGGCGGCAGTTTCCCGGGTGCTCTGGTGACCTTCAACTCGCGTCCGGTACCCGCGACCGCGATCGAGGTGTCGACGCTTCCCAGCACCTTGCCGGAGGAGTCGAGCAGGTCGTACTTCATGTTCGTCAGGCCCGGCTTGGTCGACGTCACATCCAGTACGGCGTAGAACTCGCCGTATCCGCTGCCGTTTCCGTACCCACCGAGCAACTTCACATCGATGGAGGTGACCGGGCCGGGCGGGATCTTGCTCTGCTCGTTGGCCAATGCGGATTTCGAACCCTTCGCGGCGGGTTTCACAGGCGCGGCGGAACTGGATGGCGACGACGAGTCCGAAGAAGGGCTGCTGGGCGCCGCGGAGGGGCTACTGGAGGTACTCGAAGTCTTTGAACTGGGCTTGGCCGACGACACGGCGACGTCATTGCCGTTGCAGGCTGTCAGGCCCAGCAAGGTGGCGAGAACGACGGCGGAACCGGCAGTGCGGCGAATGGAGGTCATGACGGTGCTCCCTGAAGGTGTGCGACGTGGTGTGGTGCTGATTCGAGGCTGTGACGCACGTTGGCACTATCGGGTTCCATCCAAAGCGGGTTCACCGACGCAAGGGGTAGATGGGCCCCTCTCCCGTGCCATCATCGACCGCAGCGGGAATAGGGGGTTCTGCTCAGCGTTTGTGACGCATCTTCGGGTCGTGCTCGTCGCCAGGAGTGCCGAGCACGGGCAACCTCGGCGCCGGCCGCGGCCCACCTCGGCGCTGATCCCGGATCTTGCCGACCCACACCGCGATGAGGAAGAGGATCACGAAGAAGGCTGCAAGTCCGAAGAAGCCGAACCCGATGCCGAGCGCCTTACCCGAGCTCGTGTCGAGCGCAGCCTGAGAGTTCAGAACAAAGGTCACCACGCCCTCATTGTGGCCTATGCCCCTGAGCGTTCCTCGCGGTGCCACTATCAGGGGATGACCGAGCGTGGAGCTGTCGAATTTTCGCCCGCTGCGGCGCAAGCACTGCGCCGCGCCAAACAGCTCATGCACCAGGCAGAACCCGGCGATCTGCACAGCTTGTACGAGGCATGCCGCGGCGCGCTGACGAATGTGGCAGACGTCGACGCGTGCTATGTCGGCCACTTCAGGGCAAGTAACCGGTTGGTCATCCCCTACCTCTATGACCGGGGGAAATCAGGATCACCCGACGTGATGACCTTCGGCGAGTTCGGGTTGTCCCACTGGTTGCGAACCTGGCGGACGACGTACACGTTTGCGCAGGACCAGGGCCGGCTCGTACATGCCGGTCGCGCCTTCGCGGATCCGCTGGTGCGCGATGCGGTGGTCGCACCGTTGCTGGACTCCGATGGCAGCACCACCGGAATGCTCGCAGCGCTCAGTTACACCTCCGACCACTTCACACCAGAGGGGGTTCGGGTAGTGCAGTGGCTGGCCAGGCAACTGAATCTGGCGATCCGCCGGGGCCTGGAGGACCGCACCGATCTGAACTTGCTGGCGTCTGGGAGCGACGCTGCGCTGGATCACAGCGCAGACCTGGTGCACGCCATCGCCGAGCGGTTCGGCCACCTGCAGAACCAGCTCGAGGAGATAACGGTGACCCTCGGGCAGGCTCCGCCCACAGACGGACTGCATCTCGTGACCGACCGGCTCGTCGAAACCGGCGCGCTCTGCGCCCGTTACAGCACCGAACTTGCCCTGCTGGTTGCCGAACCCGGCGCCACTGCGACGAAGCAGCCTGATCTCACCGCTCGCGAGATGGCCATAGCGAGCCTGATCGCGCAAGAAGGCCTGAGCAATACGGCGATCGCGACCCGCCTCGTCATCAGTGAGAAGACGGTCAAGACCCACGTATCGCACATCTTCCGGAAGATGGGTGTCACCCAACGCTCCGAACTGCAGTACGTCGCATCAGGGTGGTCTTAGGACTCCATCGCGGCGCAAGCTCAGCCTGAGACTGATGGATAGCTGGATTCCCGGCCCGCAGAATTGGACCAGAAGAGTCGCACCGGTCAGTGCGAGGGGGATCGGGCTTCGCGAACTGGGGAGATCGCGAGCACGCGCGAAGTGCTACTGACCGGCGCGGCCCTTCCTCACCGGTTCAGATCACGCCGAGTGCGAGCATCGCCTCCGCCACAGCAATGAACCCGGCGGCGTTGGCACCGAGAACGTAGTTGCCCGGGTCGTCGAACTCCTCCGCGGTGTCGGCGCACCGTTGATGGATGCCCCGCATGATCGCTGTCAGCCGCGCCTCGGTGTACTCGTGGGTCCACGCGTCGCGCGAGGCGTTCTGCTGCATTTCCAACCCGCTCGTGGCCACCCCGCCGGCGTTCGCGGCCTTGCCGGGCGCGAAGAGCACCTGGGCGCCGCTGAGCACCCGGGTAGCTGCGGGGGTGGTCGGCATGTTGGCGCCCTCGGCGACCAGGCGGCAGCCGTTCTTCACCAGTACCCGAGCGGCGACTTCGTCCAGTTCGTTCTGGGTGGCGCACGGCAGTGCCACGTCGCAGGGGACGTCCCACACGGAACCGCCGGCGATGTGTCGAGCATTCGTCGACGCAGCCGCGTAGGCGCCCAACCGCTCGCGTCGAACTTCCTTGACGTCTTTGAGCAGAGTCAGGTCGATTCCGGACTCGTCGACGACATAGCCACCCGAGTCGGAGACAGCCACAACGAGCGCTCCGAGCTGCTGGGCCTTCTCGACCGCGTAGACCGCGACGTTGCCGGACCCGGACACGACGACCCGCTGGCCGTCCATCGACGAACCGCGGGCCCGCAGCATCTCGTCAGCGAAGATGACGGTGCCGTACCCGGTTGCCTCCTTGCGGACGAGCGAACCGCCCCAGGCGACCCCCTTGCCCGTGAGAACTGCGGATTCGTAGCGGTTGGTGATGCGTTTGTACTGCCCAAAGAGGTAGCCGATCTCGCGTTGACCGACCCCGATGTCACCGGCGGGAACGTCGGTGTACTCCCCGATGTGGCGGTGCAGTTCGGTCATCATCGACTGGCAGAACGCCATGATCTCGCGATCGCTGCGGCCCTTGGGGTCGAAGTCCGAACCGCCCTTGGCGCCGCCGATAGGCAGGCCGGTGAGTGCGTTCTTGAAGATCTGCTCGAACCCGAGGAATTTCACGATGCCGAGGTAAACGCTGGGGTGGAACCGTAGACCGCCCTTGAACGGTCCGAGCGCGGAATTGAACTCGACCCGGAACGCGCGGTTGATGTGTACCCGACCGGAGTCGTCGACCCACGGCACGCGGAAGATGATCTGGCGTTCGGGCTCGCAGAGCGCTTCGAGAACTTCGGGCTGCGCGTACTGCGGGGACTTCACCAGGACCGGACCGAGGGACTCGAAGACTTCGTGCACGGCCTGGTGGAACTCGGACTCGCCGGGGTTTCGTTGCACGACCGCTTGAAAATGCTGCTCGAGGTGCGGTGTCAGATCACTCATCGGCGTAGCCTCTCAGGCCACCTCCCTCCGGCGACACCCCGTCCCATGGAGCACCTTCCAGAGCGCCCGCACCAGTCGTAGCCTGTCGTGCAGTCAATCCCCAGCGAATCGAGCGTCTTCATGAGCTACAACATCTGCCTGGTGCACGCTGCTGGGCGCAGCATCGCCGACCTGCAGAGCGCATCGATCGGGCGCTCCGGTGGGTCAGTTGTTCTCGAAGACGCCATGAGCATGAGGTTCGAGGGGGTCGCGGCCATCGAGAGTTCACAGGGGGTCACCTTGATCGTGGGCCCGGAGTTCATCGGCATCGAGGGGCGGCTGCACGACGGTTTGCGCACCGAGGTCGTGGCGGCCCTGTTCGCGGGTTTCTCCAGCGTGTACGGCTGGTCGGTGCTCGCTCCCGGGTTGCACCGGCAGCTGGTCCACGTCGAGGGCGAGGTCGTAGAGCAGGTCGGCAGTCCGGTGCTCGAAGAGGACGGCCTGACCGACCTCGACGAGGACGCCCTCGTCGATCTGTTCACGCGTCGCACCGGCGTGCGGCCCGGCGACTGGGATCTGAGCCGCGAGGTCGAGCTACTGACTCTTTGAGCGGCTAGTCCTTCGAGCGGCTCGATCCGATACCGGCGAGCGCCTGGCGGTAGGTGGACCGACTGCCGGTCTGCAGCAACGCGCCGCGGTACATCCGCTCCGCGACCAGGATGACCCCGTACGCCGCGATCACCGAGATCAGCAACGACAGCACGGCCTGCCACCACGTGGCTTCCCCGGCGACGAGACGGGCTGGCATCGAGATGGTGGAGACCAGCGGTATGTAGGACGCGATCATCGCGACCGTGCCGGTGGCGATGATGCCGACGAAGAAGACCCCCATCACCACGGCGGTGACCGGTGTCGAGCTGGACTGGACGTCTTCGGAGCGGGTTGCCAGGGCGCCGACGACGGCCCACAGGCACGCCAGGGTGACGAAGCCGACGAGGAAGAAGATCAGGAACCAGAGCGCGCCGGGTGCGATGTCGCCGAGCAGCGAAGTGTTGCCGGTGGCGATCAACCCGACTGCTCCCAGGGCACTGATCAACGCCACTTGGCCGACGCCGATCACGGTATTGCCGACGACCTTCCCGATCAGCAGCTGCCGGATGGGGATGGCTGCTGCGAGGATCTCGACGACCCGGTTCTGTTTCTCCTCCACGACGCTGTTGGCCATAGCGATGCCGAGAAGTAACGAGGCGAGGTAGAAAAGGAACCCGAACGCGAACGCTCCGATACGGGCCTGCCCCTTCCGGTCTTGCCCGGACGGGTTGAGCAGGTCGTACTTCACCTGCGAGCTCTTGCTCAACTCGGCGAGGCTCGTGCCGGCGGCAGTGGCATTGCGACGCACGATGTCTTGCGTCGCTGCCGCGCCCACGTACGTGGTGACGATCGCGCTGCGGTCGGATCCACCGATCAATCGCCAGCCGTCGCCGGACCGGACCAGGCCGACGGACTGTTTGTCAGCACTCACCGCGCTTCGCACCGCGTCATCTGAGGGGTAGCTCCTGGTTGTGAACGCAACGTCGCTACCGGCAGATTTGGCTGTGCCGTCGGCCTGGCCGACAACTTGCGCCGCGCTGGAAGAGGCGACGCCGACCGTGGTGGTCGAGGTGCGTCCGGCGAGAAATGCCTGCACGCCGAGCACGACCGCGAGAATCACGATGAGAGCACCGGTTGAAATGAGGAAGTTGCGGTCGTGCAGTTTGACGGTGATCTCGCGGCGGGCCACGAGCGGCCACGCCCGCTCGGCTCCGGTGTGCTGGTCGGTCTTGGTGCTCATCGGGTCACCTCTCGGAAGATCTCAGCAACGGTGGGCACCAGCTCGGCCAGTTCGTGTACTCGACCGCGGTCGAGCGCTTCCCGACGCAAGCGGTCACCATCGTCAGGGCCCTCGAACCGGACGATCGCGGTGTGGTCTTGACTGCTGTCGACTTGCAGCCAGTCCAGGCCGCGCACCCAACTGACGTCACCGTCAGTGGTGAGCCGGTGGCGCACCGTGCCCATGCGGCGCAACTCGCGAGCGGTGCCGGATGCGACGACTTTGCCGTGCGACAGCACGATCAACCGATCGCAGAGTCGCTCGACGAGTTCGAGTTGGTGGGAGGAGAAGAGAACTCCGACACCGCGGGCGGTGTGCTCGCGCAGCAGGTCGGCCATGCTGTCGACAGCGGCCGGGTCGAGGCCGGAGAACGGTTCGTCGAGCACCAGCAGGCGCGGTTTCGCGATGACAGCAGCGGCAATCTGGACGCGCTGCTGGTTGCCGAGCGACAGCGATTCCAGCTTGTCCTTCGCGCGGTCGCCGAGGTCGAACCGTTCGAGCAGCGCAGTGCCCGACTCAGCGGCATCCTGCTGGGACAGTCCCTGCAGGCGGCCCAGATAGATCAGCTGGCCGAGGACGGGTTGCTTGGGGTAGAGACCGCGTTCCTCGGGCATGTAGCCGAACGAGCGGCGGTCGGCCTGGGTGACCAGCGCGTCATCCCAACGGATCTCGCCGTCGTCGTTCGCGAGTACTCCCATGATCATCCGCATGGTGGTGGTCTTGCCTGCCCCGTTGCCGCCGACGAACCCGACGAGTTCCCCGTCCGGAACGCTCAGGTCGACCTCGTCGACTGCTACCCGGTCGCCGAAGCGCCGCACCAACCCCCGTGTTTCAAGCATCGCCCCACACTACGAACTCTGGCGGCCAGATCAAGGCCGTCCCAGATCGGGCGCGTCGAGGTCGTACCGGTCGCGTAACGCGGTACGTGCGGCGTACCAGCCGCCGAGGCCGTGCACGGAGGGGCCGGGCGAGGTGGCCGAGCTGCCGAGGTAGACGCCGGGCAGCGGGGTGCGCCAGGGGGTTCTCGACACGACGGGTCGCTTGAGCATCTGGGTGAGCGTGACTGCACCGGTGGCGAAGTCGCCGCCGGCGAAGTTCGGGCTGATCTCCTTGAGGCGGTTGGCGGGGGTGCCGCACCGGGCGAGGATCAGGTCGCGGAACCCGGGCGCGTGCTCTTCGATCATGTCGATCATCACCTCGGTGCGATCGGCGGGGCAGTCGTAGGGCACGTGGGTGTAGGCCCAGAGGGTCGCTTTGCCAACGGGCGCGCGGGTGGGGTCAATGACGCTGGGTTGCACGAGCAGCACGTACGGGCGGTCGGGCAGGCGGCCCTGGCCGACCTCGTGCTCGGCCGCCGCGATCTGTTCGCGGGTGCCGCCCAGGTGCAGCGTGGGGGTGCGGCGTAGTTCGGGGTCAGTCCACGGCACGGGTCCGTCGAGCGCGAGGTCCATTTTGGCGACACCGTTGCCGTGCTTGAACCGCTTGAGCGCGCGCAGGTACCTCGGTGGCAAGTGCTCACCGGCGATGGCTGCGAGCGCACGGGTGGAGATGTCGAGGACGACGGTGTCATAGCCGCTGAGTTCTTGTATTGATGTCACCTCGCGACCGGTGATGATCCGGCCGCCATGCGCTTCGAAGTCTGCGGCGAGCGCGTCGCTGATCGCCTGCGAGCCGCCGATCGGAACCGGCCACCCGGCAGCGTGCGCGTGGGTGCCGAGCACCAGCCCGGCACCCGCCATCGCGAGGCGGGGGTGGGCGCCGATGGTGTGCGCGGCTGCTCCGGTCAGCAGTGCCGGGGCCACTTCTTCCTTGAACCGCAGTCGCCAGGCGGGAGAGCCTTGTTCGAGGGTGCGCAGCCCGTAGGCGACGGTGGTGACCGGGTAGCGCGGCACGTTGAGCAACGGTTCGCCGGTGAACTCGGTGAGCGGTTGCACGCGCTCAACGAGGGGTTTGAACAGGCTGCGGTAAGCGGAGCCGTCGCGGCCCAGGTTGTCGGCAGTGCGGTCGAGATCGCGGTAGGCGACGCCGCTGCGACCGTTCGGGAGTGGGTGACCGAAGGAGACCTCAGGGACTTTCAGTTCGATCCGACGCTCGATCTCGAACTGCTGGAAGAACGGTGACGCGAGCGCCATCGGGTGCACCGCAGACGCGACGTCGTGATGGAAACCGGGAATCGTCAGGTCACGGGTGGCTGCTCCCCCGCCGATCCAGTCGTTGCGCTCGATCAGGTCGACACTCAACCCGGCCCTCGCCAACGTCACCGCCGCCGCCAGCCCGTTCTGCCCCGCCCCCACCACGGCCGCATCTGTCATGACTGCAGTCTTTCAGTGGCTCTGCGGGCGTTGCGCACTACCTGCACGATGGGAAACGACTCAGCGTGGGCCACCTCTGGGTCGGTGGACTAACGAGACCGACTCCCAGCTTTGATCCGCGCAGTAATCGCGGCGATATCTTCCAGCTCGCCTGCCGCGATGCTCATCACCAGCTCGTACGCCTCATCGTTGGTCAGGGTCAGCCTGCGACCGTTGATTCCCAGAAAAGCAATCGTGGCGGCCAGCGCGAGTCGCTTGTTCCCATCGACCAAGGCATGGTCGCGAGCCAGCGAATGCATCAGCGCAGCAGCCTTTTCGTCGAGGTCGGGGTAGGCATCGGTCCCGAACACCGTGGCCTCCGGCCGAGCCAAGGCCGACTGCAACAGACCGTGATCCCGAACTCCGACCTCGCTGCCCAACGTCCGCTCGGCCACGTACATGAGTTCAGTCAAGGTCAGATAGATCACTGACCAAGCCGCTCCAGCGCCTCGGCGTACCGCGGGAGTTCTTCATCGAGTACCTGGCTGAGCAGTTCGGAACGGCTGTGGTTCTCCACGTATTCGCGCACCGCCTGGCGGGCGACGTCCTGCATCGAACGAGACTCATGTTCGGCGCGACGGCGCAGCGCATCGGCTTCAGCATCAGAAAGTCGCAGAGTCATTGGCATCCATAAAAGGTATCACCGGTGACACCACTACTGTTCCGCAGCGGTCGTTGTTGAGGGCGACGCTCTCGCGCGATCGCCTTGAATGCGTGCTTGACGGTGGGTGGCCACTGTCCGTATCGGACCTGAGTCGTGCCACCGGGGTGTGTCATTCCGTGTCGCTCTCGAGGGCCTGGAGGATGGCTTGGGCTGTTGCTGTGAGCGGGTCGGTAGCGATGTGTTCGTGGCCGGCGACCCGCACGGTGACCTTTTGCAGTGGTCGTAGGGTCTGCACGATTCGTCGGATGCTCAGGCCGGTGGTGTCCTGCAGGTAGCGGGCCACGGCCAGGGCGGTGAACACGATGGTCAGGTGTGCCTCGATCGATTCCCGGACGTGGTGGAACATCGGCCGTGCGGCCAGGTCGGTCTTACTCATCCGGAATGACTGCTCGACGTGCCACAGCTCGTGATAGGAACCCAAGACTTCACCTGCGGGCATCAGATCGGCGGGGATATTGGTGACGTACCCCTTGAGCCCGACCAAGCGCCTGACCCGCGCCAGTGATGCTTCGTCCAGGACGTTGCCACTGCCGCTGGTGGTGACGAACCGTGGTGTGCGAGCGGCTGTCTGGCCCGCGACCACGGCCCGGGCCCGGTCTTCCTGCAAACCCAGTGTCCTGGTGTCGCGGACCCCGCGTTTGCGGGAGTAGGCCCACACCGCCCGCCAGGACCCCTGGTGCTGGGCGGGGTCCCATACGGGTTCGGCCCGCAGGTTCGTGTTGTTCTCGCGCCGGTGATGTCCGGACTTGGGGGTGATGGTGTCGATGACCTGTCCGTCATCGAAGGCGTCGCCGTGCCACCGGAAGTGCGACTCCAAATCACCGGGTGCTTTGGTGGACCGGGACCCGAGGATGAACCGCAACCCTGCCTCGTCCAGGGCTTTCAAGTTCGACGCGGACAGCATCCCCGCGTCAGCGACCACGACCAGATCGGCCAGGTTGTGCCGGGCGATGAACTGCGTGACGATCGGCACGATCGTGGTGGTCTCGGCCTTGTTGCCCTCGAAACACCCGATCTCCAGTGGGAACCCGTTCCGGTCCACCAGCAGCCCGACCACGATTTGGGGATCGACCCGTCGTTCCTTGGAGTAACCGACCTTACGTAACTCGTCCTCGTGCTCAGCCTCGAAATACAGCGTGGTGACGTCGTACAGGCACAACGACACGTCCCCAGCAGCTGCTGCGTGCTCGAAACAGCAGGTGGCGACTTGGGCGCGGTAGTCGCGTTCCTGGGCACGGGTCAGGGACCGGAACATCGTGCGCAACGACGCGTGCGGTACTCCCAGTCCGTCCAGGACACGCACCGAGTCCGCCTTCGACGTCGGCTCCACGACCCGCGCCAGGACCAACGACGCGAACACCTCATCGCCCAGCACATCGAACCCCAGTCGCGTGTACGCACCACTCAAGACCTGCCACAGCACAGCACTAGCCTTGCCCGTGATGACCGCTTGCCCCGCCGGTGCACTGCCCGGCCCCGAGGTCAGCTCCCACTCGCCTTGCCCGGGGTACAACTTGTCGCGCGCCACGGCCATCAACGCCGCTAACTCACCCTCGCCGTGAGCAGTCCCGACATGCTCCAGTACGACATCACGCCCATCGCGGCGCTCAGCGATCTGGACCTTCATCGCACCGGAACGGCCCGGGGACTTCCGCACGAACACCACAAGAATTGACCGTACCGGCCACCGGGGTGTGTCAATCACCCAGACAACGCACCCCTGAACAGCACAAACACCATCAAAACCCAGAAACCATCACCAAGTGGCACGAGTCGGGTCGGATGCGCAGGCGCCCGCGCGCGCAGCCGCCCGCTCCACCGCAGCGGCAGTGGTACGGCCTCCACCAGCGTGCGGATTGACGATGACATGAGAGGCGGTCATGACGTTAGAGTGTTACATATGGTATCTATTCGTAACAGTTCTGCCGCCGATGAGAACCTACTTACCGCGACTCGTGAATGCGTGCTCGCAGTCGGATGGCGACGGACGACCATGACCGACGTCGCTCGACGCGCTGGAGTCTCTCGGATGACGGTCTATCGGCGATGGCCGGACATGGCGGCCCTGACCTCAGACGTCCTGGCGCGTGAATTCCCACTGGCCGGACTGGCCGCTCTTTGCACCAACGGCAACGCCAGCGCCACATCGATTGCGGGGGCTGTCGTGGCGTTGGTTGCTGAGATCGAGAATAACCCGCTCTTCGTCAAGATGATCGACGTCGACCCTGAACTGCTGCTGCCCTACCTTCTGCATCACCCGGGCACCTCCCAGGACTCGGTTCTTGCTGCCCTGACCTCTGCAATCCGCTACGCGCAACGTCACGCCGACGTGCGGCGCGCACGACCGGACGTGCTCGCTCGTACCGTCGTGCTCATGGGCCAGGGATTCGCGCTTTCAGGACGGACGATGAGGGAGGACCGCTACTCCGAGCGCATCGCACGTCGGGAGCAGCAACGCGCAGTGGCGAGCTACCTGACGTGATCGAAGCGGGAAAACCGATCGCGCCCTGGCCGTTGTATCGGAACAGGACGCGATCGGTTCAGGTCGAGCTACTCAGGCTGCCGAAACCGAGACGTCGATATTTCCACGAGTGGCCTTGGAGTAGGGGCACACCTGGTGGGCCTGGTCGACCAGGTGCTGGGCGGTCTCAGCGTCGACACCCGGAATGTTGGCGACAAGCTTGACCGCCAGCCCG
>JAABUM010005051.1_pt1 | contig 14232 bp, 15 predicted proteins | sample 5559161 | NCBI WGS metagenome assembly JAABUM01 (sample SAMN10711868, study PRJNA513369) | rock metagenome | isolation source: Antarctica rocks | place: Antarctica: Victoria Land, Siegfried Peak nord
TGCGATGGCGGCGGTCTTGGTTCAACTTGAAGGGCAAGGTGGGCTTCCAACGTCAGGTCAGGAACAAGCTTCTTACGTCAGCCCATCTTGCGGCGCCACAAGCCAACCTCCGTGCAACACGCTGGCAGGCTGGTGTCGTCATCCCGTCCGCCTACTCAGCTCGCTTCCATCGCGCAAGCCGGCCAGCAGCCAAGTTGACGGTGCCAGCACAGGTCAGAACTTAAGCCGACTGGTATAACTCCTGATCAACCATCGGCGCCAGTGACACGCATCAGCGTGTCTGCCTCAGCCCGGTCCGCCATGCCGCGCCATCCATTTCCCTGCCTGGCCTTCAGCGCCGCAGCGGCCGAGGCGAAGCGCACGGCTCTCAGGGGCGGCACTCCTTCGGCCAGGGCCAGTGCAAAGGCACCGTGGAACACATCGCCGCATCCTGTGGTGTCGCGCACGCGCACCCGGGGCGCCGTGACGTGGTGAAAGCCGCCGCCGACCCGCCACAGGCTGCCCGCGCTGCCCAAGGTAACACCTATGGCCGCCGCACGCGGCGCGTGAACCGCACGGAGCCCGTCCGCTGGGTCGGCTACTCCCACCGCAATCCGAAGCCCGTTGCGGGAGAACACCGGATAGGTCGCGAGTGCGGCCAAGCGGCGCAGGTCGGCTGCGTCCTCGCCCTCGGCATCCAAAACGCCCGGCACCTGCGGCGGCAGTGCCTGCAACAGTGCCGCCGCCGCATCCGGGAAACGGTGGTCAACCAGCACCGCGCCGGCCTGAGCTATGAACGCCTGGTCAGGCGTCCGGGGCGACACGGTGCCGCGGTCCACCACCAGGCAGCGCTCCCCCTGCGCGTCCACCACCACGCTCGCGCTCGGCGTCCGTGCGTCGGGCGTCACCTGCATCCCCCCGAGGTCAACGCCCAGCGCGGCCAGCTCCGCTTGCAGGAACTGCCCGGCCTGATCCTCCCCGACCGCTCCGCAGAACAGCGCCTGCGCTCCCAACGCCGCCACCGCGACGGCCGCCGTGCCGGCGATGCCGCCGCCGCTTTCCCGGTAGGCATGGGCAGTGTGCTTGCCCTCGCCGTGCGGCAAGCATTCCACCTCGTAGATGCGGTCCGCGACGACGATGCCGAAGCAGAGCACGCAGGCCGGGGTCAGGCGGGGCATGTCAGGGGAGACACAGCAGTGGCTTCAACCGCTCGCCCCTGGCGAATGCCGTGAACAGGTCCTGCAGCCCGTCGAGATCGGAGGTCGCATTCACCAGGCGGGCATAGTCGATCCGGTCCGCGCGCAACAGCTCAAGGTTGGCGGGGTAGTCGCCGATCGGGAAATAGAAGGAGCGGATCAGGAAGTAGTCCTTGCGGCGGATCGCCTTCGTTTCGCTAATGCTCCAGGCATCGGACTCGCCCAACTGCACCACGGCGCCATAGGGTGCCACGGCCTCCAAGGCCAGCTGACGGCCTGCATCCTTGCCGCTGCATTCCAGCACCAGCACTGGCGCGCTGATTAGCGCCTCCTCCACCGAGACCGGCACCGCGCCGAACGAGGCGGCTATGCCGGCGCGGTATGCGTTCGGCTCCCGCACCGTCAGCGGCCCGAACCCCATCCGGCGCAGCACGATCAGCGCGCCTAGCCCGACCGGCCCGGCACCGATCACCAACGCAGTACCCGGCATTACCACCTTGGACGCCAGCCGGACGCCGTGCGCGCTGGTCCCGATCGTGTCCAGCAGCAGCGGCGCCGAGTGATCCGACACGTCGTCCGGGACCGGCAACAGGCACTGCTCCGGTACGCAGACGTTGTCGGCATAGCCGCCAGGCCGCTGCCAGCCGACCAGAGACGCGGTGTAGCACAGCTGCGTATGCCCCGCCCGGCATGGCGCGCATTGGCCGCAGAACACAGGGATATAGACCAGCACGCGCCGGCCGTGCAGCGCGTGGCCGGGTGCATTGACCCGTCCGGCAATCTCATGCCCTGGCGTGCGCGGCCAACCTTGGCGAAACGGGCGGAAGTCGCTGCCGCACAGCGCGCAGGCGATCACGTCCACCCGGACCTCCCCGAAAGCAGGTTCGGGCTGCGGGACCGTCTCGATGGTGATCCGGCCCTCGCCGTGGAACTGCGCGGCCCTCATCCGACGATGCGGTCCACAACATCGCACAAGCGCTGCAAGCGTGGTACGGCGTTCTGCTGCAACGCGCGCGGCACGTCGGGCTGGCCGATCGTGCCGGCCCAGATACCGCGCCCGGCCAAGAAGCCGTGCGAACCCTCCCGGCACGCCCATTCGACCGCCTGGGGGAATGCGTCCTGCGGCACGCCGGAGGACAGCACGACCCAGGGGCTGCTTACGCTGCGTGTGATGGTGGCGCAGGCCCGGCGGATGTCGGCCTCCGCGCCAGTGCCGAAATAGGGTACCTCCCCCTTGTAGATGTCGGCACCGCGCCGGCCCAGCTCCGCCGCCGCGTGCAGGATCGCGGCCTCCCGGTCCCACTTCCCGTCGTCGCGTGGCCGGCGCGTCACCGGCTCGACGATGCTGAGCAGGCCGGCACGGCGACAGCGGGCGATGAAGTCGTCCACCATGGCGATGCGGGGTTCCGCGGGGTCACCGGGCCGCCAGAGCACCAGCAGTTTGAGCGCCGCAGCCCCTTGCGCCCGCACGCCCTCCGGCACCACCAAGTCGTCGATCCTAACGTCAGCGACCAGTTCGTCCGGGCTGCTGATCAGCACGTCTGCCGCCGCGATCAGCCCGCAGCCCGGTGCGACCGCATGGGCCGCCAGCGCCTGGTCCCAAGCGAGCGCCCGGTCGATCAGCACGGCTGAGGCATAAGGCGTAAGCACCCGGATGGCGTCGAGCTTGAAGGCGGTCAGCGCACTGTCTGGCACCGGGACGGGTTGGTGCTGGGCCAGCATGGCCCGCAGCCCTTCCCGCTGGTCCACCGCAAGCATCGCGAATGCGCCGGATGGGCGGGCCAGTGCGGCTAGGCCGCTGTCTGCGAGGCTGTTGCCCATAATCCGCTCCTCCCACTGATTTGACGCCTCGGAGCAGTGTTCCTATAACTAGGAGGACCGGTCAAGTTGCCGGACCAAAAACCTGAAGGGGAGGCGTGGGGATGGGGAACCGTTGGCGACGTGTTGCGACCGTTGCTGTCCTAGCACTAGCCCTGCCTTCGGCAGTCCGCGCCGCGGAGTTCGACTGGACTAAATACAAAGGCGCCACCGTCAGCTTCCTGGTCAACAACAACGCCATCGGCAACGCCATTATCGCCAACAAGGCCGACTTCGAGCGGCTGACCGGGATGACGCTCAAAGTGGACACCTACCAAGAGCAGCAGATGCGCCAGCGCCTGGTGACGGTGCTGAACGCCCGCAGCGACGAGACGGACGTGTTCATGACCCTGGTGTCGCGCGAGGGGCAGCAGTTCGCCAAGGCGGGCTGGTACGCCGACCTGGCCGCCATGAAGGACGATGCCGCCCCCCGCTACGACTACGTCGGATTCAGCTCCGCCCTGATCGCGGCCAACACCATCAACGGCACGCTGACGAGCATGCCGCTGAACATCGAAGGCCCGGTGATCTACTACCGCAAGGACGTGTTCCAGAAATGCGGCCTGGTCTTCCCCGCCCAGCTCACGGACCTGCCCGCGACGGCGAAGGCGCTCAAGGCGTGCGACCCGGCCCTCACTCCTTTCGCCTCCCGCGGCCTGCGCGACGCGGTGGCCTACACGTTCAGCAACGTCGTCCACAACATGGGCGGCACCTACATGCGGGACGGCAAGTCCGACCTGTGCTCCGCGCCGAACCAGGCCGCGTTGGGCCTTTATGCCGGGTTGCTGAAGGACTATGGGCCGCCGGGCGTGGTCAACTACACATTCAACCAGATCGACGCGCTCTATCGCGCCGGTCGGGCCGCCATGGCGTTCGAGTCTCAGAACGAGCTGGGCAACATGATGGAGGGCGGGGCGCGGGAGGCTGACACCGGCATCCGCGTGCTGCCGCCCGGCCCCGGCGGTTCCGTGCCGACGGCCATCGGCTGGAGCCTGGCCGTCTCCCCACACAGCCGCAACAAAGGACCGGCTTGGTACTTCGTGCAATGGGCCACCAGCCCCGACACGCAGGCGAAGATCGCGCTGAGCGGCGTCGCGGCGCCCCGGGCCGCGGTGGCGGAGCGGCCGGAGGTAAAGGCATGGATTGCCGCCAAGCCTGTCCGCGCGGAGTGGCAGGCCGCCGTTGCCGAGATCGCGGCCAAGGGAAGTTCGGAGGTCGGCTATCCCATCGTCGCCAACCCGGCTTCCCGCGGCCCGATCGGGCAGGCGGTGGGCGACGTGCTGCTCGGTGCCAAGACCGTTGCGGCGGCGTGCGCCGACGCGGACCACGCGCTTGATGCGCTGATCGCGGGCAACTAGCTTGCGGGCATCCCGGCTCGGCCTGGCGGTGTATGCTGCGCCCGCAGTGACGTTCACGCTGCTTCTGATCGCGGCACCGTTCCTCTACACGGTCTGGCTCAGCGTACAGCACGTGGAGCTCGGCGGCGCTAACCGTTTCATAGGCCTTGCCAACTACCGGCAGATGTCTGCGGACCCTGAATTCTGGAACGGCCTGCGGGTCAGTCTTGTGCTGTATGTCGCCTCACTCGTGATGCAGCTTGTGGCCGGCACCTGGCTTGCCCTGCTGCTGTTCCGGGCGAAGCGTATGCCGGGGCTGCTGCGCTCGCTGCTGATCTCGCCGTTTATGCTGCCGCCGGTGGTCGCGGGCATGATGTTCCTGGTCATCTTCGACCCCTCGCTTGGCGCGGCCAACTGGCTGTTGATGGCCGCAGGGCTGCCGCCCTCCGACTGGCTGGCCTCGCCGCGCCTGGTGATGCCGGTGATCGCGCTGATAGACACCTGGCAGTGGGCGCCCTACGTCGCGTTGATCGTGCTCGGCGGGCTGCAATCGCTGCCGCCCAGCGTGTATGAGGCCGCGCAGATCGACGGCGCCCCGCCGTGGCGGGCGTTCTGGCGCATCACCTTCCCGCTGCTGCTCCCCACGCTCGCCACCGCCACCATCCTCCGCAGCGTGGATCTGCTTCGCTTCTTCGACATCATCTACATCACTACCCAGGGCGGCCCCGGCAACGCCTCGAACACCCTCAACGTGTACGGCTTCCGCGTGGGGTTCGAGTTGTTCCAGTTCGGCTACGCGGCCGCGCTGGCCGTCACGCTCACGACCATCGTGCTCGGCGCCGTGCTGCTGCTGAACCGCGCGCGGGCCGCGGTGGACTGGTAATGCAGGACACGCGCTGGCTCCGCTGGCTCAACACGCTGCAACTGACGGCAGTCGGCGTCGTCATCATGGCGCCGCTTGCATGGATGGTGCTGTCGTCGTTCAAGTCGTCGGCGGACGTCACCGCCTATCCCCCGACGTTGGTGTTCCCGCCGACCCTCGAAAACTACGCGCACCTGTTCGGCACAACACCCTTCCTGGCCTATGCGCGCAACAGCCTGGTCGTGACGGCGGGGTCCACCGCGCTCGGCCTGCTGCTCGGCGCGCCTGCTGCTTACGCCGTATCGCTGACCCGCATCACCTGGCCCGCCCTGCTGACCCTGGCCGCCCGCATGGCGCCGGGCACGCTGTTCCTTCTGCCGTGGTACGTGATGTTCCGGGAGGCCGGGCTGATCGGCACCTACTGGGCGCTGATCCTGACGCATGCGGTTATCACCATGCCCATCGTGATCTGGGTGCTGCTGCCCACGTTCGACGCCATCCCGCGCAGCGTGCTGGAAGCGGCGCAGGTGGACGGCTGCGGCGTGCTGCGCAGCCTGTGGCGGATCGCGCTGCCGCTGGCCGGGTCGGGGCTGGTGGTCGCGTCCATCTTGGCCTTCGTGTTCAGTTGGAACTACTTCCTGTTCGCGCTCGTGCTGTCCAACGCGGGCACCAAGACGCTGATCGCCGCGGCGTTCAACTTCGTCGGCGAAGGCTCAACCGACTGGGGCGCACTGATGGCCGCCGCGACGCTGATCGCGCTGCCGCCGCTGCTGCTGGCCGCCGCCGTGCAGCGCTGGCTGGTTTCGGGCTTGACCCTCGGTGCGGTGAAGGGCTGATGGCGGCGATCTCCATCCGCGGCCTGGTCAAGCGGTTCGGTGAGACGGAAATAATTCCGCCGCTGGACCTGGAGATCGCGGACGAGGAGTTCATGGTTTTTGTCGGCCCGTCCGGCTGCGGCAAGTCCACGCTGCTGCGGATTATCGCCGGGCTGGAAATGCCAAGCGCGGGGGAGGTGCTGATTGGCGGGCGCCGGGTCAACAGCTTGCCGCCGGCACAGCGCGACGTGGCGATGGTGTTCCAGGACTACGCGCTGTACCCGCACATGACGGTGCGGCAGAACATGGCCTTCGGGCTGGAGATGCGCCGGGTGCCGCATGCCGAGATCGACGCCCGAGTAATGCGCGCCGCCCAGATGCTGCACCTGGAGCCGCTGCTGGCCCGGCGCCCGAAGGCGCTCAGCGGCGGCCAGCGCCAGCGCGTTGCGATGGGCCGCGCCATCGTGCGAGATCCGCAGGTGTTCCTGTTCGACGAGCCGCTGTCGAACCTGGACGCAAAGCTTCGCAGCTTGGTGCGGGCCGAGATCAAGACGCTGTCGCAGGAACTGCGGACGACGATGGTGTTCGTCACCCACGACCAGGTTGAGGCCATGACGATGGCAGACCGGCTTGTGGTGCTGAAAGCCGGGGTGATCCAACAGGTCGGATCGCCCGAGCAGGTGTACGAGGCGCCGGCCAACCAGTTCGTGGCGGGGTTCATCGGCTCGCCGTCCATGAACTTCTTCCCGGTCGAGGTCGCCGACGGGGCGGCGGTGCTGGCGGACGGCGCGCGGCTGGCCCTGCCGTTCGTGCCGCCTCGGGACCGCGCCATCCTGGGCCTGCGGCCGGAAGCGATGCTGCCCGGCACCGAGGGCCTGCGCGTGCAGGCGAGCCTCGTCGAGCCACTGGGGTCCGACACGCTGGTGCATTTTCGGCTGGGAGGCGGATCCTACGTCGCCCGTGTCCCGCCCGAAACCCGGCCCGCAGTCGGCGACCTCCTGACGCTCGCCGCCGATCCGGCGCGGATGCACCTGTTTGATCCCGAAACGGGTGAGGTGCTGTCCGGCTTGCCACGCGAGTGAGGTCTTCCTAATAGCAGGAGGACAGGACCAATCCCAATGCAGCCCCTTTCCGCCGCCCACCCCCTCCCGCTCTATGCCCAGCTTGCCGAGCTGCTGCGCCACCGCATTGCCCGCGGCCACTGGAAGGAGGGCGACCGCCTGCCCTCCCACGAGTTGTTGACGCGCGAGTTTGCTGTCGCCCGGGTGACTGTTCGGCAGGCCATTACCATGCTGGAGGAGGACGGCCTCGTGCTGTCCCGCCAGGGCCGCGGCACCTTCGTCACCGGCCGGCCCGGCGCCGAGCGCCCGTTGCAGGTACAGTCCACACTGCGCGATCTCGTCACCATGCTGCGGGGCGACGAGACGCAGTTGCTGAACCTGTCCGAGAGCGATGCCGCGCCACTGTTGACCGACCGGGACGGCATGGCGGCTTCGGCCTACGTCCATATGCGCCGCGTCCACCTGCGCGAGGGCATGCCCTATTGCGTCATCTCGATCTACCTGGACGCCGTCGTGTTTCGCCGGGCGCCGGAGCGGTTCCGGCAAGAGCTGCTGATCCCGATCCTGGTATCCATGCCCGGCGTCACCATCGCGGAGGCGCGCCAGACCTTGACCATCGGGACCGCGGACCCGGAAACGGCGGGCCAGCTCGGCATCGCGGTGAACGCGCCAGTCGCGTATGTCCGCCGGGTGTTCCAGGCGCCGGACGGGACCGTGCTCTATTTGGGTGAGGTCACTTACCGCGGCGACCTGGTGCAGCTTGAGATGGACTTGGTGCCTTGAGGGGCATCACGCTGGCAAGCCTGCAAGCGCAGCTTTACCGCTGCCCGGTCGAGGTCCCGCTCGTCACCTCGTTCGGCACCATGCACGACCGGCCGATGCTGCTGATCCGCGCGGAGGACCGCGACGGCACGGTCGGCTGGGGGGAAGTGTGGTGCAACTTCCCGGCGTTCGGGGCGGAGCACCGGGCGCGGATCGTCAGCCGCATCCTGGCGCCCCTGGCCGAGGGCCGCACGTTCGCTGGCCCGGAGGTGGCGTTTGCGGCGATGACGGACGCAACGGCGGTGACCGCGCTGCAATCGGGGGAGCCTGGCCCCTTCGCGCAGTGCATCGCCGGCGTGGACATCGCGCTGTGGGACCTGGCCGCCCGCCGGGCCGGCCAGCCGCTGTGGCGCCTGCTGGGCGGAGCCAGCCCAAACGTGCCGGTCTATGCCAGCGGCCTCAATCCCGATCACCCTGAGCGCCTGGCAGCGGCGTGCCAGGCCGGGGGGTTTCGCGCCTTCAAGCTGAAGCTGGGCTTCGGGGCGGCGCGCGATCAGGCCAACCTGGTCGCCCTGCGGCGCATGCTGGGCGACGGCGCGGTGCTGATGGCCGACGTGAACCAGGGGTGGACGCCTGACGAGGCGCGGCAGGCGGCGTCCTGGCTTGCGCCGTTCCGCCTGGATTGGCTGGAGGAGCCCATCCGTGCCGACCGCCCCTGGCCGGATTGGCAGGCAGTGGCACTGTCCGGCATCCCACTTGCCGCCGGGGAGAACCTGGCCGGCGAGGCGTTCACTGGGGCCGTCGCCTCCGGCGCGCTGGCGGTGCTGCAGCCGGATGCTGGGAAGTGGGGCGGCATTTCCGCTACGCTGCCGCTGGCGCGCAGCGCCCTAGCGGCGGGATTGCGCTACTGCCCGCACTGGCTAGGCGGCGGGATCGGCCTGCTCGCCTCCGGACACCTTCTGGCCGCGGCCGGTGGGACGGGACTTCTGGAGGTGGACGCCAACCCCAACCCGCTCCGTACCCTGACCTGCGGGCCGCTTGCACACATCGACGATGGCTGCGCCGTCCTGTCAGATGAACCCGGCCTTGGCCCGGCGCCGAACGAGGCGGTGCTCCGGCGCTACCAGGTGGCGGCATGACCACATCCCAGCATCCCCGCCGGGCCACGCTTCGCATCATCCTGGCCGTGCTCCTGCTCACGGCGACCTACGTGCTCGCCATCGGGTGGCCCACCATCGCGGCGATGCTGCATCAGGCCGGGCGATGAGGGCGCGCACGACGGCGCTGAACGTCGCCGCAGTCGCGCTCGGGCTTGCCCTCTGGTGGGCCGTCACCGCCCGCGGCGTCGCCGGGCTGCCCGGCCCGCAGGAGGTCGCCGCCCGCGCCGTCGAGCTGATGCGGAGCGGTCAACTGTTCTTCGACATGGGCGCGAGCCTCGCCCGCGTGCTGGCCGGCTTCGTGCTGGGGGCGGCCGTCGCGGTGCCGGTCGGGTTCCTGATGGGCTGGTATCCCACGGCGCGCGGGCTGATTGAGCCTTACGTGCAGTTCTTCCGCATGATCCCGCCGCTTGCTATCATCCCGCTCGCCATCGTCACGATGGGGATCGGCGAGACGCCGAAGGTGTTCGTAATCTTCCTGGCCTCGTTCCTGTCCAGCGTCGTGGCCGTCTATGGCGGGGTGGTCAGCGTGGACAACACGCTCATCAACGCCGCCCGCGTGCTGGGCGCGGGCGACCGCACCATCTTCCTGCGCGTGGTCGTGCCGGCATCGCTACCGTTCATCCTTGTGGGGTTCCGCATCGGCCTCGGCTCGTCCTGGGCGACGGTGGTGGCGGCGGAGCTGATCGCGGCGCAGTCAGGGCTGGGCTTCCGGATGCAGCAGGCGCAGCTCTACTACGAGCTGCCGACCATCTTCGTCAGCCTGATCGCAATCGGCGCCGTGGGGCTGGCAATGGACCGGGCCATTGGCGCCGCGGACCGGCGGCTCACGTCCTGGCAGGAGCGGGCGTGACCGCGAAAGTCTCGTTCCAGGACGTGTCCCGCGCGTTCCCGCAAGCAGACGGCGGCACGTTCCTTGCGCTGGATCGGCTGAACCTGGACATCGCCGACGGCGAGTTCGTCACCGTCGTCGGCCCGTCCGGCTGCGGCAAGTCCACGGCCATGAACATCGCCGCCGGGCTGGTGCTACCGTCGTCCGGGCGGATGCTGGTGGACGGCGCTACGGTGACGGGACCAGGGCCGGAGCGCGGCGTGATCTTCCAGCAGTATGCCCTGTTCCCCTGGCTCACGGTGCGGCAGAACGTCGAGTTCGGCCTGCGGGTCGCCGGCATGGTGGCTGCGCGCCGGCGGGAGGTCGCGGACCGCTTCATCGCCCTGGTCGGGCTGACGGAGTTCGCCGGCGCGCTGCCCAAGACGCTGTCCGGCGGCATGAAGCAGCGCTGCGCCATCGCCCGCGCCTACGCCGTGAACCCCGGCATCCTGTTGATGGATGAGCCGTTCGGTGCGCTGGACGCCCTCACCCGCGTGCAGCTGCAGGACCAACTGCTGCAAGTCTGGAGCCGGGAACGGCGCACGGTCATGTTCATCACCCACGACGTGGACGAGGCTGTCTACCTCGCCAACCGCGTGGTGGTCATGGCTGCCCGGCCCGGCCGGCTGCTGCAAGTGATCCCGATCGCCCTGCCCTATCCGCGCACGGAGAGGATACGCTTGTCGTCGGAGTTCGCCGTCTTGCGGAACCGGGTCTGGCGTGCGGTTTACCATCCCAACGAAGTAGAATGAGGAGGAACGCCATGCTGCACCGCCGGACCCTGATGGGCACAGCCCTAGCAGCCGCTGCCGCGACCCCGGCCCGCGCGGCAGGTGACGTGGTGCGGATGGGCTACATAGCCGACTACCAGAACGCCAGCCTGCCCGCGATCGCCGCCGACCAGAAGCTGTGGGAAGCCGAAGGCCTGGTGCCCGACGTCAAGGTGTTCACCAACGGCCCCATTCAGATACAGGCGATGGGTGCCGGCTCCCTCGACTTTGGCGCCATCGGCCCAGGCGCGCTGTGGCTGCCGGCCAGCGGCCGCGCCAAGGTCGTCGCAGTCAACCTGCTGACCTTCAGCGACCGCGTGATCGCGCAGCCTGGCACCACGACGCTGGAAGGCCTGCGCGGCAAGAAGGTCGGCGTGCCCGAGGGAACATCGGGCGAGATGATCCTGCGCCTGGCGCTCGGCCGCGCCGGCATGAGCGTCGCCGACATTGACCTAGTGCCGATGGACCCGAGCACGGTGGTCGCGGCGTTCTCGTCTGGGCAGATTGCCGGCGCCGGGCTGTGGTATCCGCTGCTGGACGTGATACGCCGCCGGGTGCCCGGCGTCGTCGAGCTGTCGAAGGACGAGGACTTCTACCCCCAGACCTCCTTCACCAACGCCTTCGTCGCCCGCAACGACACCGTCGCCAGCAACCCGGACCTGGTGAGGCGGTTCGTCCGGGTGCTGAAGAAGGCAATGGACTACCGAGCGGCCAACTTCGACCGCTCGGTCGAGCTGTCTGCGGCCTTCCTCGGTGCGCCGCGGGACGCGGTGATGACGATTGCCAGGACCGTGAAGCTGCTGACCAGCCAGGAATTGGTGAAGCTGACGGAGGACGGCACGGTGGACGGCTGGTTCGCCAACTTCAACGAACTGTTCAACGCGTTCGGCAAGCTGCCCAACTCGTTGCCGCCCAGCCAGTACTACGAAGGGAGAATGTTCGTTGCAGCCTGACACAACGAAGCGCCCCAACGTCGTGCTGGTCATCACCGACCAGCAGCGATTCGACACGATCGCCGCCGCCGGGTTCGACTACATGCTGACCCCGAACCTGGACCGGCTGGTGCGGGAGGGCACGTGCTTCGACCGCATGTTCGTCACAGCGCCCTCCTGCGCGCCCTCGCGGGCCAGCCTGTTCACCGGGCTGTATCCGCACACAACCGGCGTCTTCCGCAACGACGAGCCGTGGACCCACACCTGGGTCCGGCAGTTGGCCGAGGCAGGCTACCGCACCGTGAACGTCGGCAAGATGCACACCTCGCCGTTCGAGCAGTCCTTCGGCTTCCACGAGCGGCACGTCGTCGAGAACAAGGACCGGGCGAACCCTAGGCTGCCATACTTCCTGGACAACTGGGACAAGGCGATCTGGACACGCGGGTATGAAAAGCCGAGCCGCGTCACCTACCGGCGCCGGGACGACTACGACACCAGCCTGGGCGCCTTCGTGTGGGACATCCCGGCCGACCTGCATTCCGACAACTTCGTGCCGGGGCTGGCGTGCCATTGGATTGACACCTGGCGGGGCACGGGGCCGTTCTTCCTTGAAGTTGGCATCCCCGGCCCGCACCCGCCGTACGACCCGACGCAGGACGCCATCGACCTGTATGCCGGGCGCGACCTTCCGATACCCATCCTTGACGAAGCTGACATCGCGGGCCAGCCGACGCCGCTCAAGAAGCTGCGGAAGCAGCACCTGACGCACGACCACGACGCGGTCGTCCACCTGGAGCATCCCACGCCGGAGCAGTTGCGCCGGCAGCGCCTGCATTACTTCGCCAACGTGACGATGATTGACGCCCAGGTCGGCAAGATCATGGAGGCGCTGGAGCGCCGCGGCGTGCTGCAGGACACGGTGATTGTCTTCACGTCCGATCACGGCGATTGCCTGAACGACCACGGGCACAGCCAGAAGTGGACGATGTACGAGCAGAGCGTCCGCGTGCCCGCCATTGTATGGGGGCTGGGCCGCGTCGCAGCAGGGCGTCGGGTATCCGACCTGGTTTCCTTGTTCGACTTCGGCCCCACCATCCTGGAGCTGGCCGGCATTGAGGCGCCGCGCTGGATGGAAGCGCGCACGCTGCTGCCCTACCTGCGCGGCGACGCCCCTGCTCCTCGTCAGCACGTGTTCGCCGAACATGCCAACGACCTCATCCTGCACGGCACCGAGTTCATGACCATGATCCGCAGCCACGAGTGGAAGCTGGTGCATTTCGTGGACACGCCGGAGGGACAGTTGTTCGACATGCAGGCCGATCCGCAGGAACTGTCCAACTTGTGGGACGATCCAGCGCACGATGCTGTCAGGCGCAGCCTGATCGAGGAAATCCTGCGCTGGCGCATCCGCAGCGACCTCCGCACTCAGGGATGGGCACGTGCCGTCGAGCCTCTCGCGCCGCGCTGAAAGCATGGTCCGCCTTTCGGGAGGGCGGTTCCGGATGGGGTCGGACCGGCACTATCCGGAGGAGGTGCCGGCCCGGGCCGTCACGGTCCCGGGCTTCTGGATTGACCGCGCACCCGTGACCAACCGGGAGTTCGCGGCATTCGTTGCCGCCACCGGCTATCTCACCGTGGCGGAGGTGCCACCCGATCCCCGCGCCTATCCGGGCGCCGACCCGGCAGCCCTCGTGTCCGGCTCCACCGTGTTCCGCCCGCCAGGCAGCCCGGCCGGGATGCGGTTCTGGGGCGACTGGTGGGCCTTCGTGCCCGGCGCGCACTGGCGGTGTCCCGACGGCGCGGCGCGGGAATGCGAGCCAGATCATCCCGTGGTTCACATCGCGCACGCAGACGCCGCCGCCTATGCTGCCTGGGCTGGCAAGGCGCTGCCGACGGAGGCCGAGTGGGAGTTCGCCGCCCGGGGTGGCGAGGATCGTGGCGAGTACGCCTGGGGGGACGAGCTGGCGCCGGGCGGCGTGCACCAGGCAAACATTTGGCAGGGCCGCTTCCCGTTCGAGAACCTTGCAGAGGACAGGTTCGCCGGCACGTCGCCGGTCGGCGCCTATCCCCTCAACGGGTTCGGGTTGGTGGACATGATCGGCAACGTTTGGGAGTGGACGGACGATCCCTGGCCAGGCGGGGGCGGCCGCACATGTTGCACGCCCAGCCCTGCTGGCGACCCCGGCCGGCGGGTGATGAAGGGCGGCTCCCATTTGTGCGCGCCGAACCACTGCCGCCGCTACCGTCCTGCAGCCCGGCAGCCCCAGGCAGTTGACAGCGGGACTAGCCATCTCGGCTTCCGCTGTGTCGTGCGGGACCCCTAATTACATCTGGCCAGTCGGACGGGAACAAGAGCTGCAGCGTGGTTCAAACAGCGCCATTTCCAGGTAACACCGGAAAGGGACCGTCGCAAGATTGGGGGTCAGCAATTCTAAATGGCTGATGAGAGGGGTGGGTTTCGCTTTGGCTTGAGGTGTGGTGCAAGCCGGCATGGAGATGCTTGAGACCCTTCTGGATGGCGTGCGGGCGGCGTGCGCTGGTTTTCCCGACAAGCGGCGCGGCGACGTGACCTACAGCATGGCCGATATCGGCCTGTCGGCCTTTTCGCTGTTCTTCATGCAAAGCGAGTCGTT
>JAABUM010005054.1_pt1 | contig 14227 bp, 17 predicted proteins | sample 5559161 | NCBI WGS metagenome assembly JAABUM01 (sample SAMN10711868, study PRJNA513369) | rock metagenome | isolation source: Antarctica rocks | place: Antarctica: Victoria Land, Siegfried Peak nord
AGTCGTGGTCTCAATTTGGTCTCAGTTGGTCTCAGATCTACCGCGGATTTGAGACCATTTGAGACCATTTGTTACCGAAAAATAGGACCAGATCCAGCCTCCTCGTTGGCATAGTGTTGCTGCATCATTCATCACTGGCCTCCGCTTCTGCCGCACCGCACTCACCCTATTGCGGCGGCACAACAGCGACCTAGAAATGAATGCAGCAAGGCTTGGGCGGCTGGCAGACGAACTCACGAACAAGAGAAAATGCAAGAGGGGGCTTCAGTTCCCATAAAAAATCAAGTGAGGTTGGTGGTTGTAGTCTGAAGCACATACCTACTACTGCAGAGGGTGGCAAAACAGATAAAAAAGACGTGACGCGCAGTTGAGCATGATGCAGCCTGACTCTGAAGAGCAAGGAGCCGGAATAATGGTGATATGCCTGTGGCTTCAGCGCAGAGTACAGGGCGCAGCTGCGTCAGCTGCTCGGGCAGGGGAGAACTCACCCATGGTGGCACTTGCGAGTGTCAGCCCAGTGCGCTGTTTGAGCCCGCCCTTGTCCTTCCATTATTTGGCAGTCCGCGGCTGTCTTTGGGAAGCCTTTTCATATTTGCCGATGCACAGCCGAGGAACGGCAGCACATCAGAGCCCGCTCAGAGGCTTGCTGGTCCTCAGAAACCACTCCAGGGGGTCCTCCATGCTGGGCATGGCCTCAAGCACAGGCAACGTCGTTGGCGCTGCCGCTGCCGCCGCCGCCGACGGCGCAGGTGAGCCGCCCCAGGCACCGCTCGCGGATCGACTGACCACCTCGAAGCTGCTCACCAGCTGCGTCATCATGGCTGGCGCTGCACGAATCATGCCATGGCACGTCATTGTCTGTTCAGGTGCCGCTTTTACATTGCGGCATTATCTCACTGGTTGAAACGGCAAAAGTAGCTCCTATGCGCCCGGCTGTCCCATATGCAAAGATGTCTAGAGCTGCAGTGCGTACTATGGGGGCATCCGTCTGGCAACATGCATCACATAGCAGATGCGCCTTAGACATTCTGCGTGGCAGGAGCAGGGTACGCATCCAGAAATGCAGCTGCAGGCCGTGCTGGCGCACCGGCGGTGCACAGGCGCATGGTCGTGGGGTATGGCATGACCGACGGCGATGCGGCGGACAGCGGCGCAGGGGACGGCGGCGAGAACCCATGCCCGCCACCGCGTGTGCCTGAGAGGCTCGTGTGGCCAGCGGACGTGATGGTGCGGGTGTTGCCGCTGGTGAGGCTGTGCCCCGTGACAGCCGCCGCCGCCGTCGTCATGAGGATTTGGCATGAGCCACCGCTGGTGATGATGTCTCCGCCGCCGGTTGCCACACGATGGGTGTCTCTGCCGGGCGCTGCGGCGGCAGGGGCGGCAAAGTCGAGGTGGCGGAAGGCCGCCTCAGTGGGCGCATTGCTCAGTGGCAGCGACATGCCCTGCAAAGACGTTGGATAGCGAATTATGAAACTTCGCTACTCAGACTGGCCGCACGCTTCAAGACATTCAGATTATCAAGCCTTGCACTTCTGCCACCTCAAGGCAGTGCTGAAGGCTGTCGCCCCTACAGCAGCACCACAATTGTCCCCATGAGCAGACCCACCAACATAGCCATGCAGAACCGCAGTTCAATCAGAGATCCATTCACGTGCAGGTTGCTCTCTAGAGTTTGCCGACTCCAGAGCTGCACCAAAGGCTGTGCACGGGCAGCAAACAAGTGCGATCACCAAGCAAGAGGTGCATCTGAGGCAGCATGGCGGGCATGTCGCTGCTCAACGAGTTGACGGCGGCGGCGGCCGCGGCCTGGCCGCTGGTGACGAGCACGGCGGTGTCTGCCTCCGCCGCCAGCAGCAGCCCCTGCATGCGGGTGGCCTGTTGCAACAGCGCTGCGCGTTGCGCCTCGGACTGCTGCAGCTGCGCTGCCAGCGCGTCCCCGGGCTTGCGCGCCCCCTCCAGCCGGTCCTGCATGACGCACAGCGCGTCCTGCCGCTTCTGGCGCACTCGCCGCGCCGACTCCCCGTTGGCGATGCGCCTGCAAGCGGCAAGGCGGCCCCTTGCATCTGGCGAGGAGGACCGTGCCGTGCGGGGCCGCAGGGAGAGTGGCTTTGTCCAGCAGCGAATGGCGCCTGCGCTCTGCTAGCAACATCAAAAAGGCGGTGACGCTGCAGTAGGTGTAGAAACGCAACGCACCGCTTGATGCGGCGGCGCTCAGCCTCGCTCAGGTCCTTGGAGTTCACGTCGCCCGTGAAGGCAATCGGGCGCCCGATCTTGCGCGGCGGCGGCTTGCTGACGGCTGGCAGCGCAGGGAAGCCGGCATTCTTTTTGCACACAGCGCCGCCACTGGGATCTGCCACCATGCGCCTGCATGCCAACGTCTCGGCGGCAGTCAGTGAGGGCGCACGTCGAGCTGGCGGGACACCATGCGTGCCTGCCTCACTTGCAGAGCCAGAATAGGCATAGTATGGTTGCTGCTGCCAACATCGCACAGGTTGAACTCATCTCAGGCCGCACATGCGGCGCCGAGCTACTTGGTAGTATGGCAGCTCATACAGTGGTAGCTTACACAGCATGAGTGTGCGTCATCATTTCACGTGAAGATGCATGACGGCAGGCGACGGTTGCAGGGCAAGGATGGGAGGAGAAACGCGCCAAGGTAGTAATTTGCCTGTAAAGACAAGCACCACCTGCCAGAGTCCGATGACTGCTGGTCGTCAGGCACGTACTCTGATGACGAACCGCTGCTGGCTGGGGACGTCGCCTCGAATGGCGAAGGCAGCTTGCAGATGGGTCCATGCCGCCACATGCTGAATTGTGATGGTGACGGACGGCCGCGCCGATGCTGCAACGCCGCTGCAACTCAGACAACGATCGTGTGAGCGTACAATAGGTGCCACGGTTCTTCAGACGCACCCCATGATGTTTGAGATAGGTGCATATTGATGATCCGGCAGCAGTAGCAGGCCTGTGAAGCACCAGCATCTTGTGAGTCGCCTGCACTTTCGAAGGCGAAGCTGACTCCTCGACCTGTGCCGGAAAGAATTGGTGGTGCCGCAAGTCGACTGTGCGTCGATGGGCACAACAAGCCGGGGATCGACTGGTGTACACAGCCTCTGGCCATTAGCCTGCCGTAAACAACGGGGCAACGAGTAAACCTTGGGAGGGCCACGGTGATTTGTGTACGGTTTTGAGGAGTCCCAGCTTCCGCCCCATGCATGAGGCAGATGGCCGGCCCGCCGCTACAAGAACGAAGCGCTCAGAATATTTATTGGCACAGTGCGAGGCGGCGCCTCTGTCGAGACCGAATGCCGGCCTGCACCTTTCTCCTATGGGGATGCTAGAAGCCCATACACTGCAGTCGCAGCCGCCTGAAGACACGCAGCAGGCAGACAAGGCTTGCTCGTGGCAATCAATCAATCCATCTGAGACGTGCCATTCGATCGCATTCCCTGCACGGCACAAAGCACAAAGCAGAGACGCAAGGTTTAGCACTCTGCACATGACAGGGCAAGCGTGTGACGGCGCGGGTCTCACCTGATGGTTCAGTCGTATTCCGGGCAGTTGAGCCGACCCTGTGTTTGCAGCGCCGTCAGAACAGTGATTTGCCGTCGTTCGGCGGTCCAGCATCCTCAGGAAAGCGTCAAGGTTGTAAAAAGCTCAAGTTGAGGGGGGTACCCTTTGCAGTCCAGGATCTTCAAAAGCTTGCACACCGCGTGCAGTCGTCACAAGTTGCACGTCACATCTCTCCTGGCGCCCGCAGCGGATCAGCTGCAGACGGTCTGCTGAAGCTGCTGCCGCTGACGCCGTAACAGATAGAGCGCCATCGTTTGTCCGGTCGTGTAGGTGCAACCTCGCCCGCACGAAACACACATCGCTGACTCGGTCCTGCAACAGCCGCCGCTGCGACCGTTGCCGCCACCGCTGCCGCTGCAGCGATGAAAATCGCCACTTCTTTCTCAGTGAGCTTTATTGCAGCGAGCAGACGAACCACCGGATGAGATTGCATCGGCTGCTGTTAGTCTGTCTGCTGAAATGTCGCGATACTTGTGATTTGTATGCTACGGCGAGGGTCGCCCCCCTCACGACCCTCCTTCTACGCAAGCCACCAGCAGCTGATGGTTGCGCCAAAATCATCCGGCACTATGGCAGAAGTGAGTTCTGCTGCCACTCACGGCAATACCCTTAAGGGTGTGCCTCTGACTACCAAGCTTGGTAGTCAGAGGCAACTGGCCGGTCGACTGCCCGACCAGCCCGCACGAATCGCATGCGATGGGGCTGCCTCCCTGCAGCGGGGGACAGTCTCTGTAACACACATATTAGGTGTGAATGTCGCAGTCCAGGCCCAGCCGTGGCGGTGCCTCCACCACGCCGGCCGTTCGGCTTGCTGGTCAGCAGCCACTTTCGGGGATCCAATGCGCCGAGGCCGGCCACGCGCAATTCATGCCAGTCCGCCGGATGTGATGGCGCAGCGTCCAGCGGTGCTGGCCGCATCCAGAAGTTGTTGTTTTTTCAGCTGGCGTCGGCGCCTGCAGGCGCCGCACCAGCTGGTGCGGCACAGATATCGGCAGCGCGAGCGCAGGCACTGCAAGAAACACGGAGCACGACACAGCGTCAGGGTGTTTGTTCCAGGAGGATGGCGGAACTGTGGGTATATTCGCTGTAGCCGGGTGCCTTGGTCCTATTGCCCTGGCATCTGAGAAGCAGATCACATTTCAACGGATGTAATAAGAAGGTTGATAGCGGCTGGAGATGGAGCACATCGCAGAGGTTTGATCACAGCGACATATTCGCAGTTCAAAACAAGAACAGGATGACCAATGATACACGTGTTGCGCACAGGAAATAGAAGAGAGAGCGCCAAGGCGTATACCAGCGCAGCACAGACGCATGGGTCCGGCAGATTGCGTCACGGAGCTGTGGTGGAGGGCTGCCGAGCCGGCGGCGGCCGGATCGCGGCACCATTTGCGCCGCGGCTCCTGCCAGCCGAAGCGGCAGCCGCCGCCGCCAAGCTGGTGACGCAGGAGGAGTGCGCGCTCGGTATTCGCAGCTTGGCGGGGCCATCTTCACTGGTCACGACTCTGTTATGCCTGCTACCAAAGCTGCCGCCCGACACGGTGCTGCCGCTGATGGATGGGAGGGCATTCGACTGGCTGGCGACCAGCAGGGGCATGCCGCCGGGAGGCGCCGCCGCAGCTGATGCATCCGTGCCGCCAGTAGACACGAAGCCGGTGATGGAGGTTTGCAGCGGGGGGACCGCGACGCGTTCGTGCATTTCCTGCTCAGCCCCTGCAATGCAGGGCATGTGCTGGCAATGAGAGAGTCATGGCTTGTGGCTGTCCGCTCACTGATGGGCCGGCTTGCTGATTTTGCAGTGCAGCTGGTATTGTGAATCCAGCTGGTATTGTGAGTCCAGCTGGTATTGTGAGGTTGGTGTCTTGGCAGGAGGGAGGACCACGTTCAGGTAGGGTCCCGTTGCCGCTGACCACGGCACGTATGATCATGCCAGTGCGCCACTGACAACAGTCGGCACGTGTACAAAGCAAAGCGCAGGACGCGCAACAGCAGCAGAGTCTAGCGGCTGCACGAATAACGCAGCAGGCAGAGGGAAGGGTGCGACACTGTTCAATGACGAATGCAGCATGACCGTTATCACCCTCTGTGGCAGTCGACGGAGCGGCAGCGGCAGCGGCGTATGCGGCCGCCGTCTTGGCGCGCGTACCGGCAATCCGCCACACCTGCAACCGCGCACTGCGACTCCGCCTACTGTAGTTGCGTCGCGAGCGCCGCCGCCTGCTTGTGCGTCGCCTCCAGTTGGTCCTGCATGACCTACCGGAAGTCCTGCCGCTTTTGGCGTCCCGCCGCGCCGGCCGGTTTTCCACCCGCCTGCAGTGGCGGCAGTCAGCACTGATGCTGGCTCTGCCTTACAAAGGGCATGCTCGTGAATGGAATTATGCTAGGTCATGCCTGCCATCGCAAGAGCATGCAAGGCTGCTTTTGTCAGCCACAGAGAGCAGAATGCGCGCAAGCATCAAAACATCGCATAGAGTTGACGAGCCCGTGCATGCAATGACTGCTGAATTGCTGGGCGCACCGCTTGATGCGCCGGCGCTCCGCCTCACGCAGAGCGCCCACATCGCCGGTGAGCGCCCACATCGCCGGTGGGCCGCTCAATCCTGCGCCACGGCTGGCGTTCGGCATCAGCTGCGCTGATGGCGCCTGTGATGGCGTCCGATGTCGCACCTGCGGCAAGCGACGTGTCGCCGCCGTCCAACACAGTGCCTGCCATGACGGCGGCATTGAAGCAGGGATGGGTCTTTGACCTGAAGGCGACCGCACACTAGAGTGAGGAATGGTGGACGCCAGCATTCGCTGATCGTACTGAAATACGCGCATAGCGTCACAGCATTTGTGCATGCAAATTGCGCAACTGCTCCAGTGCTCACCGCTCCAATTGATGCCTTTTAAATCTTCGGGCAGGCACAGCCGGTACGGCCGCTGGCGCACGCTGGCAATACTGCGCAAAGATGACGAGGAGGTACGCGCGCTCGTCGTTGAGACGTCTCGCATGAAGGAAATCTCTGTGGCGCCGCGCCGGCGGCCGGCGGCGGCGCGTGCCGGCTCGCGGGCGATGGGCTGGCGGGCAGCGGCGCGCCGATGAGGTTGAGCGCCACAATGCCTACCTACACATGTGGGGGTGTCACATTGCACAGTGGGGGCGGCAAATAAGCAGGCTGCTTGGGTGCAACTCAGTCCACTGGGCATCTGGTACCTTCCTACTAGCAGAACTTCAACTGAGCACACACACTGCGACAGCCACTCACGATTCACGCCCAACACTGCATCTGCCACGCTTCAAACGCAGAGGAGGAAGCAACTGCTCCAGCCTGGATCCAACACTCGAATAGAAGCAGCTTGAAAACGAAAACGGTCGCATGGTCGCACCTGCACGGCGGTGTTGTAGCTGTTGGCGTGCGACGCGTGCAGCACAAAGCGTACCGCCGCCGCCGCGGCGTCCACCTGCACGCTCGTCAGCTCCCGTGCCTGCCGACGCACATTTGCTGCGAACCTCCAGGATGCAAATGGTTGATGTACTGGTGATGTACTGTACTCGTCAAGGCAACGGCTGCTGCACGTGTTTAGACTCCTCACTGACCCGTCAGGCCCCGTGCCACGAGTGTATGGCGGAGCAAACCCTTGCCACAGCGTGCGCAGAAATACGCACCTGGTGGCCCGACTGCTCCTCAAGGGACAGGAAGCCCAGGCGCCACCATGCCCGTGCGCCGCGGCCGCCGCCGGTTGCGTCCGGTTGCGCAACGAACACCTCCACCCGACTGGTGATCTGCGCATGGCGGGCGCGCAAGCTGTGATGAGGATCACCTGGACAGCTGTGATGATGGTGCCAGCATGCAGTTTCGGTGCATTGTAGGTCCAGGCTGGTCAGATGAAGCATGTATGGTGGCCGCAGCATTGATATGGCGCTTTTGCATTGGGCTCGTGATGCGCAGCACACCTTGTACTCATGGGACAAAATTTGAAGCTGGCTGAGGCGGGCTGGGCTGTCCAGCACGAACGTTAGCTCCTGCGGGAAGGCGGCATGCCTGCACGAAGAGGAGAAACCTTGAGGGTATGCGCGTGCAACACTCGCCAGGCTGGCCGGTCAAGTGTTGAGAAGCATGGGTGATCAGATGAATGATAGCAGCAGCATGGATCAGCCCCGTGAGTGGACCTGTCATAGAAGAATGCAGATCACACGATATTGCCACGATTCCATTGCTGCACCTTGGAGAATGCCAGCCCCTGCTCTGTGGCCGGTGCTGCAGCAGCTCGGCCGCAGGATAGTCTATATTCTCTCCCGATGCCGCAGCGAGGGTGACGAACAACTTTGCGGGCGGCTGGGCTGCCATGCCGCTGCCCAACAAAGCAGCACTGCAGCACTGCAGGGTTGCTCCGAAGAGTGTAGAACTAGCGTGCAGGTTTCAGCCTGGCATCTGACCAGACACGGAACCGTGAGAGCACCTGCAGAAGCCTGGACCAGATACGAGTGCTCGATCAAGCGCAGAAGCCCGAGTTATATCGAATCTGAATTATTGGCAGCAGCTTGACAGCTTGCAACATGCAGCTACAGAAGCCGGGCTGTAATCGGCAGATGCACCTACATGAAAGCAGGCGATAATTCTGCTGGACGGGAGTGCACTAAACTGGCCAGCCAGGTGGGGCTCCATTACGTGATGTGTCACATGGCTCTGCTGACGTGTACGACAAGTCGGACGGTGCAAACAAGGGGGATCAAGATCTTGATCCCCCTTGGTGCAAAGTGCCAGTTGGCGGTTCGTTGGATGCCTGTCGCCCTACTGCTGACTCGTTTACTTTCGCAACAAGAGTGATCAACACCCGAAGGCGCACAGAATAGCATACCGAATGTAGGAAGGAATGCAATCTCAAGACGTCCACGCGGTGCCGCAGCCATTTCGACAAGCACCTAGATACCTGACCACGCCTGATGAGTGCGTGGTAATCCCCCCCACGATCGCGAAGTGGTGTGCATTTCCACTGGTTGGGGTAAGAACGTAAGAAGGCATCCACCTGAACACGGCGGACATCCTATCCTGGCGGACCTTCGTAATTAAGCGAGAAGTCAGCATTCGGCCTCACGGCGGCGGCGGCGGCGGTGGTAGCTCCGCAAACAGCCGCAGATCCTGCCGAGCAGCGCTACTTTTCACCCCTTATGCAGGGTCTCTTGCTCATTGTCAGCGTCACTGCTCACTCATAGCGCTTGCGGCCAGCTTGAACCTTTGCTCGCTGGGCTTAGGGCCGCTACAGCGGCGCCGCTGCCGCTGCTTGCCAGGCTTCGCTTACAGCTAGGATTCGAATTGACCTATTTGTTGCTTATTGCCTGGGATGCATTGCCGATCAATCGATCAGGAAGTCAGCTGCGATCCACCTATACTACAGTGGCACAGCATGCAAAAGAGCTCTCGATTGTAGTGCTGCCACGATGCCAAGCTGGCAAGCCATGGCCGCCGGCTGCTTGCGTTGGTATCACATTGCGCTGCGTTGTCATCTGCCGCAGCGTTCCTGCGCGATGCTGACACTGCCAAATCATCTGCCTGCTACCTGGATCGATGGTGGTGGACGGCTGGACGCAGCGTGGTGTTGACGGAGGGAAGTCCGCATTGTGTTGCAGCGTGTACGGCCGCACCGGCAGCACGCGCACCTTGCGTCTAGAGACAATGTTCGCACCAGCCTGGTGATCTGAATTCCTTTTGAAGGATGGTGCATTTGGGTGCGGCTGAAGCACGAGCTTTTGCAGAGGCTCGAGTGGACAACGCACGATGGGAGGCATGGATCGACCATTTACACAAAACTGATGGTAAATTATTTAAATCAGACTTCTTGACCCGTGTGCGACTCATCAAAAGGTGCGTCCAAACCGCACATCTAGGCAGGTATCGGAATGTGTACATGCACGCAGGTACGCACACATCTAGCAGGATCGGACAATCGATCCAAATAGGACGCCGTTGCAGCAGTCGCAGGCCTGTTGCTCCAGTGCTGGCGCGTGGCACCCATGGCAGCAGCACGGCCTGGACCAAACGCGGAAAGGCTGCCGGCTGGCAGACAAACTCAAACAAATATAAGGAGGGTCCGACTCCCTCGAAACAGCAGGAGGTAGTCGTATTGGTCCTAGTCACAGATCTCGAAGGTGCACAGGCGGCAGAACAGGTCCTGAAATACCTGACGCCCACATACAACTGATAAGCGCTCCAGCTGCAGCTGATCGCAGGAACATATCACAGATCGGAAACAGAGTCATCCTCTTGCATTCGTTGGCGTACAGCGTCAGCTGCATCAGCCCTCGGTGCAGGGAGCGCCCCGCCCATGAATGGCTGGCAGGGACCAGCCTCAGTGGACGCCTCCACGCTTGGTCGGGATGTCGGCGGCTGGCTCGAGGAAGCCTCAGCGGCAGCAGCAGCTCAGCTGAGGGGCCGCCTGTAGTAAATAGGCTCATGCCCAGCCAAGCGGCAGTAGCGCCTCGGCGCCCAACGAGGGCCTGGTCGTCAGAAACCACTCCAGCGGGTCCTCCATGCTGGGGATGGCCTCGAGCATGGGCAGCCCCGTCGCTGCCGGCGGCAGCGGGCCGGCCCAACCGCCGTGTGCCGACCGCCTGGCCGCCGCCTGGCCGCCGACCGCCTGGCCGCCGCCCCCGCCGCCAACTTGGAATGCCGGCTGCGCCGTCGGCGCTGCTGCGAAGGCGGTCGCGGTTGCACGAAGGTCAGCCACGTGCGACCACAACGGCATGGCTGTGATATCACTGCTGGTTTGGGTGCCGTCAAACAAATAGGCAGCCTTTGCTCAGGGTGCGCACCACCAGGTCCACCTGGTCAGTCAAACGATGACTGGCAATGCATCAGCAAATGGTCTTGGGCAAATATGGAGGCCCTTTTACTGGATACATTCAGGACATAGGCGCTTTTATAGGCAATTCAGGACCTCAGAGGCTGCGGGTGCACACCGGCGGAGCGCAGGTGCATGGTGCTGGGGTTCGTCATCACCGACACGGCTGCGGGAGACAGCGGCACGGCTGCGGTCAGCGGGAAGCCGCGGCCGGCACCAGGCATGTCACAGAAGGCAGCGCGGCCGGCGGACGTGACGGTGCGGGCGCCGTAAGCGGCGGCGGCACTTTCTGCAGATGCCGCCGCCGCTGTCGTGATGGTGAGGAGCGAGCCGCTGGTGATGGTGCCGCCGCCGCCGTTGCGGGGTGCGCGGTTGCCGCCGGTGTCGATACTGCATATTGGGGCGATAGGAGCGGAGCTGAAGGTGTGGTCGTCAAAGGCAAGCGTGCACGGTGCGTTGCTCAGCGGCAGCGACATGCCCTGCAAGACATCACACAGCGACGTGAGTTTGCCATTGAACTGGCCGCAGACCACTTGACATTTCAGGTTCACGACCAGAAGCCATTGAGAGCCCAGTGCTGATCACGCTTCATGAAGGAGACAACGCTTAATCGACAACCAAGATGGCTAGGCAGGACCGACAACATCAGCTGATTGCCATGCTTGAGGCGGTGAACGATGTTGCTGATGCAGCGATGTCGCCTGCAGACGTCAGGCGCCACGAGGGGAGCAAAGCCAGCGCAACCTTGGGGGGGCTGCGCGCCTGCGGAGGGGTGGCAGGGACTTGGGGGTCCGAAGAGGACGCATCGCCGGCCTGAGTCGTGACGAGCGCGGCATTCTCCGCCTGCACCGCCATCAGCTGCCCCCGCATGCGGCTGGCCTGCTGCATCAGCGCCGCCTGCTGCGCCTCGGACTGCTGCAGCTGCGCCGCCAGCGCCTCGACCCGCTGCCGCGCCCCCTCTAGCCGGTCCTGCATGACGCACAGCGCGTCCTGCCGCTTTTGGCGCACCCGCCGCGCCGACTCCCGGTTTGCAATGCGCCTGCACGCCAGGTGTGCCAGGTCAGGCTGCATCCCCGTCAGCAGGACCGCCAGCAGGATAGCCAACCAGTAGAAGGAGCGAAACACCGCAAGTAGATCAGACGGGGCCTCGATGGATGCCTCCGAGCTCTACGAGGGTGTTGACGGCGTTGCTGCAGCCCATAACTGCGAGCGCGGGGAAGACACGCTGGGTGGCTGCGTGTCGTGCACACCAATGTTGTGCAATGTATAGCATCACATTATGACTTGTCTCGCGGTGGACTGATCTTCTCCAGGTATACGATACGCACCGCTTGATGCGTCGTCGGTCAGCCTCGCTCAGATCCTTGGAGTTGACGTCACCGGTGAAGGCGATGGGGCGCCCGATCTTGCGTGGCAACGGCTTCCCGATGACAGCCGGCAGGGCAGGAAAGCTGGCGCCCTTCTTGCAAGCTGTGCCGCCGCTTGATGCCGCCGGCAGGCGCCTGCAGGCCAGCAACACGGTGGTTCCAGCACAGGGCGGCAATCAATGCAGAAAGGGTGGCCTCTGCTGATGTAGGCGAGCTGCATGATGTTCTACTCATCAGTTGCAGTTGCGAAGCCGCCGAGCCCGTGTTTCATTGACGCGCCCCGACAATGGCACACTGTGTGGTTTGATCTGGAGGCGCAGCTCATGCAGCTCATGCAGAAACAGGGGCCTCCAGCTGCCCGCTGCCATGAATCGAGAAGCAGCCCCTGTAGAACCCTACCTGCCTTCGTCCTCTGGAAGAAACGACAGGTCCTCGCAGTCGGAACATCCGCTGCTGGTGGCAGCCGACGATGCTGCCTCGAAGGGCGATGGCAGCTTGCAAAAGGATCCAGATCGCCACATGCTGTACTTGTCCCGATGGAGGGCAGCCCTGCGGCAGATTTATTTAGACACGTCAAGGGGGCTCATTCGTCGCACACAACGGAGGACAGGCATGCGCTGCCTGGCCAGCGACTATGAACAGATGCCACAGCATTGGTCTCAGCCTTCATACACATGCAGATAGTCTCACCGCGCGTTATCCACGCTGATCACAGATGTGGCAGTGCGCGCAAATTTGTTCCAGCTGGTGCCCTCATCAAGGTCGATAAAGGCACGACGAGCCGGAGCTCGTCTCCCGAAATTGCGGAAGCCTGCAACATGCAAGTGGCGTCTTGTGGCGTCTCGGTCTTTGACCCGCGCTATCACGGATCTGGTACAATTACCCATATTGGTCTCAGCTTCCCAGCCGTTTCAGCAGCAATTTGCGAGCCCACTGCTGCCAGAGATAGTGCGCTGAGGCCAAAGCATGGACAACGGCTTAAGCGGTGCCCGAATCAGACACTGGCTACCGGGCTTCTCCTAGGCTCATACCCGAAAACTCGATTCGGAATTGTCAGCAGCGCACCGCCCCTGGCATCAAATACCAGGCGCCCGTGGCTTGTTGAATCCGTTTCCGTGAACCAATCCACATGATACGCGCCAACCGATCGCCCCTTTAACAACGGCACATTTTCAGCTAGATGGCTGCCTGTGCCTGCATCAGCTCGCGGAACAGTCCTTGCTGCTGCTGCTGCTGCTGCTGCAGGTGTCGAGAGTCTCACCTGGCTGTGCCGTACGCCTGTCGCGCACACTTCTCGAGGACTTGAGACGCTACTGATTCGATTGCTGTGGGCGGAGGGCAATGCGGCTCTGTAGTGTGTCTAGAGTCTCATTTTGACATCCCGGCGGGAGTTGGTGCGAACCTGCCAGTTGTGAAAGAACGAATCTGTACGACAAATTCCCACACATAGTTTATACTTGGCACCTACTTGCTGCAATTGAGTTGTGAGGCTGCGCAAGGCGGACATCGCAACGACGGGTCATCCGGCTCAGATGCTGGTGCACATTGTCTCACATATATGAGGTCGCTGGCATGCTCTGAGAGGCACGGAGAAAAGCGAGATTGATACGGAAGAGGCGCTGCACCTGAAGCTCCTGTAGTGTCTAACCCACTGACGGTGGCGGCGTCTTGCCGCCGCCGTCTTCTTGTGAAGACCTGCCATGTTTAATGTGCAAAAGGCTCAGTGCGGTGCGACACGGCTCACAGATGATAGGCAGACTATCGAAGCAGGCAGACCAACACCCGGTAGCACAACTCATGCTTCCCACAGACAAGTCGCGCAGTCAGACGTTGCAGAAAGGGAAGGGAAATCGGGATGCGCACATGAGTGCCACTAAAGATACAGTGTATCTCGGGTCGTAGTGTTTCAGGCTCAGCAGCAGCCTTTAACTGAGAGCAGTGGCTGTCAGCTGTGCCTGCAGAGGCATGAGGCTAACATGCGCACTGAAATGTGTGATGAAATTTGCTGACCGGCACGGCGCCACAACTTCCTAAGTGCCGCTGGCGAATCAGAGTGCCTCTTACCGTGTGGCGTCGTGGCAGCTGGGCCACCGACTGTCGATCTGGGAAGGAGCTTAGCACTGTGTACCTGCATCTGTACCCTGCAGCGTGCAATAGCGACGTTCAGAGGCGTGCACCAGCGGCGGTGCCGTGGCATCATGCAAGTGCATCTTGCAAGTGATATCGTGCAAGACCTGCAATGCACCTGTCGAGGCGCAGCTGCAGCAGCAGTTGCATGAGTCCGCAAGATGAAACTACATCCAGCATCACCTGGCTGCCTGCCGACATCTTCAGGCCACGTGGGACGATGCCGCCAAGCAGGGTTCGTGCTTAAACTATTTCGAGGAAACGCTAAACGCTAAACTAAAAGGGTGAAACGCTAAACGTTTAGCGGTGTGCGCTAAACTATTTCAACACGTGTCAGC
>JAABUM010005055.1_pt1 | contig 14226 bp, 17 predicted proteins | sample 5559161 | NCBI WGS metagenome assembly JAABUM01 (sample SAMN10711868, study PRJNA513369) | rock metagenome | isolation source: Antarctica rocks | place: Antarctica: Victoria Land, Siegfried Peak nord
GTGGCCTCGGTACATTATTGGGACATGGATATCCGGTGGGCTCAGCGTCTGAGGCTTTCGATGCCGAGTTCGCGCCATAGCCACCCGAAGTCGTAGGTGGCCATGGGGTCTTTCGGATCGACGTGACTGGACGAGCGGTTCTCCAGGTATTTGAGCCAGTCGGCGACCTTCTGGCGTCCTTTCGCAGTTTTGACCGCCGCACGTGGAGAAATGTTGCCCATCATGCCGACCGGTCCGTCGAGGGTGTCACGGTACTGCCTGTCGAGCATCTCGTGGACGATGGGCGTCGCGATTTCCAGGGGGACTTCGGACGCCCTCGTTTCCTCGCCCTGGCGGGACGCTCGCATCTGTTCGACAGTCTGGATCTTGGTCAGCGGAGTGAGAACGCGTTCGCCAAGAGCTTCTTGCAGCAATGCCGTCCCCCGGGTGGCGCGTGCGGCGGAATTGACCGACAGGATGATGGATCGTCCTTTCAGTTCGACGTTGCCGAGCACGGGCGTGCCATCCTCCATGGTCACGTCCCAGGAGATCACGTTGGGATCCTTGCCGGGCCGCCGGCGCTTTCGCGGCGAAGCCCCCAGCCAGTTCCAGAACTTGGCGTTTTCCCGTTGCAGACCTCGGACCCTGTCGAGCCGAGCGCCGATCTCCATTTGTAGAATACCGGAAGCCAACGGGAACTGGATCTCATAGAACACGACCTCGTCACCGTCGCCGTTGTGCAGAACGGGCTGGACCTCGCCCATGGCCTTGGGCAGCACATCCAGCAGCCAGGCAACGGTGAACAAGGGTGCCGCGCCACAAAGCTGATCGTTGTCGACTGACGTGCCGCCCTGCTGTTGCAAAGCATGCTGGATGCCGCCCAGAACCATGGTCGCGGCCTCAGGCGAGAACGGCAGAAGGCCGCCGGCAAACATATGCCCATTGCCGCGCGGAACGATCCTGGCCGCGATCCGCTCCCATTGGTTCAACGTCTTCGTCGCGGTTCCCTCGCTGACTGGGACGGGCTCGCCGCCGCGGATCAGATCACGCGCCAGAAGGGACTGGCCGGGAACGATCTCGCTGACCTCGTAAAGGCTCATGATCGAGGTCCGCAGCGCCGCAATATAGGCCCTGGTCTGCGCGCCCTCTTCCCAGCCGCGCCGCTTGAGATAGGCATCGACAAGATTCCGCCCGTCAGGCTCCAGGGTGCGGGTGAGGAAATCCTCAAAGGCGCAGCCCCAGAGGGTCATCGCCCATTGGTCACCGAGGAGTTCGCCGATGTCGTCAGATTCGAGGTCGAACGCCTCCATGGCGGGTCCGAAATGCTCATCAAGGACATCCTGGAAAGGCTCTTTCCAGTCGTCGCGCCCCAGGAACTTGATCAGACCGATCAGGTCATGGCCGGTCTTCATGTGACACTCCCCGCCTGGCGAAATTCAGCCACGATCCTCGACACGGTCGGCTGGCTGACCTCATAGAGTCGCGCCATCTCGGCTGCCGACTTCCGTCCCGAGAGGACGCTTTCGGCGATCTCCTGACGCTTCTTCGGATTGAGCTTCTTCCGGCGGCCGCCGATCCGCCCCTCCGATCGCGCCTGGGCGAGACCCGCGGAGGTGCGCTCACGGATCATGGCGCGCTCGAACTCGGCGAAGGCGCCAACCATTTGCATCATCATGCGCCCGGCCGGCACTGTGGTATCGATGCTTTCCGTGAGCGAGCGGAAGTCCGCGCCCGCCGCCTCAATCTGCTCCATGATGTGCAGCAGGTCTTTGAGGCTGCGGCTCAGCCGGTCCAGTTTCCAGACCACGACGATGTCGCCGCGTCGTAACTGGCCAAGCATCCGCTGCAGCTCGGGCCGGTCCCAGCGCCCGCCCGAAGCCTTCTCGTCGAATACCTGCTCGCATTCGGCGCGTCGCAGTGCCGCTACTTGCGCAGCGTTGAACTGCTCGTCGCCCTTGCTCACCCGCGCGTAGCCGATCAGCACTTGTCCACAGCCTTTCAGAAACGCTCGTTTTCGTTCCGAGCCACGGACCCGAGGCCGCTCCGAGAGGCTCGGCCTTTCGCAATCCTCTTTCATCGGCTTAATGTAAGGCAAGTGGTTTACGATAGGAGCCGGATCATGCCGCCGCGCGTGCCGATGACCGAAAGGCAGCGCCAGGCGGTCCTCGCGCTACCGGCATCCGAAGTCGAGGTCGTACGCCACCATAGCCTCGACGCGGATGACCTCGCCGCGATCGGTGAAACACGCACGCCAGAGACCCGGCTCGGCTATGCGCTCCAACTCTGTGCGCTGCGCTTTCCCGGCCGCTATCTCCGCCGCGGCGAGGTGCTGCCCACGGTCATGCTCGACCACGTCGCCGAGCAGGTCGGCGTGGGAGCGAACGCGCTCATCGGCTTCGCCCGGCGCGGCCCCACACGTTACGAGCAGATCGCCGCCATCAAGCGCCGGCACGGTTTTCGCGACCTGACCCGCCCGGTGCGGGCCGAGCTGTCGGCTTGGCTCGAAGTGCAGGCGCTCGGCATGACCGATGGACACGTGCTTCTCGGCCGGCTCCTCGATGAGATGCGGGGCCGACACATTGTCATACCCGGCGTCAGCGTCGTCGAACGCATGGCGGCCGCGTCCATGCACGCCGCCGACAGCAAAGTCGTCGATGACGTATCCGCACTTTTGTCGGCCGAGGCGCGCGGAAGTCTCGACGCGCTTCTGTCCGAGAAGGCGCACGCCCGCCAAAGCCGCCTGTCCTGGCTACGCGAGCCGCCGTCGCGGGTTGGCGGCCGCTCCCTCATCGAGCTGCTCGACAAACACGACCTCCTCCGGGCTACGGGCGTTCCGGCCTTGGCGCTGCCGGACGCCTACCACCCGCGGCTGGCGCAGATGGCGCGCGAGGGCGTGCGCTACACGGCGCAGGCGTTTCAGCAGATGGGGGCCGCCCAACGTCACTCCGTCATGGTCGCGACGCTGCGCGAGCTCGAGGCGACGCTCGCATATGCCGCCCTGGCGATGTTCCGTTCGCTCGCGGGGCGTGCTCACCTTCGGGCAAAGAAGCGGGTCGAAGAGGCCACCACCGTGTCGGCCGACCAGGGCGCGAGCGTCTCGCGCGGATCGCCGACGTGCTCGACGCCCTGGTCAAGGCGGCCAGGAAAGGCGGCGACGTCGCGGGTGCCGTCACGGCGGTTGCCGCGCTCGACACCATCGAGGCCGACGCGGCGCTGATCCGCCAGACCACGCGCCAGAGCCGCCCCGACGTGCTCAGGGAGCTCGTGCCCGAACACCGCGTGTTCAAGCAGACCGGCCCGCGGTTCCTGGCATCGTTCACATTCGAGGGAGGACGGGTTTCGGCACCCCTGCTCGCCGCGATAGGGGTGTTGCGAGGCCTCGGCGGCGACCGGCGCAGCGCGCTCCCGGCCAATCTGCCGCTCGGACACGTCGAAGGGCTTGGCGACCGACGCAGGCGTGGCGCCGGATGGGTTCAGGCCACTCCGCGGGACGACCGCTAAATCACCATTGGTTGCTGAACGTTGACCTGTAGGACGATCCCGCGAAGCTACCGTGCTATCCTGCCCCTTCTATGGCGTGACCCCGGTTCTTTGTCGATGAAACTGGCGATCAACCACGGGCAGGCGATGCGGTCGATAACCGGACGCTCACGGGTGACCCACTTCATGGCAGCTTCCTCCCCTACGATGTGACGAGCGGCGCGGTAGGCGCCCCGATGGCGTGCCATGCGGCGATGCCGCCGCTCAGCGGGCTGGCATCGACGCCCCGCTTGCGCAGCTCCGCGACGGCCTCGCGGCTGACCTGGAACCCGTACATGCATGATACGACGACCGGCCGGTCCGTCGGGATCTCCCCAACCCAATCGGCGAGCGTTTCGCGCGTGCGGAACAGGGCACCGGGGAAGGTGTCGGTGCGCTTCGGCCGATCCTCGGTGAGGCACACGTCGAGCACGAGCACGTCCCCTCCGGCGGCGAGGATGTCCCGCAGGCGCTCGGGCGGGACGTCGCCGGACATATCGCCCTGCAGCGGCGGTGGCCCCTCCGAAACCTGCTCGCGCGACGCGGTGGCCCGCGCGAACCGAGCGCCGATGCGGTCCCAATGTAGGTTCCGCATCACGGTGTCGACGTAGTTCGACGCGCCCTTGGCGCCGAAGTCCATGTGATAGGCGTGCTCGTACATGTCGAGCGCGAGCACGGGCGCACCGCCGCCCAGGCCGTGCGCGTTGTCGGCGGCCCACTGCACGACGAGCCTGTTGAGGCGCTCCGACCAGACGAGCAGCGTCCACCCCGATCCGCCGGCCTGGGCCTTGGCGCAGGCCGTGAACTCGGCGCGCCAGCGCTCCGATCGACCCGAAGTCGCGCTCTATGGCCGACGCCAGTCCTGCGGACGGATCGCCGCCGGTCCCGCCCAATCCGTCGAAGTAGATTTCATGGAGGATGACGGAGCCCGCCGCAATGAGCTCCTCGCGCTTGAGGCCGTTCACGTCGAAGACCGGCGCCGCCGCCCAGTCAAAGTCCTTCAGCCGCTTGTCGATGGCGTTCAGGCGACGGAGAGCGCCGCCGTAGTTGTTCTCGTAGTGGCTCGCGAGGAGCCGCTCAGAGAGGCCCTCGAGCCGCGGCGGCTTGAACAGGAGCGGTGCGACCGAGTGGGACATCGTTGACCTCAGGAAGATACGGAGTGCATACGCCACCGCGCACTAAGATACAAGTGTTTCATAAACGCCGTCAGTTCGAGCAGCTGACGGATGGCCTGGACCTCGAAACCCAGCTCGCGGGCGTGGCGGATGAACCGGAGCCGGCTGACGTCGTCCGCGTCATAGATCCGGCGATTGCCCTCGCTGCGCGCGGCAACCGGCATGAGTTCGACCTCGTTCGGCCGGAAGCTCGCGGGTCTGGCCCTCATCCTCGAAGAGCGCGATCTTCGGCACCAGCGTCGTCAGGCCCTGGATGCTGGCTCGCCTATTGTGAGTTTCCCGGTGAGTGATAGGCAAAAAGATCCGCGGAGTTGAAGATGTCTGGTCGATCTCGCTAAGCTCAAGCAGTGTCCCGGTCCGGGCTGCGGATGGCTGTTTCTCGATCACACAAAAAATGGCGGAAGGCGCTGGTGCGAGATGAGCGTCTGCGGCAATCGAGCGAAGCAGCGGAGGCACCAGCATGCACGAGGCACTGCCGACTAACTAGCCGCCTCGGAGCGGGGTCAGAATTGCCGCGGCGACCGGCCCCACTCACCTTTCGCCCTGTCGCGCCGACGAGGGCGGCGGGACGATATACGGCGAAGCCAACGCGGCAACGGTAAGGCCGCCGTCGAAGCTCCACCGATGCTGCCGACTGTAACGACCGCTCGTGAAATCGTCGCCGTTGCGGTTCCATGTGACCTGCGCTCCGTGTTCGTGGCTCATCCTCGCTTGCCTGGGTTGCTGCGCTCAAGCAGAGGAGAAGTCTCGGACGGCTAGTCTCGACCTTCGCTGACACGGGCGGGCCGCCATTTCGGGTAGAAGAGGTTGATTGCGAGACCGCTCAAGATGAGACCTGCGGCGAGCAGCTTCCAGACAGGAAGCGGCTCCGCGAGCCAGAGCGACGCGGCGCCCAAACCGAAAACTGGCACGAGCAGCGCCAAAGGCGCGATCGTCTGGGCGGGATGGCGCGACAGGAGCCAGCCCCATGCCGCGAAGCCAAACAGCGCGTTGCCGACCGCCTGCCACAACACCGTGCCCCAAGTCGCCCACCCTGCCTGGGTCAGGCCGCGGAGGATGGCTGGAGCGCCTTCCATTAGGAGAGACAACGCAAACAGGGGCGGTACGGCGAAGAGGCTGGCCCAGACCACATAGGCCAGCATGTTGGGCGCCTGGCCTCTCTTCACCAGCAGGTTCGCGCCCGCCCAGCAGAGCGCGGCCAGGAGCACCAGCCAGAGACCGGTGGGCGTTGTCGCAAGGTCGGTGTGGGCCGCGATCACCACGATCCCTGAGGTCGCGATCAGCAGCGCGGCCACCTGGAACGCTCGGACGCGCTCGTGAGCCAGCGGCACAGCGATGCCGATCGTGAAAAAGACCTGCATCTGAATGACGAGGGACGCTAGTCCGGGTGCGATGTGCCCCTGTATAGCGGGGTATAGAAGCCCGAACTGACCGACGCCGCCAAGGAAGCCGTAGCCTGCAAGGTTCCGCCAGGAGACAGGCGGACGCTTCAGGAAGAAAACCGCCGGCAACAGAGCGAAGAGGAACCGGAGCGAAGCAAACAGCAGCGGCGGCATGCGATCGAGGCCAATGCGAATGACTACGAAGTTCGTGCCCCAGACGGCGACGACCAGGAGCGCAAGAAGCAGGTGACGCACCGGCAGTCGGGCTGGAGGCTGCCCCCGATCCACTCTCGGGTACTTCAGGGGGCCCTCCGTTTTACGCGGCATATCGCGCAATCGCGTTCTCATCCCATGCCATTCCAAGTCCCGGGCCTCTCGGTGTGATCGTGCCAGCGTCGACCTGGAGCGGTTCCCTGAGGATCGGCCCGGCCTTATCCAGATACTCGATCCAGTGAGCGTTGCAGGTGGCGGCCAGAAGATGAGCACTCGCTTCGATGAAGGCGTGGCTCGATACCGGCAGATTAGCGGCTTCGGCCAGCGCTGCGGCACGCACCCAGCCGGAGACGCCGCCGATCTTCATTACGTCGAGCATGACGAAGTCGCTGGCGCCGGCCGCGATGGCTTTGGCGCAGTCGGCCGGGAACCACCAGTTCTCGCCCGTCTGGACTGCAACCCCAGCTTCGGCCCGCACCCGTGCGTGACCGGCGAGATCCTCGGCCCGCACGGGTTCCTCCACCCAGTGCAGGTCGAAGTCACGCAACCGGGCGAGCCGCGCGCAGGCCTCAGCCGGATCGAGGCTCTGGTTGTAGTCGATCATCAGACGGATGTCGGGGCCGACGATCGCACGGAGTTCTCGGACGGCCTCGATATCCGCCGAGAGCCCACCGCCGCCGATCTTCATCTTGATGGCGCGAAAGCCGCGGTCGACCGATCGGCGGATCTCCGCCTCCTCGGCGCGCGGGTCGATCAGGCCGTAGCTGTCATAGGCGTTGATCGGCTTCGGTTCCGCGCCGAGCAGTTCCGCAACCGACTTGCCGACGCTGCGGCCGAGGGCATCCCAGAGCGCCATGTCGAACCCGGCGATCGCCATGCCGACGAGGCCCTGCACCCCAAGCAGCCGATAGCGCCTGTCGATTGCACGAAATCGCTCAAGCGGTGCGGCGGACGTGCCGACAATGTCCGCGCCGATATTCTCGACAAGGTTCAAGAGCGGTTTCAGGGCAGCTTCCGTATAGGAAAAAATATAAGCTGAGCCGTTGATCTGTTCGCTCGTCTCCACATCGATCAGGACGAGCGGGGCCGACGGGATCGGGCCGACCGCCGTTCGCATGGGCCGCTTGAGCGGGACCACGACCGCACGGGCGCGGATTGCCTTGATTGTGGCTCCGACGCTTGGCATCTCAGTTCCCACTTGCTGAAGGAGCGTCAGCTAGCCCGCGGTGTCGCCAGGTGTAAACTCACCGGCGAGTATACTTGCGAAAGGTGCGATGGTGGGAAGCGTTCGAGCGTCCACGCGCGATCGGATCCTTGAGGCCGCTTACGGCCTGTTCTACGCCAAGGGCTTCAATCGCGTCGGAGTCGACGCGGTTGCGGAATCGGCTGGCCTGACGAAACGCACGCTCTACCAGCACTTCCGCAGCAAAGATGACCTTCTCGCGGCAGTGCTCGATCACCAGAGCAGCATGGCTCTGGCCCACGTCGAGGCTTGGGGCGCACGTCTGCCGACCGACAAGAGCGGCTTCGTTCGGCAACTCTTTCGCGATGCGGCTCGATGGTCGAAGAACCCGAAATGGTCCGGTCCCGGCTTCACCCGAATTGCCATGGAGCTGGCTGACCTTTCGGGCCATCCTGCTCGCGGGGTTGCGAAGCGCCACAAGGCTGCTGTCGAGGCCTGGCTATGCGCCGAGCTTGCGAAACGCGGTGTCCACGATGCCGACGATGCCGGCCGCCAATTGAACCTTCTTCTCGAAGGCTGCTTCGCGTTGATCCAGATACATGGCAACCGCGACTACGCCGCTGCAGCGTCACGGGCAGCTTGCAGGCTCATCGGTGTCGACGCCGGGTCCGCCGCCGAAACTCGGTAGGGTGAGTTCCGCGTCGATCGGTTTGTCGGCATACTGTAGCGCGGCAATCTAGATGCGACTCCGTATTGCGTCATCCGAGAATGTTCCCGAAGGCTGATTGTCGTTGCCATGAGGAATCACTCCCATCCAGGCCTCTGACGAGGGGGCTTGAAGGTTGCCAGCACGCTCTGCCCCTTCGTCGGAACGGCCATCTCTCGGCAGCGCCGAGAGCAGGCGACCGATCCCCCCGAGGAACACTGTTCCGAGCAGGATGCGAAGCATGGCTGCCTGACCACCCAGATCGTGCGTGGTCCACCATAGGGCGGCGCCGAAGCCCGCCCAGACCGCGCCCATATATTTGATGTGACTGTTCAAAACGGGATCGATCACGGCAGCAGCCGGCAGATGCGCTCCAGACGAGACGGGGAGCCGAAGGCCTGTCACGACATCGAGCAAACCCGTGAGGACGGCGAAGGCTGCGAAAACGCGCAGTACGACGGTGAGCGCCCGGTAGCTTCCCGACGGGGCAAGTTGAGCTAGGGTAGGGTCAGCAGCCATGCCGCAATCTTCTTTCCAATCCGCATTTTGAAATCGGCGCGTGTACCAATCCCGCCACGGCCGCATAGAGGTTGCGGTCGTGTCCCGGATGATGGTGTAGCTCGGAGCGCAGCCGCTCGCGACGCGCACTATCCAAAAGCGCCGTAGCGAGCGAGCGGCTGCGCGGTGGTCATCGATGGATCGCGGTAGGGTTGGGTTGCGACATCAACCCGAACGAGGACCTACCGATGACCGACGACATGATGAACCTGCAAGAGCTGGCCGCCAAGGCCCCCGATGCCGACATGCTGCGCGAGATGATCTCATTCGCGGCCCAGCGCCTGATGGAGATGGAGGTCGGCGCTATCACCGGTGCCGCGCACGGGGAGAAGAGCGGCGAGCGGCTCGTGCAGCGCAATGGCTACCGCGACCGTGATTGGGAGACGCGCGCCGGCACGGTCGAACTGCGGATCCCCAAGCTGCGCAAGGGCTCCTACTTCCCGGGCTTCCTCGAGCCGCGCCGCCTGGCCGAGAAGGCGCTGACGGCCGTGATCCAGGAAGCCTACATCCAGGGGGTCTCCACGCGATCGGTCGACGATCTCGTCAAGGCGCTCGGCATGAGCGGCATCTCGAAGAGCCAGGTCAGCCGCCTCTGCAGCGAGATCGACGAACGCGTGAAGGCCTTCCTCGACCGGCCGATCGAGGGCGAATGGCCGTATGTCTGGGTGGACGCCACCTACGTGAAGGTCCGCAAGGACCATCGCATCGTCTCGGTCGCGGTCATCATCGCGGTCGGGGTCAATACCGATGGCCGGCGCGAGGTGCTCGGCATGGACATCGGGCCATCGGAGGCCGAGACCTTCAGGGCCGGCGAAGCGACGAGGAGAACGTCCTGCGCGCCGAGGTCCTCGCCCGCGATTCCCTCTGGCGGAGCCGCCCCGTCCGCCAGTGCGACCGCCGCGGCGTCAATCTCGTTGCGCGCGACCTGCTCTACCAGGCGCGGCGACCAGCCCGATAAGATCCGCAACCGCAGGTTCGGAAACTCGCAGCGCAGCCGATCCAGCGGACGCGACAGCGAGATCTCGGATAGGTGAGGCATGATCCCGAGCCTGAACTCCCCACCCACCGAACCCTCGGAAGACACGCTGGCCTTGAGGTCGTCGAGGGACCGGATCATCCGCCGGGCGTGCTCGTAGGCGTCCCGGCCCGCAGCCGTGGGCTTTAACGGCTTCGATTGGCGGTCCAGCAGTTCGGCGCCGAGGTTTTCCTCCAAATTCTGTATGCGCCGTGTGATGCCGGGCTGGGTCAGGTTCAACCGGGCCGACGCCGCGACGATCGAACCCGTTTCGACAACGGCGACCAAGGCCTCTAGATCGTGGATATTCATGCGGGTTTAGCATTCTGAATATGAGGATAATTGAATTGCGTCATCATTCTATCCAGGAATAACGTCGCTTCAGAAAATGCGCAACCGTCAAGGTTCTCATGTCTCAAGCGACGATGCTCGGTCCCTCGGCGGACCGCTCGACACCCGTCATCACCCGTTCGACAACCCTCCTGTTCGCGATCTCGGTCGGGGTGATCGTCACAAATCTATTCGCGTCCCAAACACTCGTGGGCGTGATCGGATCTGCACTCAAGCTGCCGGCCGGACTGACCGGGCTTGTGGCGATGGCTTCGCTCCTCGGCTACTCGGCCGGACTGTTCCTGCTCGTACCGCTCGCCGATCTCGTAGAGAACAGGAGGCTCGTCGTTCGCCTGCTCGCCTGCGGAGCTATCGCGGCCGCGGCAACCACGGTAATCCAGGGTGCCGGCCCTCTTTTGGGCTGCCTCTTCGTACTCGGAGCGTGCTGCTCGGCGATCCAGGTCCTTGTTCCGATTGCTGCGTCCATGACGCCCCCCGAGCACCGGGGGCGCGTGATCGGGGACGTGATGAGCGGGCTGATGGTCGGCATTCTGCTCTCGCGTCCGCTCGCGAGTGTCCTGGCCGACGTGATCGGGTGGCGCGGCTTCTACGGCGCGAGTGCCGCCGCAATGGCGACCCTGACGCTCATCCTCGCGATCAAGCTTCCTCGCCGATCCCCTTTGAGACACACTTCCTACCCCGTCCTGATCGCGTCACTGCTGCGGCTTCTTCGGGAGGAACCGGTGCTTCGCCGCCGGTCCATGACGGCCAGTCTTGCGATGGCGGCCTTCAGCCTGTTCTGGACGTCGATTGCCTTGAAGCTTGCCGAGCCCCCCTTCCTCCTCGGACAGCGTGGTGTTGCGCTGTTCGCGCTGGTCGGCGCCGGAGCGGCGATCGTGACCCCAATTTTCGGCCGCGCCGGCGATCGTGGCTGGACCCGGCCAGCGACGATCGCCGCCCACGTTCTGATCGTGGGCTCGATGCTCGTTGCGGCCTGGGCGCCACAAGCGAAGTCGCCGATGATCTCGCTCATCGTGCTCGGCGTCGCGGCCGTCCTCCTGGACGCGGGGGCCACGGGCGACCAAACGCTCGGGAGGCGGTCCATCAACCTCTTGGATCCCGAAGCGCGCGGCCGCATCAACGGCCTCTTCGTCGGCCTGTTCTTTCTTGGGGGAGCCGTCGGCTCGACCGTCGCGGGCTTTGCCTGGGCCTGGGGTGGCTGGACGGCGGTCTGTCTGGCGGGAACGGCCTTCGGCGTCGCGACGCTGGCGCTCGACTTTCTGGCTAGCCCTGTCGACGGCTGAGAACCCGAGGGAGTTTGACGAGACGTGGCCATGCGATGTCCGCGAACCCGCTCCGCAGACACTCAGCGTTCACGCGGCCGTTCGAAAGAACCCTCTCCATGTCACTTGCGGAAGTTGCGCTTCGTCTTTGGACGATGCAACCATGCGCTGGTCGCTGGATCTACGACACAGGAGTGACCCATTGGACTCCGTAGCATGTCGAACAAGCTTCAACCGATCGCTCGCCGCCGCAGATCGCGACCTGAACAGCATGCAACGTCTGCAGGATTTGGAGAGAAGACTTGAAGCCCATTGATTTGAAAACGACGGCGCTGGTAGTCGTTGACGTTCAGAAAGCCTTCGACATCTTGGAAGCAAAAGGCATTCCGCGCAACAATCCCGATGCGATCGTTCGCATCGCAGACCTTCTCGCTGCGTTTCGGCACGCGGGCTCGGCAATCGTCCATATACGCCACCGCGGGACGTCTCCAAACACTTTGTTCAAGGGAACCGCCTGCGAGCCCAGGGACGAAGCCCGCGAGCGTAACGGCGAACCCGTGGTCTGGAAGAGTGTCAACAGCGCGTTCATTGGGACCGACCTCGAGGCATGTCTCAGGAGGCGCGGCATCCACACCCTCGTTGTGTGTGGGGCGACTAGCAACCATTGCGTGGAGACGACGACCCGCATGGCGGGCAACCTCGGCTTCGATGCCAGGTTCGTCCAGGATGCGACATGGACTTTCGAACGGGTCGGGCCGGACGGCCGGGTGCACGCTGCCGACGACATCCAGGCGATGACCGAAGCGAATCTCTCGGACGAGTTCGCCGAGATCGTGACATCGTCGGAGGTCTGCCGGGTGCCTAGAACAAAGGCGGCAATCTGCGCTTCACCGGTGTGGCCTTGATAATGGCGGTGTTGGTTTGGGCCCGCTCGGAGATGCGATCGAGGACGTGATCCAAGTGCTCGACCGAGCGCACCCATAGCCGGCCGATGAAACAATCTTCGCCCGTTACCTTGTCGCATTCGACGAATTCCGGGGTGTCCCTGATCGCCTGTTCGACCAGATGGAGTGCGCCGGGCAGCGGGTTGATCCGAACGATGACCTGAAGGCTGTAGCCAAGTGCCTTGGGATCAAGATCGATCGTGAATGATTTGAGAATACCACGCTCTTCGATGCGACGCAGACGTTGTGCCGTACTCGGCGAGGACAGGCCGATCCTCTGGGACAGCTCCTTCAAAGAGATGCGGGCATTCTCAACGAGGATCCCGACGATTCGCTGGTCAGCTTCGTCCATACAAGTTCCTTTCATGTCTATAAAGCGAAGAGCCTGTGCAGGCTATTAATCGCAGGAACTATTAACATAGCGCCTATGTAAAACCATATACGAGGCCGATATTTCGCAGGATAATGGCGGCGCGGTCGAACATCATGCCAATGGCCGCACCCTGGAGTGCCCATGCAACTTTTCGATACCCCCGCTTCGTTCAAGCTAATCGATTTGCATCCATCCGAGCGGCCCGATCCCGGCGCACCTGCCCCGGGACAGGTTCTCGTGCGCATGCGTGCGGTCGCCCTCAACTATCGCGACCTTCTTGTCGTACAAGGTCAGGATCGCTGGCTTCCTCCCATCGGCCGCGTTCCCGTTTCGGATGGTGTCGGTATTGTCCAAGCGATCGGGGTGGGGGTCGATCGGTTTAGCGTCGGCCAACGGGTCATCTCGACCATTCTGCCGAACTGGATCGATGGTCCTTTGACGGATGCCAAACGGCAAGGTGGTCTTGGTGGGCCATCCGCAGACGGTGTGCTAGCGGAACTAGTGCTTTTCGACGCAGATGCCCTGGTAAGCACGCCAGGCTATCTCTCCGATGTAGAGGCCGCGACCTTGCCGGTGGCGGCGCTGACCGCGTGGCACGCCCTTACGCGCGCAAACAGCCTGCGCCCCGGTGCGACGATTCTCGTGCAGGGCAGCGGCGGAGTCTCGTTGTTTGCGCTCCAATTAGGCCTGGCGGCGGGGGCCAGCGTCTATGCGACGTCCAGCAGCAATGTGAAACTAGATCGGATGCGCCAGTTGGGTGCCGCCGGAACCGCGAACTATAGAAGCGCAGCTGATTGGGATGTCGAAATCCTGCGCATGACCGATGGCAGGGGCGTAGACCATGTTATCGACATCGGCGGAGCTTCGACCCTCTCGCGATCGCTGAACGCGGTCGCCTTCGGCGGAGTCGTCAGCGTGGTCGGGCTAGTCGGCGGGTTGAAGGCGCAAATCGATGTCGCCGAGATATTCCAGAAGAACATGACGCTCCACGGCATAGAGACAGGATCACGAACGATGTTCGAGGCGATGCTCGAATGGATGGAGGCACGAGAGATTCATCCGATCGTCGGCAAGACGTTTGCGTTCCACGAGACACAGGCGGCGTTCTTCCATCAGCAGGCCGGTGCCGGCATCGGTAAGACCTGTATTGTTTTCTGAGTGTGTTCGGGCACCGGCGCGCAGCACATTGGTCAGGGGATCATCGACATCATCAGGCTGACGAAGGCGGACAACATTGATAGGCTCGTTCATGGCGTGTCGCTCGCTCTCGGTGAGAGGTTCTGGCAGGCTGGACACCCACCTAGATACGCCGCCTTTAAACCATCGTCGTCACCCATTTCCCGCACACCTCGTTCTGCCTCAGCAACGACGTAGTTGAGGTGGCGAACATGTGCAAGCAATACAGCCTCACGCAGTTGGCGCATATCGACTGACGACCCTGCCACTTGCGTAGCCCTTTGCCTCCAGCAGCTTGAGTTTCTGGAATCCCGACGCCTCGAAAATGCGGACGCCGCTGCCCAGTACGGTCGGATTGATGTAGAATTGGAACTCGTCGACCAAGCTCAC
>JAABUM010005056.1_pt1 | contig 14224 bp, 14 predicted proteins | sample 5559161 | NCBI WGS metagenome assembly JAABUM01 (sample SAMN10711868, study PRJNA513369) | rock metagenome | isolation source: Antarctica rocks | place: Antarctica: Victoria Land, Siegfried Peak nord
CGGTGGCCTTCGCCTTCTCCGGGGCCTCGGCCGCCACCCTGAGGATCCTCGGCGGCGGCCACCAGGTCAACCTCTCGAACGACGCGTCCGGCCAGGGCTATCGGCGCGACGGCGCTCGTCCGGCTCCCTACAACGTCATCGGCAGCCCGTCGGCGCTCCTCGCTCGCGCCGGGGGCAGCGTTCCGCCAGCTGACGTCGGTTTCCGGTTCGGTCGGCCCTCGGCCGGCGGGGTGCCCGCGAACCATCTCGCGACACGCTGGCCGGCATCCGGCATCGACCTCTCGTGGGACCCCGGCCGCCAGCGCTACCTCGTGTCGACGGACGGCAAGCCGGACATCGACGCCGACGGCACCCAGCACGCAGCTGCGACGGTGGTCGTCCAGGTCGTCGCCAGCCACCTCTCGCAGAACCGCGACGTCAACGGCGCCCAGACACCGGTCGTCGACGTCGTCGGCCAGGGCGCGGCGACCGTCCTGCGGGACGGCCGGGCCTGGACCGGCGAGTGGTCCCGGCCCACACCAGAGGCCCCGACCTCGTTCACCACCAACGGCCAGCCCATCGCGATGGCTCCCGGGCCGGTGTGGGTCCTGCTCGTGCCACAGGGGCAGGCCACCCAGCTGGGCTGAGCAGTCGAGAGTCCAGCGCTGCGTCCGCCGGCTCGGCGGCGACAGCGACCCAGCTGTCGGACCCAGGCAACCGCCGCCTGGGCTCGTGAGCGGCGCGGAGATCCCGGCATACCAGCGGGGTTGAGGGGCCGATAGAGTCCGGCGGGGAGCCAGGCTCCTGCCCAGACCGCAGCTCTTTCCAGAATGGGACGGACGATCCGTGGATCTCTTCGAGTACCAGGCCCGTGACATGTTCGAGGCACACGGGGTGCCCGTGCTGGCCGGCGTCGTCGCCGGCAACGTCGCCGAGGTGCGGGCCGCCGCCGAGCGGATCGGTGCCGGGAGCGGCGGGGTGGTCGTCGTCAAGGCGCAGGTCAAGACGGGCGGACGCGGCAAGGCCGGCGGGGTCAAGGTCGCCACGTCCCCCGACGCGGCCGCTGCCGCGGGCGAGGCCATCCTCGGCATGGACATCAAGGGCCACACCGTCCACCAGGTGATGGTGACGCAGGGAGCGAAGATCGCTGAGGAGTACTACTTCTCCGTCCTGCTCGACCGGGCGAACCGCAGCTACCTGGCCATGTGCAGCAAGGAGGGCGGGGTCGAGATCGAGGAGCTCGCCGTCACCCGGCCGGAAGCCCTCGCTCGGATCGCCGTGGACCCGAACGTCGGCATCGATGGCGCCAAGGCCAGGGAGATCGTCGAGGCGGCCGGTTTCGACGAGGCGGACCGGGGCGCCATCGCCGACGTGATCACCAGGCTCTGGGTGGTCTACCGCGAGGAGGACGCGACGCTCGTCGAGGTCAACCCGCTCGTCAAGACCGAGGGCGGCGACATCATCGCCCTCGACGGCAAGGTCACGCTCGACGAGAACGCCGACTTCCGCCATCCCGAGCACGCAGCCCTGCACGACAGCGCGGCCGCAGACCCGCTCGAGGCAGCCGCGAAGGAGCGTGGCCTCAACTACGTCAAGCTCGACGGGGACGTCGGCATCATCGGCAACGGAGCTGGGCTGGTCATGTCGACGCTCGACGTCGTCGCCTACGCCGGCGAGCAGGTTGCCGCCGACCAGGGGCTGAGCGTCCCACCGAAGCCGGCGAACTTCCTCGACATCGGCGGCGGCGCCTCAGCCGAGGTCATGGCCGACGGACTGCACATCATCCTCGGCGACGAGCAGGTCAGGTCGGTGTTCGTCAACGTCTTCGGTGGCATCACGTCGTGTGACGCCGTGGCCAACGGGATCGTCGGCGCCCTGGACAGGCTGGGTGCCGACGCGACGAAGCCACTCGTCGTGCGGCTCGACGGCAACAACGTCGAGGAGGGCCGGCGCATCCTCGCGGCACGCGCCCACCCGCTCGTGAGCATCGAAGAGACCATGGACGGCGCGGCCCGCAAGGCTGCCGAGCTCGCCGTCCCGGCGAAGAACTGAAAGGCGCACCTCGTCATGGCTATCTTCCTGACCGGCGAGTCGAAGGTCATCGTCCAGGGCATGACCGGCTCGGAGGGCATGAAGCACACGACGCGGATGCTCGCCTCGGGCACCAACGTCGTCGGCGGCGTCAACCCCCGCAAGGCCGGCCAGAGCGTCGGCTTCGACGGCGGCGTCACCGTGCCCGTCTTCGGCTCGGTCGCGGACGCGACAGCCGAGACCGGCGCCGACGTCACGGTCATCTTCGTTCCCCCGGCCTTCGCCAAGTCGGCCGTGCTCGAGGCGATCGACGCGAGGATCCCGCTCGCCGTGATCATCACCGAGAGCATCGCGGTCAAGGACACGGCGGAGTTCTTCAGCCACGCCCGGTCCACCGGCAACACCCGGCTCATCGGGCCCAACTGCCCCGGCCTGATCAGCCCCGGTCGGTCCAACGCCGGCATCATCCCGGCCGACATCGCGGGCCCCGGCCGGATCGGTCTCGTCTCGAAGTCGGGCACCCTGACCTACCAGATGATGTACGAGCTGCGGGACTTCGGCTTCTCCTCGGGCGTCGGCATCGGCGGCGACCCGATCATCGGCACGACCCACATCGACTGCCTCGAGGCGTTCCAGGACGACCCCGACACCGACGCCATCGTCATGATCGGCGAGATCGGCGGTGACGCCGAGGAGCGCGCGGCGGCCTACGTCTCGGAGCACGTGACCAAGCCGGTCGTCGGCTACGTCGCCGGGTTCACCGCTCCCGAGGGCAAGACGATGGGCCACGCCGGCGCCATCGTCTCGGGTTCGTCCGGCACGGCCGCGGGGAAGAAGGAGGCCCTCGAGGCAGCAGGGGTCAGGGTCGGCAGGACGCCGTCCGAGACCGCCGACCTGATGCGCGACATCATGAAGGGCATCTCGGGCTGAACTCCGGCTGACGCCGGCGATCAGCCGAGCGAGCCGACCAGGTCTCGGCAGGCCTGCTGACAGCGCCGGCAGGCGTCCGAGCAGACGCGGCAGTGCTCGTGCTGAAGGCGTGCTCGCCGCACTGGTCGGCGCGGCTCTTGCCGGCCTGCGCGCACGCCTCGAGCACCACCCGGGTGAGATTGGCGTCGTAGCCGGTGTGCCGGGACAGCACCCGCCCGGTGGTGTCGCAGAGATCCGCGCAGTCCGCGTTGCTGCGGATGCACGTGGTCAGCTCCGCGACGCTGTCCTCGCTCAGCTACGCATCCGCACAGGCGGTGCAGGCCTGTGCGCAGTCCAGGCACGCCTCGACGCACGCGACCAGCTTGTCCTTGTCGACCCCGCCCAGGTCCCTGGGGTAGGTGTCCAACATCTGAGCCGCACTGCTCACGACGGTCTCCTTCGTATGCCGCGGCGCAGCCCGGTCCTGATGCCGGGTCTGGTGACGCCATCAGGTCACCCAACGGCATACCCACAAGCGGCGAAATCCTCGCCGCCATCCGTATCCGGACCGGGGACCGCCGCCGACGGACGCGCCACCGACCGGGACCCGCCCGCCGCGAAACGACCGAAGCAGCAGGCAATCTGCGACCGCTCGGCGTGCCCTCGGCGCTGGGCCGCCGCGATCCGCGACGATGGTGCCCGTCATGAGTCTCCTCGAACGCGTCCGTCCCAACCGCACCGGCCCAGCACAGGGCGAGCCCCCGGCCGAGGAGGGCTGGTGGCGCCCCGTCCTCAGCGGCGCGATCGCCGCGGCCGGCTCCTGGCTCGTGCTCGCGCTGCCGGTGCTGATCGTCTGGGTGGGCACGCCGCGCACCACCGTGGGCTGGGGTGAGGCCCTCGCCGTGGCGAGCGGCGTGTGGTTCCTCAGCCACGGCAGCCCGCTGTCGGTGGGAGCCATGAGCGTCTCGGTCGTGCCGCTGGGCCTGTGGGCCGTCGCCGTCGCGATCACCACCCGCAGTCTGGGCCGGCTGCTCACCCGGACGGAGGCCGCGGCGCGCGGCACCACCTGGCCGCGCCTCCTCGCCCGTCGCCACCTCCCCGGATTCGCCGTCGGGTATGCCGGGTTCGCCGTCGGAGCCTGGCTGCTCACCCTGGCCGGCCCGGCCCGACCGAGTCCCGTCGGCGTCCTCATCGTGCTCACCGTGCCGATCCTCGCCACCGCCGTCTGCCTCGTCCGCCGCCACGCCGCGGAGCAGGCGTCGCCCATCGTCGGGGAATGGCTCGACCGGGTCCCGCGCCCGGTCGGTCGAGCCATCGCCCCCGGCGTCTGGGGCTCCGCGGCCCTCCTGCTGCTCGGCACCGGGCTCGTCGTCGTGATGCTCGTCGCACGGGTCTCGACGGTCACCGGCCTCTACGCCGCCCTGGCTGCCGGCGTCCTCGGCACCCTGGCCCTCAGCCTCGGGCAGCTCCTCCTTGTCCCCAACCTGGCCATCTGGGCCCTCGCCTGGATGACGGGCCCGGGTTTCAGCGTTGCCGACGGGTCGGCGATCACCCTGTCCGGCGCCCATCCGGGACTGCTCCCGATGATCCCGCTCCTCGGCGCCCTCCCGACGGAGGGCAGCTGGCCACGGTGGCTGCTCCTCGTCCTCGCCCTGCCGGTGGCTGTCGGCTTTCTCGTCTCCCGGCGGGCGTGCCGTTCGGTCGCCCGGCTGGCGAGCTGGCGGACCAAGCTCATGACGTCGGTCGCGTCCGTTGCCGTCTCGGCCGGGGTCATCGCCGTCCTGACGGTGCTGTCGACCGGTTCGGCAGGCATCGACCGGCTCCGCCACGTGGGTCCGAGCCCGCTGGCGCTGGGAGCGGCACTGCTCGGAGAGCTGCTCCTCGGAGCCGCCCTCTACGTCAGCGGCGACTGGCTGCGGCAGCGCCGCGGCTGACCGGTCAGGCCGACGAAGGGTCGCTCAGCCGCGGTGCCAAGGGGCTCGAGGCCGGCGCTGGCCATCAGAGCTCGAACAGGTTGCCGACCAGGCTCTGCTGACGCTCCTGGGCGCAAGCAGCCTGCGCCGCCTGCGTGTTCGCGCCGGCCAGGCAGTCCTCATACGCCTTCAGCGGCACGTAGAGGGTCACCTGGGTCGCTGCGGCAAGCAGCAGCATCCCGACGAACCCAAGGGTGAGGAAGGGACCGAACCGCATCAGGGCCGGAGCGCTCTCGCGCTGGAGCCGGATCAGCTCGCGTACCGAGATGACCGCGGCGACGGCGATCGGCACGATCGCGACGGCCCGCTGGGGCAGCGGCAGGGCCGAGGCGAGCAGGATGAGCAGGAACAGCGCGACGACCGTCATCGAGTAGCCGCCGCGTCGCATCACCTGCTCGCGCGTCCGCTCTGCCACCAGTCCTCCTCCGCCCAGCCCATCGACGACGACGTCACCGACGACGACGTCGTCCCGACACATCCTGCCTGATGGCAACGACCGGTGGCCCTGCTCCGTGCCCACGGGACGGGACCCGCCCATGACCGACCGGCATCGCTCGATAAACTGTCCCGGGTGACGGCACCTCACGCGGACCATCGCTGCGCGGTCGTCGTCCTCGTCTCCGGCAGCGGCACGAACCTCCAGGCACTGCTCGACGCCACCGCCGATCCCGGCTACGGAGTGTGCATCCGGGCCGTGGGCGCCGACCGCTGCGACATCGAGGGGCTCGCCCGGGCTCGCCGCGCCGGGATTCCCACCTTCGTATGCCGGGTCGCGGACTTCCCGACGCGGGCGGACTGGGACGTAGCGCTGGCAGCCCACGTCGCGGCATACGAGCCGGACCTCGTCGTCCTGGCGGGGTTCCTGAAGCTCACCGGGGAGGTGTTCCTCGCCCGGTTCGGCGGGCGCACCGTGAACACCCACCCGGCGCTGTCGCCGTCCTTCCCGGGGATGCACGCGCCCCGGGACGCGCTCGAGCACGGCGTCAAGGTGAGCGGCTGCACGCTGTTCGTCGTCGACGATGGGGTCGACTCGGGCCCGATCATCGCCCAGACCGCGGTGCCGGTGCAGGACGACGACACCGCCGCGTCGCTGCACGAGCGGATCAAGGTTGCCGAACGCGCCCTGCTCGTCGACGTGGTCGGCCGGATGGCCCGCGAAGGCTTCACCATCTCCCAGCGAAAGGTCTCCATCCCGTGAGCCAGCAGGTCAGCCCGACCACGGCCGAGCGTCGCCCGATCCGGCGCGCGCTGATCTCGGTGCACGACAAGCGCGGGCTGGAGGACCTCGCTCGAGGTCTGCACGAGGCCGGCGTCGCCATCGTCTCGACCGGGTCGACGGCGGCGGTCATCGCTTCGGCCGGCGTCCCGGTCACCGCGGTGGAGGAGCTGACCGGCTTCCCCGAGTGCCTCGGCGGACGGGTCAAGACCCTGCACCCGAAGGTGCACGCGGGGATCCTCGCGGACACCCACAACCCCGAGCACGTGCGCGAGCTCGACGCGCTCGGCGTCGAGCCGTTCGACCTCGTCGTCAGCAACCTCTACCCCTTCCGCGCCGCCGTGACCTCGGGCGCGTCCATCGAGGAGTGCATCGAGCAGATTGACATCGGTGGTCCTGCGATGGTGCGGGCCGCCGCCAAGAACCACGCCAGCGTCGCCGTCGTCACCAGCCCCACGGCATATGGGCAGGTCCTCGCCGCGGCGGTGGACGGCGGCTTCACCCTCGCCGAGCGCCAACGGCTCGCGGCGCAGGCCTTCGTCCACACGGCGACCTATGACGTCGCCGTGGCGAGCTGGATGGGCAACGTCGTCGCGGACACTTCTGGGGGCACGGGCTTCCCAGCCTGGACGGGCGCGACGTGGGAGCGCGTGACGCCGCTGCGCTACGGCGAGAACCCGCACCAGCGGGCGGCGCTCTATGCCCACTGGCGTCCCGGGATCGCCACGGCCGAGCAGCTGCACGGCAAGGCGATGTCCTACAACAACTACGTCGACGCCGACGCGGCGGTCCGGGCGGCCCACGACCACGGCGAGCAGCCGACCGTCGCCATCGTCAAGCACGCCAACCCCTGCGGCATCGCCGTCGGCGCCGACGTGGCGGCGGCCTACTCGAAGGCGCACGCGTGCGACCCGGTCTCCGCCTATGGCGGCGTCATCGCGACGAACCTGCCGGTCACCGAGGCGATGGCCGAGGCGGTCAAGGAGGTGTTCACCGAGGTCGTCGTCGCACCCGACTTCGAGGACGCGGCCCTTGAGGTGCTCCGGTCGAAGAAGAACATCCGGCTCCTGCGGCTGCCCGCCGGCATGGACCGCTTCCCCGACCCGGTCGAGGTGCGGCCGATCACCGGCGGCATCCTCGTGCAGACGGTCGACCGGGTCGACGCCGTGGTCGGCAACGATGACGCGGGCGACGGTGTCGAGGCCCCGGGTGCCGCTGCGTCGGGTGCCGCCGCCCATGCGGGCGAGAAGCGTGGCGGCGACGACCCCTCGCGCTGGAGGCTCGTCTCCGGCGAGCCCGCGAACGCTGCGACGATCTCCGACCTGGACTTCGCGTGGCGCGCGATCCGCGCCGTGCGGTCCAACGCCATCCTGCTGGCCAGGGACGGCGCCTCGGTCGGCGTCGGCATGGGGCAGGTCAACCGGGTCGACTCCTGCCACCTCGCCGTCTCGCGCGCAGGGGCCGAGCGGGCCCGTGGGTCGGTCGCCGCCTCGGACGCGTTCTTCCCCTTCGCCGACGGGCTGCAGGTGCTGCTCGATGCCGGCGTTCGGGCCGTCGTCGCGCCGGGCGGCTCGATCCGCGACGACGTAGTCATCGACGCGGCCACGGCGGCGGGCGTGACGATGTACTTCACCGGCACCCGCCACTTCGCCCACTGACCGTGGACACCGACCGACCGGCCGCCCACGAGCCGGGACGCGTCCACCTCTTCTGGGCCGTCCTCACCTTCCTGGCCGGCACGTTCCTCTCCCTCCAGTCAAGGATGAACGGTGAGCTTGCGACCGTCACCGGCCGCGGGATCGACGCCGCCCTGTGGAGCTTCGGCTCCGGCCTGGTGGTGCTCACCGGCGTCGTCGCGACCTCACCCCCGGTTCGTGCCGGCTTCGTTAGCCTGCGAAAGGCATTGCGGGAGAAGGGCATCCAGCCGTGGCAGTGCTTCGGCGGCGGTGTGGGTGCGCTCTACGTCTTCAACCAAACGTATGCCGTCCCGCTCGCCGGCGTCGCGCTCTTCACCATCGCTGTTGTCGGGGGACAGACCACCAGCGCCGTCGTGGTCGACCGGTTCGGCCTCGGACCGGCCGGCCGCGTGCCGGTGACCCGCTCACGGGTGGCCGCCGCCCTGCTGGCGACGGTGGGCGTGGTCGTCGCCGTCGGCGGCCGGGTGACCAGCACGAGCAGCGTCGTCGTCGTGCCGGTCGTCCTCGCGCTACTCGTTGGTGCGCTGATGACGGGGCAGCAGGCAACGAACGGCAGGGTCAACGTCGCGGCAGGCAACCCCTTCACGACGACCTGGCTGAACTTCGCCGTGGGGACGGTGGTCCTGCTCGTCCTCGCCGTGCCGGGAGCCCTGACCGGCGCCTTCGGGACGCCGGGCAGTCTCGCCGCCCCGTGGTGGGCGTGGCTGGGTGGAGTGGTCGGCATCGCCGTCGTGGCCATCTCGGCCGTTGCGGTCCGCCACCTCGGCGTCCTGCAGGTGATGCTGCCCATGCTCCTCGGCCAGCTCTCCTCGGCGGTCGCGCTCGACGCCCTGAGCCCGGCCACCCGCGGCCACATCACCCCGGTGGTCATCGTCGGCCTGCTCATCACCCTCGTCGCCGCTGCACTGGCCGGTTTCGCGGCGAACCGGCGCGCACGGCATACCGCTGCTGCGACGGCGGCTCGCCCGTAGCGCCGGGGGACGACCGACCGGATCCGAACGGCCGGTGGCGCGGGGGGACGAACGACGGGATCCGAACGGCCGAAACGGGTGCTGCTGAGCGTGACAAGCGGACTGGCTCCCGTCGATCGTCCCCGCGGGGAAGGCGCGCCAGCCCGCGGAGGGTGGCCGGGACGGCATACCGCAGCGTGGCAGGATGGGCGCTCGTGACGGCACAGATTCTTGACGGCAGAGCCACCCTCGCCGCGATCAAGTCCGAGCTGAAGGAACGCCTCGCGCTGTTGGCTGAGCGCGGCGTCGTCCCCGGTCTGGGGACCGTGCTCGTCGGGGACGACCCGGGCAGCCGGTGGTACGTGGGAGCCAAGCACAAGGACTGTGCCGAGCTGGGGATCGCGAGCATCCGCCGCGACCTGCCGGCGACCTCGACCCAGGCCGAGGTCGAGGCGGTCATCGACGAGCTGAACGCCGATCCCGGCTGCACCGGCTTCCTTGTCCAGCAGCCCACGGGCCTCGACGAGATGGCGCTCCTCTCCCGCGTCGACCCGACGAAGGACGTCGACGGGCTCCACCCGATGAACCTGGGCTGGCTGGTCCTCGGCAAGGCTGCCCCGCTGCCCTGTACGCCGATGGGTTGCCTCGAGCTGCTGCGCCGGCACGACGTGCCGATCGCCGGTGCCAAGGTCGTCATCGTGGGCCGCGGCCTCACCGTCGGTCGGCCGCTCGGACTCATCCTCACCCGCCGATCCGAGAACGCCACGGTGACGTTGTGTCACACCGGCACTCGCGACCTCGCGGCCGAGGTGCGCCAGGCCGACATCCTCGTGGCGGCCGCGGGCGCGCCGGGCATCATCACCGCCGACATGGTCAGGCCGGGAGCCGCCGTCCTCGACGTTGGGGTCTCCAGGGTCGACGGCAAGGTCGTTGGCGACGTGGCGCCCGACGTTGCGCAGGTAGCGGCCTGGCTCAGCCCCAACCCCGGTGGTGTCGGTCCGATGACCCGCGGCCTGCTGCTCACCAACGTCGTCGTCGCGGCCGAGAGGCAGGCTGGACTGCGGTGAGGTGGAGGGCCTTCGGCCGGCTGGGAGTCTGGTGGCTCGTCGCCGCCGGCTCGGCCGTCGGGCTGGGCCTGGTCATCTTCGCCGACGCCCTGCGCATGGGGGGCCGGGTCGTCGCGGCCTCGTTCCTCGTGGGTGCGGTCCTGCGCCTGCTCGTCCCCACGCCTCGAGGAGGAGGACTCGAGGTGCGTCATCGCCTGCTCGACGTCGGCGTGCTGCTGGGTCTGGCCCTGGCGACAGGTCTGGCGTTCTCCCTCGTCAAGGCGAGGAGTGGCTGAGCCGCTCCGGTATGCCGGTTGGCCGGCTGCCGCGGCCGGCTGCCGCGGCCGGCTTTCTCGGCCGGCCGTCTCGACCGGCCGCCGCCGGTTGTCTCTTCTGGCTGCCGCCGCCGGCTGTCTGGGCCGGCCGTCTCGGCCAGCTGTCTCGGCCAGCTGTCTCGACCGGCTGTCTCGACTGGCTGCCTCGAACCGGCTCCCGGCCGGCTCGCTCAGGCGAGAAGGCCCAGACCCTTGACCGCCTCGCGCTCGTCGGCCAGCTCGGCGACGGAGGCGTCGATCCTGCCTCGCGAGAAGTCGTCGATCTCGAGGCCCTGGACGATGCTCCACCGGCCGTCCGTGACCGTGACCGGGAAGGACGAGACGAGACCCGCCGGCACGCCGTAGGAGCCGTCCGATGCCACGGCCATCGAGACCCAGTCGCCGTCGGGCGTGCCGTCTACCCAGGTGCGCACGTGGTCGATGGTCGCGGAGGCGGCGGAGGCCGCGGACGAGGCGCCGCGCGCGTCGATGATGGCGGCGCCACGCTTGGCGACGGTCGGGATGAAGGTCCCGGCCAGCCAGTCCTGGTCGTTCACCGCCTCGGCGGCGTTCCGGCCGCCCGCCTCCGCGTGGAAGAGGTCGGGGTACTGGGTGGCGGAGTGGTTTCCCCAGATCGTCATCCTGCGAATCTGGGTGACCGGCACACCGAGCTTCGTGGCGAGCTGACCGATCGCCCGGTTGTGGTCGAGCCGGGTCAGCGCCGAAAAGCGCTCGGCGGGAATGTCGGGGGCGTTGCTCATCGCGATGAGGGCATTGGTGTTGGCCGGGTTGCCGGTGACCGTGACGCGGATGTCGTCCGCCGCGACCGCAGCCAGAGCCCTGCCCTGGGGAGCGAAGATTCCGCCGTTGGCCTCGAGGAGGTCACCGCGCTCCATGCCAGCACCGCGCGGGCGGGCGCCGACGAGCAGGGCGTGGTTGACGCCGTCGAAGATGGTGTTGGCGTCGTCGCCGATCTCGACCTTGGCCAGGGTGGGGAAGGCGCAGTCCTCGAGCTCCATGACGACACCCTCGAGGACCTTCAGAGCCGGGGTGATCTCCAGGAGGCGCAGCTCGACCGGGGTGTTCGGGCCGAGCAGCGCACCGCTGGCGATCCGGAAGAGCAGACTGTAGCCGATCTGGCCGGCAGCGCCGGTGACGGCGACCTTGACGGGTGTGGTGCTCACGGGACTGGCCCTTCGACAGCATTACGGAAGCGGACCTCACGACGCTATCAGCCCGAATTTCGTTCATCCCGACCCACTCAGGTGGCCTCGATCGCGGCTCGGGCTGCGACGGCGAGCGCTCCGGCGAACAGGAGGCTCGTGAAGCTTCCGATGAGGAATCGTTCGGCTGTTCCCTCGGGGGCTCCGCGGAGCTCTCCGTAGCGGCCCAGGCCCTTGAGGGCCACGACCAGCGCGACGCCTTCCGGCCACCCCGCGATGACGGTCAGCAGCACCGCCGCCCGCTCGAGCCACCCGATCGCGCGCCCACCGCACAGAGTCGACGCAGCCTTCGTCACCTGCGGAGACGTTTCGCGCGTCGCGGTCGACCCGCCGGAAGACCCACGTGGTAAGAGGGCTGCCGAGCACGAATGCCGTCACGGTGAACACCAGGCCGATCCCTGCGTCCAGAAGGTGTGCGCCCACTTCCCTACTCCTTCGGTATGCCGTCCTCACCTGTTTCACCGTCGGTCACCGACAGGTGGTGGATCGCCAGAGACTGTGCCCCGAAGCTGCTCGACCCAGCCAGCGCGACGAACCCGTTGGCTCACGGCCGAGGGCGAATGCTGAGCCGGTCAGCGACGTGTTGTTGGTTGAGTCCTTTGGCGAGAAGGTTGGTCACCTCCCATCCGGAATCGGTCCGTGTTCGGAGAACGAAGCAGAGCAGCCACAGGGCCGACTCGGCCTTGTCGGCTGCGACCCCATTCGCGCTCTGTACCCCCAGTTGGGCAGAAGTCGAGTGCGCGCTGCGAACGGCAGTTCGTGCCGCGACGAATGCGGGGCCTCGTCCTGCTCGCGCCTGCCGGGGAAGGGGTTCCTCCACAGGTCCGATGCCGATGCCAACGCGCCAGTCGTCGCCACGCATCAGGATGGTCACGACGTCGACAACCGTGCGAGGATCATTCACTCGTCGCCGGCGGTGCGATCAAACGCCCGGACAGGTTGCGGCCGCACCTCCTTGAGGCTGGTCAGGGCCGCGGGCACGAGGTCAGGTCCTCTCCTGCTCGCGCGTTGGTCCGCGGTGATGACAAACACTCGCTCCATCCTTCATTTGCCCCGTTCAGCGGCAACCTCAGCGGTGACCTCGGCGGGGCTGACGTCGCCGCTGACGTCGGCGCCGCTGCGGTCGATGCCGGTGATCGCGTCGAAGGACCAGCCGGCGATGACCGCCCCCACGACCGGGGCGACCCAGAAGAGCCACAGCTGCCCGGGGGCCCCGTTGCCGTTGAAGAAGGCGACCGCGGTGGAGCGGGCCGGGTTGACCGACGTGTTGCTGATCGGGATCGAGATGAGGTGGATCAGGGTCAGCGTCAGGCCGATCGCGAGCGGGGCGAACCCGGTCGGCGCGTGGGAGGTCGTCACGCCAAGGATGACAAAGACGAAGAACGCGGTGAGCAGGATCTCGGTGAGCAGCACGGCCACGAGCGAGAAGCCACCGGGGGAGTGCTCCCCGTAGCCGTTGGCGGCCAGGCTGCCGGTGACCGCCGCCCCACCCCTCACGCTTTTTGCCAGCCCCCACAGGACACCGCCGGCGAGCAGCCCGCCGACCACCTGGGCCACGATGTAGGCGCCGACGTCCCGGAGGCTGTCGAAGCGCTTGGCCGCCCACAGGCCGATCGTGACCGCAGGGTTGAAGTGTGCCCCCGAGACGTGCCCCACGGCATACGCCATGGTGACGACCGTCAGCCCGAAGGCGAGCGCGACGCCGAGGTGTCCCACGCCGAGCTCGGTGCCCCTCGAGTCGGTGACGTTACCGGGCGAGAAGAACTTCGAGCCGAAGATCGCCGTGCCGCACCCGCCGAGGACGAGCCAGAAGGTCCCCAAAAGCTCCGCACCGAGCCGCTTGCCGAGCGGAGGTGTCGTCATGCCCCGCAGGTTAGCGGAGCGTATGCCGTGTCGCCCGGCGAACTCGCGGCCGCCGGGAGCGAGGTTTGGGGACGAGACGACCTTCAGGTCACGGTGCCCTGTGTGGCGGGAAGCTGCGCTCACGCACATGCCGAGAGTTCCTTCCCGAGAGCTGCGAAACCACATCGCCGAGGTGCTGCGCCAGGTTGCGGATGGCGCGCGCGTCACGGTGACCGTCAATGGTGCAGCTGTCGCGGAGATCAGCCCGGTGCGCGAGACGCGTCCCGCCTTCATCTCCAAGCGCGACCTGATCGCCTTGCTGGCGCACCGTCAGGCGGACCCCGGCCTGCGTGACGACCTGGCGACGCTCGCTGGCGAGACGACTGACGAACGTGACTCCACCCGGTGACGGGCCCCTCGCGAGGGCCACTGGCGACCTGGAGCCGAACTATCTTGATGTCAAGGTATCGTGGGATGACCGAGGCACGGATCCGTGGGAGAGTCCTGTCGGCCCCACCGCCGCACACCGCCGCACCCCGAGGAGCACGAGAGCATGAGCAAGATCAAGGTGGTCAACCCCGTCGTCGAGCTCGACGGCGACGAGATGACCCGGATCATCTGGCAGTTCATCAAGGACCGGCTCATCCACCCCTACCTCGAGATCGACCTCAAGTACTACGACCTCGGCGTCGAGCACCGCGACGAGACCAACGACCAGGTGACCGTCGACGCCGCCAACGCCATCAAGGAGTTCGGCGTCGGCGTAAAGTGCGCGACGATCACGCCGGACGAAGCCCGCGTCCAGGAGTTCGGCCTCAAGGAGATGTGGAAGAGCCCCAACGGGACGATCCGCAACATCCTCGGTGGCGTGATCTTCCGCGAGCCGATCATCATCTCCAACATCCCGCGGCTCGTGCCGGGCTGGACCAAGCCGATCATCATCGGCCGCCACGCGCACGGCGACCAGTACAAGGCGCAGAACTTCAAGGTCCCCGGCGCCGGCACCGTGACGATCACCTACACCCCGGCCGGCGGCGGCGAGCC
>JAABUM010005057.1_pt1 | contig 14219 bp, 14 predicted proteins | sample 5559161 | NCBI WGS metagenome assembly JAABUM01 (sample SAMN10711868, study PRJNA513369) | rock metagenome | isolation source: Antarctica rocks | place: Antarctica: Victoria Land, Siegfried Peak nord
ACAGACCATGTCTTCGCGCAGACTTTCGACCAGCGACTCGACCGTGCTGGCCGGCACGTCGGTGATGCGGCCCGCGAGGGTGCCGACCAGGTCGGTCGGCAACAGCGGGACGTCGATCTCGGGACGGGTGAGCCCGGCGATCTCGGTGAAGCGCGCGAGCAGCTCGTTGTAGGGCATCCGCTGCGATCCGCCGATGTCGTAGGACCGCGATTCCCCGTGCAGTTCCATGCAGCCGGCGAGTGCGTTGACCGCATCGACGGCAGCGATCGGTTGAACCTGCGACTGCATCCAGGTGGGGACGGTGTGCACCGGTAGCCGCTCGGACAACTGGCGGACGATCTCGAACGACGTGGAGCCGCTGCCGAGCAGGATCGCGGCCCGCAGCGAGTAGGTCGGAATGCCCGAGGCGGTCAGGATCTTCTCGACCTCCAGGCGGGAGCCGATATGGTCCGACAGCTGGCCCTCTTCGATCTGCGGAACGATGCCCGACAGGTAGACGATGCGGCGCACTCCCTTCGCTTTCGCGCCATCGGCGAAGATCTCTGCGCTCTCGCGGTCCTTCTGCTTGAAGTCGGCACCGCCCAGACCGTGGATCAGGTAGTACGCGGTATGGATGCCCTGCAGCCCGGCAAGCACCTGCTCCTTGTCGGAGACATCTAATTCGATGGGGGTGATCCGGTCGGACCACCAGAACCTGGCCGCCTCGGTGGTGTCGGTAAATCCCCCGACCACCGAGTGCCCGCGGCGGAGCAACTCGGGAATGAGTCGTCCTCCGACGTATCCGCTGGCGCCAGTGACGAGGACACGTTGGGGTTCGAGCATGAACCCGACAGTACGACGTCACGGCAAAGCTGTCGGCACCCCCGTGGCCACCGACGCCTGAACCCGACAGCGCATACTTCGACGATGAGCGATGATGACGAAAAGCAGGTCTCCGAAATGTCCGCGATGACACCGAACCACGGCGCAGGAGACGCTCCTGGAACCGACGACGGAGTGCCCCTCGCCGAGGACGCTCAGAGCCAGGCCGACGGTCCGCCGCGCGACTACCGGGCCGACAAGACCGTGTCTCCCGGGACGTCGCAGTAGTGCAGTGAATCAGAAGTAAGGCGGGTGCGGTTGTGGGCAAAGTTGCTGGCCAGCCGCGGAGCGCCTGTCAAACAACGTTGCACGCACCGCACTGGCGAGGCTCTCAGTAGGACACGGGCATCAATGGCTGCGGTGGTCGGTCGGACCCCAGCCGGAGTGGTGCAGACCATCTGCGACGTGTCCGCCGCCCTGCGTGTGGGACCCGGTCGTTGCCATTCCGCCTGGTGAGCCAGTGTGCTCGCGGGCTCCGCCGTCGGATTCGTTGTCCGTGGGTGCGTACCCGCTGTGACGACCTGCAGGGTGCCCGGCGTCGGCATGGCCGCCGGAGTCGGTGGGGCAGTAGCCGGAGTGGCGAGGGACTGAAGACGGCATGACGCGCCTCTGCTTCGTAGAAGTAGGGTCCATCAGCCCGAAAGCGGTTCGACCAGGGCGGTCAGGCGAGATCCATCGCCTGTTTCCAGCATCCTCCGCCGCGGCATGAATAGCAAGGGTATGGATCGTCGTAGGTGTCAGTCGGTTGAGGTTGTGCTGTTCAATGTTGTGATGGTGTGAGAACTCAGATCCTAGTGTCGCAAAGCATCAATAATGAAAGTTGTTGGCCGCTCGCGAGCGGCGATTTCGAGTGCCTCGCCGATCTGACCGACGGCCACCTTGCGCGACAGCGTGAGATGTGGCACCCAGTTCGGCTGGCTCACCCCTGCACTGCTTCGCAGGTGCTGCACGACCTCGCGCAGGTCGGCCGACGGCGTCAGTAAGTGGGCGATGACGAACGGTCCTGCTCCGAAGACGACCGTTCCGCTGACAGGCAACTGCAGTGGCAGTAGCGCGCCCAGGTCACGCCCCGCCTGCTGCAGCAGTTCGGGGAGGAACTTCGTTGCGGCGAGCGCGGTCAGGTGCGGACGATGGCTGTCGCTGACCCGCTCGCCCTCGGAGCGGATCCCGGCCTCGATCAGGGCAGTCCAGCCCGCCCGCATCGCAGCATCCGATGCGGGATCGAGGGTCAGGTCGAGTGACTGGAACGGCACGGTTGGATCCTCTCAGCGAACGACCCAGTCTTTGCTGGCGGGATCGAGGGCAACGAGTTCACGCGCCTCGAATTCGCGCAACCACCTGAGCATCGGGTAGTCGCCCCACCGCCCGCGAAAAATGTTGGCGTTGCGAACGATCGACTCCACGTGTTGCAACGGTGGAGAGCTGGTCGGGTGATGCTGGTGGTACGCCGTCGCTGCACCGACCCACGTCAGCAAACCACCCGATCGGCCCAGCATCCGAGCCAGATCGGTGTCCTCGGCGCCGTACCCGACGTAGTCCTCGCAGAATCCGCCGAGCTGCTGCCAATCCGAGGCGGTGACAGCAAACGACAGGGACCAGAAAAGCTCGATCCGAGGTTCGTTCACGAGGTCATCACCTGAAGGGGCCAGCCGCGCGGAGTGTGGTCGTGACGCGGCGAGATCGTCCTCGTCGTAGGCGATGTGACCAGGAGGCAGCTGCGGCAGGTAGTGCACCGGGCCGCTCCAGATGATCGGTGCTGAACGAGCCGGACGCGACGTGACCTGCTCGTATCGCTCGATCAGACGGGTGCCCGGCAGGCAGTCGACGTCCAGAAAGATCAGAGTTTCTGCGCCGTTCGCCAGGGCCGCAGCGGCCCCGGCGTTACGAGCCGCAGCCAAGGGGAGCGCGGCCGGGTCCGCGTCGATGAGCACGACATCGGTCGCGGGCGCGGCGGACACCAGAGGTTCGATGCCGTCGTCGCCCATCGATACGACGATGTGTCGGCCAGGCAACCGGGTACCGCGGTGCAGGTGCGCCAGTTGGGCAGCAAGATGTGCGTGTCGACCACGCGCGATGGTGATCAGCGCGGTCCTCGAGGTCACCGTGTCGCCAGCTCATCCAGGGCGGCGGCCGCGCGCTGCCCGCCGTGGTGATCGTTCCAACGATCCCACCCGGTGCCACCGAGATCGCGGGCCTCGCACAGCAGATCCGGCCATGCGTCGTCAGCGGGCCAACGATCGCAGGGAACGGCGAGATCGGCGTGGCGCAGAGCTCGGACGGTGGCGAGCTGCTCCTGGTGCGGACGAGCTTGGGCCACCACCACGGCGGGCCGGCGCAGCGCCGCCACCTCGGCGACCGCGTTCTGACCCGCGTGTGTAACGACCACTTCTGCGCTCGCGAGCAGATCGGCCAGCGGTTCCCGACTCGGCCCGAAATCACCCCCACAAAAGGTCCAGCGCCATTGTGGCGTCGCTGCGGAAACCGTGTCAGCGAAGTCCGGTGGCAGGTCGGAGCCGCCACTACCCAGCAGGCAGACAACCGATCCTGGGATGGGCTCGGTTTTGCTCCCAGCGGTCTCATCGAAACGCGAGAAAGCTCCGGTATGAACAGTTTTGGTAATCCAACGATCGGGCCACTGGGGCTCGGGCAGCGTGCCGGGCCAGGGGGCGAGCAACGAGTGGGCGAGGTCGTAGGCGAGCACGTGCGCAGGGTCGCTGCGGTCGCCGCGCATTGCGGCAACGACGACGGGCACGCCGAGAGTGCGGGCCAGCACGGTGACCTCGACCGAAACGTCGATGACCATCAACGTCGGCCGCGCGGTAGCAGTCCAGGCGGAGATGGTGGCCATCCGTGCGCTGTATCCCTCATGTGCGGTCGGCGCCCAGTGCATCCGGCCGTTTGCGTCGACGTCGGTGCCCGGTGCGGGGAACGGGTCGTCATCGCGGGACAGCTGCACCCACTGCCCGTGCCAATCCTCGGGCTGCGGCAACGAACTGAGGCCCGTGACGGGCGTCCGCAGGTGAGCGGCGATGGCGCGAAGCCGCTGCACGTGCCCCGACCCCTGATGATGTGCGTAGTACCCGATCACTGCACGACCCGGCGGTAGGCCTGCGCGTGCGTGGCAGCAACCTCCACCTGTGCAGCGTGACGGTCCTGCGGGGTGGCCGCGCCGTTGGGGCGCAACTCTCCCAGTACGCGGCGGATGGTGTCAGGTGTCGAATCCAGTGGAAGTTCGGTGACAGGATGTTGCTCCGCGTACTGCCCCACGGGCGGCGCGACGACGGTTGTGCCGACGTCCCAGCACGACTCGACCCAGCCCGAGTGCGTTCCCCACCGGTAGGGTAACAGCAGCGCATCGATCCCGGACAGGAACGTCCACAACTCGTGCTCGCAGGTGTATCCGTCGACTGCGTCGACGTCCCACTGCCCGTCCTGGGCACCCTGTTGCACCAGTACCCCGACCCGCCCGTTACCTGTCAGGATGGACCGCGAAACGCGCACCACCACCCGCGTGGACGCCGGCGCGTTCGCCAGGAGCGCCAGCGCGGCCGGTGCGTCGACGTTCTCGCGCGGCGATCGTAGGTTGAGTCCGATCACGCCGCCTCTGCCCGATCTCGGGCGAATTCGACGGCCCACCAGGCCGAGGTCGAACTGGTGCGGGTGCGCGACTACCTGCGCGGTGACGCCGTACCGACGCCCGATGAATTGGGCCGCACCCTCGGTCAGCGTGAACGTCTCGGCGGCTGCGCGGATCAGCAGTCTCAGTGAGCGGTGGTGGGTTTCCTGGTCGGTGACATGCGGGTTGTCCAAATCGTGCACCGTGAGCACGAGGGCGATGTGATGCACGGCGAGGGCATCCACCCATTTCTGCAACTGGCCGGGAGTGCGATGTTCGAACCCGAAGTGCAGATGGACGACGTCGATCTCGGCCGCGTGGGCGGCGATCCAGTCCGGACGTAGCGCCGGTGAAGGCTGCCACGGATCAGCGTAGGAGGTGCTGCCGGCCGGGTCCGGCAGGTGCTGGACGCCCGCGGCGCCGTCCAGGCAACGGTCGACGTAACTGTGGCGACCGGGAATTGTGCAGACCCTGATGGGCCCGGATTCACCCTGCGAAGGCATGCGGTGACTCCGTTTCGGACTCGGTCGGATTCTCAGGTGCCGGGCGGGGCCGGGTCGGTTGCGAAATGGCTCGATAAGTGTCGAGGTAAGACTGCGTCATTCGGCCCAGCGAGAAGTGGCGCTCGGCGAATTCTCGCACCTCGGTCCGAGAGACCGATCCGACCCCTACGGCAGCGCGAGCCATAGCGGCGACATCTCCTGCTGACACCAGCCGGCCGACCCGGTCGGAGGTGATGATGCCCGGAATGCCGCCCCGCGCGAACGCCACCACGGGGGTGCCGCAGGCCAGCGCCTCGATGACGACCAGGCCGAACGGCTCGTCCCAGGCCGGCGTCACCAGTACAGCTCGTGCTGCACGCACGTGATCGACCTGCGCGTCGACCGCGAGGTGACCGAGATAGCGGGCGCCCTGCCCGAGGCGGGGGCGAACCTGGGTGGCGAAGTAGACCGGGTCGCTGATTGGCCCGGCAAGATCGAGCGGCAGACCTGCCAGCCGGGCCGCGTCGATCGCCAGGTGAGGGGCTTTCTCGGGTGTGACGCGCCCGGACCACCACAACCGATCACCGCCCGGACCAGGTAGCCAGGCGTCCAGGTCGACCCCGTTGGGTATGACGGTCGCAGGTTCGGGAAGCTGCTCCCAGGACCGGGCGGTGTAGTCGCTGACAGCGGTGAACGAACCCACCTTGTCGGTAGCCGAATGGATCGCGGACTCCAGCCAGGGCGTGGGGGGAGTGTGCAGAGTCGTCAACATCGGCAGGTCGCAGGTGCCCGCCATCGCCAGGGGCAGGTAGTGCAGGGAGTGGTTGTGGATCACGTCGAAGCGGTAGCGACCCACGGCTGCCAACCGGCGCATTACATGCAGGTAGCTGTGGTGTTCGGTCATGAACTCGGCCGCAGGCATAGAATCATCCTGCTGTGACAGTTCACTCGCGGCCCAGCGGCCGCCGTCGAGGGACCACTGTGTCTCGACTCCGTCCGAGCCGGCCCGCGCGATCAACGTGACGTGATGCCCTTCGGCGATCAGCTGTCGGCGTAGATGCCAGATCATCGACTCCAGCCCGCCCGAGAACGGTGGCGAGATGTCGTTGCGCGCGGGCGCCAGCATGGCGATACGGAAGCGGGAATCGCCGGGGTCCGCGGTCAAACGCGGATTCACCACAGGCCGGCAGGGGTACAGGAGACATGACCGCGGGAGAGCATCTTCACCTCATCGGACAGGAGACGTGGCATGGCGTGGACATGGAGTGTGCCGTCGGACCGGGTCTGCGGCCGATTCGAGCCGGGCAGCTGCGGGGCTGACGCTGATGAGTGATCTCACGTTGGCGCTGGCCGGACCGGTCCGGCACGGGGTGCGGCTGCATGCGCTTGCCCTAGCTCGCAGTACCCCCCGTCTGCAGCGGGTAAACATCGAGGAAGGTCCGTTGCCGCCCGGGCCGGTTCACCTGCACTTCACCGACCGGATCTTCGGGCGGGATTCGCTGCTCGCCGCAGCGCGACTGAGGGACCTGGTGGATGGCCGCCCGATGTCGGTGACCCTGCACGATCTGCCGCAGCCGTCGGACGGTTCCTCCTTCCTGTGTCGTCAGCAGGGGTACGCGCAGGTGGTTGCGGGCGCGCGAGGCGTTCAGGTCAGCAGCCTGCATGAACGGCGACTGCTACTGCGGTTGTGGCAGATCGCAGGATCGGGTGCGTTGCCGCCGATCGACGTGGTGCCGCTACCGGTGGACCGCCCGGCGCGATGGGGCGCTCCGGAGGCTGCCGGCGACGACGTAGCGGTGCTCGGTTTCCTCTACCCGGGCAAGGGTCATATCGAGACGTTGCACGCCATGTCGAGTCTGCCCACGTCGACAGGTCTGGTTGCCCTGGGCGTGGTGTCGGACGGGCATGGCGATCTGTTGGCGGAACTGGTGGGTGAGGCGTTCGCGCAGCGGCGGCCATTCGAATGCACCGGATACTTGCGCGACGCTGACCTGGATGCACGGATCGCCCGAACTGGGGTGCCGGTCAGCGCGCACACCCACATCTCGGCGTCCGGCTCCATCAATCGCTGGATCGGCGGCGGACGACGACCGATCGTGACTCCCGGTCGATACGTCGCCGAACTCGCCGAGCGAGCGCCCTGGGCCCTGACCGTCGCCCACGACCTGCCCGCGGCCATTGCGGCAGCGTTGGAGGACCCGGCGTCCACCTGGATCGCGGAGTCGGAGTGGGACTCGGCAGCGCTGCCCGATACGGCGGCTGCTGCGGCGATGCAGTTGGCTGCGATCGAGGCGTTGTGACTGTGCGGATCGGGGTCGTCATCCCGCACTACGACGACGAACGCAGGTTGCGGTGGGTGCTGAATGCGCTTGCGACGCAGACCTACCCACTGGAACTACTGCACGTGGTGGTCGCGGACGACGGTTCCCCGCAGCCGCCTTCGCTGCCCGATCTGCCGTTCCGGTGCGATCTCGTGCGGCAGCAGGACGGTGGCTTCCGGGCGGCAGCCGCGCGCAATCTGGGCGCCGCGGTGGTGATGGGCGACCTGTTGCTCTTCCTCGACGGCGACACGATCCCGACACCCGAGTATCTGGCTGCGATGGCCCGCGCCTTCACCGATGTCGGCCCAGGCATGCTCGCAGTCGGCCGACGTGAGCACGCCGACTTCACGGGCTGCGCTGACGCGGACGTCGGGCGGTGGGTGCGCGACGGCGTGCCCGAGGCACGGGTGTCGGCTACCCCGCAGTGGCTAAGGGAGGGGTATGCCCGGACCTCGGACCTACGCTCGGCGGGTGAGGAGGACTTCCGGTTGGTGATCTCTGCCGTACTCGCAACGGACCGAACCATCTTCGAACGAGCCGGCGGTTTCGACGCGACCATCACCGGTTACGGCGGTGAAGACTGGGAACTGGCCTGGCGTTGCTGGCTACTGGGTGCGCAGTTTCGTCACGTGTCTGACGCGGTGGCCTGGCACGACGGACCGGACGCGGCTGATCGCGACGGTGATCGCAGCGCGTCGCGCACGGTGAAGGATGCCGAGACGCTTGCGCTCGCGGCGAGGATCACGCTGCCCAGCGCTCGCGGGCGAGGATTGGTGTGGGCCCAGCCCGACATCGTCGTGACGGTGCTCGGACAGCACACCGACGCGCAGGTCTTCCTGACCGTGACCTCGTTGCTGCGGGACAGCGATGCCGGAGTGTGGCTGGTCGACTACGACACCGTTCCGGCGACGCTGGCCGCCGATCCCCGCGTGCACGTGGGTTATGCGCCACGTGGGGTGCAGGACCGGGCACGGTTCCAGGTGCAGGTGTGGACACCGCTACGACTTGATGGTTCGCTGACCACGATGTGCGAGACGAGTGAGATCGAGGTGCCGGGGGTACTTCGAATTCGACGCACCCGTCGAATCGCACTCGGTGTCGCGGGTCCCGAGCCGAGCGGGTGTCCTGCATGGCTGCATGAAGTGCCAGACGATGGGTTGACACGCAACGGGCTCGAACGGCTGCTGGGACGGTGGTACACCAATGACTGAAACACCACGTGAACCGATTGCCGACCTGCCCGGTAATCCGGCGAACGCAGCCCACGAACAGGCCGATGACCAGGGCCGCCGCGAGCACTACGGCGAGTTCTACGGCGTGCGATCGGCGGATGACCCCAGCCTGCCGTTGCTCGTCGTCTACGGCAACTGCCAGGCCGAGGCGACACGGATCCTGCTCGACGGCGCTGCGGCAGGTCGGTGGCGCACCGCACGGATGCCGCCGGTGCACGAGTTGGAGTCGAGCGACCTCCCGCATCTGGCCGCGTTGCTCGCCGACACGACGTATCTGGTGGCTCAACCCGTCGGCGACGGGTATCGCGACCTTCCGCTCGGAACCACCGAAGTGGCTCGCTTGCTACCGCAGCAGGCGCGGATCGCCCGGTTCCCGTCGGTGTACTGGGCGGCGCTCTTCCCGACCCAGGTGATCGTGCGGGTGCCCGGCCTCGGCGATCCGCCCGTCGTTCCGTATCACGACCTGCGGGTGCTGGTCGCGGCTGCGAAGGGCGAACCGGTCTCGTTCGAGCCCGTCCACGCGGACGGCGTTCGAGCCGTGCGCGACGACTCGCTGGCGCAGTTGCGCAGCCGCCAGGATCAGCACGGGACCATCGACGCCGCAACGGTCCTGGAGCACGCGGGGTCCGACACGACGTGGGTCGTGAACCACCCGCGCAATTACGTGCTGATGCGCGACGCCGAGCTGATCCGGAACGCGCTGGGCCTGACCGGTGACGTGACCGACCCTGGTCGGGTGATGCTGGGCCAGCTGCGCACGCCGGTCTACCAGGCCACCCTCGACGCGCTCGGCGCCGACGGCGAGTCGAGCGACGCGTGGCTTATCGGCGGCGATCAGGTCTCGGAACAGGAGGTCGCCGATGAGCAACTGCGCTGGTATGGCGAGCACCCCGAGGTGATCGACATCGGTCTGAAGAAGCACGCAGACCTGATCAGCACCCTGCGCCTCTAGGCAGCGGTCTGACCAGGTCGATCGCCGCAGGTGGCCCAGCAGGTACCGCAGGACCGTTTCTCATCACGGTACTTGTGGGTGCTGCTGGGTGAATTGACCGTCCTCATGATGGAGCAAACGTAACGAATGAGTTCAGTAGCCCACCACGGGGATTCATAGACGATACGTTGGGGGAACTCGTGGGCCACAAGCTCTGTGCCCCTTTGGTTTTGGAGGTTCGTCGTGTCCGAGCATCAGAATCCTGATGTGGCACCGCCGGCCAGAGTTGGTCTTCTCTGGCTGACGGGCGTGTTGTTGATCATTCCGATGCTCGCGCTGATCCCGGTCGGGTGGTACTCCAAGCAGGATCCGAAGCTGGGCCCGTTCCCGTTCTTCATCTGGTACCAGCTGTTGTGGGTTCCCCTGACCGCTGGATTCTGCTGGGCTGCCTACATCGTGGTCCAGAAGGCGCGACCGTACCGTGCGATTGAACCCGTCGACCAGCACGCACCCACGGAAGGTGACGCATGAACGCCACGATCCACGAGGTGGCCAACCCCTCCATTCCCAACTCCGGCGTGCATGGTGTTGCGCTGACCGTGCTGATCGTCTTGTTCCTGGTGGTTACCGTCGTCGGTTTTTTGGCGAGCCGCTGGCGTAAAGCTGACTCGCTGGACACCCTGGACGAGTGGGGTCTTGGTGGGCGGTCGTTCGGCACGTGGGTCACCTGGTTCCTGCTGGGCGGGGACTTGTACACGGCATACACCTTTGTGGCCGTGCCTGCGGCGATGTACTCCCTCGGTGCCGTGTCCGGCTTCTTTGCAGTGCCGTACACGATCGTGGCGTACCCGATCATTTTCTTCTTCATGTCACGGCTGTGGTCGGTCAGCCACCGACACGGGTATGTCACCGGTGCGGACTTCGTACGTGGCCGCTACGGATCGCGTGGCCTGTCCCTGGCGATGGCCGTAACCGGCATCCTGGCCACGCTGCCCTACATCGCGTTGCAACTCGTCGGCATCCAGGCTGTGCTGGAAGTGGCCGGAGTCGGTGGCGGCGGCAACTGGTTCGCCAAGGACATCCCACTGATCATTGCGTTCGCGGTGCTCGCGGCCTACACCTACACCAGCGGGTTACGTGCCCCGGCGATCATCGCGTTCGTCAAGGACGGGCTGATCTACCTGGTCATCATCGTGGCGATCATCTACCTGCCCACCAAGGTCGGTGGCTGGGGTCACATTTTTGATGCGGTCGACGCCAAGAGTGCGGCTGCCGCGAAGGTTCCCAGCGGTAAGCAGTTCCCGGTCACCGTGCCCAAACCTGCGCAGTGGACCTACATCACGCTGGCGTTCGGATCCGCGCTGGCCTTGTTCATGTACCCGCACTCGATAACCGCGGTGCTGTCGTCCAAGAGCCGCAAGACCATCCGACGCAATGCCGCGATCCTGCCGGCGTACTCGCTTGCGCTGGCGCTGCTGGCCCTGCTGGGATGGGTCGCGATCGCAGCGGGTACCAAACCACTCGGTTTCGGTAACAAGCCCAACGCACAACTGGTCGTACCCCAACTCTTCCTCGACCAGTTCCCGGCCTGGTTTGCCGGAATCGCATTCGCGGCTATCGCTATCGGTGCACTTGTACCCGCAGCCATCATGTCGATCGCGGCGTCCAACACCTTCACCCGCAACATCTACAAAGAATGGTTGAAGCCCGATGCGACACCCCAGGAGGAAGCCAAGATCTCCAAACTGGTGTCACTGGTCGTGAAGATCTTCGCGGTCGGCTTCGTGCTCGTCCTGGACAAGCAGAACGCGATCAACTTGCAACTGCTCGGTGGGATCTGGATTTTGCAGACCTTCCCCGCCATCGTGGTCGGTCTTTACACCAAGTGGTTGCACCGGTGGGCGCTGCTGATCGGCTGGGCTGTCGCCATGATCTACGGCACCTGGAAGGCCTACGGCATTTCGACCGCGACAACATCCCACTTCGGGGGATCATCAGCGATCATCCCCGGCATCGACAAAATGGGGTACATCGGAGCCACCGCCCTCGCGATCAACCTCATCCTGTCCGTCGTGCTCACGTTCGTCTTCCGTGCGCTGAAGACGCCGTACGGCGTGGATCAGACCGTCGCGATCGACTACTTCGCCGACTCCGACGACCCCAAGGCCGCCGCCTACAGCATCGACCCACAGGGACAAGAGAACCTCTGAGGCAACGCCCCTGACGCCCCTACCTGGCAAAGAGCCTCAGGGGCGTGGGGTTCTCGTGAGGCTTGTCCGTCCCGGACCTGAGGGTGGGTCGGTGCCGAGATCGCAGACTGTCCTTTCTCTGTCTCTTCGGTCTGGATGGCTGTCGTGCGCCGTGGTAACCGGTGGCGGTTCAGGAATCGGACCCGCCATCGCCGAAGCTGCTGCATCCGCCGTTGATCGAGTCGCAATCTTGCCTGCGATGACAACAAGCTGGCTGCGACCGGTCGTCGAAAGTGGCGCCAGCCCGAGGCGTCCTCGGCGTCATCAGTTGTTAGGAGCGTTCCGGGCTCACTCACACCCCCAGCCGGGCGCCTTGCCGCGAGCCTGACGGCGCGAGACTTGCGCCCTGTGCCTGGTACGCCCGCGGCGGGAGTCGTGCCCGCCAACGAAGTTGCGAGATCACCCTGGGGAAAGTTGCCGCTCGCAGCACTGCCAGCGGCACATGCGGCAACGAACGTCGCCCGACCGGACGCCGGTGCGCTGCGGCCCAACTTCCCCGGCGACGCCACCTGCCTGACGAGCGCTCTGCTGCAACTCCTCGTCGCCTGCTCATCCGCGTTCTGCCTGGGCTGGTGGGTACTCCTTCTCTTCATCACGCCGCACCGGGGGCGCGGACGGATGGTGCTGGGCGCTCATGGTGAACTGCGGCCTGCGTTCTGGGCAGCGCTGATCTGGGGCGGGGCGAGCAGCGTGCTCGTGGGCATCGACGGAGCCAACGCTGCCGGGCAACCGCTCTCGTTCCTCGGACGCGGTGGCTCGCTGAGCTCCCTGATTCAAGGCAACTACCTTCCCCGAGCCTGGATTGTGGTCGCTGTCTGCGCGTTCGCCATCGCCGGGCTCACCCTGACAGCGGTGTCGTGGGATTTCGTGTCGCTCGTCGGAATCCTAGGACTGGTCGGCGTGCTCGCCCCGGTCGTGGTGACCCAGGTGCTGATCGGGCCCAACCACGACTTCGGCGGTGATGCGGCGATCATCGGCACGCCGGTGTTCACGGTGCTCGCCGGCGCGCTGATCGCGCTCGCGTGCGGGGGGCACACCCTCATCCGCGACCCGCTCGCCCGGGTGCGGCTGCGACGGTTCGTGGCTGTCGCCACCGTTGTCGTCGTCCTGACCGACATCGTCGTCGCATGGTTCGAGCTGGCAGGTAATGCCCCCTGGTCCGACGCAACCGGCCGCTGGTTCCTGGTGCGTGACGGGCTCCTGGTGCTTGCAGGGGTCCTCATCTGGCGGGGGCAGGCACCCGCCGTCACGCAGCGGTCGCATCGCATCGCGATCGGCGCGGGAGCCCTGCTGACGAGTGTGGTGATCGCCGCGACCGTGGTGCGGCAACGCATCCCCTCACCGCAGTACTTCGTGCCGACGAGCATCTCGCAGAACTTTTTCGGCTTCGATCTGAGCGCAACGCCGACGCTCATCCGCATGCTGACGGACTGGCGCATCAACATGCTGTTCACCGTGATGAGCGTCGTCGCGGTCGCGCTCTACCTCGCCGGTGTGGTGCGGTTGCGTCGTCGCGGTGACCGCTGGCCGGTCGGCCGGACGATCGCCTGGGTCCTAGGGTGGGCGACGGTTGTGCTCACCACCTCCAGCGGGGTGGGCCGGTACGCGGGGGCCGTGTTCAGCCTGCACATGGGATTGCACATGAGCCTCAACATGCTCGGTCCGCTGCTGATGGTGCTGGGTGGCGCGATGACGCTGGCGCTGCGCGCGACCACCAGGCATGGGCGCAAGGACGCCGCCGGGCCGCACGAATGGGTGACCGCGATGCTCAAATCCCGGTTCCTGACCTGGCTCTACAACCCGCTCGAGGTCTTCGCCGTCTTCATCCTGAGCTACTACGTGCTGTATTTCAGCCCGCTGTTCCAGGACAGCATCCGGTTCTACTGGGCCCACCAGCTCGCCTACCTGCATTTTGTCTTCGCGGGGTACCTGTTCTACGGGCTGTCGATCGGTGTCGACCCGCCGCCGCGCCCGGTGCCCTACCTCGGCAAGCTCGGGATGATCCTGGCCGCGATGCCGTTCCACGCATTCTTCGGCGTCATCGTGATGACCCGCGACACGGTGATCGGTAAAACGTTCTACAACTACCTCAACGAACCGTGGATGACCAACCTCGCCCACGATCAGTACGTCGGCGGCGGAATCGCCTGGGCGGCAGGGGAATTCCCGCTGGTAGTCGTCATCCTCGCGCTGGTGATCCAGTGGTCACGCCAAGATGCCCGCGCCGCCAAACGTAAAGACCGTCACCTGGACTCCGGGATCGACACCTCCTTCAACGCCTACAACGAGATGCTCGCCCGGATGGGTGCGCCATCGAAGGGACCCGCGCATGACGACGATTGAGCAGCAGGACACCCAGCTGCAGGAGCGGCTGGAACTGGACGTCGGCGGACTGTCCTGCGCCGCGTGCGCCAACCGGGTCGAGCAGAAGCTGAACATGCTGCCCGGTGTGCACGCCTCGGTCAACCTGGCCACCGATCGCGCGGTCGTAACCGGGCTGGGCGTCGATGAAGCGCCTGTTGCCATC
>JAABUM010005058.1_pt1 | contig 14213 bp, 14 predicted proteins | sample 5559161 | NCBI WGS metagenome assembly JAABUM01 (sample SAMN10711868, study PRJNA513369) | rock metagenome | isolation source: Antarctica rocks | place: Antarctica: Victoria Land, Siegfried Peak nord
ACCCACCGAAACCCTTCTCCCCCAAGCTGTCCGGCGCCGCGACACGACCATCTACGCCTGCCCCAGCTGCGAGACCCGCTACCACGCCCAACAGTGGTGCCACGACTGCAACCAGCCCTGCACCCGAGTCGGCCTCGGCGGACTCTGCCCCCACTGCGACGAACCCGTCGCCCTGGCCGACCTACTCGACACCAACCGAAACGACCCAAACCCGCTAACCTGACCACACCCACGGATGGGGAACTTCGATGATCAACTCCGGGGACTCTCGGCAAGCGCCATCAAGCACGAAGACTCCCAGGACCGACCCGCTACCTCGTTCGCTGCTGCGCGCCGTTGCGATCCTGATCTGGGGCGCGGCCATTGCTGCCTTCGTGAATGCTCTTCAAAAAGTGAAGCTGCTTGGTTGCTGTTCACGATCGCGTTGCTGGCGTCGCTCATGAACGGTGTCTCACGGCATGAAAGTCCGTGCGAAAGGTAGTCAGTGCGAACTCCTCCGTTGAGACGAGGCGCATCCGACGGCAACGAGAGAAGCGGTCAGGGCAGCGTGGCAAGGCTTCGGGCGGCGACGTACATGGCCACCCGGCGCAGATCCGGTACCTCGGTATCGGCCGGGGCGGGTGCTCGTGAGGACCGGCGGTGTCACTGATCGGTCGGGCGTCGTGTCGCCCGACCGTAGGTGGAGAAGGCGCCCGCCACGGCCGCCATCTGCGCATCGTCGAGGACGACGGGCGTGCCGATGGCCCGGGCCCGCCAGGTGATCTCGGCGGTGTACTCGATGGCCTCGGCGACAGCCATGGCCGAGTCGAGCTGGGGGCCCACGGCGACGACACCATGGTTTGCGAGGAGGACGCCGCAGTCGGTGCCGAGCGTTGCAACGCAGGCCGCGGCGATCTCGGGTGTGCCGTATCGCTCGTACGGGGTCACTCTCACGACGGCGGCGGCCCGCGCGAGGATGTAGTGGGTGGCGGGCAGCGGTTCACGCAGCGCCGCGAACGTCGTCGCGAAGGGCGAGTGCGTGTGCACGACGGCGTAGACCTCGGGGCGTGCCCGGTAGATCGCCAGGTGCATCCCCGCTTCGGTGGTGGGTTCGAGGAGCCCCTCCACGACTTCGCCGTCGAGGGTGACGACGACGACGTCGTGGGGGGTCATGCTCGCGTATGCCGTGCCGCTGGGCGTGATGGCGACGAGGCCGGTATCCCTGTCACGGACAGACACGTTCCCGGACGTGCCCCGGACCAGCCCTGTTCCGACCAGGTCGTGACAGGCGCGGACGACGGACTCACGGTGCTCCAGCAGCAGCATCGGGCTAGACCATGAGGACGGCGCGGGCGCGGAGCTTGCCCTGCTTGAGGGCCGTCAGCGCCTGGGTTGCCTCGTCGAGGGCGAACGGCTTGCACTCTGCCTTGATCTTTCCGGCGGCCGCGAGCTTGAGGACCTCGCGCATCTGCTGCCGGGTGCCGAGCAAGGACCCGACGACGACAATTTCGAGAGCGAAGGGCAGCGGCCCCACCTCGGCGTTGATGCCGAGGATGACGGTGCCACCGGGCCGGGTGGCGCGGATGGCCTGGGCGACGACAGCGTCCGACGGGGCGAAGACGATGCTGGCGTCGACACCGCCCAGGCGCTGCAGTACGTCGGCCGGGTCACCACTACTGGCGTCGATCCCGGTGGCGCCGAGTTCCTCGGCGAGCTCGAGGTGGTTGCGGCCACGCGAGACCGCGAAGACGTCGGCGCCGTAGAGTCCCGCCATCTGCAGCACCAGGTGACCGACGCCGCCGATGCCGAAGACGGCAACCTTCTTGCCAGGGGTTAGACGCGCCTTGGCGACGCTGCCGTAGGCAGTGATACCCGGGCAGAACAGGGGAGCGGCATCGTCGAAGGCGATCTCGTCGGGGAGTGCGTAGGTGTGGGCAGCGCTGGCGAGCATGAACTCGGCATACCCACCATCCACCGTCTCGCCGGTGATGTGCTTGGACTGGCACAGGTGGTCCAGGCCGGCCACGCAGAACTCGCAGTAGCCGCACGTCGACCAAAGGGGCATGACCCCGACTCGGTCACCGACAGAGAGGTGCTCGACGTTGGCGCCGACCTCGGCCACCGTGCCGACAACCTCGTGGCCCGGGATGATGGGTGTGTGGGAGGGCGTGCCGCCGGAGGCCCAGTCGCCCTCGATCATGTGCAGGTTCGAGCGGCAGACGCCGCAGGAGACGACCTTGATCACGACCTGGCCGTTGCCGGCGCCGGGCTGGTCGACCTCGCGCAGGATCAAGGGTCCCTGGTCGATGGGACGAAGGGACTCGAGGACAACAGCTTTCATCAGAGAGCTCCAATCGGTTGGCGTGCGGGGCGAAGCGGCTCAGCGTGTGCGGACCACGGTGAAGTTGAAGCGGCCTTCGAGGAAGAAGCTGCGGGAGTGCATGAAGCGGCGGTTCTGGTCGTCGACCTGCATCTGGTCGAGCAGGATGTAGAGTTGGTGGCCATCGGTCTCCTCGTCCCACCCGATGGTGTCGGAGCGCACCGCGTGCACCTCGGCCAGCGCGCGAGCCGGACGCGGACCATCGTGATCGGCCAGGAAGCCGAAGACGGAGCCACGCAGCTCGCTGGTCCGAAACCGCGCAGGGAAGACCCACCGGGGCAGGATGTCGTAGGAGAAGGCGACGGTTTGGCCGTCGGCGAGGATCTTGCGTTGAATGTCGACGACCTTGCCGCCCACCGGGAGGTCGAACTGTCCGAGTTCGGCCGCGGTGGCGGCGCGGACGATTCGGTGTCGGTATCGCATGGAGGGCTCGAGCCCCATCTGGGCAATCGTCGCCGAGATCGAGGCGAGCTCCTGCATTCCGGCATGAATTCCGGTGCCCTCGGCCATGAACGTCCCTCGACCGCGCTGGACGACGACGAGGCCCTGACCTTCGAGATCCTTGATGGCCTGCCGCACGGTGGCGCGCGAGATCCCGTAGCGCACGACGAGCTCCGCCTCGGTGGGGAGTTGTTGGCCCGGCCCCCACTCCTTGGCCCTAATCCGGGCCCGAAGGGCGTCGGCCAGCTGCTGGGGCAGCGATGACTGCAGGCCGAGGGGCTGCATCCGTTCACCTCCGTCCGGGGGACCGGGGTTACCGCGTGGCACCTTAGTCACCGCGAGGTCACAACCATAGCAATCCTCTTGACAGATGTCAGTTGTCAGACAACGGTAGGGAAATGCGCACCATCGACTGGTGGGACGGAGCCGTCCGCATCATCGACCAGACCCGCCTCCCGCAGGCGGAGATCTTCATCGACGTCCGTGACGTCGACGAGCTGGTCGTCCATATCCAGTCCCTGGCGGTTCGGGGAGCCATGGCTCTCGGCGTGGCCGGCGCTCTCGGCATGGCACTCGCAGCAACCACCGCGGCGCGGGCGGGTGACGACGTCGACCGGGCGCTCGACGTCGCCGCCGAGAAGCTGTCGAACGCGCGACCCACCGCGGTCAATCTCGGCTACGGGGTCCGGGCGGTCCAGCGGGCGCGGGCCGAGGGCGCCGACGTCGCCGGGGTGCTCGCCGCGGCATTGGCCATCCGGGACGAGGACATCCTCGCCAACCGCGCGATCGGCGAGGCGGGTGCAGCGTTCCTCCACGGTGCCCGACGGATCCTCACGCACTGCAATGCCGGTGCCCTGGCGGGTGTCGAGGAAGGCACCGCGCTGGGTGTCATCGGGCACCTGCATCGCGAGTCACCACTGACCGTCGTCTACGTCTGCGAGACCCGACCTCTATTGCAGGGCAGCCGTCTGACGGCGTGGGAGCTGTCCCGCGCGGGGATCCCGCACCGGGTGATCGTGGACTCTGCCGCGGCAGGTCTGATCCTCTCCGGTGAAGTCGAGGCGGTGGTGGTGGGCGCCGACCGCATCGCCGCCAACGGCGACGTCGCCAACAAGGTGGGCACCGTCAGCCATGCCCTCGCTGCACACCACGCGGGCATCCCCTTCCTCGTGGCAGCCCCGGAATCGACGATCGACGACCCGACGCCCACCGGTGCCGACATCCCGATCGAGCTGCGCCACGAGGACGAGGTGCTCGACGTACTCGCGCAGCGGGTGGCCTCGCCCGACAGCCGGGCCCTGAACCCGGCGTTCGACATTACCCCCGCAGGGCTGGTGACGGCCATCGTCACCCAGCGCCGCCTCCTGCGCGACCCGGCCCGCAACCCCCCTCGCCGCATCGCAAACACAGACGCCCGCTAACCACCCCCTCAAGGAGACTGTCGTGGCCACATTGAACCGACGCACCGCCCTCGTCGCAGGGGCGCTGCTCGCGAGCACCGCGCTGGCGGCGTGCTCGCAGGACAGCACCACATCCACCCCGGGTGCCAGCGGCGCACCGACCGCCAAGACGATCAAAGCCTCGGATGTCGTCATCGGATATGCGGGCCCGACGCTGACCAACGCGTTCTTCGTCGGCCTGGAGCGAGGCGTGAAGAACGGTGTCGCAGCCAACGGCTTCCAGCTCAAGGAGACCAACGCCAACGGGGACGCCGCCCAACAGTTCAATGACGCGACGAACCTCCTCAACCAGGGTGTCAACGTCCTGGTCCTCACTCCTATCGATTCCAACGGCATCACGCCTGTCGTCCAGGCGGCGAACGCGAAGGGCGTGCCGGTGTTCACCCTTGACCGAGGAGCCAGCGGAGGCACGGTGACCTGCTTCGTGGAGACCGACAACAAGAAGGCCGGTGAGGCCGCGGCAACCTGGATCTCCCAGACTCTGGCCAAGCCCTACGGCAAGTCCCAGGGGAACGTGGTGGACCTCGTCGGGCTGGTTGGCACCACTGCGGCGGCCGACCGTGAAACCGGATTCCAGGCAGGTCTCAAGGCCAACCCCAACCTCAAGCTCGTGGCCAAGCAGGAGGGGGGTTTCGACCAGGAGAAGTCGCTTAACGCGATGAGCAACATCCTTCAGGCAAACAGCCAGATTGACGCCGTCTTCGGCGCGAACGACGACAACACCGTCGGCGCCCTGCGAGCCATCGACTCTGCCAACCGCTTCCAGCCTCCGGGAAGCAAGCAGCACATCGTCATCATCGGTCTCGATGGCACGGCGCAGGCGCTTCAGGCCATCCGGGACGGCAAGCAGGACGCGACCATCAGCCAGAACCCCATCAAGATGGCGGAGAAGTCGATGGGCTACATCAAGGATCTCGTGGTCGACGGCAAGAGCGTTCCGGCCCACGACTTCTGGCCCAGCCAGCTGATCACGAAGGACAACATCGACTCCGCCGAGGTCAAGAGCTACGGGATCTGGTCCGCCGAGGTCAAGTGACCCGTCGGGGTGGGGGCGGCTCGGGCGGCCCCCCACCCGTCAGCCAGCATCGTCAGCCCACCCACAGGAAGGCTCCAGGCCGTGACGGCACCGTTGCTCGAGATCCGCGACATCAGCAAGTCGTTTCCCGGTGTCCGCGCTCTCAAGGGGGTTACCCTGACCCTTCAGTCTTCCCACGTGCTGGGGCTCGTGGGCGAGAACGGCGCGGGCAAGTCGACCCTCATCAAGATCCTCGCCGGCGCCTACCCCGCAGGCGGGGGCTCCATCCTCGTGGACGGAGAGACGCTGGCCAGCGGCCCGTCGGCGGCGCTCGACGCCGGCATTGCGGTCATCTACCAGGAGCTCAGCCTCGTGCCGGACATGACCGTCACAGAGAACCTGTTCCTCGGGAGGATGCCCAGCAAGGGTCCAGTGCTCGACCGGCGCACTGCAGGAAAGAATGCCCGCGAGGTACTGGGCCGGGTGGGTCTGGGTTCACTCGACCCCGACCGGAGAACCTCGACCCTGGGCCTCAACGTGCGCCAGCTCGTGGAGATCGCGAAGGCCCTGGCCCAGGACGCCCGCATCCTCGTCATGGACGAGCCCAGCGCGGCCCCGCAGCGTGACGACATCGCCACCTTGTTCGCTGTCGTGCGTGACCTGCAGCGGGACGGCATCGGCGTCATCTACATCTCGCACCACCTCGAGGAGATCTTCGAGGTGTGTGACAGCGCCATGGTCCTGCGGGACGGATTGGCCGTCGAGTCCAGGGACATCGGCGAATGGACAGAGGAGGCGCTCGTGCGGGCGATGGTCGCCCGGGACCTCCACGAGATGTATCCCTGGCGTTCGCGACCGCTCGGCGACGTGGTCCTTGAGGTGAAGGACCTGGTCCAGCGACCCCGGGTCAACGGCGTCTCCCTAGCCGTCCGTGGTGGCGAGATCCTCGGGGTGGCCGGAATCGCCGGTGCAGGACGCACGGAACTGCTCAAGGCGATCGCCGGAGCCACCCCGCCCACGGCTGGGACGGTCAGGGTGCACGGCCGACCGGTCTCCACCCGCTCGACGCGCCACGGCCTGCGCGCTGGAATCGTCTATGCCCCCGAAGACCGCAAGGCCGAGGGCCTGGTGCTCGGTGCAAGCATCGAGAACAACGTCGTGCTGTCCAACCTCGGCGCCGTCAGCCGGGCCGGGGTGGTGGATCGAGGCGCCCGACGGAGTCTGGCCGAACGTGTCGTTGAACGCTTCGGGGTGAAGACCTCGGGCATCACACAGGATGCGGGCAAGTTGTCAGGGGGAAACCAGCAGAAGGTGATCCTGGGCCGGGTGACGCAGACCGGTCCGAAGGTGATCCTGCTCGACGAGCCGACCCGCGGCATCGACGTCGCGGCGAAGGCCGAGATCTACGGCCACGTCCTCGGACTGGCCGAGCGGGGAGCCGCAGTCGTCCTGGTCAGCTCCGAGCTGCCGGAGCTGCTTGGCATGTCGGACCGCATCGTCGTCATGCGGCAGGGTCGGCTGGTCGCCGACCTGCCCCGCGAGGAAGCCGACCAAGAGACCGTCATGCGCTGGGCCACCTCAGGGAAATGAGCGACCAATGACCGAGTCAACCGAAACGTCCACGCAGTCGTCCGCGACGCCTGGGCAGAAGCAACGGGGGAGCACCGAGCGGGAGGACCTCGGCCGTCAACGATCAGGGCGCCCCGCCTGGGCTGAGTCGCTGCTCAGCGGGATCGGCCCACTGCTCGCGGCGCTGATCGTCCTGTGCATCGTGCTCTCCTTCGCCACCGACAAGTTCCTCAGCACCTCCAACCTCCTCAACGTCCTGGTGCAGATGTCCATCGTCGGCATCGCGGCTGTGGGTGGGACCTTCGTGATCATCACGAGCGGCATCGATCTCAGCGTGGGTTCCAACGTCGCGCTGTCCGGGATGGTCGCGGCATATACGATGAAGGAGTTCGGTGCGAGCGCGATCGTCGGACTGCTCGTCGCCCTTGTCGTGGGAGCGCTCGTCGGTGCCATTAACGGCATCTCAATCACGGCCCTGCGCCTCACGCCGTTCATCGCGACGCTGGCCGTCCTGGCCATGGGCCGCGGTCTGACCCAACAGGTTTCACAGGGTCAGACCATCTTCGGTTTCCCGCCGGCCTTCACCTTCCTGGGCAATGGGCGCATCGCCGGGATCCAGGCCCCCGTCGTCCTGACGATCGTCGTGTTCCTCATCGGGTGGTTCGTTCTAACCCGGACGACCTTCGGGCAGCAGGTGTATGCTGTCGGCGGCAACCGCGAGGCAGCCCGCCTGGCCGGGATCCCCGTCAAGCGCGTCATTTTCAGCGTCTACATCCTCGCCGGCCTGTGCGCAGGTCTCTCCGCGATCGTCCTTGCGGGCCGGCTGAATTCGGCCCTCTCGTCCTCTGCGACGGGCCTCGAGCTGCAGGTCATCGCCGCCGTGGTCATTGGTGGAACCTCCCTCTTCGGTGGGCGGGGCAGCCTTGTCGGCACCTTCATCGGAGCCCTGCTCATCGGCGTCATCAACAACGGACTTACCCTGCTCAACGTCAACCCGTTCTGGACCCAGTTCATCCAGGGCGTCGTCATCTTCGTGGCCGTGCTTCTCGACGCCCTGAACCAACGACGCCTCCAGGGCGACGGGTGAGCCACCCCGTGAGCGACGACGTCGACAGCAGCCTCGCCCTCCGGCTCGCGAAGCCCTTCGTGGGGGAGGGGCCATGGCACACGGAGGAGGTCGGTGACGGCAACCTCAATGTCGTCTACCGGGTCACCGGGTCCAGCGGCTCCGTGGTGGTCAAGCACGCCCCGCCCTACCTGCGGGTGGTGGGTGACACGTGGCCCCTGACGCAGGACCGCATCCGGATCGAGTCGCAGACACTTCAACTGCACGGCCAGCTCGCTCCGGGGCGGGGACCGCTACTTCTCGCAGTGGACCTGGAGCATGCGGCGATCGTCCTCGAGGACCTGGTCCACCACGAGGTCTGGCGGACGAGCCTGGTCAACGGTCGACACGTCGAGGGCATCGCGGAACAGATCGGCCGCTACTGTGCCCAGACCCTGCTGGGGACCAGCGATCTCGTCATGGATCCCGCTCAACGCAAGGCGCTCACTGCGCAGTTCGTCAATCCTGAACTGTGTTCGATCACTGAGGAGCTGGTGTTCACCGCTCCGTACATCGACGCCGAGTCGAACCGGTATGACCCTTCGGCCGCGGGGATTGCTGCGGCACTGAGGGCGGACCTTCCCATGCGGCGGGCCGCAGTGCAGCTACTGTGGGAGTTTCGCACCCGGCGCGAGGCGCTCGTGCACGGCGACCTCCACACGGGGTCGATCATGGTCGCCGACGGGGACGCGCGAGTCATCGATCCCGAGTTCGCATTCTTCGGCCCCATGGCCTACGACACCGGCAACGTGGTTGCCAACCTGGCCTTCGCGGCGATGCGCCACCAGGAGCTGGGCAACATCGCGTTCGCCGACCGTGTCACCGACTACGCGCACGAGTTCTGGTTGGCGCTGACCGAGGAGGTGCGCATCCTGTGGCCACCAACGCAGCCATGGGACCACATCTTCCTCGCCACGCTCCTCAAGGACACCGGACGCTACGCCGCGACCGAGCTTGTGCGGCGGATCGTCGGTCTGGCTCACGTCATCGACGTCGACTCGCTGGATGACGGGCCGCGACTGCAGGTCCAGCACAGAGCCGTGGCCGGGGCGCGGTCCCTCGCCCTGGGGCCGCCCGTCCGCACTCTCGACGACCTGTGGAACCGGATGACGACAAAGGAGACCCCAGCATGAAGAAGCTCATCAATGACCCCGACGACTTCGTCGACGAGGTCATCGACGGCCTGCTCCTGGCCCACCCCACCCAGCTGCGGGCAGCCACCGGGGACCGCCGGGCGCTGGTGCGTGCCGACGCACCGGTCGCCGGCCACGTCGGGATCGTCACCGGTGGGGGGTCTGGACATCTCCCGGCCTTCCTCGGATACGTCGGGGTCGGGCTGTGCACCGGCGTGGCGGTCGGAAACGTCTTCTCCTCACCGTCGTCAGAGCAGATGTACGAGGCGACCAAGGCCGTCAACGGAGGTGCGGGCGTCCTGTACCTCTACGGCAACTACGGCGGGGACGTCTTCAACTTCGATCTCGCCGGAGACCTCGCCGAGCTGGACGGCATCGAGACAAGGACCGTCCTCGTGACCGATGACGCTCTCAGCGCGCCCATCGAGCGGCGCGACGAACGCCGGGGCGTCGCGGGCATGGTCTTCGCATTCAAGGTCGCGGGCGCGTCGGCGGAGCGTGGCGACGACCTTGAGCGGGTGACGGAACTCGCCCAGCGCGCGGTCAACGCCACGCGCACCGTGGGGGTGGGCCTGTCGCCCACCATCCTGCCCGCCGCCGGGAAGCCGACCTTCGAGCTCGCGGACGGCGAGATGGAGATCGGGATCGGCATCCACGGTGAACCCGGTCACCACCGCGGCCCCCTCGAGACGGCTGACCAGGTCGGCGACCGACTCATCTCGGCGATCCTCGCTGATCTCGAGCTGGGAGACGGAGACCGCGTGGCGGTGATGGTCAACGGGCTCGGCGCCACCCCGGCCGAGGAACTCTACATCATCTACCGCCGCGTGCACCAGAGCCTGGATGAGCGCGGCATCGAGATCCACCGCGTCTACGTGGGCGAATACGCCACGAGTCTCGAGATGGCCGGGGCGTCCGTCACCGTCATGCAGCTCGACAGCGAGTTGACCGAGCTGCTCGACGCCCCCGCGTCGTCGCCGTTCTTCCACCAGTGAGAGGCTGCTCCGCATGTCTGACCTCACCCTTGTCCAGGTGGTCGCCATCCTCGACAGGGCGCTGAGCGCACTGGCAGGGCAGCGGGACGTGCTGCGCGACCTAGATGCCGCGGTCGGTGACGGCGACCTCGGCATCACCGTCGACAAGGGCGCGCAAGCCGTGCGCGCGGCGCTCCTGGCGCAGCCCCCGTCGTCGGTGGCCGAGATGCTCCGGACGATCGGCGCTGCGTTCGCGAAGGCCAACCCGTCGACGATGGCCGCCCTCGTGGGCGCCGGCCTGCTCGCCGCAGCGAAGGTCACGGGGGAGCGGGAGGCGTGGACTGCTGAGGTGGCAGAGGACGTGGGGAGGGCTGCCATGGCCCGCATCGCCGAGCGGGGAAAGGCCCAGCTTGGAGACAAGACGGTCCTCGACGCCCTCTCGCCAAGTCTGGATGCGCTGCGCGACGCACCGCAGGGGCACGCCCTGACCGCAATGCTTGAGGCGGCCAGGGCCGGCGTCGAGGCCACCACAGGCCGGGCCGGGCGTCGGGGTCGAGCCTCGTGGGTGGGGGAGCGCGGTAACGGGCATCCCGATCCGGGCGCGAGCGCCTACGTCATGCTGCTCACCGCCCTTCAGGACGCCAACCGCACCTGAGCGGGGCGCCTCGAAAACCTCCCAGGTGCACGCCTCCTCGGGCGCGATCGAGATCGTCGCGCCGCGGGTCAACGAAAAAGGGGTCGATGCGGCCACCGGTGAGCGTCAGCGGTTCTCCTCGGCGATCTTGGCGCCGTGGTGCCGCAAGTCGCCCAAGATCACCGAGGTGCTGCCGCTGCTGTACCGGCGGCGGGGTGTCGGCGCAGTCGCACTTGGGCACGGTCGACGTCCTCGAGCAGGGCAGTTCCTGCCTGGTCGTCTACAGCACCGAGGTCACCCCCGACGAGCTCGCCGACACCTTGGGGCCGGCCGTCGAGGACGGCATCCAGGGCCTCAAGCAGCACTGTGAGTCGCTCGGCTAACGGCGCCCAGCCGCCCCGTGTCGCCGCCGGGTGTCCCTCGTGTTCCAAAGAAACGTCTTCGCACGAGCACAGAGGGGCGTTGCCGCGGGCCCGCGGGCAGGCCACCAACGTCCTGTTCGCCGTGTCGTCGCAGGAGATGTACGACCTCCTCGTCGTACGGCGTGGGTGGTCGTCGCGCCGCTACACCGGCTTCGTCGCAACCACTATCGAGAACGCCCTGCTGTGAACCCGCGCGACGCCCGGCGCCCGGCGCCCGCTGGGTGTCCTGGACAGGGGGTGCCCAAGGCCTCGATCCGCCGCAAACTTCGCGCGAGTGCTTTCCACCTCGGATGTGATGCGCGCGCTCCATACCCGCGTCCTACCGCCGCCTGTCGGCGCGGTGCGTTTCGGATATGCCGAGGACCAGATGCTCGCGGAAACTCCCGATAAACGTGATGACGGGGTCGCTCCCGGGGGGCAGCGGTGCGGGGTACACTCGCGGCTCTGCTCTTTTCGCACTCACTGCGAGGTCGGATCGCGTCAGTGGCCCGCAGCGAAGTGCTCGCTGATTCACATCGGTAACTCAGTGAAAATCGTGTGCCTGAGATCCGAGCGTTACCTCTTTGATAAAAATGCGTAAGCGTTCAACGCCACCGGCCAATGCGGCCTCGAAATCTTCGGATCCCGGTACAGCAGCGAGTGTCTGATCCCGCTTGACGTAAACTCTCGGCATCATCAATGGGAGGATGTTGCGGTCTGCAGCAGGCGGGCTTGTCGGATCAGATAGGATGATTGGATCGTTCCCTCGACGCCAAACCCAAGCAGGTCGTATCGAACTACTGCCTGCTGCAGTGTTGACGTCGCGGTCTGCGAGGCGGCAATGAAGGCTACAAAGTCCTCGAGTTCTCTCTCGAGGGTTGTCGTCAAGAAGGCCGACGCTCCTCGCTCGAGCAGTGCGCTTACGGCGCCGGTGAACTGAGTCATCGACTTCTGCATACCCTTCATTGCGAGTTCGTCGTTTGAACGCTCCCCACCCTCTACACGGAACTTGTCAAATGCAGAACGAAGCTTGGTCAACTCAACGGCGATAGGAACATATACGGCCTGAGTATAGGAGCGTGCGTTCTCAAGATAACTCTCTCGAATCTTCTGCTCGTATACGATCTCGACTTCTCTTACCTTCTTGTTTGCAGCTAAGACTGTGGCCATTGCAGCCACAAGCGCACCTAGAACAGCCGCCGCTCCAGCGATGGCGGCGGTTAGCCACCCCCCAGTCTGACTAATCTCGGCGGCTCACGTTGGGACTATATGGTCTCACCGCTCCCAGCGTAGTCTTGTGTTGGGCACGAAGGGCGCGGGCTCATGCATTCCATGGTGTCCCAAGCGGCTACCTGCCGGACCCGCCGCGCTGAGAGCGTGCCCACTCGCCCGGACTTGTCGCGGCAGGCGCGTCACACCGCCGCTTAGGGATCGGCAGCAAATAACGAGTTCGATGCGGCTGTTGGCGCAGGGGTCGCTGGCTTGACGAGGTAGTTCCACTCGCCGTGGAACTTATCGTGCTTGAACTGTGGCTTGATGGCGAGCATCTGGGCGTCGCTGATCTTGATGCCGTGGGGGTAGCTGTTGTTGTCGGCTTCGGCGTGGACGGTGAGCCCGGTCCTGGTGGTGGTCGCTCCGATGAGTTCGATGATGACCTCGTGGCTGGTCAGCGGTCGCCCTCGCCAGTTCAAGGTGATCTGGGAGAAGAGCCGGTGTTCGATCTGGGGTGAAATGCAAGCCGACCATCTCCGCTCGGGGGCGCGGGGTGCCGTCCGTGGAGTCAGGGGGCTTCACGGACGGGGTGGGAGGTGGTCTACGCGGCCGGGTCCTGTGGCGTGGTCAGGGCGACGTGGAACCCGAGTTGTTCGAGTTGGGACACGAGGCGGCGGGTCTCGCGCTCGGGGTCGCGGCGGCGCTGGAAGTAGTCGTCGCCCAGGTCGTGGAAGCATTCGCCGGTGCTGAACATGTGCCAGATCAGGTCACACAGGCTGTGAGCGACGGCGACGGCGGCCTTGTTGGGGCCTCGCCGTTTGGCGATCTGCCGGTATTGCGCGCCGAAGTAGCTTCCCTTCGTGCGGGCAGCGGAGCTGGCGGCCTCAACGAGGGCTCGCTGCAGCCAGCGGTTGCCGGGTGTGGTGCCGACCCGGCGACGCTTGCCCGCTGACTCGTGATTTCCGGGGCAGATGCCCGCCCACTTCGCCAGATGCCCTGGCGAGGGGAACCGGCTCATGTCGGCTCCCGTCTCGGCGATGACCGTGTCGATCACCAGCCTGTCGAACCCGGGGACGGGCAGCAGCAGTTCCCGGGCCGCCTGGTAGGGGGCGGTCCGCAGATCGATCTGCTCGCTCAGCGCCGTGATGGTGGCGTCGAGGAAGTCGATGTGGTCCAGGATCCGGCGGGCAGCCACTGCATGATGGGAGCCGAAGTGCCCGTTGAGCGCTTCTGCCAGTTCAGGGATCTTCGGACGCAGCTTGCCCTTGGCCAGATTGGCAAGCTCGGCTGGGTCGCGCTGTCCCTCGATGAGCGCCTCCACCATCAGCCGCCCGGACTGGGTGAGGACCTTCGAGGCCACCGAGGTCAACTTCACCCCGGCGTCTTGGAGTACCTTCTCCAAACGCTGGATCTCAGCGACCCGGGCGTCGGTTTGCGTCTTGCGGTAGCGGGTCAGCTCCCGCAGCTCACGGATCGGCGGTGGCGGCACGAAGCTGGGCCGGATCATCCCGTGGGCGGCTACATCGGCTAGCCACTCCGCGTCGGACATGTCCGTCTTACGGCCCGGCACATTCTTCACGTGGTGGGCGTTGCACAGCCACACCTCGAAAGAGGACTCCAGCGAGTAGTAGACGGGCTTCCAGTACACCCCGGTTGCCTCCATGGCCACCAGAGATACCTGACGGTCGGCCAGCCACGCGCCCAGCTTGGCCAGCGCTGCGGTCGTGGTAGCGAACCGCTCCTTCTCGAGGACCGTTCCGCCGCGGCCCCCGGGGACTCGCACGCACGCCGCAACGAGAACACCAATGGTCTGCTGATGACGCTTACCGAAAGTCCCCAGTGTCGCTCATCGAATTTCCCCACCCTGTGGCGTTGATGAGGTTAGCGGATTGTGTTGGGTTCGAGGGTGT
>JAABUM010005059.1_pt1 | contig 14211 bp, 13 predicted proteins | sample 5559161 | NCBI WGS metagenome assembly JAABUM01 (sample SAMN10711868, study PRJNA513369) | rock metagenome | isolation source: Antarctica rocks | place: Antarctica: Victoria Land, Siegfried Peak nord
CTGGGATCGAGCCAACACCTGCAACGCCTCGCGTTGCCCGTCGGACATGGCCAAAGGGGCAGCTGCTCTGTTCACCCACCCAGACTATCTCGAACAGACCTAATATTTTGGAGACACTCCACTAGCACCCAGACTGCCGCTCGACGGGATCCAGCCCGCGACGTCGGCCTTCCGGCTCGGTGGGGTGGGCCCGGCGACCGCCCCCACCAAGGAGATTCATGCCCTCAACGGGGAGGCGATCGCGGATGGGACCTACGCCCTCCCACGGCGCGAGGGGTCGATCCACGTGACGAACTGGCCGGGAGTGCGGCACGCCAACATGACTCGGGTCGCCGGCCGTGACCTCACCGACCCCTGGGAGCTGTCCCGGGCGGAGCAGGAAGGACGGCGTCAGAGCTGGGAGTACGCCCGATTCCTGCATGACCGGGTCCCCGGCTACGAGTCGTCCTACCTGCTCGGCACGTCGCCGCGCCTGGGGATCCGGGAGACCCGGCGGCTCGTCGGCGCCTCCGTGCTGAGCGGAGACGACTTCCGGGGCGCTCGGTCGCACGACGACGACATCGCGCGGTGCGGCGCACCGATCGAAGACCACTCCGCCGGTGGCGCGACGCGGTGGGAGTATGTCGGTGGGCTGGCCGAGCCGGACGGCGCCGCCTACGGCATCCCGTTCGGGACGCTGGTGCCGGTGACGCTCGACGGACTGCTCGCCGCCGGCCGGTTCTTCTCCGCGACCCACGAGGCGCACGCGTCGGCCCGGTCGATCGGCCAGTGCACGGCGATGGGCCACGCGGCCGGCCTCGCGGCGGCGCTGGCTGTCGACGCGGGGCGCGAACCGCGAACCGTCGATACCGCCGTGTTGCGGGCGCGGCTCGTCGAGGACGGGGCCCATGTCTAGGGACGCCCGGCAGACAGGGGGAGACCGATGAGCGTGACCACCGTCCTGGGCCCGGTGGAAGGCAACGCGCTCGGGCGGGTCGACGCCCACGAGCACCTGTTCCTTCGCAGTCCGGTGCTGCCGGGCGAGGAGTTCCAGGACCTCGACCGGATGGTCGAGGAGGTCGAGTGGGTCCGCGAGAGCGGCATCGACACCGTCGTCGACCTGACGCCGATCGGGTTGGGGCGCAAGCCGACCGCCACCGCGGAGCTCAGCCGGCGCACCCGCGTCAAGGTCGTGCTGGCGACCGGCATCCACCGCAAGGCGCACTACCCCGCGGGCCACTGGGTGCATACCCTCGCCGTCGCCGAGCTGGCCGACCTCATGGTCACCGATCTGGAGACCGGCATCGACGACCGTGACTGGCAGGGCCCGCGACCGCTGCCCACTGACGTCCGCGCCGGCATCATCAAGCTGGGCGCGAGCTATCACGTCGTGCAGCCCGTGGAGCGGCGCTGGTTGGAGGCGGGGGCGGAGGCGGCGGTGCGCACCGGGGCTCCGGTGGCCGTCCACACCGAGGTGGGCACGGCGGCGCACGACATCCTCGACCTGCTCGAGGCGGGCGGAGTGGGTCCGCACCGGGTGATGCTGGCCCACCTCGACCGCAACCTCGACCCCGCGCTGCACGCCGAGATTGCCTCTCGTGGCGCGTTTCTCGGCTACGACACCATCGGCCGGACGAAGTACCACGCCGACGCGGCCGTGCTTGACCTCGTTGCCGCCGTCGGTGCCCTCGGTCACGGCGCGCAGATCCTCCTCGGTACCGACGTCGGTCGACGCAGCATGCTCCGGGCCTACGCCGGTGGCCCTGGCATGGACGTCCTCGGTCGGACCTTCGTGCCCCGGGTCCGGAGCGCGCTCGGCGACGAGGTCGGGCAGGCCCTCCTGGTCGAGAACCCGCGCCGCTTCCTCACCGGTGGGCCCGCTGACGTGCGCGACTGCCGCTGACTGACCCTGCCGGCTAGGGCAGGGCGGCCGCGAACTCGGTCCGGACCTCGCGAGGGGTGTCGGCCCGCTCAGCCGAGACCTGGGTGATCGACCCGTCGGACGTGACGGTCGCGGTGTGGAACGTGATGGGCCCGGACCCCATGCTAACCGGCTGGTCGAGGCTCGGTGACGGGGGGCCGCTGCCACCGTCCGGTGTCTGCGTGCCGGACTGGGTCTGCGAGCCGATGTAGAGGACGGACTGGGGTTGGTTCTCGATGAGGACCACGTCGGTGCAGATGTTCAGCGCTGAGCTCCAGCCGACGGTCACGACGAAGGTCACGCCGTGGTTCGGGTCGAAGGGCGGCCCGTGCGGAGTGATGTTGTCAACCGTGATCGACGCCGATCCGACGAAGCGCTGGGCGCTGTTGTCGGCGAGCTTCTGCCCTCCGGTGACGTACTCACTCGCCGAGACGGCGACGACGGAGTCGGCGCTGAGCGCGTTCCAGTTGAGGTTGACCACGTTGCGGCCTGGGTTCATGCGCCAGAAGATCCGAACAGCCATGGGAGTCGCTCCTTGGTAGAAATCGAGAGGGAAGGGGTTGTCCGGGTTGGGCCCCGGGATCGTCCAGCTGTGATCCGACCCGTCCGGGTTGGTGCGCGGGAAGTGGGCGTCGACCAGGGCCTTGAAGGCCGGGAACGGGTCGTCGCTGCGGCCCGTGAGGTTGCGGTAGACGCCGGCCAGGCTAGGTGCTGCGGCTTGGACGATCTGCTTGATCTGGTAGCCGAGCTGGTACGACAGGTAGTAGATGAACAGCGTCGCGCAGCCGCTCTTCGCGTCGGGCGCGTGGTCGTGCTCGTCGATCGCGTTGACGTAGTCGAGCCGGTCGCTGTTGATCCAGAGCCCGGATGTGTCGAAGCCCGGCTCGTTGAAGCCGAGCCCCGTGCGACGGAGGAACTCTGCGGACAGGAACCGCGACAGTCCCTCCCCGGCGGATCCTTCGTTCGACCCGTCGCTGGCGAACCAACCCGCGTTCTGCGCGAGCATGAACATCTCGACGACCTCGGCGACGAGCAGGTAGCGCACCACGTCCATGCCGGATCCGTTGCCGGGCTGGAGCGAGATGGGCGGCCCCCAACCGGCTCTCGCGTAGCCACCCGGAACAATGTTGACGGCGACCGGAAGGGAGTAGGGCAGGGCGATCCCGCCGAACCAGTCCGACATAACGCCGTAGTCCGACTCGCTGAGGGAGAGGAGCGACTGGGCGCGCTGCTGGCCGTCGGCGGCCGACAGCGTCGTGTCGTAGCTGACGTTGTAGTGGGTGGTGCTGCCCACACTCTGAAGTGCCATGTCCATCAGGAGCCCGTGGTCGATCACCGCGATACCGGACCGGCAACCCGACCGCCCGGCAGCGCGCAGCCGAGCGGTCTACCCCGGAAGGGTGAGCCGCGCGGCCGCCGCGGTGGCCACGACGAGCAGCCCACCGAGCACCGCCAGCGTGTCGGCGACGCGCCACGGTGCAGCTCCGGCCCAGGTGCGCCGGTGCGCCCCGGCGAAGCCGCGCGCGTCCATCGCCAGCGCAAGGACGGCGGCCTGGCCGAGCACCGAGACGAAGAGCGCGAGGGTCGTCGCCGCCACCTCCTTCGAGCGGGCCAGAAGGGACCGACCGGCCCCGATGCCCCGCACCCGGCGCACGCGGGTGATCTCGCCCCAGAGGGCAGTGAACGACTGGAACCGTTGCAGCGCAGCGGTTGCGGCGACCACCGGCCGGGCGGGCAGGCGGACCCGCTGCGCCAGGTGGTCGCCGAGCTCGTCGGGGTCGACGAACGGCAGGAGGACGACCGACGGCAGCACGAGTGTGAGGACTCGCAACGCGGCCCCGACGGCGAGGTCGAGATGGTGGCCGCCGAGCAGCCACGTGGACCAGCCGACCCCGACGATCCCGACGAACGCCGGCACCAGGCGGACCAGCGCCCGGCGCCACCGCGGCGGTGGTGGCCCCCCACGCCCGGGCGCGGCCAGAGCGAGCGCGAGCAGCAGCACCTCGACGACCAGCACCGCGAGGAACTGTGGCCACGACGTGGACAGTGCGGGCAGCGGCAGGACGAGCAGGCCGGCGATGAACAGGGACAGCGGCCCGCAGCGGGCGGCCAGTGACCGGCGTTGCGGGACAACGGCATCACGGGCGACGGGGGCGGTCGAGGCGACCGTCACCACCACGTCGGCCCGAGCCACCACCGCGTCGTCGTGGGTCGCGATGACGACGGCCGAACCGATGGCCCGCACGGCGTCGAGGACGCCGACCACCGCGGCCCAGGTATGCCGGTCCTGGCCGATCGTGGGCTCGTCGGCCAGCACGAGGGCGGGCTGGTGGACGACGGCGGCCGCCACGGCGAGCCGGCGCTGCTCGCCGCCGGACAGGTGCCGGGGGTCGGCGTCGGCCAGGGCGCCGAGGCCCAGGCGGTCCAGCAGGGCCGACGCCCGCCGCTCCGCCTGGTCGGCACGCAACCCCAGCGCGGTCGCGGTGAGCAGCACCTCGTCGCGGACGGTGCGACACACGATCGTGCTCGCCGCGCGCTGAGGTACCCAGGCCAAGGCCCGGGCGACGTCGGGTGACGACCAGTCCGACGGCGGGCCCGGCGGTCCACCGCCGATCCGGACGGTCCCGGAGGTGGGCACGACGAGCCCGCCGAGGGCCTCCAGCAACGTGGACTTTCCCGAGCCGCTGGGGCCGACGACCGTGGTCGTCTCCCGGGACCGAGCGACGAGGTCGACGCCGCCGACGGCCAGGGTCACCCGGTCGGCCCCGTTGAGCGGACGGGACGTCAGGCGTACAGAGAGGTCGGTCGCCTCGGCCACGACCGCCTGCGGGTCGCCGCCGGCCGATCGTTCGTCGAACAGCCCCACGAGGTCAAGCGGTTCGGGATCGGGCCAGCCGGGCACCCAGATACCGGCCTCGACGAGCAGCGCTCCCTGGTCGGCCAGGACCCGGGCCGGCTCACCGTCGGCGACGACCGCGCCGCGCTCGTCGAGGACGACCAGCCGCTCGACCAGGTCGAGCCACGGGCCGAGCCGGTGCTCGACAACGACGAGGGTCAGGCCGCGCGCGCGGACCGCGTCGCCGACCACGGCGCGCACAGCCGCCGCGTTGCCGGGGTCGAGCATGGCCGTCGGCTCGTCCAGGAGGAGCACCCGGGGCGACATGGCCAAGGCTCCGGCGAGCGAAAGCCGTTGCTGCTCACCGCCCGAGAGCGTCTCGGTGCGGGCCGCGGCGAGGTGACCGAGTCCGACCTCGGCCAGCGCCTGAGCGACCGGCCGACCCATCTGCGCCCGCGGCATACCGACGTTCTCGAGCCCGAAGGCGACGTCCCGCTGGACCGTCGACGCGACCACCCCGGCTCCCGGGTCCTGGAGGACGAGGCCCACCGCGCCCGACACCACGCCCGGTTCGACGCCGTCGACCCGGACCGATCCGGACAGGTCGCCGGCATCGGCTGTGAGCAGCAGCCCCGCCATGGCCCTCAGCAGCGTTGACTTGCCCGACCCGCTGGGCCCGACGAGCAGGACGCGCTCGCCGGACTCGATCCGCAGGGTGAGGTCGTCGAGCACCGGCCGGGCGCGACCGTAGGGGCGCCAGGTCAGGTGGTCGACCTCGATGCTCGCGCCGGCCGGGGCGGCCCCGGGTCCGGCGCCGGCCGCTACGTCGCGCCGGACGTCAGACAGTGCGCGCCTCCCTGACCTCCTGGCCGGGCGGCAGGGCGTTCAGCGCGCCCGCGCGGGCCAGCCCTCGGACGAGCAGCCACCCCAGCCCGCCGGCGACGACCGCCCCTGAGGCAGTGAGCAGGAGGAGGTAGAGGACCTTGTAGCCCAGGTCCCACTCGGTCCAGTAGGCGTACCACTCGTAGAGCGCCTCGAGGGGGGCGGCCAGCGCGCCGGCGAGCACCGCGGCGCCGAGGCCGAACGACGCATACGCGAGGATCGCGAAGCCGATCTCGGCGCCGAGGCCCTGCAGCACGCCGGAGACCAGGGTCGATGCTCCCCACTTGTTGCCGATGAGCGCCTCGACCGTGGCGGCGATGAGCTCGGCGAACAGCGCCGCGCCGGGACGCCGGACGACGAGCCCGCCGACGACACCCGCCATGAGCCACGGGCCGCCGACGAGCCCCACGAGCGGCGGGAACGCGAGCGTCAGGGCGTCGCTGGGGACGCCGTACACGAGGTCCCAGGCCCAGTAGGCGACCCCGAGGGCCACACCGACGAAGGCACAGGTCAGCAGGTCGATGGTGCGCCACCGGGCCAGCGGCCGGGTCGCAAGGATGGTGCGGGGTGAGGTGATGCTCATGGTTCCTCCCGGGTGTGTGACTGGGTCCCGGGGGAGGCACGCCTCGGCCGCCTCGCCCGTCCGGGCCCGGTGAGCCGACGCATACCTGAGATGAAACCGACTCCCTTCGCCGGTGCTAACCGGAGCAGGTTCGAGGGTCTGCGGCGGACCGCACTCTCAGCGCTTTGGGGGCGCTCCCCTGTCGTTCGTGAAGATGACTTTACCCCCCGGGCGTGCAAGAGTCGTCCATCGGGAACAGGCATAACCGGGCTTCGAGCGGGAAGAAGGGAACCAGACGATGGGCGTCCTCGGATGGCGGTTGTTGGGAACGGGTGCGGCCCTGGCCGCCGGAGCGGTCGCGACCAGGCTCGTCGGAGCGGGGTGGCGGCTGGCTGCCGGGCGTGACGCTCCTGGTGACCCGACCAAGCCCGACGAGGCGAGCTGGAAGGAAGCGATGCTGTTCGCCGCCATCACCGGCCTGGTCGTCGGTGCGGCCCGGGTGGCCGCCGAGCGCAAGGCCGCGGAGTACTACCTGAAGTCGACGGGTCACCTTCCGGGCGAGAGCTAGAAGCCCGCGCCGCCAAGAACCCACCGGACTCACGAGTTTGTCGGTTGTCGGGCCGGAACGGCCCCGGAACCGACAAGGTCGTGAGTCCGGTGGGGTGTGAGGCGGCTACCAGGAGAAGGCGCGCCAGGCACGGAAGTTCTCCATCCGGATGACCGCCACCCGCCCGGTGCCCGACACGTGGCGTACGCGCGGGCGGGCGACGAGCGCGTCGAGCGCGGAGAACGAGTCGTGGGCACCGTCGGCGGCGTGCACCTGCGCCTCGCCGGAGAGCAGCACGACCAGCGTGGTGCCGGCGATGCTGAGCGGTCGTTCGGTCGAGAGGTCGACGACCTTGACGACGGCAGTCATCCGGTTCGTGACGGCGAGCACGTTGAGGATGCTCACCGAGCCGTGCGTGAGCCGGGCGTGCGCTTCGGCGGCCGCGTCGAAGCGGAACGGCTCGAACGGGCTCAGCGCGTGCTCGTCACCGCCGACGTCGATCGTGAGGCCGTCCCCGTGGATGAGGGTCGCGGAGCGCTCGACCCCGGGGAAGGTGGTGAAGTCGGCATCCCGTCCGATGTCCGAGACGCTGAGCCGCCACACGAAGTGGGGTCCCCGGACGCCGAGCAGGCGGCGGGCGATCTCTCGCGTGGAACCCTGCCCGTTCTTCCACGGGGTCGGCTCGCGGTCGCCCGAGCGCACGATGCCCAGTGAGTGCGGCGTCGCCGTCATGTCAGAGGCCGACCGTCAGTCGGTGGGAGAGGGGCACGCCCGCACGATACGAGAGATGCAGCTGCGAGGGCGCATCGAGCACGGTCAGTCCTCCTCGCGCACCCACGGCGATCTGTCCGATGTCGTCGCGGTGCAGTGATCGCGCCGCACCGCGCGTCGCGGCCCACAGGGCCTCCCCGGGCGTGAGATGCAGCTCGCGCACGGCGAGGGCGATGACGAACGGCATCGACGAGGTGTAGCAGGTGCCCGGGTTGCAGTCGGTCGCGAGCGCGATCGTCACCCCGGCGTCGAGCAGGGCTCGGGCGTCCGGGTAGCGCGACCGGGTGGCGAACTCCACGCCCGGGAGCAGCGTCGCGACGGTGCCGGACCCGGCGAGGGCGTCGACGTCGGCCGCCGTCAGATGGGTGCAGTGGTCGACGCTGGCCGCGCCGAGCTCGACGGCGAGAGCCACCCCGGGGCCGGGGCCGAGCTGGTTGCCGTGAACCCGCAGCCCGAGCCCGGCCGCTCGACCGGCCTCCAGGATGGTCCGGGCCTCGTCGGCGCCGAACGCGTGCGGGCTGTGCGGCTCGCAGAAGACATCGACCCACCGCGCGTATGCCGCCGCGGCCGCCATCATCGGACCGGTCACCAGGTCGAGGTAGTCCGTTCGACGAGAACGGTATTCGGGCGGGACGACGTGAGCCCCCAGGAACGTCACCTCGTCGGTCACCTCGCGGGCGAGGCGCAGCAGCCTGGTCTCGGTGGGCAGGTCGAGCCCGTAGCCCGACTTCACCTCGATCACCCCGGTGCCCTGCGACCTCATCTCTGCCACCCGAGCGTGCAGCAGGGCGCGCAACGCGTCGTCGCTCGCCCCCCGCGTCGCGGCGACGGTCGTGGCGATGCCCCCACCGTCGTAGGGCGTCCCGCTCATCCGGGCGGCGAACTCGGCGCTGCGGTCTCCGGCGAAGACGAGGTGTGTGTGGCTGTCGACGAACGCGGGGACGACGGCCCGGCCACCGAGGTCCAGGAAGCGGTCGGCGTCCGGAGGGCGGGTACCGCTGTGGCCCACCCACAGCACCTGCTCACCGTCGCCCAGGACGAGGGCGGCGTCGTGCAGCGTCCCCCACTCGTCCTCGGCGTCCGGATGTGTCGGGTCGCACGTCGTCAGCTCGGCGATCCCCGTGACGAGAGTGGTCACCGCGTCACCGTTCGACCCGCAGGGCGTCGAAGGCGTCACGGAAGAGGGGGGCGATCGGCCCGAGGCGCAGGTGCTCCCCCCGGTCGACGACCAGCTGGCCGTCGATGACGACCGTCGATACATCGGCCGCCGTTGCCGTGTAAGCGATTTGGCCCGCCCGGCTGCCGACGGTCCGCACCGTGTCGTCCCGGACGACGACGAAGTCGGCCAAGGCGCCCTCGGTGAGGACCCCGCCGCCGAACCATCCGAGGCTGCGGTAACCGTTGGCTGAGGCGATCCGCATCAGCACGTCAGGCCGGAACCGGCCTCTCTCGTTGGTCGCCAGCCGCTCGTGCATCTCCAGACCGCGAATCTCCTCGAACGGGTCGACCACGGCGTTCTGGTCGGAGCCGAGGCTGAGGCTCACGCCGGCGTCGGCGAGCTCGCGGGCCGGCCCGATGCCGTCGGCGAGGTCTCGTTCCGTGGTCGGGCAGAACGCCACCTGGGCGTCGTGCTCGGCCAGCAGCGCGACGTCGTCGTCGACCAGGTTGGTCGCGTGCACCGCGGTCAGGTCGGGGCGCAGCAGCCCGGTGTCGGCGAGCAGCCGGGTGGGCGAGCAGCCGTAGGTGAGCTGGCAGGCGATGTTCTCTGCCGGCTGCTCCGACAGGTGCACGTGGACCGGCATACCGTCGATGTTCTTCGCGACGTCCAGGAGAGCGGCCCGCGGCACGGCGCGCACCGAGTGGACCGCGGCGCCGAAGAGCACCGCGGCGTGGGCCGGCGCTGCGCGCAAGGACATCCGCTCCATCCACGCGTCGACGGAGCCGTCGCAGAACCGCTGCTGGGCCGAGTCGGGGGCCGTGTGGCCCTCCCCCGTGAGGCCACCGGCGAGGTAGCAGGTGTCGAGCAGGGTGAGTCGCAGCCCGGCGTCGGAGGCGGCGGCGACGAGAGCGTCGCCCATGGCGTTGGGATCGGCGTAGGGCCGGCCGGCAGGATCGTGGTGCACGTAATGGAACTCACCGACGGCCGTGATGCCCGCGAGCACCATCTCGCCGTATGCCGCTCGGGCCAACGCGAGGTAGGTGTCCGGGGTGAGCCGGCGGGTCACTGCATACATCTGCTCGCGCCAGGTCCAGAAGTTGCCGCCGCCACCGTGCGTGCGGCCCCGGAGCGCTCGGTGGAAGGCGTGGCTGTGGCTGTTGGCGAGGCCGGGCAGCACGACGCCGGACAGGCGCACATCGTCGGGGCGGGCGTGGGTGCGGCCCTCTATCCAGCCGAAGCGACCCCCCTCGACGGAGAGGCGGACCGAGGGGACCGGGCCGCCCGGCAGCCAGGCGTGCTCGGCCCAGTAGGTCGTCACCGGGTGGCGTCCGTGAGGTCGGCCAGCACCGTGGCCAGCGCAGCCACGCCCGCGTGCCGGTCGGCCGGGTCGGCGTGCTCGTCCGGCGAGTGGGAGACGCCGGTGGGGTTGCGGACGAACAGCATCGCGGCGGGTATGCCGTGGGTGGCCAGGACTCCAGCGTCGTGACCCGCGCCCGTCCCGAGGACGGGAGTGTCCGGTCCGAGGGTCGAGGCCAGGCGGTTGACCAGGCCGGAGTCAAAGCGAGTCGTGGCCGTCCAGGACTCCTCGACCACGGGGGCTCCGCGTCCTTCGCCCTCCGCCCTGAGGTCCTCGACGATGGCCCGCACCGCGCGCTCGTCGGGGCTGCGGGCATCGAGCCAGGCCGTGACCCGACTCGCGATCGCGTTGACCCCGTTGGGTTCCACCCGTACCTTGCCCATCGTGGCCACTCCCCCGTGCCGGTGCGCGGCGGCCCGAGCCGCGACGACGAGGTGGGCGAACGTCAGGACGGCGTCGTCGCGGTCGTCGAGGCGGGTCGTGCCGGCGTGGTTGGCGGCACCCTGGATGTCGAACCGCCAGCGCCCGTGCGGCCAGATGTCGGAGCCCACCGCCACGGCGCTCGTCGCCTGGTCGCAGACGTCGGGGTCGGCCAGCGCGCGGCCCTGCTCGACGTGCAGCTCGACGAAGGCCCGGACGCGACGCAGCACCTCGTCGTCGGGTTTCAGCGCGGCCGGGTCGCGTCCGGCGGTCCGGAGGGCCTCGGCCATGGTGTCGCCGTCCGCATCGCGCAGGGCGAGGGCTTGGTCGGCGGGCAGCGCTCCGGTGAGGACGCGCGACCCGGCGCAGGCGATGCCGAACCGCGCGCCCTCCTCGTCGCCGAAGCAAGCCACTCCCAGGGGGATCCGGGGGATGCGGCCTGCAGCCCGTAGGGCGTCGACGGCGGCGAAGGCCGAGACGACACCCAGCGGCCCGTCGAACGCCCCGCCCTGGGGCACCGAGTCGAGATGCGAACCGGTGATGACGCCTCCGGTTGACCCGTCGGACCGCACCGCGTCGGGGTCCCCCCACCACGCCCAGAGGTTGCCGGCGCGGTCCTCGGAGACGTCCAGACCGCGACGGGTCGCCTGGTCGGTGAACCACTCGCGCAACGCGTGGTCCTCCCGCGTCCAGGCGTACCGCCGATAGCCGCCGGTGGCCGCGTCCCGGCCAGGTGACTCGAGCTGAGACCACATCGCATCGAACGAGGACAGCGCGGAGGGATCGACCCTCAGGGCGTCCACGGAGGCGCTCATGGTGTCAACCTAGGCTGTTCACCGTGATGCCACCCGTCAACGACCAGGATCCTGACCAGGAGGACACCCCGGCGGTCGTCGCCGCTCGTGCGCTCGGCCTGACGTTCACGGTGACCCGGCACGGAAGGGTCGGCAGCCTCGAGGAAGCCGCTGCCGCGCGAGGCGTGCGGCCAGCCGACATCGTCAAGTCGCTCGTCGTCCGTCGGGGGGAGGGGGACTTCCTCTTCGTGCTCGTGCCGGGCGACCGGCAGTTCTCCTGGAAGAAGCTGCGAGCCCTGCTCGGTACGAACCGGGTGTCCATGCCCGATGCCGAGGTCGCCCGCGAGGTAACCGGCTACGAGCGCGGGACCATCACGCCGTTCGGGTCGGCCCACGCATGGCCGGTCGTGGCCGACGCCGACATCGCCGGCCGCACCGTGTCTCTCGGCGGTGGGGCTCACGGGGTGGCCGTGACCGCACAGGCCGACGACATCGTGCGGGTGCTCGACGCTCGGCTCGCGGACATCAGCGACTGAGCGGCCCCGTGTGGTCGGCACCCTCGCGCATCGGTACCCGCACCCCACGCTGTTCGGCCACCTCCTCCGCGAGGTCGTAGCCCGCGTCGACGTGCCGGATGACGCCCATCCCGGGGTCGTTGGTCAGGACCCGTGCCAGCTTCTCGGCGGCCAGCGGGGTCCCGTCGGCCAGAGACACCTGTCCGGCGTGGATGGACCGGCCGATGCCGACCCCGCCACCGTGGTGCATTGAGACCCACGACGCGCCGGACGAGGTGTTGACGAGCGCGTTGAGCAGCGGCCAGTCCGCGATGGCGTCCGACCCGTCGAGCATCGACTCGGTCTCCCGGTAAGGACTGGCAACCGAACCACAGTCGAGGTGGTCGCGACCGATGACGATGGGCGCACTCACCGCACCGGAAGCGACGAGGTCGTTGAACGCCAGCCCGGCCCGGTCTCGCTCCCCGTAGCCGAGCCAGCAGATCCGCGCCGGCAGGCCCTGGAACGCGATCTTCTCCCGGGCGCCGCGCATCCACTTCTGAAGCCGGTCGTTGTCCGGGAACAGGTCCGTGACGGCCCGGTCGGTCGTGTCGATGTCCTTCGGGTCACCGGAGAGGGCGACCCAGCGGAACGGTCCCTTGCCCTCGCAGAACAGCGGCCGGATGTAGGCCGGGACGAAGCCGGGGAAGTCGAAGGCCCGGCCGTAGCCGCCCTGGCGCGCCTCGTCGCGGATCGAGTTGCCGTAGTCGAAGACCTCGGCGCCCCGGTCCATGAACCCCACCATGGCCTCGACGTGGCGCGCCATCGACGCGCGCGCCCGGTCGGTGAACTCCTCGGGCTTGCGCTCGGCGTAGCCGTGCCACTCCTCGACCGAGATGCCCTCCGGCAGGTAGGCGAGCGGGTCGTGGGCCGAGGTCTGGTCGGTGACGATGTCGATCTCGACGCCCCGGCGCAGCAGCTCGGGGAACGCCTCAGCGGCGTTGCCGACCACGCCCACGCTGTAGGCCCGGCGGCTCGCCTTCGCGTCGAGGGCCTTGGCCACCGCGTCGTCCAGGTCGTCGGCCACCGCGTCGAGGTAGCGGTGCTCGACCCGGCGCTGGAGGCGAGTGCCGTCGACGTCGACGACGAGGCATACCCCGTCGTTGAGGGTCACCGCGAGCGGCTGCGCCCCGCCCATTCCGCCGCACCTCCGGTCAGGGTCAGCGTGCCGGCGAGGGTGCCGTTGAACCGCTTCTCCGCCACCGCCGCGAACGTCTCGTAGGTGCCCTGGACGATGCCCTGGGTGCCGATGTAGATCCATGACCCGGCGGTCATCTGGCCGTACATCGTCAGACCGAGGTGCTCCAGCCGCCGGAACTCCGGCCAGGTGGCCCAGTCGGGCACGAGGTTGCTGTTGGCGATGAGCACCCGCGGTGCCCACTCGTGGGTGCGCATGACCCCCACCGGCCGGCCCGACTGGACGAGCATCGTCTCGTCGGGCGCCAGCGTCGTCAGGGTGCCCACCATCGCGTCGAACGAGCGCCAGTCGCGGGCCGCCCGCCCCGTGCCGCCGTAGACGACGAGGTCGTCGGGACGCTCGGCCACCTCGGGTCGAGGTTGTTCATCAGCATCCGTAGCGGCGCCTCGGTGGTCCACTGCCGGGCGGTCAGGGTCGTGCCGCGCGGGGCACGGACGGGACGAGCGCCTTCCATGTCAAGCCTTTCCATCATCGACCGGACTCACGTTGTTGTCGGTTTTCGACGTCCTGGCCGGTCGAAACCAGCAAACACGTGAGTTCGGTCGGGTATTTATCGGTGTGCGGGGGGTTGTTTAGTGTGTGGGGGGTCAGGCGAGGGGGCCGGTGACCGACTCGGCGGCCCGGACGACACCACCGGAGGCGACGAGGTCGACGGCGGCCTCGATCTCCGGCGCGAGGTAGCGGTCGGGTCCCGGGCCGGGAACCGTCTCCCGCAGCGCCGCGACGACGGCGGCCGTCGCCGGCGCCGGGCGGAGCGGCGCACGCAGGTCGAGGCCCCGGGCGGCGGTAAGGACCTCGATCGCCAGCACCCGGGTCAGCCCGTCGACCGCCCGGCGCAGCTTGCGCGCGGCGGACCACCCCATCGAGACGTGGTCCTCCTGCATCGCGCTGCTCGGGATGGAGTCGACACTGGCGGGCGCGGCCAGGCGCTTCAGCTCGGAGACGACGGCGGCCTGGGTGTACTGCGCGATCATGTGTCCTGAGTCCACCCCGGGGTCGCCCGCGAGGAACGGCGGCAGCCCGTTGTTTCGCGCCACGTCGAGGAAACGGTCCGTGCGCCGCTCGGAGATACTCGCCAGGTCGGCGACCACGATCGCGAGAAAGTGGCTCTTGGGACTTGAGGTGGGAGCGGTGGTGACACGCCGGGCGTGCTGATGCGCTGAGAGTTGGGTCGAGGCCCTCAGGATGCGGAACGACCAAGAACCGTTTCCGTGAGGACCTCGACGATGAC
>JAABUM010005061.1_pt1 | contig 14209 bp, 28 predicted proteins | sample 5559161 | NCBI WGS metagenome assembly JAABUM01 (sample SAMN10711868, study PRJNA513369) | rock metagenome | isolation source: Antarctica rocks | place: Antarctica: Victoria Land, Siegfried Peak nord
AGAAAGCTTGCAATAAATAGGATCCCAGTGACGCCGCTGTAAGAAAGCTTGCAATTAGAAGGGTCCAGCGACGACTCTCTTACAGGGACGTCACTGGGCCCTTTTTATACATAGTTTTCTTACCAGTGAGCGGCCCCTGGTAAGAAAGCTTGCTATTAGAAGGGCCTAGCGACGCCTCTCTTACAGGGACGTCACTGTAGCCTTCTTGTCGACAGCTTTCTTACAATTGAGTTCGAGGACGCATCTTGCATTTATTACTACTAGAGGTGCACCTCGAAGTGCACCTGTGGCAGTGACGTTCCAGATTTATAACACCTTCGAGAGCAGCATGGCAGTAGAGATGTCAAACATAAAGCTATGGATGAATAGCAATGCATCTGCTCTTACGGCTGTCACGCCACCCCCTTTGGCTGCAGATGGCACGGTCCTTGAGCAACAGGTACAATTGATGACCTGGTACAGCTTCGCAATGTAAAACAACAGACGGCTATTACTTGGTCGAGCGTCGCGTTGCAGGGCTGCTATTCATTCCAGATCAGTTCTTCCAGTTTCATGGTTGCAATGTGCTGAATCACCTTGGGCTGGTTCCCCGCCTCGTCCTTGAGCAGCAGGTACATGATGACCTGGTCCAGCGTCGCGTTGCGGTCGCCGTGCAGGTGCGTGTCGCGGCTCAGGAAGGGCTGCATGACCCGCGGCCGCTTGAACACCTTCTGCGCCTGCCTGAAGAAGGCGCGCGTCCACGGCGTGTTCTTCATGAGCAGTACGCCCGTGTCGTGCTCTGAAGGGACAGGTGCCGGCGTCAGGCCACCGCAGGTCGGCCGCACACCAATGCCAGATAGTGACGCTGATCACGGTGGTGAGTGCCTGTGCTGCAGTTGTCCCTCGCGGCGCCGTGCATGCAATGCCGCGACAGCACCGACATCCCTTGTCGTCCCGTAACAATGTTGTGCTCCTCGAATTGTAAATGCTGACGAAACAGGGTCAAAAGCAACAAGTCATGGGCAGTGTGGGCCCAAGGCGCACGCCAGGAGGCGCCGCTCAGGACGCCCTCCAGCTGCCACTCAGCGAGCTTCAACACGCATATCCAGCATGGAGGGGAGGGCCTCAGAGGCAGGAACGCTGTGCCAAAAACGCACTCCAGGAGTCGCCGCTGAGGACGCCCTCGCGGCTGCCGAAGAGCACCAGCTCCGCGCCGACCGCCTCATAGTCCTTTATGAGCGGGAATGCAAAGGCGGCGTTGCTGATCATCGCGCGCACGCCCGCCTGCAACAACAGGCATCTTTCTCGATTGGCGCAAACGCGAATGGTGACACTGCAAGCTGCAGGTTCAGTGCGCTGTTGCACGGCGTTCAAGGTGTTCATTGGTGTGTGGCACTGCATCCCGGTGGCTCTCGAAAAAGCATATTTTGCTGATGAGAACATGCACGTACCCACAGGAGCCACTCCGCGTCTGTGTTGCCCGCCTCCTCCTCCAGGATGCGGCTGATTACGTCCACATTTCGTGTCCGCAGGTCCTGCGCAGGACCAAGTGGCACAGGTCGGATGGTTGGGGGGTTGCCGCACTCGCCTGGCCACATGCGCTGCTGTTCCAGAGGTTGGTGCCCCCTAGTGGTATCGAGGATATGAAGCACAGAGAAGCTGTGCATGTGTCAAGCGTCCGGGGCGAAATCTGATCTCCTGTGCTAGATATGTGTTGACCTGAGACCGGCGATGCCGCCATGCCAAGAGCGATCTCGACATTGCTTATGCCATCAGCATCGCGCCCAGCATGGGCGGCGCACCCAGATGGCGGTGAAGTGGAGGGTGGTGCCGTGCAGGCGCGCCCAGTCCATCTTGTTCTGGAAGGACAGCCAGCTGAGGTGGTTGGCCCACTGGTGCTCCTCCTCGCCCCAGTCGCCGCGCGCACACCGCTGCAGCGCCGTGGCCACTATCACGTTTGGCGGCCGCACGTACAGCTCGCCTGCACATCGAGAGTCATGAGTTATGAGTCTTTCTTTCTTTCGTGTGTCTTTTGCGAAGCGTGGAGCCGCAGCGCAGACCTCAAGCATCGCAGCAGAGGGAGCGTCTGGGGGTGACTGTGCTCATCGATTTGGTCATCAGCGCATGCCTTCTGTATCTGGAAATTTTCGTCGCTGAACTTAGACTCCAAGATTGCTTCAAGAGTCATAGAAACCCAGGGAATGAGAACATGGCTCACGCTTGACGTAGCCCGTCGCGAAGCTGCGGAAGCGCGCGGCGTCGTGCGTGCTCTCCATGTCTGCAGGGTCCACCGGCTGCACCGGCAGCACCGGCAGCTGCAGCAGCTTGCAGCCGTGCCAGGCCACCCATGTCTGCGACTGCTGGTCGAAGCACGACTGCTTGCTGCTGTCCTTGCACCAGAACCAGGCGTTGCACTGGTCGTGCGCCCTGCACACAGCGCAAGCAACGTCATGGATCCCAGACCCACAGTATGAGCGGAGCTGGAGCAGATGTGCTAGAGCGGCAGCGCAAGTGACTGAAGGGTGGTGACTGACGGGATGTGACTGCGGCTCAATGACTGACGAGCACCGCGACTGGTGGCGACGACCATGAACCGACATGCAGCGCATTGCACCTGAGGCCTGAAAGTGAAAAGAGAGCTCACTTGCAGGCCCTGGCGCAGTCGCGCGCCGATGGCTGCCTGTTGCCGTCGCCCCAGTCCACCACCTGCGCGACGCCGCTGGTGTTGTAGGGGCACAGGAACTCGCTGCCGTCTGACGGCTCCTCCCAGTACTTCCAGGCGCCCGCCTCGGCCGACTGCCCGAGCGCGCCGCCATTGAAAGTGACCGCCGCCGTCTCATTTTCGTCCAGCGGCAGGTCCGCAAAGTACTGCGGCGGCGCCGCAACCGCCAACACTCCCGCCGCCGCGGCCCCTGCCGCCACTAATCCATCCGCTTCCGGCTCGGCCGCCGCACCACTGCCGTCAAATGTCGCGCCATTGCTGGGCCGCGGCAGCGGCGCCTCGCGCGCGCGCAGGCTGGCGGGCTCCTCCACCAGGTCTGCCATGCGGAAGCCCAGGCTGTACACCTGAGCATGTGCAAGCGTGGTTTCGAGCTGACGGGTCAGATCTGGGCTGCGGACTGCGCCATGTGGCAGCAGGCGAGGTGTGTGCGGGCGCAGCGACTTGCACATCCTGCCTCCGGTCACGACAGTGCAGATGAACCGCAACCGTTTGGACCTGTTCTTCTGGCGGGCCGAGCGGGATGAGGGGGTTGCCGCCGCCGCCGCCGCCCTTGTCGGCAGACGCCAGCTCCTCTGGCGAGAAACCCGCGTCTAGGACCGACCATGTGTCGCGCCCCGCAGTCGCATGGCGCACCAGCGCGCACAGGAGGGCGCATGTGAACACGCAGACGCATTGCCGGCTACCTGCCCGCCGCCGCGGCACCATGCGGCAGCTGGGCCCTCGTGCCGTCAGGTCCGCAGACTCGGCCCAAACCTAACGCTATTCCAGGCTAGATGATGCTTCGTAGGTGTTACGCTGAACTCTGCCGAGTGTCCTCTCTCAAGCCTCATGCAGCACAGCGATCTGGTCTGCAGGAGTCACAATGGGCCCCCGTCGCGGCGCTATATGCATAAAACGGATCGGGGTGTCCAAGTCACGTGTATAGAGGTCAGCGCGACTGATTTGCCCTCTCAAGGTCCGCCGAACAACTCAAACTTCCAAAAGACAACTGACATGAAAGGCGAAATGGAGGCTACCTGAAGCAAGTGGGGCTACGAGGAGAAAAGACGCACTGATCAGCTGCCCATAACGTAAATGGCTGCTCGGTGCTTGCCTTGGCACCGACTGCAACAGGCCAGCGGGTGTGCACTGCGATGGAGCACTAATTAACCGCTTGCCGACCCCCCCATGACGATACGTCACTTGCAGCAGGTGCAGTTGCCACACGAAGTGCTGTTCATCGATTTGCGCATGTCAGAGCAGTTTTTGAGTGTTTGGGATTCATCAGTGACCGTGCCGCCCCATCCGAAATAATTTGCACTGACTGCATATTAGCAGGGGCATCGCGCCACTTGGGGCCTGCACGTCTTTGCAGGCATCGATAGGCATGACATTTGCACCCGGCACGTGGTAGAAATGCCAATATAGAGCTACACACGCCTGCGAGTTTGCTCGATTCACTTTGGCTGCCGCAGCACCAGGCCATCTTCGAGAACGTGCGCTGGCAGAGTCGGACTGCGTTAGTCTCAAAGAGTCGCGCATCAACCTTGTATTGCAACCAATAGACAGTGGCGATTCTATAGTGTATCGACACTTCGTGTCGAAGGTCTACCAGGGATTGTCGGCCCAGCCTTCCGACACCAGCGAAGCCAGCGCCGCGCATGCAGACCTTGCGCGTGGCGTCCGCTGCGCACAGCCGCTGGCAGGTGCTGCAGCTGACAGCGGAAGCATGCGGCTTCGCTGCTGGCAGCGGCCGCGGCGGTGGCCCGGCAGTGCTGTGCGCTCGCGGCTTTGCGTCTGACTCTGCGTCAGGCAGCGGCAGCGGCGGCGCTGGCGAGTCGTTCGGCACGCGGCTATGGAGACGGTGGGATGTGCACCTGACGCCTGACGAATGTTGTCTGATATGCCGTCAAGACTGCATTCCGCATTCTGCCAGAGCCGGTACATGAGCGGCCTGACGCTGTGGCGGCGCAACCCACCAGAACTGCCCTTGCTCATGACTGCAGCATGCGTGGCGAGGGTGCCAGTGCTACTGCGGACAGCAGTGCAGCGCAGGCCGTGGAGAATCGCCTGGTGTCCAACTCCACAGAGGCGCGCTTCCGCGAGGTATGGCTGCACTCCTGCTGTCACCAGAAAACCCACAAGAAAATACGACAACAATGATTGTTCCAATTCTTGGAGCATGAATAAAAGGTCCATTTGGTTGATCTGGTCAATGGTGCAGGTGCTGGCGGTGTCGCTGCCGAGGCGGCCGCTGTTCCCAGGCGGCCTCATGCCGGTTACCGTGCACAACGACAAGCTCATACAGGAGCTCATACAGCTGAAGAAGGGCGGGTGAGCCTCAGTGGACAGCTGGCATTCTCCTGCCTGTCGCTAGCAGTGTTCCGACGCCGAATGCTACTCATGCCCGTTGGTGCCACATGCAGAGCCTCTTCAACCATGCCTCATAGACAGTCGAGTAGCTTGGTTGCGAGCCTGCAAGTTCTGGCTGCTGCCGCAGGGCACAAGCATATGTGGGGGCGTTCCTGCGGCGCACGCCAGAGGCTGATGCCACCTCAGACTCGGCCACAGACTCTGGCCTGGCTGCGATGTCGGCAATGCTCGATGGTACAGAAGGAGCGTCAGGCAGCGGCAGCGATGATGCGGCAGATGTGGCAGATGCGGCAGACCACCTGCACACCATCGGCACCTTTGCTCAGGTAAGCGCTGGTTGCCCTCTCGTATTCGCAGCTGGCTGCACGCCGGCAGCCTGCCACCTCTTGTTCAGTACCTCTTCATGGCATACACACACCTGAACTCACGCCACTTGACTGATTTCACTCCTGTTCAAAGCATAATCTTTTCCTGGTTCCAGGTCCACACCATTGCACCGACAGAAAGCGGCGCACAGCTCCTGCTGCTGGGTCACCGGCGACTGCTGCGCACATCCACGGTGAGTCGTCTGTGTGGGTGTCATGCACCAGCTACCATTTGCCGTACCTTACGATTTGGTGTTGGACACCAGGTTAGTCATGGGCGTGCAAGCCTGTGGACCTCACACATTTCCTATTTTGGGCAACCTCACACTCTGCTCGTGGCATGCGCAGACGTCAAACGACCCGCTGAAGGTGGCGGTCCAGCACCTGAAGGATGAGACCTACAACGCGAATGACGATGTGCTGAAGGTGACAGCTTGAGCAGCAGGACGGCCGCTTTTGCCATTGCTCGTCTGCAGTCACAGTCCAGCGCCACCGGCCGCGCAGCTGAACAATCAACTTGACTGCGATGCAAGCCCAGATGCGCAGCCTGAAAGGACACACAGGATCGAGCACAATGCTTACCGCACCGGGCTTAGTTTGTGCAACCTAATCGCACAACCCAATTGCAGGCGACGACGATGGAGCTGGTGTCGACGCTCAAGGAGCTGCTGCACCTGCACCCGCTATACAACGAGCAGCTCAAGAGCTTTGCGGCCTTCGGCGGCGACTTCCACGACGCGAGCCGCCTCGTGGACATGGGCGCCAGCATCACCTCCGCCTCCGACGCGCAGCTGCAGGCCATCATCGAGCAGCTGTCCATCCCTGAAAGGTGCGGCCTGTCTTCAAACTGTAAAGACTACGAATTCAGAAATCTTTTGAAGTTTTCAACAACGTGGTCACCTCCGCCTCCGATGCGCAGCTGCAGGCCATCATCGAGCAGCTGTCCATCCTTGAGCGGTGCGGACCGCTTTCTGCACCCCTGAAAAGCGGTTCTCCACCTGCCCAATGCCTCGCAGACAGTCCAAAGCTGCTGACACCCAGCCCATCGTGCGGGATCGTGCTCGAGTTTCGATTTCTACTTGTTCATCCATCCACACCCTGAATTACGTCGTGTGCGCAGGGCGAGCGCGGTGCTGGAGCTGCTTAAACAGGAGGTGGAGCTGTGCCGGTTGCACCTGTTATTGTTTATCAGATTCCTCATGGGTTTCAAACGAAATTTCCGCCTGCGTGTGTGCGCAGGGCCAGCGCGGTGCTGGAGCTGCTGAAGAAGGAGGTGGAGCTGTGCCGGCTGCAGGCAGACATCGGGAAGCAGGTGGAGGAAAAGATCAGCAAGGACCAGCGCCGCTACTTCCTGCAGGTGCCTGCCGCCTAGATGTGAAACGGTCAAGAGTCCCGCTGTGATCTCCCTGCCTCTGCCGCTCTGGCGGTTCAGCCAGCAGCAGCTGAAGGGTCTCCAGAAAGATTTCGTCAGGGCAGCTGTGCATGTGGCGGGACAGGAGGGTTGGGGACAGACAGCCAAAGTTTTTGGGCTGCTCGCAGTTCCCCGGTTTTGCGCTGAAACATGGCATTTTCAATTCGTTCTGCAGGAGCAGCTGCGGTCCATCAAGAAGGAGCTGGGGCTGGAGAAAGACGACAAGTCGGCCCTCATCCAGAAGTGCGCCTTTTGCTTATCTCGTCTGCTCTGATGCCATCGTACCATCATCTCACAACTGCGCCACATGTGCACTGGATCCCTACCAGCTGGTCGTGGAGATGCACAGGAAGCCGCATAACAGATGGCCTAATCGGAGTCTGCCAACAGTCCTCCAAACCGCCTCGCCAACGCAACTGCAGGTTCCAGGAGCGGCTGGAGGTGTACGGCGACAGCATACCGGAGGAGGCGCGCCGCGTCATTGACGACAGTTCACATATCATGAAACGAGTCCAACAGTTCATGGTTTTGATTGCAGGTTCCAGGAGCGGCTGGAGGTGTATGGCGATGGCATACCGGAGGAGGCGCGCCGCGTCATCGACGAGGAGCTGGCCAAGCTGGGCAGCCTGGAGCCGTCCTCCTCCGAGTTCAACGTCACCCGCAACTACCTGGACTGGCTGTCCAGCATCCCCTGGGGCGTCGCCTCCGCTGAGCGCCTGGATATCGCACACGCGCAGACGGTGCGCTATTGCAGTATGCGTGACGAGATGCCAGCTCTGCAGCCCAGGATGCCAATACCCAATGCGCAGTGCAGGATGAGCAACAAATCTCACGACGGGGGCTGCGGCTGCAAGGCTGCATCACAAGCTCGCAACACAGCAGTGCTGCCTTCCAGGCTGCCATATGCATCGACTCCCTGTTGCCTTTCAGCACAAGGCAAAGACTGACCTCACCGACCTGCAGGTGCCGGAGGAGGACCACCACCGGCTGGTGAATGTAATTTAGAGTAGGGGCACTAGCCGTTGCTGTGGCAGGAGTTCAGATGTAACTGCCAACACCGCCCTGCAGGTGCTGGACGAGGACCACTATGGGCTGGCAGACGTGAAGGATCGCATCCTGGAGTTCATCGCGGTCGGCCGCCTGCGCGGGTCCACGCAGGGCAAGATCCTGTGCCTCGTCGGCCCCCCTGGTGCGGGACCTTGCTTTGCTGAGTTTGCCAAGGCACGTTTGACAGCAGGACTGCGCATCTTTTTGAGCTCTGGGGTTGGGTGCCCAAGGAGGAACCTCAGCGCAGCTGGTGACATTCAAGCTGCGTTTGCCAATTGAATAATCGAACGTCCCAGCAGTTTTGGACCTGCACCGTCTCAAATCTCCAGCATTTGGACCTGCACCGTCTCAAATCTCCGCCTTCGCCTTGCTGACACGGCCTCCCCGCGACAATCCAGAGCGTCTTCTCCTGCAATGCAGGCGTGGGCAAGACGTCCATCGGGCGGTCGGTGGCGCGCGCCCTGGAGCGAAAGTACTACCGCTTCTCTGTCGGCGGCCTGTCGGACGTGGCGGAGATCAAGGGCCACCGCCGCACCTACGTTGGCGCGATGCCCGGCAAGGTGGTGCAGTGCCTCAAGGCCACTGCCACCAGCAACCCGCTCATCCTCATCGACGAGATCGACAAGCTCGGCCGCGGTGCGCTTCTTGCCATTGCTCCGGCACTGCACAGCAGATCCTTCACACTGCGGGCACACATCGCTCAATCTGGTCATTCCCATCGAGCGCCGTTCCCTTAGATATGGCCTGGCGGGCGTGGGCCTGTTCTGCTCGACACCTGCTTAGGCGCCTTCAAGATCGGGGCAGGGATTCCCACAAACATGACGGCCAGCCCTGATGTGTGCAGGCTACCAGGGCGACCCGGCGTCGGCGCTGCTGGAGCTGCTGGACCCGGAGCAGAACTCCGGCTTCGTGGATCACTACCTAGATGTGCCGGTCGACCTGTCCAAGGTGCAGCTGTGCACTGACGACTCTGTTTCAGCGCTTGCAGCATCTGTTATTGCAATGTCGGCTTCGTGTTCCTTGTGCCTGGACATGCCTGTGGACCTGTCCAAGGCGCTGCTGTACTGGCTGCACACTTCCAGTCACTTTCGGCTGCACACTTGTCGCGATCTGTTGTGAACACTGTGACACACAACACAGGCGATCACAACACAGTGTCGATCAACCATATATGCAACGCAATCATGTTCTTTGTCTCTCCCGGCCGCAGGTGCTGTTCATGTGCACCGCCAACACGCTGGACACCATCCCGCAGCCGCTGCTGGACCGCATGGAGGTCATCCGCCTGTCCGGCTACATTGCCGACGAGAAGGCGCGCCCGAGATACACCAATAAGTCTGAATCAGTACATTTCGGATCTGAGAAACCCTACTCGTTTAGCTGACCACTGCCGCGCAGCTCCGAATTGGGCTCGCTGCACTCGGCGACGTGCTGCAAATGCATTGCAGGGCGTTTGCAACGTCAAATGCCCAACATTGTATCCAACCGAGTAATTGACTTTGATAGGGCCTGACCCCTGGCCTACTCATGTGTGGCAGGTGGCTATTGCGCGTCGGTACCTGGAGCCGCAGGCGCAGGCGGACGCCGGCGTTCCGGCAGGCGCCACCCGCGTCACCGACCCCGCCATGCTGGAGCTCATCACTGAGTACGCCAGGTAACTACAGCCTTTCAACATTTGACATGGGATAGCTTTCCATAGCTCCCCCCCGCATCACAGTCACCGATCCCGCCCTGCTGCAGCTCTCTACTGTGTTTTGAGGAGCACAGCCATTCCTGCTGACGCATCGCTGTTTCCCCTCATGTTTGAGAACTGTCATTGAACACACTTTGGCCATTTGCACCCACATTTGCACCTGTCATCCACACAGGGAAGCCGGTGTGCGGTCACTGAAGAAGCTGCTGGAAAAGATCTACCGCAAGTCGGCGCTGGCGCTGGTGCGGCGCGGCGATGCCGGCCTGCCGGGCGCGGACGCCGCCACTTCCACTGCTTCTGCCGCTTCCAGCAGCACGGCAGCGCCTGGCGACACAGCAATCGCGCCGGCAGACGCCGCAGCCTCAGACAGCGCAGCCGCCTCAGACAGCACCGCGGCAGCCACCGTGGCGGCAGACGAGGCCGCCAGCGGCGCCGCCGACAGTGGCGCCGCCGCAGAGGGCGACGCGGCGCCCGACACTGAGGTGGCGGTGCCGTCTCCAGGCGGTGCAGACTCTCAGGAGTCCGGCGGCCTGCCGGTTGCGCCGGCCGAGGGCTCAGTGGTCAGCGCAACGGACGGTGCCGCGGACGGCGCGCCGGCGGATGGCGCTCCTGCGGCGGACAGCGAGGCCATCCCTGAGTGGAAGGGCGAGCCCATCGTGGTGGACGCGAAGGACCTGACCGACTACGTGGGGCAGCCGCCGTTCACCAGCGACCGCATCTACCAGCGCACCCCCGCCGGTGAGAGGCCCCTCGATCAGCGCCGCAGTCTGCTGGTCTCGCCTGGAAATGCCAAGGAACTCGCTCAGCCTTCTGCAAGGCAGTCAGCTTGGGCGACCGCGCCGATGCCAGCCGCAGATGCAGTCCCAAGGTGCTGTCAGGAGACAAGCCAGTGATGGACATGCAGTTCCTGACGATGCTCAGTGAGGCTGCACAGACAGCCATGCCTGTTGCTGCTGCAGGCGTGGTGATGGGGCTGGCGTGGACGTCGCTGGGCGGCAACGCGCTGTACATCGAGGCCGCGGTGGTCGAGAAGGGCGACGGCAAGGGCGGCCTGCGTACCACCGGTGAGCCTCCTATCTTCGCTGTCGCCTCCGCTGCGCTCGCGTGGTCCGGATGCGCCTGCCATGCGCCCGCAGCTCAGGGCTGGCCTGCATGCCAGTCACTGGTGGCTGCAGCGAGGTGGAACATCCTTCTGTTTTGCTTTAGTGACTTGCCAGTCCCTTGCGATTTTTTAAGGCTTAGTGCCCGCTCCCTCCTGAGTCGAAATCAGTGCTGCCTCGCTGACAGCAATGCTGTCTGACGTCTCGTACATCACGCTTTGAACTGTAGGACAGCTGGGCGATGTCTTGAAGGAGAGCGCCAGCATCGCGCACGCCTTCGCACGGAGCCCTTATTAGGGATCATTCACGTTCAAAACCTCCAAACCGCTGACGCCTCCGCACGTCACACTTGACCCGCAGGGCAGCTGGGCGACGTGATGAAGGAGAGCGCCAGCATCGCGCACACCTTCACGCGCAGCTTCCTGGTGAAGCGCGCTCCCCAGCTGGCCGCCAACTACTTTGGCGAGCACTCCATCCACATGCACGTGCCCGCTGGCGCCACGCCCAAGGACGGTGCGGCTTCCCGACTGTTGTCTTGGCTCCCGGCTAACAACCACCAATGCGGCCTGATTTTGCCACACATCTCGTCGTGTTTGCCCTGCATCGACTGAGTCGGAAATTTTGCCTCTTAGATTAGCATTAACGAAACTTCAGTCAGAGAGCAACACGCCTGTTCAGCAGTTGCTGAATGAGTCGGCTCGTGGCGTGTACCATAATGCTGCAGGGCCGTCAGCGGGGTGCGCCATCATCACGGCGATCACGTCGCTGGCGCTGGACCGGCCCGTGCGGCCGGACCTCGCCATGACCGGTGCGATCACATTCAGTATCAATGCAGCATCATAATTCTCTCATCAGAGATCATCCAGCAAGATGCAGCAGCCTTCCCTTGCCCTTTGCTGCGTGGATGGCCACAGCATGTCTGGGCGTCTGCAGCATTCGCAGTTGCAGCAAGCATGCGCTGCCTCGCAATTCCCAGGCGCTGAGCTTCACAACGATGAAGTGCACCGCACGAATCCACTTCGTACAGCCTCCATCGCGTGCAGGCGAGGTGACGCTCACGGGGCGGGTGCTGCCGATCGGCGGCGTGAAGGAGAAGACGCTCGCGGCGCGGCGCTCCGGGGTGTCCACCCTCATCTTCCCCGCCGGCAACCGCAAGGACTGGGCCGAACTCGCCGGTGCGTGCGCGCCTGATGGTTGCACAATGCCCCGAGATATCTGCCCCTTTGCATGGACTTGTTTTTTGCCTGGCATCTCTGTCAGGCTTTGCTATGCTACTGCAATGCTCGCCGCTCCACTCTCCGAATGATTGTGCGTGGTGTTGTGCAATGGTTGTGCGTGGTGATGTGTGTGATCACCTTGCTGCACTTTCAAAACGCATTTTTTTTGCTTGCCGCAGACGAGGTGAGGGAAGGGCTTGACGTGCACTTTGCGGAGACGTACGACGACGTGTACACCATCGCGTTCGAGTACGATGATGATGCCGCGGCGGTACAGGTCGAGCCCCACAGCGAGCAGCGGCTGGCGGAGACGGCGCCCGCGGCTTGAGGGGGCCGCATGTTCTCAGCCGATGCCGCCAGACTGTGGCTCCAGACTCAGCAAGCAGAAGCGGCTCCGGAAACAAGGGGCAGCATTTGATGCATAGCAGATTATTGGCTCCTCCAGTCATGTGGCGCCAGAGTGCGCAATCGCTCTCAGGGAGGTGCAGGTGTCGCAGCCGGCGTCGACGAACCCACATCTCAGCACACGATTGTAAGGCCTTGTGCAGACATCTTATCCTCCGGTGCATTCTATGCCCCTGACCAAAATGCAAGGGCAGTTGCAAAATACACTTGTGAGGGCTTCCAGCTTCCAGCAACCTCACCATCACCGGGGGGAATAGCAAACGCACGACCACAGCGAACTGATGTGCGCTCTGCAGGCAGTTTTCTGACTTGCAGGCTCTCCCAAAAAGGCTCATCGGTAGCGATCGTGCTGGCCAGCTTTGCCAAGATGAAGGGTCGCACCAAGTGCATGATCGGTCTGGTGGTACTGCTGTGCCTTGTTGGTACGCTCGCTGAGGCCAAGAAGGCTGATACGAAAGTGACACACAAGGTGAGGTGCTTGCTTGTGCAGGCGGTCGTATGCGGAACTGCTTACAAACAGGCCAGCAGCGTCAGTTGAAGGTCATCATGGCAGCACATGCATTGACCGTGCGAACAGCCCGTAAGCGCATGGGTCCTGGGTCATGCAGGTGTTCTTTGACATTGAAATCGATGGCAAGCCGGAGGGTGATCGATGCTTGCTGGCGCCCAATGCACACCAGATCATGACGCCATTCACGGTTGTGCCACCACCTGGTACCTGCGAGGAACAACAACACACTCGCTACCATCGCAGGACGCATCACCATGGGGCTGTATGGCAACGTCGTGCCGAAGACTGCTGAGAATTTCCGCGCACTGTGTACTGGCGAGAAGGGAATGGGCAAGAGCGGCAAGAAGCTGACATACGAGGGCAGCATCTTCCACAGAGTCATCCCGCAGGTACGCGACACAACCTGAGGCACCACGATTGCGACTACACCCGCTCAAGCTGAACCGATTCGTGCCGCACCTGGGCGCTGCATAACACTTGCGCTGCATCCATGGCTTGCAGTTCATGCTGCAAGGCGGTGATTTCACTCATAACCGCGGCACCGGTGGCGAGTCCATCTACGGCGAGAAGTTTGAGGACGAGAACTTCACCCTGAAGCACACCAAGCCCGGGGTGCGCGGGACGTCTTGTGGCACGATTACAACACGATGCATCAAGTTGCTCTGGTTTTGTTGGTGGTGCCTGAGCGGTTGCTGTTGAAACAACATGCCTCCATGTAATGTGCATTACGTGCTGGTTTCTTCAGGTGCTGTCCATGGCCAACGCCGGCCCCGGCACCAATGGCTCTCAGGTGCACTTTCGGACTCCTTCGCAGCGTCGGCGGCAATCATGTCCTGTTCAACTGGCTGCAGCACTGTCAATCACAAATACAAACGTACCAGATCGACGACGAGAGTTTTGCCATGCAGTTCTTCATCACCACGGTCGTCACCTCCTGGCTGGACGGCCGACACGTCGTCTTTGGCCGCGTGCTCGATGGTGCGCCTTCCTGCTCCGATTCACAAGAGTGTCTGTCACGATCAGAAGCTAATTTGGCAGCAGGCTGACCGATTGCATCCATAAAGTTATAGACAAACTCGTGGCACATCACCTAGCAAAGGTGCTTGCCGAAGTGCATCTCAATGCGTTGAATACTTGGGAACCACCTAGGGAATTTGTTGGACCTGCAGGGATGGACCTGGTGTACAAGATTGAGGGGGTGGGCTCGCCGAGCGGCACGCCAAAGAAGACCATCAAGATTGTCAAGTCGGGCGAGCTCGACGCCTAGAGTTCTGCCAAACTGTCATCCTGGATGTTGTGTGATTGACCGACAGGATTGGCGCGCACCTGCCTGTCGGCATCATAAGTGTTGGAACCAATGGAGCAATTTCGTGACATGGAGGAACGCAAAGTTAAACCTGGCACCAT
>JAABUM010005062.1_pt1 | contig 14201 bp, 14 predicted proteins | sample 5559161 | NCBI WGS metagenome assembly JAABUM01 (sample SAMN10711868, study PRJNA513369) | rock metagenome | isolation source: Antarctica rocks | place: Antarctica: Victoria Land, Siegfried Peak nord
CGCCAAAGCTCCTCGAAGGAAAACGCGCGGTCGATTATCCCGCCGCTTTCATCACATCAGAAGCTCGTCGGAACCGCCAGCCACTTCCCTGCAAGACAACACCCCGGAACCCGACATGAGCCTCCGGCATTCACGTGGTCGAAATGGGCCAGCTCATTGCCGGTCCGTTCTGCGGACAGCTTTTATCGGATTTCGGAGCGGACGTCGTAAAGGTCGAGGCACCCGGCGTTGGCGACCCCATGCGTGAGTGGGGCCGGGAAAAATCGCACGGTCAGTCCCTGTGGTGGCCGGTCATCGCTCGGGGCAAGAAGTCGGTCGAGATCGACGCGCGCACGCCGGATGGCCAAGCGGTCATCCGCGACCTTTTATCCGGCGCCGACATCCTGGTCGAAAATTTTCGTCCAGGCACGATGGAGCGCTGGGGGCTTGGCTATGACCAGCTCTCGGCCATCAACCCGCGGCTGGTGATGATCCGCGTCTCCGGTTACGGCCAAACCGGGCCCTATGCCGGCAAGGCAGGCTTCGGCGCGATCGGCGAGGCGATGGGCGGGCTGCGCTATGTCGTCGGCGACCCGTCCAACCCGCCGTCGCGGGCCGGGATATCGATCGGCGACACGCTTGCTGCGACCTTCGCCTGCCTCGGCGGCCTGATGGCTCTGCATGCGCGTGAGCGGACCGGGCGCGGCCAGGTCGTCGATAGCGCGATCTATGAGGCCGTGCTGGCCGTCATGGAGAACCTCGTCACCGAATATGACAAGGCCGGCTATGTCCGCGAACGGACGGGCGCGATCCTACCCAACATCGCGCCCTCGAACGTCTATCCGACGCGCAACGGCACCTTCGTGCTGATCGCCGCGAACCAGGACACCGTGTTCCGGCGCCTGGCCGGCGTAATGGGGCGCCCCGAACTCGCGGCCGACCCGCGCTATGCCACCCATACCGAACGCGGGCAGTACCAGCGCGAGCTGGACGCCTTGATCGCGGACTGGACTCAAACGATGGATCGCGAGGAATTAGGCCGGGTTTTGGACGAGGGCGGCATTCCGCGCGGGGATATCTATCGCGCGCCCGAGATGCTCGAGGATGTGCATTTTCGCGCCCGCAATGCGATCGTGGAGGTGACCGACCCAATCCTGGGCAGGCTCAAGATGCAGAATGCCTTCCCGCGGCTGTCCGCAACGCCGGGCCGCGTGCGGGCGTCTGGCCCGGCACTGGGCCAGCACAACCGCGACGTCCTGGCGGACATGCTCGGCTACGGGCCGGAGCGCATCGCGGCGCTGGTCGCGGCCGGGGTTGTTGGACCCGTCGGCGCCGACACACCCGTCCGCCGGGCCGGGTAGCGATGCAGGCAGCCCGCCCCCTATCAGTCGAGCTCGTCGAAGTTTGCCCACGCGACGGGCTGCAGAACGACACGATGACGCTCACGACCGGAACCAAGGTAGCGTTGATACGCCGGCTTGCCGCAACCGGGCTCAGGCGGATCGAAGTCACCAGCTTCGTTCACCCAAAGCGCGTGCCGCAAATGGCCGACGCAGAGGCCGTGGTGGCAGCGCTGAGCGACCTGCAGGGTGTCAGCCTGTCCGCACTGGCGCTGAATGAACGAGGGGTCGATCGCGCGCTTGGCAGCCGGCTACACGAAATCACCTTCGTGGTCGTCGCGAGCGAGACATTCAGCGAGCGCAACCAGGGTGCGACGGTTGCGGACACGCTCGCCGCATGGCGGCGTTTGTCGCCCCGGATCGCCGCCGCCGGCCTGCGGCGATCCGTCACGATCGCCGCCGCGTTCGGCTGTCCATTCGAGGGCGAGGTGCCGCTGGTGCGCGTCCTCGACCTAGCCCGCGAGATCGCACAGATCGGCACGGATGAATTGTCGCTTGCCGACACGATCGGCGTCGGGACTCCGGCCGAGGTCGAGGAACGTTTCAGCGGGCTGATCGAGGCCGTGCCCGGCCTGAAGCTGCGGGCACATTTCCACAACACGCGCAACACGGGCTTCGCCAATGCGGACGCAGCGCTGCGGACCGGGGTCGCAGCCCTGGATTCGAGCCTGGGCGGGTTGGGCGGCTGCCCGTTCGCGCCCGGCGCCGCCGGAAACATCGCCACTGAGGACCTCGCCTACATGCTGGACCGCAGCCGGGTCAACCATGATGGCGCGTTCCCAGCGCTGCGCGATGCGGCACGCTGGCTGGAGCGCGAGATGGGCGACCGCCGGTTGCCGGGCCAAAGCGCGCACGCGGACATCTTTCCCCGCCCGACAGCCTGAGCACGACCGTGGGCGCATAAACAAAGTGAATGCTTTCCGCCGAAGAAGTGGAACAACCGACCAAAAAGTCAAATCAAGTGAGGGGAATCCAATGACGACCGTAGCAGGTGTTCAGGCAGGAGCACGACTCGACGCATTGCCGGTCGGGCGGTTCCACCACCGTATCGTCGCCCTGGTCAGCACCGGCCTATTCCTTGACGGGTTCGACGTCTATCTCGCGGGCGGTGTGCTCGGGAGCCTCGTCAAGAGTGGCTGGTCGAGCCTCGACCTCAACGCAATCTTCGTGTCGGCAACGTTCGCCGGCATGCTGATCGGCGCGATCGCGGCGGGCATCATCGGCGACCGGTTCGGGCGGCGGCTGTCGTATCAAATCAACCTCGCGATCTTCGGCCTGGCCTCGCTCGCGGCGGCGGCCGTGCCCAGCATGAACTGGCTGATCGCATGCCGGTTCATCATGGGCATCGGCCTCGGAGCAGAACTCGCAATCGGCTATGCCACGATCAGCGAGTTCATCCCGGCACGCAGCCGGGGACGCTGGGTGGCGATCTCCTCGCTGGTCGCCAATACATCGCTGTTTGCCTCGGCTTTGCTCGGCTATCTGATCATCCCGACCCTGGGATGGCGGCCGATGTTCCTGATCGTCGGGATTGGCGCCATCATCCTATGGTTCGCCCGCAAGAACATGCCGGAGTCCCCGCGCTGGCTGGAGCAGCAGGGCCGCCTCGCGGAAGCGGATGCGATCCTGCGCGGGGCCGAGGCGGAGGCCGGGCAGGCAGTCCGTGCGCAGGTCAACACGCCGGCCGTGCGAGCCATTCAGGCCCCAAATTCGCTTCTTGTGCTGTTCCGTCCGGAGGTCGCATGGCGCACGGCGCTGGCCGTGATGATCAACGTCTCGCTCGGCTTCGCCAACTACGGCCTCATCGGATGGCTGCCGACATTCTTCGTCAAACAGGGGCTGAGCGTCGCATCGTCACTGCAATTCACCATGGTGATAAGCCTGGGCGGTCCCGTCGGGGCCCTGATCGGCCTCTTCTTGGCAGACCGGGTCAATCGCCGGGTCATCATGGTGCTGGCGCCGCTCACGTCTGCCGTGCTGGCGCTGATTTATCCGCATATTGCCGATCCGGCAGGGCTGATGGCGATTGGGTTTTGCCTGGTCAGCTCGATCTTCCTGTGGTTGACAATCGGCTATCTCGTGCAAACAGAGCTGTTCGCAACCGAATACCGGCTTCGCGGCACCGGGTTCAGCAGCATGGTCGGGCGCATGACCACAGCTGGCATGCAGTTCGCCGTGGTCTGGGCGTTCGGGTTTGGCGGCGTGAACGCCGTAGTGACAATGGTCGCGGTCGTCCTGGTCACCCTAGCGTGCATGTTCCTCTTCGGCGGCATCGAAACCCGGCAGAAATCTCTGGAAGCGCTCGAACCGGACCTGGCGAGCGGGCGGAATGCCGTCCTGGTTCAGACGCCTTGAAACCTGGTTTGGAGAACGACGATGTCGGCGATGCGTGATTTCTACGGCAGCCGCCGCATGTATGGCGTGGTAACGCCGTCGGTGAATACCTGTGTGCAGCCGGAATATGACGGAATGCGACCGCCCGGCGTCACGAACCACCTCGCCCGCATGCACGTGCCCGATCTCTCCATCCAGTCCGATGCGGATTTCGAGGCTGGCATCGACGCCCTGTTCCAGAGCATCGATGGGGCGATCGACCAAGTCATGACGTGCCGGCCGGATCACTTGGTGCTCGGCATCTCTGCCCTGTCGATCTGGGGCGGCACCCGGCAGTCCGCGCGAGACCTTGCGGCCCGCATGGCGGCCCGGGCCGGGGGCGGGGTGCCCGTCTCACTCGCCAGCGAGGCAATCATCGAGGCGTTGCAGCGCCTGGGCGTCAAGCGCCGCATCGCCGTGGTGGAACCGTATTTTCCGGTCATCCAGCCCAGGATCGAGGCCTTCTTCGCAGAGTGCGGCTTCGAGGTGGTCCGGTTCAACCACATGCAGGGTGGGCAGTTCACCGGCTATACCCGCACCAATGCCAGCGCGTTGATCGACGCGTTGACCAGCATCGACAGTCCGGATGTCGAGGCGTTGGTGCAATTCGGCGCCAACCTGCCGATGGCCGCCATCGCGGATGAGGCCGAGCGATGGCTCGGCAAGCCGGTGATCGCCGTCAACACCGCCACCTATTGGCACGCGCTGCGCCAGGGCGGGATCATGGACAAGGTCTATGGCCATACCCGTCTGATGCGCGAGTTTTAAAAAAGCCATGCCAAGTGACCGCAGCCGCACCAGGGACGGAGCCATCGTATGTCATTCGTAAAACATAGTATCGACGCAGCCACCGCCGAACGGGCCATCGCCGCCGCGGTCGCGAAGGCGCGGGAGCTGCAGCTGGCGATGTCGATCGCCGTCGTGGACGAGGCCGGCGATCTGAAGACGTTTCACCGGATGGAGGGCGCCGGCAAGCTGACGATCGAGATCGCCCAGAACAAGGCCTTTACGAGCGCGTCATTCGGGATGCCGACCCATTCATGGTGGGACCTGATCAAGGACGATGGCCCGCTGCTGCATGGGATCACTCACACGCCGCGGCTGGTGGTATTTGGCGGCGGCTTCCCCATCATGGAGGACGGCCGGCTGATCGGCGCGATCGGGTTGAGCGGCGGCCATTACAGCCAGGACATGGAATGTGGCCGGGCAGCACTCGAGGCGATCGGAGCTGCGGGTCCGTGATGGCGGCCGATCCCACGTCGTATCCCGGGCTCCTGTCCAAGTTTCAACTGGGCCGGGTCACGCTGCGTAACCGTGTCGCCCATACGTCCATGACGACAGAGATGCTGGACAACCGCCGGGTGAGTCCGATGGTGATCCAGTATCACGTCAACCGGGCGCTCGGGGGCGCGGCGCTGACGGTGACGGAGCCGCTGGGGATGACGCCGCATCACGCCGCGCTGGCGCGGCCGCAGGTTTGGGACGAGTCTGATGTCGACGGGCTCTGCCGCTGGGCGGACGCGGTCGAGCGGCTGGACTGCCGCCTGCTCGGCCAGATCCAGGATAACGGTCGCGGCCGGCATTACAGCGGGCGGACGCTGGACGCCATCGGCGCGTCCGTGCTGCCGGACGACCTGAGCTGGACGGTGCCGCACGCGTTGGACATGGACGAGATCGCGCGCATGGTCGAAGCGACCGCGCGTTCGTGCCAGCTCTTGCAGCGCTACGGTTTCAGTGGCGTGGAGCTGTCGTGCGGGCACGGGCACCTGTTCCACCAGTTTCTGTCGCCATGGTCCAACCGGCGGGAGGACGCCTACGGCGGGGATTGGGCTGGGCGGACGCGGCTGATCGCCGAGACCGTGCAGGCGATCCGCGCAGCTTGCCGGCCAGAGTTCCTGATCGGCCTGAAACTGCCGGGCCACGATGGCGTGAAGGGCGGCATCGGTCCCGCGGAGGCTGGCGTCATCGCCTCGATCCTCTGCGTGCCCGGCCAGGTCGACTACGTGGCATTCGGGTTCGGCGCGCATGCGCTGTCGCTCGAGATGCATGTGCCGGACCGGTTCGGCCCGCGCCTGCCTTACATGGGCATCATCCGAGGCCTACGCCCTTCGCTGAACGGCGTGTCGCTGATGGCAACCGCGCGGATCACCGACCCGGCGGAAGCCGAAGCCATCCTGCAGACTGGTGAAGTCGATCTCATCGGCCTTGGCCGGAGTCTTATCGCCGACCCGGCCTGGCTGAAGAAGGCTTCGGAGAACCGCACCCACGACATCCGCTACTGCCTCTCATGCAACACGTGCTGGGGCACGATCATCGCGTTCCACAAGCCGATCGCCTGCGTGAACAATCCGCGTGTCGGCAAGCCGGATGAGACGGATTTCTGGCCACAGCCTGCGTTGAAGCCGCGCAAGGTCGTGGTGGTAGGCGCCGGGGTCGCCGGATTGGAAGCGGCCTGGGTGGCGGCGGCCCGGGGCCATGCGGTCACTGTGTTCGGCCGTTCGAACGAGGTCGGCGGAAAGGCCCGGCTTCGGATGCCGCTGCCCGGCGGAGAGACGATCACCAGCATCTACGACTATCAGTATCCCGCAGCGCTTCGGGCCGGCGCGATGTTCCGGCTTGGCGGTTCGGCCAACCTGGAAGACATCCTGGCACTTCGGCCCGACACCGTGGTGCTGGCCTGCGGCGCCCGCATGATCCCGCCGGACTGGCTGCCCGAAGAGGTCCGGACGTCCGGCATGGTGCCCGACTTGAGGACGGCGATCGCCGAGGTCGCCAGCCTGAAAGCACGGCAGCCCGGCACGGCCGTCATCTTCGACATGGATCACTCGGAGGCCACCTACGCCGCCGCCGAGTTCCTGACGGGCGTCTTCGACCATGTCGTGATCCTCACGCCCCGGGACACAATCGGGACGGACCTTCACTTGATGGCTCGGCAGGGGGTGCTTCGCCGGATGGCGCAGCAGCACGTCCGCATCGTCGCGCTGTCCGTGCCGGTCTGGACGGACGCGTTCGAGGACGGGACGTTGGAATACGAGAATGTCTATACGAATGAGCGCAGCGGCATCCCGGACGTTGCTTTCCTGGCCTATTCCACCCCCCGGACCCCCGAGGACATTCTGTACGCGAGGTTGCGAGCCGCCGGTGTCGTGGTGCACGCCATCGGCGACTGTCTGACGCCTGGGGACCTGCTGGCCGCTACGGCGAGCGGGCATGATGCCGGCGCCTCCGTTTGATGCTGATCCTTGCCACCCGGGTCCGACCGCGGCGACGGAATACTCCGCAAATTGCCATCTAGGGAGGCGACAGTGCCGACAACGGAACCGATCGAGGTCACAGAGCCCGAACGGAGCAGCCTGTCGTCGCCCGAGCCGGAGCTGTTGCGCCGAGTCCAAATCAAGGTCTTTTGGCGCATCGTGCCGGTGCTGTTCGCCGCCTACGTGATCAGCTTCCTCGACCGCGTGAACGTCGGCTTCGCCGCACTGCAAATGAATAAGCAGCTCGGGTTCACATCAGTCATCTTCTCGACCGGTGTTTCGTTGTTTTTCCTTGGCTACCTGGCATGCGAAATTCCCAGCAATACGATGATCCTGCGGTTCGGCGCGCGACGCTGGCTGGCGCGCATCATGGTTACTTGGGGCATCATCGAGTGCCTCAATGCACTCATCAGCGGCCCGAATTCCTTTTACGTCATGCGGTTCCTGCTCGGTGTCGCGGAGGCCGGCCTGTTCCCGGGCGTGATCTTCTATCTGACGTATTGGATTGCTGCTGAGAACAGGGCGAGGGCCACCGCCACTCTGATGCTCGGCCTTCCCGTTTCGCTCGTGATTGGTTCTCCCATCTCTGGTGCGTTGCTGACCATGGACGGGTTCGCTGGACTTGCAGGGTGGCAATGGCTTTTCATCATCGAGGGATTGCCAGCCATACTCCTCGGCGTGGCGGTCCTACGATTGCTGCCTGACGGCCCTGCTGCCGCAAGTTGGCTGACACGTGCCGAATGCCATATGATTGAACAATCCGTCGCCGCGCCGCAACAACGGGCCGAGGGGCGCCACTCTCACTTACAGGCCGTCGCATCCGCGGTCCTCAACCCAACCATTCTGCTGCTCGGAGCGGTGAACTTCACCTGGGGTGCAATCATCTACGGCTTGACATTCTGGTTGCCGCAAATCCTGAAGTCGCTGGGCGGCCTTTCGAACCTGGAGATCGGTTTCCTCGGCGCGCTCCCCTACACGGTCGCGGCCGTCGTCATGGTCCTGTGGGCCCGCCATTCCGATCTGAGCGGCGAACGGGTATGGCACGCTTCGATCGCGCTCTTCGTCGCAAGCCTTGGATTCGTCGTGACGTCACTCATGACCGACCCTTATTTGGCGCTTGTGGGAACGACCGTCACTGCGGTCGGCGTCATATCGTTCGCCGGCGTGTTCTTCGTCTTGCCGGGCTCGTACATGACGGGCGCCGCCGCGGCGGGGGGCATTGCCATGGTGACCACGTTCGGGAATCTCGGCGGCTTCGTCGGCCCCTTCATCGTCGGCCTGCTGCTCAGCCAATTCCACGATTTCAGGCTGGCGCTGCTTGCCTTGGCGTTGTTTGCCGCCACGGGTGGCGTCGGCATCCTCTTCCTGTTGCGAACTCCGGCCAAAATCGCGCCGGAGCGCGTGTAATCCGCAACGAGCCCAAGACGACGGGCGTCCACACGATGGAGACAGCACGATGGCAGACACCTTGGCATGGCGCAGGAAATACGGGGTCGTCACGCCATCGACCAATACCGTCGTACAACCGGAATACGATGACATGCGCCCGGCGGGCGTCACGAACCACCTCGCCCGGATGCATATCCCGGATGAGCCGGTCAAGTCAGACAGCGACTTTGACAAGCTGATCGAGCGGATCGACGCGGCGCTGGAGACCGCGGTCGACCGGGTGCTGACCTGCCGGCCCGACCACCTCGTGCTCGGCATTTCGGCCGAGAGCATCTGGGGCGGCGGCCTGGAGCCCAGCCGGCGGATCGCGGCACGGGTGAAGGCGCGTGCCGGAGACTTGCCGCTGACCCAGGCGGCTGACGCCTTGCCCGCCGCGTTCCGGGCGCTCGGCATCCGCCAGAAGGTCGGTTTGCTGACTCCCTACTTTCCGACCGCCGACAAGCACCTGCGCACGTTTTTCGGGGAGTTCGGGCTCGATGTCGTCCGTGCCGTTCACCTCTCCTGCCCGGGTCCGGTCGAAATTGGCCATGTCGGCCACGCCACGCTGATCGACTCGCTCCGGGAGATCGATGGTGGCGACATCGAGGCCATCGTCCAGTTCGGGGCCAACTTGCCCATGGTCCAGATCGCCGCTGAGGCTGAGCGCTGGCTGAAAAAGCCAGTTCTGGCCGTGAACGCCGTCACCTACTGGCATGCACTGCGCACGGGCGGGATCGCCGACCAGATGACCGGGTTCGGGCGTTTGCTCGCCGATTTTTAGCGAGGGAGCGCGCTCGATCGTGTCGCACGAACCGGCCCAGTGGCGTCCGGGACCGGCGCGGCATAAGAGGCTTTCCCCTCCCCTGACCCCGGATGACTCATCTTGCCTTTCAAGCTGAACCAGGACCGCCGTCACCACATTCCCACGCAAAAGCACAAGCTCATGAACTGGCGCGCGTATGACGCCAGCAAGCAGGCTGTATGTGGGAACGGACCCTCATGAGCGAAGCTCATGCCCTCGTCGGATCCTATCCAGCCGTCCGCTGTGTCCATACCCACGCTGCGCCTCCCGGTTCAGAGACTGAGAAGGTGGGCGTATCCGTCACCCGCCCCCGGCTTGAGCAGGGTCGTTCTCGCTGGATTTATAGTCTCAACAACGAACCTAAAGGAGAAAACGATGCGTCGCTGTATGCCGGTCCTGACCGCCCTGTCGCTTGCCCTGCTGTCTGCATTTGGCGCCTGGGCACAACCTATGCCGCCGCTTCGAATCGGCGTGCTCGCCGACATGTCAGGCACGACCTCCGACCTCGGTGGTCGCGGCTCGGTCGTTGCGGCGCAGCTCGCGATCGACGACAATGGTGGTACGGTGCTGGGCCGCAAGATCGAGATCATATCCGGCGACCCTCAATCCAAGCCGGACGTCGGCTCGAACCTGGTTCGCAACTGGATCGACAAGGAAGGCGTCGAGGCCATCGCTGACATCCCCAACGCCGCCATCGCCATGGCGGTCCAAAACTTGGCGCGTGAGAAGCAGAAGATCACCCTCATCTCCGCGGCAGCCAGCGTGGACCTATACGGCAAGGCTTGCTCGCCTACGGGCTTTCTCTGGACCTACGACACCGGCGTCCTGGCGCGCGGCTCGGCGCAGGCGATCTTCGGCGCTGGCGGCACGAAGTGGTTTTTCATCACCGCCGACTTCTCATTCGCGATCCAGCTCGAGACCGACACGATTGCGCAGATCAAGGCGCTGGGTGGCACGATGCTCGGCTCTGCCCGTGTGCCGCAGGGCACGACCGATTTCTCCTCCGCCCTTTTGCAGGCGCAGAGCTCCGGGGCCAATGCGCTCGGCCTGGCGCTGGCCGGGCTCGACATGGTCAATGCCATTAAGGGCGCCACCGAGTTCGGCCTGACCAAGACCGGCCAGAAGGTAGCCGCCATGGTGCTGTTCATCACCGACGTGCACAGCGTCGGGCTGGAGACGATGGGCGGTACCTACGTCACCACCGCCTAATTACTGGGACCAGAACGACGAGACCCGCGCCTTCGCCAGGCGGTTCGAAGCCAAGATGGGCCGCCCGCCCACCATGATCCAGGCCGGTGACTACAGCGCGGTGAACCACTATCTCAAGGCGGTGAGGGCTGCCGGCACAACGGACGGCCCCACGGTTGCTGCCAAGATGAAGGAGCTGCCGATCGAGGACTTCATGACCCACGGCAGCAGGATCCGGCCCGACGGTCGGGTGATACGCGATATGTACTTGGCCCAGGTAAAGACCAAGGAAGAGTCCCGCGGCGAGTGGGACGTCTACAAAATCCTGCGCACCCTGCCGGGTGAGGCACTGCTGCTGCCGCCGTCCGAGACCGCCTGCGCTACGGCAAAATGATCTTGCCCGGCCTCATTTTGCACCACTGTTCCCGCTCGCCTTATGCCGAAAAGGTTCGGCTGGCGCTGGGGCTGAAGGGGCTGGAGTATCGCGCCGTCATCGTCCCGAGCTGGATGCCGAAGCTCGGGCTGATGCCGTTGCCGGGGGATACCGCCGTATCCCGGTGATGCAATGGAGTGCGGACATGTTTTGCGACACGTTGCTGAGCCTGGAGGAGGTCGAGCGGCGGCATCCCATGCCGACGCTCTTCCCCGGCGAGAGCCAGACACTGATCACTGCGCTAGGCTGGGAAATTGAGAAATCGATATTCGTCGCCGCCGGGGGCGTCATCGTCGGACTGACGGGACAGGGCTATCCGCGCGCGCTGGTGGAGGATCGCGGCCCGTTCTTTGGCTTCAGCCTCGAACATGCTCCGATGCTGGCGAAGCAGTCGCTGTTTGTCGACCGGTTGAACGCTCACCTGGTCTGGCTTTCAGGCCTGCTGCGCGACGGCCGGGCTTTCCTGCTGGGGCAGGCGCCGAGCGCCGCCGACCTCGCGGCTTATCATCCGCTCTGGCATTTGCGCCGGGCCGGCGGCGACCCTGCGGCGGCGCAGACCGTGCTGACATTGCTGCCGAGGCTCTCTGACCTGCTCGGCTGGATGGACAGGGTGGCCGCGATCGGGCACGGCACCCCGCACGAGGTCGCAGCCCAGAAGGCGTTGGCCGAGGCGCGCAACGCTGACCCTGCCCCACCCGACTTCGCAGCAACACTCGCAGTTTCTGGCGGCGCGACGCCCGAGGGAAGATCGGATGGGCCCCGCAGGACAGCGCCGATGGTTGGGCGGACCAGCTGATGGCCAAAGTGACGGACAAACCCGTCGCCGAACGCTGCCAGGGCGGTGTCGACACCACCCGCTTCTGACCCGAAAGGAACGGCTTCCATGTCCGATATTCTCCACCCCGATGTCGAGACCCGGTCTCCGGCCGCGCAACGGGAGCGCGACCGCGAGACCTGGCGGTCGCAGATCGCCTACCTGTTCGAACGCTCGGCCTTCTACCGCGACAAGCTGCGCGCGGCCGGGATCCCGGATGCTGCCGCCGCCGGCGAGCTGGAGGATATCGGCCGCCTTCCCTTCACGGAGAAGGACGAGATCCGCCGCAGTCAGGCCGAATACCCACCCTTCGGCAGCCATCTCGCCGCCGACCCGGAGGCTCTGGTCCGCATCTACTCGACATCGGGCACCACGGGCGATCCCGTCTACATGCCGGTGACCGAGGCGGACTTGGTGATGTGGAACAAGATCTCGGCGCGGTCCTACTACGCGGGCGGGCTGCGCCCTGGGATGAAGGTGGCGAGCACATACAATGCGGGGCCTTTCGTGGCCGGCGTGGCCTTGGACACTCTGGCGAAACTCGGCGTCTGCCACATCCCCGTCGGCACCGGAAACACAACCCGGCTGGTCCGCGCGCTCGAACTGATCCGCCCGCCCGCCCTACTATGCACCCCATCCTATGCCCTCTATCTGGCCGAACACCTGCAAGACCGGGGCATTGACCCGGCATCGCTTGGCGTGCGCCGCATCTGTGTGGCCGGTGAGCCCGGCGGCGGCGAGCCAGAATTCCGCGGCCGTCTGCAATCCGCTTTCAACGCCAAGGTGTGCGAGGCCATGGGCATCGGAGACGTCTCCATCTCGTTGTGGGGCGAATGCGAGACGCAGGAGGGCATGCACTTCAACGGTGGCGACTATGTACACGCCGAGCTGGTCGACCCCGCCTCCGGCATGCCGGTCGAGCCGATCGATGGCGTGACTGGAGAACTGGTCTACACGGCACTACGGCGCGAGGCGGCGCCAATGCTGCGCTTCCGCAGTCGCGACCACGTGGTCTGGCACATGTCCCGCTGCGCCTGTGGGCGCACGACGCCTAGGGTCCGCTGTATCGGGCGAACGGACGACCTGCTGATCGTACGCGGGGTAAACCTGTTCCCCTCGGCGGTGCGGTCCGTGGTGGCCGGGTTCGTGCCGGAGGTGAGCGGGGCAATCCTGGTGCGACCGCGGCACAAGGGCGTCCGACAGGCGCCGCCGCTGCCAGTGCAGGTCGAGCTGAGGCCGGAGGGTGGCCGCCCGGGCCTAGACCGCGAGATAGCAGCCGCCGTCCGCACGGCGTTACTCGTAACCATCGCGGTCGAGCTGGTGCCATACGGAACACTCCGGCGAAGCGAATACAAGACGAAGCTGCTCGATTTCTCGATCGCAACGGAGGCCCCCTCATGACGCGGTGCACGACCTCTATCGCCACCAGCGACACCACCAGCATTACCGTGCGTGGCCACGACCTGGTCCACGACCTCGTCGGCCGGCACAGCTTTACCGAGATGCTGTATTTCCTGATCGTTCACCGCTTCCCATCACCGGGCGAGACGCGGGTGCTGGACGCCTGCCTGGTCACACTGATGGAACATGGCTGGACGCCCAGCTCGATCATCACGCGGCTGACCGCGACTTTGTTGCACGGACCCGTGCGGTGGCGCTGGGACCTGGTCCGGAGTAGGAGGCTTTACCCTCACCTCGGACATCAATCTTGCCGTTCAAGCTGAACCAGCACCGCCGTCACCATATTCCCAAGCAGAAGCGCAAGCTCATGAACTGGCGCGAGTATGACGCCAGCTTGCGCCAGCGCGGGAGCCTGACGGTGTGGTTGTGCGTCCAGCGAAGGCTGGCATGTTCAGCAGGAGACAAACCTGCCGGGGTAGAAGTCAGAGCCCCGTAGTTTGGATAGCGGAGGAGATGGAAACAGAACCTTCGAAGCCTATCGACAAGGCCTCCTCAGGGGAGGTTACGAGTCACCGGGCCGTAACAACAGTGAACGCGTTGTGGCCTCGAAAAGTAGTATTCCCGAGGACCGAGCCCACAACCAGAGGGTGAAGGCAGCATGAGCAGCCGAAGACTGGGATTGACCCGGTTCGGTGGACTGTTTGTCGACTTACGGGCTACGTTTCATTCATAATGGACTGCGTGTCGGCTTCATAAGCCATGGGCGAGCGGTAGCCCAGTCCCGAATGCAGCCGCACCGGGTTATACCAGCCTTCAATGTAGTTGAAGCAGGCCATTTTGGCTTCAGCCTGCGACGCGAACCGGCGACGGCTGAGCAACTCGGCTTCGAGGGTTGAGAAGAAGCTTTCAGCCATGGCATTGTCATAGGCGTCGCCAACCGATCCCATTGAGGGCCGGACACCCGCCTCGCTGCATCGCTTGCCGAACGCCAGAGACGTGTATTGCTCGGGTTCAACCGGTCGTCGCAACGCTTGTGTGCGCCGACCTTAGCGCCTCGTCAAACGCTTCGGCAGGTGTTTTCCAACCCAGGGTCTTGCGCGGCCTCGTGTTGAGCGCCAGCGCCACCGCC
>JAABUM010005063.1_pt1 | contig 14200 bp, 15 predicted proteins | sample 5559161 | NCBI WGS metagenome assembly JAABUM01 (sample SAMN10711868, study PRJNA513369) | rock metagenome | isolation source: Antarctica rocks | place: Antarctica: Victoria Land, Siegfried Peak nord
GTGGTTGTTTCCGTCAGCCGCGATGGCGAGCACCGCTTCAGCAAGGTCGTCACTGACGAGATCACGCTGCTGTCCGGTCTCGGCGTTCAAGGCGACGCCCACGCCGGGACCACGGTGCAGCATCGCTCCCGCGTCGCGGCCGACCCGACCCAGCCGAACCTGCGCCAGGTGCACCTCATCCACGCAGAGCTGCACACCGAGCTACGCGAGCAGGGCTTCGACGTCGCACCCGGCCAGCTCGGGGAGAACATCACCACCACCGGGGTGAGTTTGCTCGCTCTACCGCGCGGGACGCTCCTGCAGATCGGGGCGGATGCGGTCGTCGAGGTGACCGGCCTGCGCAATCCGTGCGCACAGATCAACGACTTCCAGCCAGGCCTCCTTAAGGCTGTCCTAGTTCAGGGCACTGACGGCGCGTTGGTCCGGAAGACGGGCATCATGGGTGTCGTCGTCCGAAGCGGCGCCGTCAAGCCGGGCGACACCATCCGGGTGTGCCTGCCTGCAGGCCTGCACCTCGCTCTTGAGCGGGTGTGACCCCGCCCGCTGGCGGATCGAGCTACGGGACGACCAAGGGGGGCGGCGAGCAGCGGCCACTTGCTCCGCAACAGGTTCCCCCTACGGTGCCGACTCAGCGTTCAGCGCGGAGCGACAGCGCCCTCGATCAACTCGACCGTGGCGCGGGGGTCGTCGACTTCGATCACCAATCTCTGGTAGGTGTCATCCTTCAACTCGATCACGACGGCTTTGTCCTTATTGTGGACGTCCCAGAAGACTCTCTTGCCATCTTGATGAAAGGTCCCAGCGACAATGACGCCGGGAACATGCGTGCCAGGTCCCCGCCAGCCCTTGTGCTCGCTCGCGATGCTCGGGTCGGCAGTAGCGCCTCGAACGTGCGCCATCGGGATTGTGAGCCGGCTCTTCAGGCTCCAGAACTTGTCCATGCCCTGGACGTCGATGGTGAGGTCGGTGCCGTCGATGCTGATCGTGGCCATCATTTCTCCTTTGTGGTGAGTTCGTGTGGGGTGCTTGTCCGGTAGGGATCGACGAGGAGGCGTTCGTACAGGCGGGCGCCCAGTAGCTGAATCGCCAGCCCGGGATGCCGCGGACCGTCGGATTGTGGCGGTTGGGCCGAGTCCGTGATGGCTTCCTCGATCAGTTCGAGGCCACGGCGGACGAGGGCGGCGACTTCGGCGTCGCAGTGGCCGCGTTCCACCGCGGCAATGAGGAGCAGATCAAGGTCGGGGCGCGTGGGACCGCCAGGTTCGGGGCCGCCTCGCGGGGTGAGCGATGCAGAGGGCGCGCCCAGCAGGTGCACCTCGATGTAGTGCTGAAGGACGGCGAGAAACAGGCCACGCTTGCTACCGAAGGCGTTGTAGAGGCTGCCACGGTGCAGGTTGAGCGCCTTGACCAGGTCATCGATGGAGGTCCCTTCGTAGCCGCCCAGAACGAAGACCCCGGCTGCGGCATCGAGGACTTCATCCTCACTGAACCCTCTGGGTCTGCCCACGATCATCACCGTATCGATGGTTGAACGATTAGTCAAGAACGAATGTTCAACTACATGTTAGGTCGAGCCGCCTTCAAAGTCAGCCAACCGCATCGCCGGTTTCGATGCTCGGTTCACGATCCGCATGCGGCGGTGGTTCCCCCCGTAAGTGGCTCGGTTGCGGACACCGACTCAGGTGCCTTTGGGCAATGGGTAGCGCACGAGGTGATCGCGGTACCCACCGTCGACGACGACGGTGTGGCCAGTCACGTAGCGGGCGGCGTCAGAGGCGAGGAAGACCGCAACGTCGGCCACGTCGTGGGGTGTCCCGAGCCGGCCGAGGGGGATCCACTCCGCGAACGCCGCCCGCCCGATCACGTCCAGTAGCGCGGAGTTGTGTCGGGTTTCGATGGCTCCGGGGGCGATCGAGTTGACCCTGATTCCCTCCCGTCCCAGCTCCAGTGCCGCCGTGCTGGTCGTCATGGCGAGAGCCGCCTTCGAGGCGCAGTAGGCCAGGTTGCCGGATACCGGGACCTCCTCATGGATGGAGGTGACGTTGATGATGTTCGACCCGGCGTGGGTACGCAGGCCGGGCAACAACAGCTGGATGAGGCGGGTGGGCGCGAGAAAGTTGACCTGCAGGGTCCGGGCGAGGACCTCGGGATCAAGGTCCTCGATCCTGGCCGCCTCCTCGATGCCGGCGTTGTTGACGAGCACGTCCACCGTGTCCAGCGCGGCGACGTCGTGGGCCAGCCGGTCGACCTGGGCTGGGTCGGCGAGGTTTCCGCACAGGTAGCGGCCACCGAGCCGCTCGGCCAGCTCCTCCCCGCCCTCGCCCGCGAGACCATGCACGGTGACACGGGCCCCGGCGGCAGCGAACGCCTCGGCGATCGCCGCACCAATACCCATGGTGCTCCCGGTGACGAAGGCGTGCCGGCCCGCGAGCACACCCGTCGCCGACGCCGGCTGCGGTGCCTCCTGCGTCACCATGACGGCATCACCGGTCGCCAGTCCGGACGCCACGGGTCGGGCCCGCGACCAGAGCTGCCCTCTACGTAGACGTTGGCGTAGCGGCCGCTGTCGTGCAGCTCCCGGTAGGCCGCGACCTTCTCGACGTCGAGCTCGACCCCCCAGCCCGGACCGTCGGGCGGTGCCACCCGCCCGTCGCCGCCCGGCAGGAGCCGCGGTCCGATGATGACGTCATCGGTGAGGTGGTGGTAATGGGCGTCGACGGCGAGGGTGAGGTTGGGGATGGTGACGCCGGTGTGGGCCATGACGGCCATGCCGATGCCGAGCTCGATACCGGAGTGCATGCCGAGACCGAGACCCATGGTGTGGCAGATGTCCCCCAGGGCCTGCGTCCGAGTCGGTCCGCCCCAGTACCACGGGTCGGAGAGGATGACGTCGACACTGTCCTGGGCCAACGCCGCAGAGATGTCCTCGAAGTCGGTGACCACCATGTTGGTTGCCAGCGGCATCGTCGTACGACTGCGGACCCGAGCCATCCCTCCGAGACCCGGTGCGGGGTCCTCGTAGTACTCCAACCCGATCCGCTCGAACGCCGCGGCGTGCGTGATGGCCGTGGTGGGGGTCCAGCTGGCGTTGGGGTCGAAGCGGAGGCGCGCGTCTGGCAGCCGCTCGCGGATGGCCGCGAGGGTCGCGACCTCGACGGCGGGGTCGAGCACGCCGCCCTTGAGCTTGATCGTGGTGTATCCGTGTTGGCGCGCGAGGTCCTCGGCGTGCTCAGCCATGGTCTCGGGGTCGTCCACGGCGGGGTGATCCGTAGTCGGGTAGCGGTAGAAGCAGTAGGCCGCCATGTCGATGTGGTCGCGCAACGCTCCGCCCAACACGCGGTAGGCCGGCACACCCGCCGCCTTCCCCTGCAGGTCGATGAACGCCATCTCCAGCCCAGCGGCAACCAGGGGGTTCTTGCTCCAGTAGAAGCGCTGGGTGATCCGCATCCGCAGCACACCGAGGTCGAAGGCGCTCAGACCCACGGCCTCGGCGCCCCGGCTGACGACTTCGTCGGCCCCCGCCGCCGTCTCCCCCAGTCCCACCAGTCCGCCGGCGGTATGGACCTCGATGATCGTTCGGGTGAACGCTTCGTGCACGCCGTAGGAGTGCCGGATCGGCGCCTCGATCGGGAGGGTCACTTCGTAGGCGTCGACGCGGGTGACGGCCAGGTCGGAGATCATCGAGCGGCCTCCTCGGCGGCGTGGAGCGTCAGTCGGAACCGGAACCTCATGTCGAGGTCATACCACTGGGGGAAGGCGGTGCCCCAGAGGTTGTTGTACAGATTGACGTGCATCCCTCCCGAGAGGTCGAGGGGGTCGTTGTCGAACCGCAGTAGTCCCCGACCGCCCGGCGAGACCAGGTGGGCGTCCGGGGTCAGCAGGTCGAGCCCACCGTCCTCGTCACGATATTGCGCGCCGCGGCCCACGCCGTGAAGGTAGCGGCCACCGTCGTCGACGACGTCGTGGGGGTCGAGCGCCTGACCCAGTTTGTCCAACCGCCAGCCGTGCGGCGCGGGCGCGTCCACGCCGAAGGACAGCCACATCGCCTCTGGCCTGCGGTTCGCCGGCTTTCCCGCGACCCAGACGGTGACGTCGATTGACGCCTCCCCGGGCCCACCCACGGCATACCGCGCGACCACCCGTCGCGGCCAGGCGGTCAGCCGTTCGGGGTCGTCCGCGTCGGGCGGGGGTGTGAGCTCCGCGAGGAGGGCCCCGTCGTCCTGCTGGGTGAGGAGGGCCGCGGACGGGTGCCAGAGGAGACTGCGCGCCGGGTAGTCCGCGAGGCCGGGCTTCCCGAAGTCGTTGGCGGTGAAGGCGGCGTGGTTGTAGCGACTGGCGAACCGGCGGTAGTCGTCGTGGTCGAAACCCTGGTAGGTGAAGGTAGCCACCCCTTCCGGACGCGCCCACTGCCGACCGGTGCGGAGGTCGACGAGGTCGACGAGGGCGCCGGTGGTCGCGGACACGGTCGCCCGCACCACCCTGTTGCCCAACTGACGGTCCTCCGGGCCGCCCGGCCCCCCCGCCCGGGCGCGGGCCTGCGCCGGGACGGGTTCGTGGAGCGCCTCAAGGGCAGCGGTGGCCTCGTCACGCAGTTCGTCGCGCAGGACGCCGAGCGCCGCCATAGGACGGCCCCGCTTGAGGCTCCACTCCTCATCGTTGGCGACGTACATCGGCTCCTGGAGGCGAGCCCGGGCCAGCTCTTCGGTGCGGTAACCCGTGCGGGACCGCAGGTACACCGACGTGCTCAACCCCCAGTTGTGCTCGGGCGCCGGGATCAGCTCGCCGAGGAGGTGGATATCCTCCGTGCCCCCGGCCTCGAGGCGCCCCGAATCGACCCACTCCGAGCGTAGGCGGAGCACCTCGCGCAGGCTGCCGGTCTTGGCCGGGTCGGACCCAGTGCCATACATCCACGTGTCGCCGATCTCCTTAGTCAACACGGGGAGGTCAGGGGTCACAGTCGCGACCGTGGCCGCGATCTGGGAGAGCGACGCCGCCGTGACCGAGGCGCGGGGGAACTTTCGCCGCAGGCTGAGGTACGCGTGTCGGACCGACTCGAGGCTGTGGGGCCCCAGGTTGTCGCCGTGCACCCGCATGGACAGTGCCACCGGGACGACCGGCAGCCGCACGGTGCTGCCGTAGCTGCGGGGGTGGTAGAGCACGGTGACCTCGGCGCCCTCGGGGTCGCGCCAGCGGAAGAGGTGGGTCTGAGGTGAGTTGATGCCCTCGATCGTCAGCCGCAGCCGTTCCGCCTCGGGAGTCCCCTGGTCGGCGTGCACCGGCTCGGCATCGTGCCACGCGATGAGATCGGGATCGGGCTGGTCGTCCTCCGACTCAGGAAGTCCTATGCCGTCGAGGGCAGGCACCCGGGGAGCCCGGCACCCCGGGTTCACCCCGATGTCGAGGAACGTCACGCCACCGTCGGCCAGCACACCCACCAGCCCCCGGGTGTGACCGGGGACATCGGTCAGGCGCGCTGCCGTGGTGCGCACCCCGTACCGGGCGTCGAGACGGGCGCTGAAACCCAGCGAGCCCACGAGGCTCGAGCGGTCGAGGAGCTCGGTGTATGCCGTGAACGGCAGCGCGTGCCACGCGAGGTCACCGCGGCTGATCGCCTCGTCCGCCCGGGCCCGTGCGGCAGCGTCGGCCCGGTCGAGATAGCGATGGAGGAGCCACGCCGGGACGGTCCAGACGTAGCGGTCATCGGACTCGGCCCTCATCCGGTCCGCGACGTCAATGGCGCGCGGCAGGTGGAGATCGGCATACTGCTGCAGCACCCTCGACTCGGTATCGGTGAAGCCGACGTCGAGGTGGCACTTGAACATCACGAGAACGCGCTCGACCGACTCGTCGCTGGGCATGGGCTCGTCGCTGGGCATGGGCTACCTCACTCAAATATCGGGGGCGTCGGGATGGTCGGCGTCGTCCGGGCCGACAGTCAGGTTGAATCCGGTCGTCCGGCACTCGCCCGGAGCGAGCACCGGCCACGGATCGTGGCTGTCGGCGGTGAGCGCGGCGTTAGCCGGTTCCACGGCATGGACGTAGCAGCCCGGCTCACGCCGACGCCACGTGTGCGCCCGACCGAGCTCCGAGACCAGCCAGTCAACGACCAGGCGCTGGCCGAGCCCCGGCGCCGTGATCGTCACTCCGGCCCGACCGGTCGCGACCTCCGCACGGTGCTCCACGACCTCGTCGGGCGCCGTGGCCGGGTCACCCATCCGGGCGGTGAAACCGTCTCCCCGGCGGAGCCCACGGAGGCTCGTGACGCTCTCGGCGACGAGGAAGGGGTGGCCGAAGTTGAGGTGGTAGAGGATCGGCGCCGACAGCGGCCGCCCGGTTTCGTTGACGACCTCGTCACGCACCTGCAGCCGCCCCTCGCCGAGGAACCAGCGCAACGAACGACGCAGCATCAGGCCGCGGTCCAGCCCGTCGGTGTCCCGGACCGATCCGCACACCTCCAGCACGCGACGGTCGTCATCCCGGCCCCGGGCGACGGTGACGTCCTCCGCCGGCTGGTCGCTGAAGGACCCGTGCCGGCCCCGGCCGCCGCGGGGCGGACCGATGTGTCGGAGCCCGCACGTGGTCAGGAGGCCACCGGCCCAGCCGCGGTGCCACTCCTCCCCCGACCCGGCATGCCCGGGACGGCGCTCCCCGGAGGGGGAGGTCCACGAGACGGGCTGCCCGGCATACCAGGTCGCCCCCACGTCGAGACCGCGGTCGAGCAGCACCCGGGCATGCAGGCCACCGGCCGAGTGCACCGTCAGGACACGCGTCCCGGCAGCGCTCCCGTCGATCATCGTGCTCGTCGACGCCCCCTGCAGGTGCTGGTCGTTGGCCAGTCTCGCGTCCAGCTCCCCGACCTCGGTCACAGCACCCCGAAGGTCGCGAAGGCCTCGGTGGCGCCCATCCCCGCGGCGACGGCGGCTCGGAAGCCTCGCTCGGTCGCCCGCTTGGCGAAGGCGGCCTCGACCACCTGCGCCATGACCCCCTGGGGCACGACCACCACCCCGTCCACGTCGGCAACGACGAGGTCGCCCGGACGGATCTGCACGCCGTCGATGACGCAGGAGACGCCGTGGGCGACGATCTCGTGCCGGCCCATGCTGTCGTAGGGGATCGTGCCCGCCGACGACACGGGGAACCCCATGGCGCGAATGGCGCGGGTGTCGCGGATCAGCCCGTCGGTGATGGCGCCGGCCGCTCCCCGCCGCTGGCTGGAGGTCGAGAGCAGCTCACCCCAGACGGCGATGTCGACGGCCCGCCCGGTGGGGGTGACGAACACCTCGTCCGGGCCGATGGCGTCGAGTGCGGCCACCAGCCCGGTGAAGGGCGTCTCCGGCACCCCGGTGACGCGTTCGATGGCCACGGGGAAGGCATAGCCGGCGATCACCTGGGCGGGGTCGAGTGGAGTCAGGCCGACGCGGAGGCACTGGTGGCGCAGTCCGATGGCGTCGAGCGCGTCGGAGATCACGGCGCTGGTCAGCCCCTCCCGGATCGCGCTGAGGTCCAGCTCGGAGGACGGTTCGGGTCGGGATGTGCTCATGACAGGACTCCTGGTCTCGACACGCAGGGAGGAGGGAGGTGGGGTGGAGGAGGGCGTCAGCTCTTCACCCCGCCGGTGAGGCCGGCGACGAAGCGGCGCTGGAGTGCGAAGAAGATGACCAGCGGCACCAGGGTCGCCACCGTCGAGGCGGCCATCAGCGGACCGATGTTGGGGTCGTGCTCCCCGATCAGGGAGGCGAGCTTGACCGTGACCGTAGTCGAGTCGGAGCTGAGGAAGACCAGGGCGAAGAGGAACTCGCTCCAGCACACAATCAGCGTGTAGGCGCCCACCGAGATCAGGGCGGGGAGGGCGAGCGGCAGGACGATCGACCAGAGGATCCGCGGCCGGCTCGCCCCGTCGACCAGTGCCGCCTCCGTCAGCTCGATCGGCATGCCGCGGAAGAAGCCGACGAGCATCCACACCGCCACCGGCAGGAACAGGATGCTGTAGGTCAGCGCGAGTCCGGGGACGGACCCCGTCAGGCCCATCTTGTTCCAGAGCAGGTAGATGGGCACGAGGGTTGCCGTCTGTGGCAGCAGCTGCGTGAAGAGGGTCAGCCCGATCACCCCGTTGACACCCGGGAACCGCCACTGGGTGACGGCATACGCCGCTGCCGACCCAAGGACGAGCACGAGGACGGTGGTCGGGATGGCGACCGTGGCGGAGTTCACCGTGGCTGCCACGAGCGAACCGTCGCTGAGCGCCGTGCGGAACTGGTCGAGGGTCGGCTGGTGCGGATACCAGGTCGGGGTGAGGCGGCCGAGCTCTGTGTCGGACTTCAGGGCCGAGGCCACCATCCAGTAGAGCGGCACGAGCACGAAGGCCAGCGCCGGGGCGATCACCAGCCACCGTGTCCCACGACGACGGGCTCTCCGGGGCGCGGGCGTCGTCGTCGTGGTCGTGGCCGTGCCTGCCCCCGTCACGAGCTGCGCCTGCGGGCGGCCAACGCGTAGACACCGATCGCCACAGCCATCAGCACGAAGGACACGACGGACAGTGCCGACCCCTGGTCGAAGCGGTTGTAGACGAACGACGTCTTGTAGATGTCGTACGCGATCGTCGTGGTGGTGGTGCCCGGCCCACCCTGCGTCATCGCGTAGGACAGGTCGAAGTAGTTGAAGGTCCAGATGAACGCCAGCAGGGCGGTGAGGACCAGGACGTTGCGCAGGCCGGGCAGGACGACGTGCCGCACCTGCTGGAGGTAGGAGGCCCCGTCCAGGGACGCCGCCTCGTAGAGGTCGGCGGGAATCGCCTTGAGACCGGCGCCCAGCAGGAGCATCCAGTAGGGAGCCCCCTTCCAGACGTTGGTGAGGACGAGCGCCGACAGGGCCGTGTTCGGGTCGCCGAGCCAGTCGTGCCCCGCGAAGCCGAACCACGACAACACCCCGTTGGCCAGACCTCCGATGGGGTTGTAGATCACCAGCCAGATGGCACTGATGACGACGCCCGGCATCACCCACGGAGTGAGCAGGAGGGTGCGGGCCACGGTGATGCCCCGGCCCGGCCGGTCCAGCGCCAGGGCCAGCACGAGCCCGACGAGCCCCTGGAAGACGATCGATCCCAGGGTCCAGACAAGGGTTGTCCAGAGCGTGCCGCCCAGGTTGCCGAACTGGACGAGCTGGACGTAGTTGCGGATGTCGTCGAACGTGCCGTCGTTGGGGCTGAGACGGTTGACGTGCAGCGAGATCCAGACGTTGTAGACCAGCGGGTAGACCACGAGACCGGCGGCCACGAGCGTGGGGATAGCCGCCATCGACCACCCGCCCCAGCGCCGCCGGTCCCGCGGCGGCCGGGGGTCGGTCGGACCCCGGGCCGAGACCGCGGTCGCGGTCGTCGCGGTCACTGCAGGACCTGCTCGTTCACCTTCTTGTCGAAGTCGGACAGCTCCGTCTTGACGTCCTTACCCTGGTTGACGGCGGCCCGTCCCGCTACCTCGAAGGCCGCTGCGACCTGGGCCAGCTGGGCGACCGGGGTGATCGGCAGGCCGCTGTTGGGCAACAGCTTCTTGAAGGCGTCGTAGAAGGGATCGGTGCCGAACGGGGCGCCGGTCATCCCGTCGACCAACGGGGGGAACGAGTTGCTCGAGGCGAGGGTGACGAGGTTGTCGGGCTTCTCGAAGAAGGCAAGGAACTTCGCGGCCGCAGCGGCGTTCTTGCTCTTGGCGTTGATGCCGATCTGCCATCCTCCGGACGCGCTCGCCGAGGTACCGCCGGCCTTCGGGGTCGGGATCGTCGTGAGGGTGTAGTCCGTCCCGTACTTCAGGGCCGGATTGGTCTTGAGGATCGCGTCCTTGGCCCACGGCCCGGCCGTCATCATAGCGACCTTGCCCTCGGCGAAGAGGTTCTCCGAGGTCTGTTCGCTCATGTTGGCCTCACCGGGCGGCACGGCACCGGTGGCGGTGATGCGCTGGAGCAGGGTCACGGCGGCCACGGTGTTGGGGTCGTCCGCGGCGACCGCCTTCGGTGTCCCGGTCGAGCTGAGCACCTGACCCCCGGCCGTCTTGAGGTAGGGCCCGACCGCCTCGTAAGCCATTGCGTAGTCGGAGTCGGTACGGAAGACGTACCCGTAGGTACCGGTGCCGTTGAACTTCGCCACATCGGTGACCAGCTCGTCCCACGTGGTCGGCGGCTTCGCCTTGCCCGCGGCGTCGACGATACCGGCCGTGACGAGCAGCTTGGGGTTGAACCAGAACGCCCGGGCGTCGGTGTCGATCGGCATCGAGTACTGCTTGCCGTTGACCTTGCCGATATCGAGCAGGCCCGGGATGAAGGGCGTCGTGTCGATCTTCTGGTCCGTCATCGTCTGGGCGAGGTCGGCGAGGTAGCCCGCGTTCGTCCACGCCTGGACGTTGGGGTGGTTGATCCGGAAGACGTCAGGGCCCTGCCCCGATCGCAGCGCCGTGGTCGTCTTGGAGTCGTAGTCGGCGAAGTTCGTGGCCTCGAGCTTTACGGTGATATCCGGGTTGGCCGCCTCGAAGGCGGTGATGGTCTTGTTCTCGGCCGCCAGCAGGGAGTCGTTGCCCGCCGTCCCCCAGATGATGGTGGTCTTCGCGCCGCCGGATGCCGGGGACTGGGCTTGCCCGGAGGTCGAGCAGGCGCTCACTCCCAGCAGAGTCACGGTCGCCGAGGCGAGTGCGGCGACAAACCAACGTCGATGTTGGCTCATCTTGTCTCCTATCGATAGTCGCTAATCGCGAAACACTAACGTCGCGTAGGATGCGCTCCGTGTCAAGGGACGGAGCGGACGCGATGGCGTCGACGAGCGGGTCATCGATCACCGGGGTGGTCAGCAAGGCCCTGCTGTCGGACCGGGTCTACGCCCTGATCCGGAGCTCGTTGATCGGCCATGAGCTCACGCCAGGCAGCCGGCTGGTGGAGTCCGAGATCGCCCGACAGCTCTCGGTCAGCCAGGCTCCGGTCCGAGAGGCGTTGCGCCGTCTGGCCCACGAGGGCCTGGTCCTCCAGCTGCCCCGGCGGGGTAGTTTCGTGGCCGAGGTCTCGACAGAAGAGGCGCGGGATGCCTATGAGGTCAGGGCTGCGTTGGAACTCCTCGCCGTCCGCGGCGCTCTGGAGAATCTCGACGACGCGGTGCTGACCGACCTGGACCAGCACGTCGAGACCATGGTGGCCACGGCCGCGAAGGACGACCTCGCAGCCTTCATCGACGCCGATGTCCACTTCCACCAGGCGATCTGGACCGCGTCGGGCAACCTCATGCTGCCCCGGGTCTGGCTCATGGTCGAGGCGAGCATGCGGAACCTCACCCTCGTCTCCAACCGCCTCTACTTCGAGAACCTCACAGAGATCGCACGCACCCACTACCCGCTGGTTTCTGGTCTCCGCGCCCGTGACCCGGCCGTCGCGGTGCAGTTCCACGACCACGTCCTCGAGGTCTGGAGCCTCCTGTACGCAGACGCCAGAACCGCTCCTCAACCGTCGTGAACGGCGTCAACGAGCGACCGCCCTGTGGCGACAGGTAGAGGTCGCGCCGCGGTCCGGCGTATGGGTTACGGACGCTTCCGGCCGCGGTGCTGAATCCATCAGATGCGTCTGCTCTTCTTTCCAGGATGCACTCCTGTGGGTGGTCGGTTCAGCGGTCGACGCGCGCGCCGCCGCCGCCGGCGAGCTTGAGAACTTCGGCTTTGGTCGCCATGGTCGTGTCGCCGGGCGTGGTCATCGCCAGCGCCCCGTGCGCGGCGCCATACTGGACGGCGGTACGTAGCGGCTGCCCCGCCAGCAGACCGTAGATCAGTCCGGACGCGAATGAGTCGCCACCGCCCACGCGGTCGAGGATCTCCAGCCGCTGGCGGTGCGCATCGTGGTGGCGATGACCTGGAAGTTCGGGTACGCGGCGGCGGCCTTGGCGATCATCGCGGCGAACTTGTCCACCTGAAGGGCAGCGAGGTTCTCGTCCACGCCCTCGACCTCGAACCCGAGGCTGGCGGTGAAGTCCTTCTCGTTGCCGATCATCACGTCGATGTGCCGGGCGATCTCGCGGTTGACCTCGCGGGCCTTGGCCTGACCGCCGATCGCCTTCCACGGGCTCGGGCGGTAGTTGAGGTCGTAGGAGACGACGGTGCCGTGCCGCTTCGTTCATCAGGCGTGGGGAGCCGAGCTCGCTGGACAGGTTGACGACCCGTGCGTGGTTCGCGGCCCCCAGCAACGGCAGGAACCCGTTGGTCACCGCGACCAGCCCGAGACACCTCCAGTAGCTCGACGAGGACGCCCGCGCGCCTGCCCATTCAGGTCCTCGAGCTTCGGGCTCAAGCCGCGTGGCTCCCGCCGATAGGCTGACGGCATGGCCGGCGGGGGAACACGCGAATGACGGACGAGGATCGGCTTGCTGCTGAGCAACGCGCCCGGGTCCTGATCGACCGTCAGTTGACCGACGCTGGTTGGGTGGTCCAGGACCGCAAGGACCTCAACCTCTTTGCCAGCCAGGGTGTGGCGGTTCGTGAGGTCATCATGGCCAAGGGTCACGGCCGGGCGGACTACCTGCTCTACATCGACCAGAAGGCTGTCGGGGTCATCGAGGCCAAGCCGCAAGGGACTCCGCTGTCGGGTGTGGAGTGGCAGAGCGCGATGTAGGCGGAGGGGCTGCTGGCGGACGTCCGCTCTAAGGCCGTGACCACAGATGGCCGGTTGCCGTTCGTGTTCGAGGCCAGCGGATCGGAGACCCACTTCACCAACGGGTGACCCCAATCCGAGAGCCCGCCGTATCTTCGCCTTCCCTCAGCCAGCCACGCTGGCCCGGACCCTGCGCGACGCGGGCGCAGACCCGGAACACCCGACCTGGCGGGGCAAGGTCACCGCGATGCCGGTCCTGGACACCAACCTGTTGCGTCCTGCGCAGATCACCGCCATCGGCGGGATCGAACGGTCCCTGGCCGAGCAGCGCTTCGACCGGTCCCTAGTGCAGATGGCCACCGGTGCAGGCAAGACCCACGCGGCGGTGACCTCGGCCTACCGGCTGCTCAAGCACGGCGGGTTCAACCGGGTCCTGTTCCTGGTCGACCGCAACAACCTGGCCGACCAGACACTCGCGAAGTTCCAGAACTACCGCACCCCCGATGACGGTCGCCGGTTCACCGAGATCTACAACGTCGACAAACTCACCGGCGCCGGAATACTGGGCAGCTCCAAGGTCGTCATCTCCACCATCCAACGGGTCTTCAAGGCCCTGTCCGATCAGGTCCCCGACACCGACGACCCGAACCTGGACGACTACGTCCCCGACGCCCGCCTTCCCGCCCGAGACGTTCGACCTGGTCATCGTCGACGAGGCGCACCGCTCCATCTACGGGTTCTGGCGTGGCGTGCTGGAATGCTTCGACGCCCACGTCGTGGGCCTGACCGCGACCCCGGGCAAGCAGACCTTCGACTTCTTCCGTCAGAACCTGGTGTCTCAGCTGACCAGGACCCGAGCGGGTCGGTCGCCTTCGCGCGTGACCTGGCGCAATTCGTCCGGGAGGTCCGCGCCGCCATTGACACCGAAGGTCGCGGGTTCGACGGCACGAACCGCGGCGGTGACCTCCGCTCCCGCGACGCGTGGATGCACCACCGAACAGCTGGGTGAGCAGCGACCTTTCGGGTACTACCAGATCATTCCCGCGGCCGACGGGCTGGCCGTTGGCGGGGCAGGGTTCAAGGGCCTACCCCGCGGCGGGAGCGTCGGAGTTGGCCACGGCTTGGCACCGTCCGCTCGGGGACACGGCTACGTCACCGAGGCGCTCACGGCGATGCTCACCCTCGCCGCCAACCACGGCGTAGAGACTGTCCTAGCCGACACCACCGACGACAACATCGCCTCCCAGCGGATCCTCAACGGACAACTACTTGTCGGTCTGTGGCAGCTTCCTTACCTTCCCAGGCCCACGCGCCCAGGCCGGCCGTTCATGACCTGCTGCGGACAGCGCACGCGCTCGCCCGCGCGCGCCGCCGGCGCCGAGCCGCCCGCGATCGGGGCTTGAGCTTGACGCAGGGTCAGGGTTGCAGGCTTGCGTCATGACCACGAAACAAGCCATCGAGATCGCAGGACTCACCAAGTCCTACGGCGACCACGCGGTGCTCAAGGGCGTCGATCTGAACGTCCCCTCGGGCACCATCTTCGCCCTGCTCGGCTCCAACGGCGCCGGCAAGACCACGGCGGTGAAAATCCTGT
>JAABUM010005066.1_pt1 | contig 14197 bp, 15 predicted proteins | sample 5559161 | NCBI WGS metagenome assembly JAABUM01 (sample SAMN10711868, study PRJNA513369) | rock metagenome | isolation source: Antarctica rocks | place: Antarctica: Victoria Land, Siegfried Peak nord
AGCACGTGCACCGGAAGAAGGAAGGCCGGCTGCGACGAGATCCAGCGCGTGCCGTCGAGCGAGATCCCGCCGCCGGGCACGATCATGTGGATGTGCGGGTGGTGGGTCAGCGCCGAGCCCCAGGTGTCCACGTCTACGGCACGTAAACGCGCATGCGCGTAAGGCGACCGGACGAAGCAGCCGTGCAGCATGCCGGGCAGCTTAATATCGTCCACGTAACGACCGCGACCCGTGAGCAGAGCCGGGTCCTCGAGACGCTCTACCCGAGCTCCGAAATGCTTGGCGCCCATTGTCAGACCTCCCCGGCCCGGATCCGGCGCGCCGCGTCCAGGGCCGCCGCGACGATCCCGGAATAGCCCGTGCAGCGGCACAGATTACCGGTGATAACCTCCCGCACCTCGTCTTCGGTCGGGTCGGATTTCTCGGCCAAAAGCTCGGTCAGGGTCGCCAGCATGCCAGGAGTGCAGAAACCGCACTGGAGCGCGTGGTGCTCCCGGAAGGCGCGCTGCAGCACGCTGAGTTCGCCAGAAGCGGCTCCTAGCCCTTCGACCGTGGTGATCTTCTTGCCGTCCGCCTGCACCGCGAACATCAGGCAGGAGCGAGCCGAGCGCCCGTCCACCAGGATGGTGCAGGCGCCGCACACGCCGTGCTCGCATCCGAGATGCGTGCCCGTGAGGTCGAACTGATGACGCAGGAGATCGGCGAGCGGTCAGCCGGGGATCGACCTCGGCTCTCCGGACCTCGCCGTTGACTTCGACGGAAACAGCTCTCGGCCTCATGTCATCTCTCCCCGGCTGCACGCCGCGCTGCGTCGGTGAGGGCCCGCGCGGTCAACACGCGGGCGAGGTGTCTTCGGTAATCTGGGCCGGCGTGAACGTCGGCGATGGGCTCGATGTCGGCCGCGAGAGCCGCGGCCTGTCGCAAGACGGCCGGATCGGGCCGCTTCCCGACTAGGAGCTGCTCGATGGCCGGCATGCGAAGCGGCGCGATGCCGACGCCCGCCAGCGTCACGGAAGCACGCTCAATGGCGCCGTCAGATCCGAGCTGAAGCAACGCGGCCGACGCCACAATCGCGAAGTCGCCGTGCCTACGGGCGAATTCGTGGAAGCCGTAGCCGTGGTCCTCCTGCCAGAGCGGCAGCTCCACGGCCGACAGGATCTCATCCGGTTCCGTGGCCGTGGTCATGAAGTCGATCCCGAACTCGGCGAACGTGACACGCCTCTTGCCGCGCACCGAGTGGAGCTCGACCACGGCATCTTGCGCGGCGCAGACGGTCGGCTGCTCCGCCGACGGGTCCGCATGGCAGAGGCTGCCGCCGATCGTGCCGCGATTGCGTGTTTGCCTGTGGCCCGTATAGGCGAGCGCCGCCCGAAGAAGCGGGCTGTGCTTGGCGACGAGCTCGGAATATTCGAGCTCGCGCTGCCGCGTCATCGCCCCGATGCGCATCACCCCGTTTGCCACCGTAACACCCGATAGATCCGGGATGTTCTCCAGGGCGACGATGTGATCGACGATCACGTACCGGAAGTTCAGCATGGGGACGAGCGACTGGCCGCCCGCCAGGAGCTTTACGTTCTCCAGGCTGGCTACCAACGTCGCCGCCTCGTCCAGGCTGGTCGGCGCGTGATATTCGAACGGGGCTGGCTTCATCGCGCGAAGACGTGGATGGAACAGGCGCCATGATCGAGCCCGGCGATGCCGCCGCCGGTCGCGTGGGTGACGCCGACCTGCGCGCCTTCGACCTGGTGCGCACCAGCCCGGTTCTGCAGCTGCCGGCTGACCTCGACCGCCTGCGCCACGCCCGTCGCGCCGATCGGATGGCCGCGCGACAGCAGACCGCCCGATGGGTTGACCGGGATCTTGCCGCCAAGGGAGGTCGCGCCGCTGGAGAGGAGCTCGTACGCACCGCCTTTCGGGCAGAAGCCGAACGCCTCGTAATACATGAGCTCAGCGATCGTAAATGCGTCGTGCACCTCAGCGACGTCCACGTCCTCGGGGCCGAGCCCCGCCATCTCAAAGGCGAGCTTGGCGCCGCGCGCGGTGAGCTCCGCCCAGGTCATGTCGCGGTAGCCGTTCGTGTAGAGGCCGGACGTGATCTCCGAGGCGACGATCCGCACGGGCTTGGCGTCGCTGCGCCGCGCGATGTCTCCGGCGGCCAGCACGACGGCCGCGGCGCCGTCGCCGGTCGGGCAGCAATGCCAGAGCGTGAACGGGTCCGTCACGGGACGGGCGTTCATCACCTCCTCGAGCGTCACGCGCTTGCGGATCTGCGCGTTCGGGTTGAGGGCCCCGTGATCGTGCGCCTTCACCGAGACTTGCGCGAGCTGCTCTTCGGTCAGGCCGAACTCGTGCATGTAGCGGCGCGCCCGCATGGCGTAAAGCGCCGGCATCACCATGCCCTGGTTGACCTCCCAATCCTCCCTCTCGAGCGGAAGGACTCCGCCGCCGAACTTGGTGAGCTTCTCGACCCCGATCACGACGACGACGTCGTGCTGCCCGCTCGCGACCGAGAGCCACGCCATCGACAGAGCCGACGAGCTCGACGAGCAGGCGTTCTCGACGTTGATGATTGACATGCCGCTTATGCCGAGCGTCTTCATCACGCGCTGGCCGGCCAGCATGCCGCCAAGCGCGGTGCCACAGAAGACTGCACCGATCTGCTTGGGCGACAGACCGGACTCGGAGATCGCCTCCTTGACGGCCGGCCAGCCGATCTCCGCCAAGGTCTTATCCGGGTACTTGCCGAACGGGATCAGGCCCGTGCCGACGACGCAAACCTCGCGTAGGCTGTTGGTATTCAAATCGGACCTCCTCTTCAGGCCGGAACGAACGTGTAGGTCGACATCGGCACCCCGGTTGAGTCGGTGCCGACAACGCCCAGCGCGAGCTTCATCGCGCCGTCGATCCGCAGGGCGGACGCGGGGGCGTCGAGGTGGGCAAGGACCCGCACGCCTTCCGGCAGATCGACGTAGCCGAGCGCGTAGGGCACGTTCCAACCCTTCGGCGCCTGATGTACGACCGAGTACGAATAGAGCGTTCCCTCCGAGTGGAGACGGATCGCTTCGACGTCCTCGGACAGGCAATTCGTGCATACTTCGCCCTTCGGGAAGCTGCGGGCGCCGCAGGCGCGGCAATGGCCAGCGATGAGCTGCGGCGTGCCGTCCTGCCGAACGGCGACAAGCCGCTCAGAGATGAGGTGAGGCATGGAATCCTGGAACGCAGAGGTCATGACGCGCTCTTCTTGGAGAACAGGCTGCGGATGTAGGCGATCAACAGGGAAATAATCGACAGCCCCTGAACGGACGCCGCCGCGGCGGGAGCGACGGCGTTGCCGCCGTGACCGGCCGGGGGGCCGGCTTCAGTCGCACCGGAGGTCGTGGCGCCCCCGGCGGCCGTGGAGGCCTGGGCGGCATCGGCCGAGATGTGCGCCCGCAGGTTCGTCGCGAACTGATTGACGAGGACCTGCGCGACGCCGGCGATGACGCCCTGCGCCCGGCCGTACTGGGCGACCGCGCCGGCGAGATTGACGTCCGTCACGACGTCGACGCGCGTACCCGTGCCTTCAGGCGCGAGCCGGAATGTCACCTCGGCGGCGGCGTTCCCGCGCCCCTTCACCTCGTTGCCGGAGGCCTTCATGCGAACGGTATGGGTGCTTTCGTCTATGTCGACGAATTGCGCTCTGCCCTGGAACTCGACCGCGACCGGGCCGAGCTTCGCCTTCACCCGTCCGCGATAGGTGTTGTCGCCCTCGTCGACCAGGAGCTCCGCGCCCGGCATGCACGGGACAATCGCCGGCACGTCAAGAAGAACACGCCAAGCTTCAGCCGTTGGCAGTGCTACCATGAATTCATTCTCAATCTTCACGATAACGATCCTCTAGTCCGAACAATAGCCGGTCGGAAGAGCACTCCCTGATGGCTAACCGATGGTAAATGGGTCACGAGTCGCACCGGATAGCTCGATCCAGACCGTCTTCGTCTCGAGATATTCATCGAGCGCCTGCATCCCGTTCTCGCGTCCCCGGCCCGACTGCTTGTAGCCTCCAAAAGGTGCGTTGTAGCCAACGATCCGGTAGGCGTTGATCCACACAGTCCCCGCTCGGACGCGATTGGCGACACGGTGGGCGCGTTGGACGTTCTGTGTCCAGATGCCGGCTGCGAGGCCGAACTCCGTGTCGTTGGCTATGGCGATCGCCTCCTGCTCAGTGTCGAAGGGCAGGACGCAGAGGACAGGCCCGAACACCTCTTCCCGCGCAATGGTCATGTCGGGCGTCACGTCCACGAGGACGGTCGGCGGAACGAAGAGGCCGCCGGGTCCCGCGTCAGTACCGCCGCAGGCAACGCGCGCACCCTCCGCCACCGCGCCCTTAATCATCCCGGTGATCTTCTCGTGCTGCTGGCGCGTCGCGACGGGGCCCATCTCGGTGTCGGCCTGGGTCGGATCGCCGAGCTTGATGGTCTTGGCGCGCTCGATCACGCGGCCGAGCACGTCGTCCATCACCGAGCGCTGGATCACGAGGCGGGATCCCGCCATGCAACTCTGGCCGGAGGCCGCGAAGATCCCGGCAATAATGCCGTTCGCGGCCGCGACGGGGTCGCAATCGTCGAAGACGATGTTGGGAGACTTGCCGCCGAGTTCGAGAAGGACGCCGGTCAAGTTGTCGGCCGCGGTCTTGGCGATGGCCTTGCCCACCCCCGTCGAGCCCGTGAAGGCGATCTTGTCGATTCGGGCATCGCTCACGAGCGCGCGGCCCGCCTCGGGGCCGCCCGTCACGACGTTGAAGACACCGGGCGGAAAGCCCGCCTCATCGAACAGCTTGCCGAGCTCGATGGTCGAGACCGGCGTGTGCTCGGACGGCTTCACGACGAAGGTGCAGCCCGCTGCCAGCGCGGGCGCGAGCTTCCAAACGAGCAGCAGACCGGGGGAGTTCCACGGGGTGATCGCCGCCACCACCCCGACCGGCTCCTTGCGGGTGAAGATGCTGAAGTTCGGCCGGTCCGACGGGAGGGTCGCGCCTTCGATCTTATCGGCTGCTCCGGCGTAGTAGTAGAACCACTCCGGAATGTAGCGCCATTGCGCCGTCATCTCGCGGACGAGCTTGCCGTTGTCACGGCTCTCGATCGCGGCGAGCCGATCCACGTCACGCGTGATCAGCTCCGCCACCCGACGCAGCAGGGCCGCCCGCTCGCGGGCCGTCATCCGGCCCCATGGGCCCGTGTCGAACGCGGCCCGCGCCGCTCCGACCGCGGCCGCGACGTCGGCGGCTGCCGCATCGGGCACCGTCGCCCAGGTTCGACCGGCGAAGGGATCGAGGCTGTCCAGCCGGCGGCCCGAGGCAGCGCCAATCCACTTGCCGTCGATCATCATCTCGTAATCGACAGGAGAGTGCTCGTTCCCGGAGGGGGCGATGTTCAACACGGGATGCTCCGTAGCTGTGCGGATCTGTGTCTAAGAGCAGTCAGTCTTCGAGCGCGATGCCGCGTGTCTCGGGTCCGAACCAGATCGCCACGATGCCGATCAGATAGAACACGGACGTGGAAGCCGCGGCGGCCGGGAAGGAGCCGAGGGTGCCGACGAGAGAGCCGCCGATCAGGGGACCGACCGCCGTGATGCAGCGCGCGCAGTTCCAGCAGAAACCCTGGCCGGTGGCGCGCACGCGGGTCGGGAACAGTTCCGGCAGATAGGCCGCGAAGGTGCCAAATCCGCCGATCACGGTGAACCCGTAGACCGGCATGAACATCATCAGCCCGCTTAGGGTCGTGATCCAGAGAAATAGGTACAGTGAGGAGAGAAGCCCCCCGATACCGAACAGGAAGTAGCACCAACGTCGGCCGATCGCGTCCGACAGGAAGATCAGTGAGATGTAGCCGAGCGCCGCCCCGGCCATCATAAGCATGAAGGCGTGAGAGATCGCCTGCACCCCCCCGCCGGGCGAGCTACCGGCTGCGCGCACGAGCTGCTGGATCCAGCTCGGCAGTAGCGTCAGGCCTCCCCAGCTCCCGATCATCATGGAGGCCGAGATCAGCACGCCGACGATGGTGCGGCGCCGGGTGTCGGGCGCAAACACGGCCGAGAAGGTCTCGAGCGCCGTCAGCCGCGCGACGCGCTCGTCCTGGTGCACGCGCTGCCACCTCTCGGACTCGGGCACGAAGGCCCGAATGGCGAGAGCGATCAGCGCTGGCGCGGCACCCGCGACCAGCACCCACCGCCAGCTGTACGGCCCGAGCAGCATATTATCGAGCGCGGCCAGGAAGAAACCGGCCGCGAAGCCGAGCTGCATCACTTGCATCGCGCGCGCGCGGCCCTTCTCGGGCCAGCTCTCGGCGACGAGCGCGGCGCCCGCCGCCCACTCGCCGCCGATGCCGAGGCCCGCGAGCGCCTGCAGGGCGGCGAGCTGCCCCCAGTTCTGGGCGAGACCGCTCAGCCCCGTGAAGACCGAGTAGATGATGATGGTGACGACCATCGTGCGCGTGCGGCCGAACCGGTCCGCCACGACGCCGAACACGATGCCGCCAATACCCCAGAACAGCAGCTTGAGTGCGATGATATAGGCGCCGGTGGCAGCGATGCGCCCCGGATCGGTCGTACCCGTCAGCTCCGCCATGGCGGGGAAGAGCACCAGCGTGAATAGGTTGAGGTCCATCGAGTCGAAGGCCCAGCCGAGGAAGCCGGACAGGAGCACGAGCCATCTCATGCGCAAGGCATCGGGCCTAGCGCCCGCTATCGGGAAGACCGGGATTGACCCAGATTCTGCTGCCATGGCGTCCTCCGGCAATTCCGGCACCGCCGCACGCGCGGCGGGGTTCCGGTGCCGCCTCTCCGTGCGGCCTCTTATTCATCGCAGCCCGACCTATTCCGATCAATGAAATTAAGTTCTGCTGATTCGAATTTCGATGGCAAGAGCATGGTTCGAGATCGCGGTGGGCGTTTCAAAATAGCTGCCGCTACTCCGAAACCCCGATGCCGGCCGCTCTCGCACAACGGAAATGGCGCGGCCCTAGTTTTTCGCAGGCGCCTCTACGTGCCCGTCAAGCCACTTCATGATGATCTGCGCGACCTCGAGATTGTTGAGATCCTGCATGAACATGTGGCTGTTTCCCTTGATGCCGAGATCCGGCAGCGAGATGAAGGTCATGTCTCCACCGGCCCTGGAGATCGCATCGTGCTCAGCAATGCAGTCGGGGCCGGGCTGGGGCGTCGCGAAATGGTCTCCAACCATGACTAAGACGGGAATCTTCGCCAGGATCGAGATCTGTTCGGCGGTCAGGTTGCCGAAACAGCCAGTCTCGAGCTGGACGATGCCGCGGATGCCGCGGCGGCCCTTCAGGGCGGCCTTGGTGGGGAAGGTGCTCGATTCCGAGTGCCCGACGAGTACGACGCCGCCGAGCTCGTCGGCGAGTTCCGCCAGGTTCAGGACCGTCGGGAGGCTTGAGGCAGGGCTGAGGACCTCGGCGATGAGATCGGGAACCTGCGTGAGGATCAGGTCCGGAATGACCTGCTTGTAGAACTCGTCGAGCTTGTCGATCGGAAATTTGGTATCCGGCCAGGGCTCACCGAGCTTGGGGCCGAGGCGGAAGGTCGGCCACGCGAACTGGTCCGTAGCCATCAGGATGGAGGGCTGCGTCCCGGCCGTCCGGAGTCCGAGCCGGACCTCGTTGAAGCCGTTCGTATTGAAGCCGGAGCGCGCCCTGCCGGCCTGCTCAGCCAAATAGGTCGGGTATCCCGAACGCGTGAAGTATTCGTACCAGCCCATTCGGCCGTCGGGCGTCGTCTCCCATTGCTTCGCACTCAGGCAGCAGCCATGGACAAAGACGATCGGGACCTTGGACGCCTTCGCCGGCTTCTGAAACTGCACGTACAACTGGTCGACCGTTACGTCGCCCGCCGGCGGGCCGAACCGGGACGCGACCTCGTTCCATCCGGAATGCTCATTGCGGACCTTGCGTCCGCCGACAAAGAAGCTGCCCTGCTGCTGCAGCACGAGAGGTTCGCTGGGCGTCTTGAGATCCCGCAGCGACTGCGCCGAAACAGGGCACGGCGCCAGGACGGAATGCCCGACCAGAGTGCCCGCGAGAAATGCCGCTCGGCCGAGATCGGCGAAGCGCCCTGCGCCTCGGCTCTTGGTCGACCCGACCAGCGACCGAGCCCAAGCCGCGCGATGCGGCAGATACGGCATCACCTTCTCCTCCCCGCTCGATCAGATTGTTGAACCGGCTCCTCTTTGTGACCGGATTACGATCGGGAGCGTTCTAAACTTTCTGCTTGACGCACGTTCATAGCAAGCTAGATCATTCGGTACAGCCAAATTTTATTCCGCTGAATAGAATAGAAAATGTGCGAGAGAGTTTGGTGCCGGATCAACCTCACCTCATGCGGAAGAATACGGGAGGGTTTCAGCCTTGTTGACCGCAGCGGGCCTCTTGCACGCGCCTGCCCTCCTGGGACGGGTCGTGCGGTCAAATCCCCGACGCGATTTCCTGAGTGACGGCGATCGGAAAGGCGCACGATCTGTCCGTGGCTCGTCGGCTTGGCCTCCCGTGGCGGCGACGAACAGTGGACGCCTTCCGACAACACGAGTGAACGAGCGACGGCATGCAAAATCGGATTGATGGTGGTGAGGCCGTTCTGGAGGCTTTTCGTCGGCTCGGCGTGGAGTACGTCATCTCGTCGCCGGGATCGGAGTGGCCTTCGCTGTGGGACGCAATGTCACGTCAGACGCGCGACGGAACGCCCGGGCCGGTCTGGTTCGATTGCGGTCACGAAACGATCGCGGTGACTATGGCGGCCGCCTACACCCACATCACGGGGCGGATGCAAGCAGTGATCCTGCATGCTGGAGCGGGCCTGCTTCAGGGTGCGATGTCCCTGTATTCGGCCGCAGGCCAGGAAACGCCCATGATCGTGATGTCCGGCGAGGCGCTCGACTACGCCGAGGCCGGGTTCGACCCGGGTTCGCAATGGTATCGCAACCTGAGCGTGACGGGCGGCACCCAGAACCTAGTCGCCTCCTTCGTGAAGTTCTCGCAGCAGATCCCGAGCAGCGCCACGCTGTACCAGTCCATCATCAGGACGGGGGAACTGTCCCAGCGCGTTCCCAAGGGACCGGCTTATCTGTGCGTCGCGATGGAGACGCTCATGGACGAGTGGTCGCGGCCGCGCGAGATGCGACAGGTGCCGCCCGCTCCCAAGCGCCGGCCGCTCGACGAGGACGTGACGAAGTTCTGCGAGATCATTGCGGCCGCTCGACGCCCGCTGGTGATCACGGAGAATACCGGCCGCGATCCCGCCGCGTACCGGGCGCTGATCGACTTCGTGGAGGTCACCGGGGCGGGGCTCGTCGAGGGACCGGCCTCCTTCTTCTCAAGCTTCCCTAAGGACCACCGCCAATTCGTCGGCACTGACGTCAACGCGAACCTGTCGGACGTCGACCTCGTCGTGCTCATCGATGCACGTGCGCCCTGGTACCCGCCGAGCAACGTTCCGGCAATCGCCAAAATCCTCTGCATCAGCGAGAACCCGCTCAAGGCTTCCATGGTGTACCAGGTGATGGAGGCGTCGGAGTACCTGGAAGGGGATCTCGGCGTCACCCTCGATCTCCTAACCGCCGCCCTTCGATCGAACCAGGGCAACGCCGCTCTGGCCGGCGACCGGTGCATGTTTTGGAGGGGCAAGCACGACGCCTTCGTGGCGAAGCTCAAGGCGGCCCGCGAGAAGGCCAGGTCCGAAGACCAGATCAGCGTACCGGCCCTGGCCGACGTCCTGCGCGAGGCGCTGCCGTCGACGACCACCTTCGTCGACGAGACGATCGTCTATGCCGTCGAGATCAGGGACCAGCTCGAGTGGGAGAACCCGTTCGGTTTCATCCGCGCGCCGAGCGGGCTCGGCCAGTCGCTCGGCTACGCGCTCGGCGTCAAGCTGGCGCTGCCCGAGCGGACCGTCGTCGTCATGATGGGCGACGGCACGTTCATGTACAATCCCGTCATCGCCGCGCTTCACTTCGCGGAGGAGAAGGGCCTTCCGCTGCTGATCCTTATCCTGAACAACGGCAAGTATGCGTCGATGCAGCACATGCACAACGTGTTCTACCCTCGCAGCGTGGCCAAGGAGACCAACACGTATTATGGGACGGACATCAAGCTGGCGAGCTACGAGGAGGCCGTGAAGGTCGTCGGCGGCTACGGAGCGCGCGTCGAGCGGACGGCTGACCTTCCGGCCGCGGTCGCGAACGCCCTCGCGGCGCTTACGGAGGGGAAGCCAGCTATTTTAAACGTCGTGATGGCGAACTACGAGAATTGGGCTAGGTGACAAGCGGTCCGAAGCGGTGGCGGACAGGAGGGGCGCGGCGTGCAGGGCCCCTCGAAAACGAGCCTCGGCCGTTCATGAACCACCTCTGTCAGGTCCATCGCAAAGCCGGTCTCCTGCATCATGCTCGCGATCTTGGCCGGTGCGAACAGCTGCATCGCTCCATCTACGAGCAGCGCTGCGACAACCACGGCGCTTGCTGTCCGTCCTTTCCAAACGGCGCGATGCGGTATCGTAGTGTCGGGCATCTGCCGTCCTCAATGAAGCGTTCATTCTATTCTGGGGCATACTGTATCTTTGAAATGTGATAAACCGCGCGCAAACGAACGCATTGTTCTTTGTTTGAGGATCAGTGAGGAGGCGCCGGAATGCAGAATCTTGAGCCCATCCTTATTTTCATAAGGGTCGCCGAAATGGGGAGCTTCACCCACGCGGCCGACAGCCTGGGCATTCAAAAGGGGAGGGCCTCAACAGCGATTCGGAGGCTGGAAGAAGATGTCGGCGTGAGGCTGCTGCACCGGACGACGCGCAGCGTGCAGTTGACGGAAGACGGACGAGCGTTCCATGCGCGCGCCCGCGATCTGCTGGCCGACGTCGACGACCTGCATTCGATGTTGCGGGAGATCGCGTTGCGCTGCGTGGGCGTCTCCGGGTCGATCTGCCGACTGAGCTGGCGCGCACGACAATCCTACCGGCCTTGCCGGAGTTCATGGCCACCTATCCCGAGTTGGAGTTAGAGGTATCGAGCACCGATCGGCAGGTCGATCTGGTCCAGGAGGGGTTTGACTGCGGTCTGCGGATTGGGCCGATCGGAGACGAGACACTGATCGCCCGCCCGCTGGGCCAGTTGCGTATGGTGAATGCCGCCAGTCCTGCATACCTGGCACGCTATGGCATCCCTCAATCGCTGGAAGATTTAGGGCTTCAGGAACATCGGACGATCCATTACAGCAGGACGTTCGGCTCAAAACCCTACGGATGGGAGTATCCGGACAGTGACGGCAGCAACTATGCGACGCTTCCGCTGCCAGGCGCGCTGCATGTCAACAGCGTACAGACTTACGAAGCCGCGGGCCTTGCAGGCATTGGACTGATGCAGGCAGCGCTTTCGGGAATACGCCGACACTTCGAGAGCGGAGCGCTGGTAGAGATCCTACCGGATTTCCGCCCCGAGCCGCTCGATGTGTCCCTCGTGGTGGCCCATCGGCATAACCTATCGCGCCGCGTCCGCGCATTCATGCAACGGATCGAAGAGGTGCTAACGCCCTATCTCGAATAGCACCTCTTATTGTCCGTCCGATGAGGATACGAGAGGTCGTCAATCTGGTGCGCCCTGCCAAGGGCAGCCGTCTTGTCGTTTTCAACCTGCCATCCCCTTATCGGACGGACACTTACCCGACCGGCGCCGCGGTTGTTGCCCCAAGCTCGCGATGGTATGGCGTCGCTCGGCGTTGAGTCCTTCAGGTGAACGAGAAGGCCGCCCACGGAAGGGTCGGTAATGGCGGTAAGTGGCGCTTATTCGAATGCTAAAACACTAGCAGAGGGAGAGACACCGGGAACAGTCCAGCGTGTTTTGCACACGATTCAGTACTTCGCCCAGTATCGGGAATCGTCTCTGAAGGAGATGTCTGACGCGCTCAAGCTGCCGCCTAGCACGTGCCATAGACTGCTGGACATCTTACGACGAGAAGGTTTCATCGACACGGTCCCAGACAAAAAGAAATATCGTGTTGGAACCGAACTCATTCGAGTATGCGCAGAGATTTGGTCTCAACAAGACCTATCGAGCATAGCGATCCCGTTTCTGAAGCAAATGAGCGGGGAGTGCGGCGAGAGCACTGTGCTCAGTTTGTACCTTCCGGCGAAAAAAATGATGTGCTACGCGGCTAAGGTCGACTCTCCGGCAGCGCTCAGGTTCGAAATAAAACTTAACCGTCCAACCTCGATCATTTGGGGGGCGAGCGGATTGTCGATTGCTGCTTTCCTGCCGCCGGGGGACGTGGACATTGCATACGCTAATGAGGGCCCATCGCCTGCGTCAGGTGCGAAACTGCCCACGCGCGATGAGCTGGAAGAGCGCCTCATTCAGGTACGACGAACTGGCTATTCGATAACCTTTGGAGAGAAGATGCTCGGCTCGACGGGCATCGGGGCTCCGGTGTTCCAGAGGGCGGGCGTCGTCGTCGGGAGCCTACTTATCGTCTATCCGAGCGCGCGGCTGAGCGACGACAGGCGTGAGACGCTTGCCAGGCTCCTGTGCGACTTGGCCGAAAGGTTGTCTACCCTGATAGTCGATCGGACAGTAGAGGGGACCCAACCTTAAGCTGTCCTCGGGCGCGGGTTGATCTCGGCGAGCCAACGTCTTCGGCGCGACGGCTGACGAGCGGCGGTATCGCACGGGAACTCAGGTTATCACGATCACCGGTCCGGAGTCATGTAGAGGGGCCGCTAGAGCTGTTGCCTCTCGAACTGAGTCGGCTGGGGTAGCGCCCGAGCCTGTGCTGTGATTTGCTGGCCGCCGGATCACGGGGGAGCACCATGGCCCGAGCCTTGTCGCTCGACCTACGCGAGCGGGTGATCGCCGCCATTGAGGATGGTGCGTCGTGTCGGAGAGCGGCGGAGCGCTTCGGGGTGGGCGTGGCGACCGCCATTCGGTGGCATGCGCGCTTCCGAGCCGAGGGCGAGATCGCCGCCAAGCCGATGGGCGGCGACCGTCACGCGCATCGGGTCGAGGCTCATGCGGACGTGATCGTGCAGGCCTATGAGGCGCGGCCGCAGATCTACCTACGTGAGGTGAAGGACGTGCTGGGCGAGAACGGGGCCACTGCGAGCCTGAGCGGGCTGTCCCGCTTCTTTCGGCGTCACGGCATCACCCGCAAAACGTATGGCCCGCCCCGTCGGCAAGTGGCTTCTGCTGTCCGGCTTGATCTGTCTGCACAAGCGTATCCGGCCTTCCGGCGAGCCGTTGGCCAAGATGGAGAGCCGCGCGTCCTGGTCCTCATAAAGGGGCCGGCATCGAGTGCCATTTTGCGCCGGAAGGTTTCCAGGACACCGTGATGACCCTCTCGGGGAAGGACAGGGATGGCGGGACTTTCGGCACCTTCCTCCTCGACGCCACCGCCGGTGGTGGTGGCGCCTTCATTGACCATGACGGCCTCAACGGCTCGGGCGATCACTGCGTGCCGCGCCCCTCGATCGCCAACGTCGAGTCCAGCGAGGCGGGCGGCCCCTTCCTCTACCTCTACCGATCATTCGTGCCCGACACCGGCGGGCCCGGCCGGACCCGGGGCGGGACCAGCACCTCGGTCGCAATCGTGCCGTACGAGACCGACGGAATCAACGCCATGCTCGTCGGGCACGGCATCGAGGTCCCGAACTCGACCGGCCAGTCGGGAGGCTTGCCGGGGTCTTGCGGACGCAACTTCGTGCGCCGCGACGCTGGGGACAGCCACACCATCGTGGGCTGGGCCGGTGCGGCGATCGCGTCGGGGCATCCCCGGGGGGCCGACCGGACAAGACCTGGCATTACCGATTTGCAGCTCGGATGCGCCGACACGGCTTCCTGCCGTCACCATCGTCGACCTGAGCGTCAGCCGGCGAGATCGCAACCGACATCGATCGTGATCCCCCGTTAAGGGCCAAGTGCCAGGCCGGAACCTGAGCTGGGACCCGCAGCCCGGGCCGCCCGCGACAGCCCGGTGACCTCACAACTGCGCCAGCGCCGCATGCGCCGGGATCGCGCAAGGAGCTCACTCTGATGATCCCGTCTCGCAGGTCGCTGAAAAAGGCGTCCGCTTGTCAGGGCCGCTGTCTAGCGGCGCGGTTTTTGGGGCTATGAGGCGGTTTTGTGCGGACTCGACGCTGGTGTCGGATCCTATCTGGGTCCGAAGCGCCC